>JGI20225J20221_1000742_pt1 | contig 46416 bp, 32 predicted proteins | sample BioMet4_FD_20221 | JGI IMG/M metagenome (IMG submission 20221) | reverse complement strand
AAAAGAGCTATCCAGCGTTACCTGCTCAACGACTTGTCTAAGAAGTTACTTGCGCAGGAGGTTGAAAGAGAAAAACCGATTATAGTAGACACATTAGGTGAAGGATTAGTTTTCAGGAATTAAGATTTGTTTCAGGATAACAATAAAAGCACAGCGAATATTTTTGGTTCTGCTGTGCTTTTTGTTTTTGTTAGTTACTCTTATTAAGTGGTTATTAAAGGCTTTATCGATTCATATCTATACCTCATTTTTATTTAAAATTGCTTTTAACATTGCACCTTTGCTATATAAGCAACAACTCTAATGTTTCCTAAACCTAACTCACGTCCTATTCATATAAATAGAAATAGAGTATTTTATATAAGACACATTCGCATTGAAATAAACTAAATAAAACAACGAAGCCCGTCTAAAACTTGATAGACAGGCTCTCTATATCTTATTTCCATTTTTCAGGTATGGTGAATTTCTTTTCCCCTTCTTCGACTATATCATCCATTCTGCTATTAATAAATTTGGGGAGATTATTTTTCAGCAAAATAGCTTTGCTTCGATGGTATTTCATGTTTAAAGCTAAATCATTGCTATATACTGTTGGCGGGAAATAAACCTTTACTGTTTTATCCTGATAGTTTTTCTGAATAAACTCAACAGGAGGCATAAAATCACTATCTCCACTAACCAACACTAAAATATCCGATTTGTCTTTGACACAGTCTGCAATCATCCGAATTGAGAGATTGACATCAGTCTTTTTCTCTTCTGGTCTTGTTATAGTGTATTTGCATTGAGGGCAAGTAATCTTCTTTTCAAGATACTTTCCTCGTACAACTTCAAACTTTTCTCCATTGATAAGCTTGTTTGCATTTAGGAATGCACTTTGCCTGCTACTTTTGTCTTGGTTCAATGGACTGGCTGTAAAATAAATTACTTTCTCTAAAGTCTGATCTTCTCCCAAAAAATACTCAAACAGCTTCACAAGATCTATCCAATATGCTTTTTTCCACTCTTTATTAACTCGTTTTTCGGTTCTTAACCCATAATAGAAATTAAAGCCATCTACATAAAAAGTTACTCGTTTCATAATTATTAGATATAAAAAAAGCCACTAAAAAGTGGCTCAGGCTATTCAAGAAAGAATAGCGGTTCTTTAATATTTGCAAATATACAACATATTTTGAACGTTAGCAAATAATTCACGTTGAAAATATGACTTTTTCCTATTATTAACACACATATTGCAATAATTCTACTATAGTTCTACGTAATGTAGGCATCTATAATAGAGATCTACTTAAATAACAAGGTATGCGTTCCTTTAGTTCAACGGATAGAACAACGGTTTCCTAAACCTATGTGCTGAGGTTGTGAATTGCTTTCAAAATTATACCTTTGCTATATAAGCAACAACAATGTTTACATATTACAAAATCCAGACTTGTTGGAGCGCCTCCGAAATACCATCATCATTATGACCTCCAACATGGGAAGCTCGTACATACAAAGTCAGTTCGAGAATCTGAACAACGAAAACAGAGAGCGCATCATCGAGGAGACTAAAAAGGAAGTAATGTCAATGCTGAAAAAGACCATCCGTCCGGAGTTCCTTAACCGTATAGACGAAACCATTATGTTCCTTCCACTCTCCGAGAACGAGATCAGGCAGATCGTGGGTCTGCAGATAAAAGGCATCCAGAAGATGCTTGCCGGCAACGGAGTAACGCTCGAGTTAACCGATTCCGCAACAGACTTCATAGCAAGAGCCGGATACGATCCGGAGTTTGGTGCCCGTCCGGTGAAAAGAGCTATCCAGCGTTACCTGCTCAACGACTTGTCTAAGAAGTTACTTGCGCAGGAGGTTGAAAGAGAAAAACCAATTATAGTAGACACATTAGGTGAAGGATTAGTTTTCAGGAATTAAGATTTGTTTCAGGATAACAATAAAAGCACAGCGAATATTTTTGGTTCTGCTGTGCTTTTTGTTTTTTGCTGAAATCAGGTGTTGCAACTTTTCCTTCGGAGGGCGGTGAGCCCTTACCTGAATCCGGCTTTTATATAGCCAACAAACGGAATCTCGAACATTTTACTTGTATCTGCAGGATATATTTCTAATTGTCTGAATACTTTTTCTTTCATCGGTGCACATAACTTGTTTTTTCAAAGTTGCACAGAATAGTCAGGTTATCAATCTTTGATTAGCTAATTAACAGATGAAAAACGATGTTAACCATACTATAGAATCAAAATTAAGCAAGACAGTCAATAATCAAGAATATATTATCAGAAAAAACATATATATATTTACAATAAAAGAGTATGATATATACTTTATTTATTAATATATTTGCGAAAAAAATATTTATTTTAATATGAAAAGATTATTTTTATCAGTAGTTATATCAGTTATCACATTGATATCTTTTGCACAGACAGATTCCAAACATATAACGTTTAAAGGCATCCCTATTGATGGAACGCTCACTAGTTTTGTTTCTAAAATGAAAGCAGCAGGTTTTACTGAAGCAGGACTATTTGATGGAATCGCAGCATTAAAAGGAGATTTTGCATCTTATAAAAATTGTACTGTTTTAGTTTCAATGATAAAAGCAACTAATAAGGTCAATACAGTTGCCGTAATGTTTCCAGAATACGACCAATGGTCTCAACTTGAAAACAACTACAAGTATCTAAAAACTATGCTTACAGAAAAATATGGAGAGCCGACTGATTGTGTGGAGGAATTTCAAGACAAGCTGCCTCCAACAGACGACAGTCAAAAAATATATAGTTTAAAGTTTGACCGATGTACCTATTACACCACTTTTAAAACGTCCAAAGGAGATATTCAATTATCTCTTTTTCAACAAGATAGAACAGAATGTTTTGTAAAGCTTCAATATTGGGATAAAATCAACACTGATGCAGTTCATGCAAAGGCTATAGATGATTTGTAGTACAATATACAAATATCAGTCTTTAGCTCTAGAATATCACATTGTAAATTGCTTTCAAAATTGTATCTTTGCTATATAAGCAACAACCATCAGCTTCATTACTACCTTGTGCAGTTTGTTGTGAATTGCTTTCAAAATTGTACCTTTGCTATATAAGCAACAACACCTTAATCAATGGAAAAAAGAACAGACAGTTGTGAATTGCTTTCAAAATTGTACCTTTGCTATATAAGCAACAACTAAATTATTTAATAAATAAAATAGAATATGGTTGTGAATTGCTTTCAAAATTGTACCTTTGCTATATAAGCAACAACGAGATCTCCGTAATAACGGTAAGGAAGTTAGTTGTGAATTGCTTTCAAAATTGTACCTTTGCTATATAAGCAACAACACATCCTTTTTAATAAATAGCATGCAAAGTGTTGTGAATTGCTTTCAAAATTGTACCTTTGCTATATAAGCAACAACTACCGGGGGTTTCTGTGCTTGCTGCATTCTGTTGTGAATTGCTTTCAAAATTGTACCTTTGCTATATAAGCAACAACAATATGACGATCGAAGAATTATTCCCGAAAGTTGTGAATTGCTTTCAAAATTGTACCTTTGCTATATAAGCAACAACAGAAATCATTCAAGTGCTTAAAGGACCTTGTTGTGAATTGCTTTCAAAATTGTACCTTTGCTATATAAGCAACAACTTTTTTCTGAATGCAATAGAATCCTGAAAGGTTGTGAATTGCTTTCAAAATTGTACCTTTGCTATATAAGCAACAACACAAGAGCATTTTTAGCCTCATGCAAAGTGTTGTGAATTGCTTTCAAAATTGTACCTTTGCTATATAAGCAACAACTACCCGGGGTAAATGTGATAACGCCATCCTGTTGTGAATTGCTTTCAAAATTGTACCTTTGCTATATAAGCAACAACCCTCCGCAATTGCTTTTCGTAATGCAGTCTGTTGTGAATTGCTTTCAAAATTGTACCTTTGCTATATAAGCAACAACGATATCGTGTTAATGATTAGGGCCAATTGGTTGTGAATTGCTTTCAAAATTGTACCTTTGCTATATAAGCAACAACACGAGTTTTTAATGACTACCAGTGAAGTTGGTTGTGAATTGCTTTCAAAATTGTACCTTTGCTATATAAGCAACAACCAAGCAGCATTTATGGGTTACAGAGCATTTGTTGTGAATTGCTTTCAAAATTGTACCTTTGCTATATAAGCAACAACAGACTCTCAGCATTTAGCTGATAATTAGAACATTGCAAAGGAATTTAGAATTAAAAAAATGAAGAGTCTGGAAAAGAAAATCTCACTTCATAGTGGGATTTTCTTTTTCAGAATAATTCTAGCTGTTGATAAGGAGTAGTAACCTTCTCTTCTTTCTTACCATAAAAGAGTTCTATATCACCAAATTGTTTATCGGTTATACATAAAATTCCGATTTGTCCTTTTTCGGGAAGAATGTTTTTTATGCGCTTTACATGAACATCTGCATTTTCACGACTGGCACAATGGCGAACATATATGGAAAATTGGAACATAGTAAATCCATCCGCCATGATTCGTTTTCGAAAGTCTGTATAAACATTTCGGTCTTTCTTCGTTTCTGTCGGTAAGTCGAAAAATACAAGTATCCACATAACTCTATATTCACTAAACCGTTCCACTAGAAATCTATTTATGGAAATTCTGGATAAGCAATCTTTCTTAGTTCTCCATTAAAACATTTATAAAGAGACGCAGTGGTTTGCCCTACAGCCAGCATCAATGGACTTCTTTTCCCAGACACCACTACATCAATAACAGGAATGCCAAGCAGTTGTGCTTTCAATTCTTTCGTTAATTGATCTATCTGCGTTCTACTATCAACTATATCTGCAACCAACATATCAACGAAAGGTCTATAAGGCTCCATTATGTCATCAGCTAAACAATATGCATTATATTTGTTATGATGATGAATACCAAGAGTAGGAAGCATACCACTGGCAACCAGAGCACGGGCCACAATGGCCCGAAGGATAGCATACCCATAATTCAATAAATTATTAGGAGCAACACCTTCACGCCAACGAGTAAATTCAGGTATTGTAGGAAACATTCCCGCCCAATAATATGCAGCGGCTCTTGCTTCATAATTATCCGGATCTCCGCTTTTTACATCATTTGCCCAGACAAGCATATTTTTAACTACAACCTTACGCTTTTTATGTAATACATAAGCCTGATTTTCAATTTTTGCTTGTACAGTCTGCTGCCAGAGCTGCTTCTTTAAGGGTAACGAAGCATTTATCTGATCGCTAAACCGTTCACTCTGTACCGTATTTCCACTAAGTGGAAGCGTCAAACCTATTGGCATTCTGCTGTTATCACAAGTTATTAATGCACTATTATTTTCCAATAACTTTGCTATTAGTCCATGTGTTACAGTTATCTGCTGATTATCAAAAAGAATCAGCCCAATATCTTCTATGGGAATAGTCTTTACCACCGACTGTTTAAAAGCTGCATCTAAAGAACTTTTCTCAACTTCCGGCAGTTTTATTACCAGTTGCTCATTGTTTAAGCTCAAATACACCGGATTGCCAAAATATAGCGTTTTCTTTATCATAGTCCTTTATTATTAAATTTCCTAATCTGTCAACGTTAATTTTCACACAGGTATTTTTTATCATTTCTCCAGTCCAGGCTCTCTCTGATTTATTATTGGAGCCTAATTCTATTGTTTTCAAAATTGGAGAAGCTATAAAATAAGGGATACAATGAAACTCACCTTCTGTACAACTTACCATTTTATATATCCTATTAGACAGCGTTATTTTATCATCCCAATTAATACGTTGATTTTCTATTTCATCCAATGTTGGTAAATAAACCAAATCATTAGGAGACAATGAGAATAATAATTGGTCACCCTTTTCATTTACTTCAGGCACAGAACTTAAACCCTGCTTTTGTCTTTCAATCACTATATTTAAAGGAATTGTTTCGTAGCTTCTTTTTCCTTCCTGATTTTGATAAATTCCAAAAAACAGATTTGTTCCTTTTGCAGCTTCAACATATTTATTTTTATTATTCCCAATTGTTCCAACATTAAACTTATTACCAATAGGTTCACAAACTCTTACTCTAAAAATTGGTTTGTGGTAAACACCATCATTTAATTGAATAATATTCTTGTTCATTGTATCTATTCCATCAGCAGAAAAGGCTAAATCAGGATGTTCAATAACCTTGTTATTCTTTATCTCATTATAAGACTCCAAATGTTTGAATAGTATTTTTTGAATACCTGTATCTGAAACATTACCAATTCTTTTCGAATTAAAAGATTCATCTATAACACTTCTACATGCAGAAATATTATTATCAAAATAGTAGATTTCAACTTTAGATATATTTTTATCGCCTAACCGATATTCTCTGTCTTTAAAGTACTTTATCAATATCTTCTTATCGAATTTTCCATATTGATTAATCAAGTTCTTAATAGCAGACTTCAACTCTTTATCTACTATTGATTCCCAATTATCCAGAGCCGCAGAAAGATTAACCTCTTTCTTAAAACGAAGAGATATCTTACCATAAACAGTTTCTTTATGCATCGGTTTACGTATAGCCCAGCTATCTCCTTTTGTTTGTCGGCAAAGTTTCTTTTCAAAGACACCATCACTGTTCGGAACCCACTTCTGATATTGATTAACTGTTTTATTTATCACTCTCAGGTTTTGTTTAAAACTAACAATTGCAGTTTTTAATACTTCCTTACTATCTTGAGTAAACGTATGCCAGGGCTTATTAAACACCCACTGATAGTTTCCTTTATCATCCTGCTTTGATTTGTAGCAAAGAATAGATCGCAAATCTTTCCTCTGAGCATCTTTATTTGCGTATGAATTATTCAGATAATTAATATGATTTCTTGAAGCACAAGCTATTACAATTGCGTCCATTGCATGATGGCGATGATCTATTCTTTTTTTCTCAAATCCTTTCTGTAATAACAAAGGCATACGAGTTTGAAAAACTTTTTTTCCTTCTTTATTAATCCATTCTCCATAATCATTGGAACTAGTTAAATCATTCATTCGCACAAACCGCGGATAAACAATATCATTCCACACATCATTCATCCCCCAGTCATTTTTCAATCTTGTGGTTATTGTTCCATTACAGGATATTAGGTTTTTAGAAACGGTTTCCTGTTCATCGTCAGTTCTAACTATTGCAGAAAGTAGATGTTGTACTACTCGGCTGATATATCTGCTATCATTCATTTGACGAGTAATAAAGGACTCCGGAATATCTTCCAGCAATAATTTTTTCATTTTATTGTAATTGCCGCGATACCTACTTTTTACAAACTCCTCGTAAGCTTGAACTGTAAATATGGTAACTTCTTTCCCGAAACCAACTTCAACTTTCTTACCTCTGTTATCTCGTATATATTCAAAACCAAGTTTATTATCTTTATCCTTATTCACTGCAGATTCACAGATAACTTTATTACTAAACGAATCGTCAAAATAGCGAGACTGAGGAATAATGTGTTCTATTTCATAAGCCGGAGTAAATAACTTACTCAATGGTATAATTTCCCCGGTATAAGGTGAACGATACTTCTGTTCAAGCCAAAGTTTATATCTTATAATTTCGGTTGAAGTAGGTTGAGACAATCGGGAGATTTTCAAAATATCATCCGGAATCTCAATCCCGGAATTTATAATATCTTCCTCAAAAATCTTCAGTATCTCTTGTTGAGACGGAGAGTAAGGACGAACATTCTCTACTGTAGGATCATTTTTCAGTTCAGTAAGAATCGCTTTAATACGAAGGTTTGTATTTTCATTTTCTGTTATGCGATTCGTCATCTGCTTTCTTTTATCAGCCGGATTCTTGATATCTCTACCCAGCTCAACATGAATTTCATCGAAGAAGTGCTGTTTACCTTTTCCATAATACTTCCAAACGTCTTTTACTACACGTAGAGTTTCGGTTATAACTTGTTCAACTATAGGATTTCTTAAAGAATGCTGTTTAAACTCATCACGCAAATAATGTTCAATATCATCGGGTGAATTCCATTTTAATATATCACCCGATTCTGAATGTCTGTCATATACTACATAACAGGCAAGCCAAAGAGGAAGTCCTCTGAACTGTTCTATACTAGTTAAGTCTTTGTCACTTACTTTTTCTCTTGTTCTTTGCTTTATTTGCTCATCCCATTCACCATCTATCAGCTTATTAATACGTTTCTTTGTTAAAACATCTATTCCATCTTCGCTCCAGTATTTGCCCAATCTCATAACCGAAAGCAATTTTTTAATAGCCTTAGCAGAATAAGCTCCATATTCTTTCTTGAAAGGAGGAAACTTTATGAATTCTTCTACAAAATCACTGGGAAGGTTTTTCTTATTTGAAAAACTTGTTAGAGCTTTTAATAATTCTTGTCTATCTTCTACTGAGTAAAGAATATGCCACAATTCCTCTTCTTCATTCTTTTTTAATTGAGGAATACCGATTTTATTTAAGCGGTTTTTTATTAAAGCATGAGTCTCGTTACATGGGTATATTTTATCTTCAACATAATTCCAGCGATAGTTTTCAGCAACTTTTCCTTTTAATCCTAAAGGTGGATATTTCAAAAAAGCTTTCTGATCTATCTCTTTTCGTTCATTTAACCATTCAAACAATTCTACATATTCCTTTTCAGAAGGGAAAAATTGCGGCGTTACATTTACATCAGTCTGTAGCTTCCCATCAACCGTTGTTTCTTTTATGTACACTTTAAGATTTTGTATAAACTGCCAAAGCCTGAATTCCTGAAAAAGTGGATGAGATTTAGCAATACACTTAATTGATTCAACCTTTTCATTGCCATCTTTATCCTTATATTTCCAAACTTCATAAGGACAATTGCTTATCAACGATTTCTTGCTTTTCAAAGGTCGTTGATAAAACAAAATATCATCAATAAATAAATAAGTAAAATCCCTATTCCTTATACTATCTCTATGGTTATAATTGTGAGGATATAATTCTTCAACACATGCATTATATAAATCCCGATCTCTAAGTTCCGGATGAAATTGCTTCTGAGCATTAAGAATCATCTCCAGTTCATTTTTATAGAATTTACGCTCAATAGTACGAACTAATTTACCTTTTATCTTTTGGTCTGGATTAGCCAATAAAGTATCATATATGTATTCTCCTACTGTTTTTTCAGAATGTTCAATTTCGGCTTCGGTCTTTTTCTTTACTAAAGTCCAGTCTTTCTCTTCTGGAGCTTTGAATGTTCGTTTTTCCTCTCCATATTTGTTCAACTTAACTGTTCCATCGTCATTTAGCTCTGTAGTTACTATAAAATCCTTCGTTTGTCCAACCCAATCAAGAAAGACCTTGCTCTGCCTACGATATATCCAGCCATTTTCAAGTACAACGTTGTACCAATCTACATCAGCTTTTTTTTCGTTTGCAGCAATAACATCTACAACTTTCAGAGAATAGAGCTCAACAAGCTTATTTTTATTTTCCTCCTCTTCTTCTCCTCTCAATTGATAATATCCTCGCTTTTGATTAAAGTTAAGAAGAATCCAGGCTAACTCTGATTTCTCAATAGGTTCTGTAAGTGCTTTTTTCCTCAAATAATAAATAGTCCAATCATATGGAAGTAATTTTTGAGAAGTAATAAGTTGAGTAATATTCTCAGAAAAGTCACAAATCATTTCATTAAACGAGGATTTAAAAAAGAAATCATATTTCCCGGTATCTTCTGATTTACAGTAAGCTATCTTTGGTTCTGCATGATTTACAAATTTACCTGGATGAAGATCGAAATCTATTTCATTTTCATAATGCTTAGGCAAAAGTCCCAATATATGTAGTACACGATGAAGCCTTTCACGACGCAGCAGACTCCTTTCTCTTAATCTTCTTACCCCTCTATATCCAGTTCTTTCTGCTGTTTGAGATATTGTATTTCCTTTCTCGAAATCTCCGAGAATGCTTTGATCCATCGGAATAATCCTACTATTAGCAGCAATAATTCTTCCGTCTTTTTCTTCCTGATTATTTTCAACAAGTGCCCAACCAATAGAGTTGGTTCCCAAATCTAATCCTAATATCTTTTTCATCATTACTGAAATTTAAATTTAATGACTTAAAGATAAATATAATTTATCATATAAAAAATTATATCAAATTATTTATTCTAAAAATTGCTTTTACAATTTTATTACCTATATTTGCCATACAATTTTGAAGCAATTCACAATAAGGATTATTCCGTTGTGAAAACATTTTAGGCGGGGCAACTCGCCTTTTTCTTTTTTTGGTAAAGAAGCAATTAGGGAAAAGATTGATTTTAAATATATACGGAGTAACAGTTAGTTTGAATAAAAAAAATCTGTTCATGCTACTCAAATTTCACATGAACAGAACTATTTTATAAATAATCTTCTCTATGAGGAGTAAATACGTCAACTACTTCTCCACCCTCTATTACCTCAAATGAATGTGGTACATTTCCAGGAATCGAGTAACTATCGCCAGGATTTAATTCTGTATCAATATTTTCGGGTGCTTCTATTTTTATTCTGTATTTTCCGGAAATAACATATCCACTTTGTTCATGTGGATGAGAATGATTCGTTGCAAAGTTTCCTTTTACATAATTCATTTTCGTTACCATTGTTTTTTCTCCAATAGCCAATACATCTAACAATACACCTTTGAATGTTTTTTGTTTTGCATTTTCTTTCTTTACAATCATAATTCTAAAATTTTAATGATCTATTGATTTATAAGTAACTCCATTTGGATATTACATCTTTCATAAGGTGTGGTATGTCCCACTATTTTTTTAAATCCTAGTTTTTTATAAAGATGAATGGCAGGCTCTAAGATTGTATTGCTTTCAAGATATATTTTATTCCCGCCTAGCTCTATTGCTTTATTTACAACAGCTTCTCCCAGCATTAATCCAATACCTTTACCTTGTATTTTTGGAGTCACTGCTAGTTTTGCCAATTCATAATCGTAGTTAGGATCATCCAATTTTAATAAGGCACACACTCCTACGGGCTCATTTTTATAAAGCGCAACAAAAATGTGTCCCCCTTTTTGAAGAATATATTCATCAGGATGCTCTACCGCTTTATAGTCAGCTTCTTCCATCTTAAAATAAGCATTAATCCATTCTTCATTAAGAAGCTTAAAGGCTGTTTGATAACAAGGTTGATAAGAAACAATCTTTATATCTTTGCTATCCCTTTCTCTTTTTTCTTCTTTGACACGTTGCAAAAGAGATTTTTCAGACAGCAGATACTCCCACTCTTCAATTGCTTTCCATAAATCATTTCGAGCCTGTTTTGAAATTTTTTCTATTGCAGCACCAACATCAGCGCATTGTTCAGTCAAAACATCCGACATGCTCTTCCCCTTAGCCGATAGCATTACAACATTCCTCCGTCCATCCAATTTGTCTTTCGTTTCTTTTACAAGTCCTTTAGCTGACATTTCTTTAATAATATTGCTTATTGAAGGGTGTGAGTGTCCTATCTCCTTCGCAATAGATGTGATTGTTTTTGGGCCGCCATGTGATAAGACAAAGAACACAGGAAACCACTTTGGTTTAATATCAACTCCATACATTTTGTAAATTGAAGAAGCATCCTCAGTTATTTTATCAGTAAGCATACGTAGTCTGCTACCAATAGCCATTTTACCAGTTTGATTAAAAAAATCCATATTCTTTTTATTTATAATAAAACTAATTACGTAATTGATTACGCAAATATAAGTAGTTCTAATTATTAATCCAAATAAAGAAATAAAAAAATAATTAGCTACTTTTTATATTTTCATTATAAGCTAGTAGCCAGCTAATTAAACAAACATTTATTTACATAATATTTTATAGAATCAAATCAAAATTCATCAAGTAGCATAAAAGAGAAAAAGAAAAGCCTAATTTATTCACCAATAAAAAAAATCCATTAATCAATAACTACACAACTATTCACCAATAAACCCTCATCCATTCGCCAATAAATTTTAAGGTAAATAATCCGTATAAAAAAGCAATTAAAAACAAGTCACTTTGTGGGCAGCAAAAACTAATTGAAAATCTTGTATATCAAGCATAACAATGTTAAAAATATATTGAATTTATGTTTCAGGAATGAATAATTATACTTACATTTGCACAAGTTAAATCGATTTATACTTTTAAACAAATATCAATTTATTAATAATAAAAATCAAATACTTAATGACTATAACAAATAGTGCTTATGAGCATAAGCTCAAAGGATGTGTTCGTATAACCAAAATAGCTGCTATGTATTTCCGAAACTGTTCACGTGCCAATATGGCAAAAAAAATGTTTATTAGTGCTATAAAAGAAGATAAAAAACTGCATGCAGAACTTCTGGAAGCAGGGTTCTCATTTGATAACGATATTTTTATACCCAAACAGATTACAGTGATAGTCAATAATTGGGGATATCCGGATGATTTTCTGATTAATAGCTACAGAAACAAAAGAACTGTAGACAGAAAGAATTTTTAATGCTATATATGCCTTTTTCTTTTCTCTTAAAAACAAAACACCACAGGATTTATATGTAATATAAATCTAATTCTAATATGTTTCTTTGGAGCGCTTTTATCGGCACCAAAGAAACATATTTGCTTTTATACCCCTCTACAAAACAGCCACTTACAAGCATTAACCATCGGTACTTTTATCGGCATATTTATTTTCGCTAAATCAAGACATATACAAGCTACTATTCACCATTAAATAAAAGTAAAATAGTGACAAATAGTGAATTTTCTGCATAAAAGTGCATTTTTTGCTCAAAATGACATTAGCTATTTGGAGACTATTACATCAGCTCTTACTTTTGCCCCACGAAAAACAAACAACAATGTTTTAACTATTACAAATTTTAATACTAAAATAACACTTATGCAAAACAACAATCTGCCTTTCGAGGCTCTTACCAGCGGGTATGTGCTTATTCCCAAAAAGTTACTTACACACAATTTCAATAACAGAGACACCAACATGTCATACCTGGAGGCTTTTCTTACTGTATTGGCTACAGTAAATTTTGCGGATAGAGAGGTTGCTATAAACGGAGATAAACTGATGTGCAAACGTGGCGAATCACTCCTATCGTATCCTTCGTGGGCAAAATTATTCAACTGGACAGTGGGGAAAACGCGTTGTTTCTTCAGGAAAATGGTCAGGGAAAATCTTATTGCTATTATCCCGGTTAAGTATGGGGTAAAAATTGTGCAGGTAATAAACTATGATGTGCTTACAGGCAAAGGTAAAACCACCAAAAAGAAGGTAGAGGAAGAAGCGGGTAATCCTGAAATTTCCAAAGCAGAAATAATTGCCAGGAAGGATCAGAAGTTCTATCTGTTCTGGAACAAGTTTCACCAGGCTACCGGATTGGAAGCTAATGACATCGGTCTGGCTATCCTTATATGGAAAAGGCTGACAAAAGAGGAAAAGGAACTGGCTATAACCAAAATTGAACCGTATTGCCGTAGAATAAACAACAAGCAGTTTTACAAAACAGCCGTGAATTACCTGAAAGCGAAATGTTTCTTTAACGAACGATTATAAATTTAGCGATGAAAACTGATATGAACAAGAATATATCATCTCCATTTGATTTTGATGCCGAAGGTGTAGTTTTAGGCAGTGCAATACTGGAAAAGAAAGCCATGCCCGAGGTGGCTCAGCATCTAAGGGCAGATATGTTTTATTATGATAATCACCGTATTATCTTCGCCGCCCTGATGCGCATGTACAACGAGCGTAGAGATATAGACCTCATCACTGTTGCCGATGAGCTGCGCCGAAACAATGAGCTCGAGAAAGTGGAAGGTCCGTATTACATCACCAAATTATGCAGTCAGGTGGTCAGTACTGTTCACCTTAAACAACACTGCCTCATTGTGAAAGAATTGTATCTGCGCCGCGAAATAATAAAAGGCCTCACTCAGTTACTGGGCACTGCTCAGGATATGTCGATGGATATTGCAGATGTGGTTTGCGAAATGCAAGAGTTGGCAACACGGGTAGAGAAAGATGCGGTGAAGGCGGACAACCTACGCAACATGGAAACGCTGATGAACGACACGCTTACTCAGGCGAAGGGACGTATAGAAAATTCGGCAAATGGAGTAACGGGTACCGATACGGGGCTTACCGACCTGAACAAGATTACCGGCGGATGGCAACGTGGCGATTTGGTGGTTATCGCGGCTCGTCCGGCCACAGGAAAAACCATGTTCTCACTGTTCCTTGCACGAATAGCGGCAAAGACGGGCATCAATGCAGTGTTTTTCAGCATCGAGATGCAAGGGGAACGACTGGGTGACCGACTAATTCTGATGGAGAGCGATGTAAGCCCTTACCGATGGCGAACGGGAATGACGGACGATAAGGAATGGAACGAGGCTTTCAGTACAGCAGAATCACTGGCAGAACTACCTATTATTGTAGACGACAGTCCGTCTATGAGTATGGACTATATCCGTGCTCAGTCCAGAATGCTAAAAAGCCGGGGTAAGTGCGATATGATCTTCATTGATTATCTACAGTTGAGCGATATGAAAGGAAGCGTTAAGGAGAATCGTAACCGCGAGCAGGAAGTTGCCACTGCTGCCCGAAAGGCAAAGCTTCTGGCAAAAGAGATGGATTGTCCGGTGATTTTGCTGAGTCAGCTAAATCGCGAAGCAGAAAATCGTTACGGAGGAAAGCCACAACTGAGCGACCTACGCGAGAGTGGTGCCATAGAACAGGATGCCGACATTGTGGTGATGCTCTATCGTCCGGCTCTTTACAACATTCCTACCGACAAGGATAGCGGCTATCCCACCGAAGGACTGGGTGTGTTAAACATTGCCAAGCATCGTAACGGTGAAACGGGCAATGTGTACTTCTCGCACAACAAGAGTATGACGAAGATTGCCGATTACACACCGCCTATGGAGTGGTTGATGAAGCAGGCAAAATAATTGTAATATTATTTATAAAATAGGATATAATTTTTTTTGCAATTATAAATTAAATAGATACATTTGTATAATAAACGAAACAAAACACCATTAAAGGTATTATTAATACCCTATTGCACCTAACCAGAAATGAATAGAAGAGTGGAAACACTCTTCTATTTTTTTTGCAATATTCCTCATTAACACGGCATATCACTCTTATTTATATATAATACATTTTTTAATTTATTTATATATATATATATACAAAAATAAGCAGAACGAGATAATATCACCGAGAGGCTAGTTTCTAAGGCTCACCCAAATAATCTACTATCGCTTTTACCTGGCGTGGCGTATAAATCCTATTCCGATGATTGTATTCCAGAGCGGAAAGCTCGGCTGTTAGTCCGCTGTTACCGGCTATCCAGCGGGCAAGTGTGCGCAAGGCTCCGGGAATATTCATGTGCGGATTGTAAAGACAAGCCAGTTCTACCTTGGTATATGCCCGGATTTTAAATTCTTCTGCTGTTTTTATCATAGTCCTTTTTTGTTTTTCTTCCTGTAAATTTACCATTTTTTGCCCGTTTAACCAAGTATTAGAGGCAATAAAACGCCTGTTAATTGTAATTAATTCACACCAATACCATCTAATACAATCTACTGTTTCCGTACACCCGCCACACCCTATCTTTGTAGTGTTAACAAGAAAGGATAAGAGCTCTTTACCGCAGTATTAATCAACTAAAAATGTAAAGAAAATGAGTGTAAAGTATTCAGTAGTTATGAGAAAGAACCCGTCTAAATCATCTGAACCGGGAAAGTATTACGCGCATGCACAGGCGTATGGTGAAATGGATTTTGATTCGCTTTGCGAAGAGGTAAACGGACGATGTACCGTAACCCGCGCCGATGTGGCTGCAGCAGTGGAAGCAATTTTGGAATCGATGAAAAAGGCTTTGGCCGAGGGTAGAATTGTTCGCCTGGGTAACTTCGGTAGTTTCCAGATTGGTGTGAGAAGTAATGGTGCCGTAAAAGAAGATGAGTTTGTATCGTCTATGATTCGCGGAACCAGAATCAGTTTCCGTCCAGGTAAGTTGCTCACCAATATGCAAAAAACGCTTGCATATACGCAGGTAGCCAAGCTTCCGGTGAAGGTTACCAATGGTGGTAACGAGGTGGGATAGCAGGTACACTGGTGCTCGTTAAGTCCGCATTGATAAAGAACATCCGGCAAATTCCGGGACTCTTCCTAAAAGCGGGGCAAACAAAAAAGCAGCAAATCGGTAAACCAGGGAGGCTATAGAATCTTGCTACCATCCATTGCAAAGCAGATAAGCACAGTAAATAGGTGAAGCAAAAAGGTTGTATACCTTGTAGCTGCTTTTTAACGCACAATAAGCACAGCAAACAAGCAAACCGGAGAGGTTTCTCTCGTACAAGAGAGAGCCTCTCCTACCTCAAATCAGTTATTAATCAACAAAAACAAGAAACATGAAAATTTTAGATGGTATTATAAATATCCTGCAGATGGTACTTCCTTTTCTAAAAAAGAAGGATGCCAAGCAAGTGCAGGATTTCACCGAACTGGTAAAGAGTCAGTTCGACTACCTGATGGAGCAGGTAACCCGCTTTGAGAAAGATTACTTCGAACTTTCCGAGAAAGTGAAGCAAATGTATCAGGAGATGATTACGTTGAACGCCCAACTAAACACCGCTCTAAAAGGCCAATGTTTGGTAACCAGCTGCAAGGACAGGCAATAGTTACGGCACTAAAAACAGAATTACGGCATTCGGGAATCTGAATGCCGTTGTTTATAGGGTTCCCAAATCAAGTTTACGGCATTTGGTAAATTATTTACGGGAACGAAATAGAAATTACGGCATTTAAGGATTCAGAAAGCCCTGTTTATGGGATTCCAAAAAACAAGATTACGGCATTGAGAAATTATTTACGGGAACGAAATAGAAATTACGGCATTTAAGGATTCAGAAAGCCCTGTTTATGGGATTCCAAAAACAAGATTACGGCATTGGTAAATTATTTACGGGAACGAAATAGAAATTACGGCATTTAAGGATTCAGAAAGCCCTGTTTATGGGATTCCAAAAACAAGATTACGGCATTGGTAAATTATTTACGGGAACGAAATAGAAATTACGGCATTTGAGTTTCTGAGTCCCCTAATTTATAGGGTTCCCAAGATCAGAATTACGGCATTTTAATAAAATAACGGCAAAACAACATGAGAGAAATAAATTTAATTGTAATTCACTGCTCGGCAACGAGAGTGGATAGAGATATAACCGCACAAGACATTAATTCGGCTCACAAAGTAAGAGGATTCAGCTCGTGGGGCTATCACTACTACATCCGAAAGAACGGCAAAGTAGAACCAATGCGGAGCCACGATGAAGTTGGAGCACACGCTCGAGGATACAATGCAAAATCTCTGGGCATCTGCTACGAAGGCGGACTGGACACCAACGGCAAACCGGCTGATACTCGTACACTGTCTCAGCAAATTGCACTGCACGCCCTGGTAAGCAAGTTACTCAAAGAGTTTCCCGGCAGCAAGGTTGTAGGTCATCGGGATTTGAGTCCGGACAAAAACTATAACGGTATTATTGATCCTTGGGAGAGAATTAAGGAATGTCCATGTTTCTCGGTTCTGGACGAAACGTGGGAGTAAAAAACCGGCAGAGCTTTTCTTCTTATCTTGAAGAGAGGCTCTGCTGGTTTAATACACATTATGCAGATATTTAGCATGAAAGCTTTAATGCGGCATCTTTTATTTCATTAGCAATAACATCTAATGCATTTTTTAGTTTTTCTAATTCTTCGGGCGTAAAAGAAGATGGTTTTCCATTAGACAGATTCCCATTGAGCTTATTGTGCAACCAGGCTCGAGACTTACCAAAGAAACGCGCTGCAATATATGAGATAGAAACATATTCAATAATAGGCTCAAGTTTAGCAGCGACACAAAGTTCGTCTTTACTAAAAAATCCTTCAAAAGATAGATCTTCGTCAAGTTCTGGCCAGTGAAGGCCATATTTGCCAACTTCAAACATCTGTCTTTGTGCGGGAGTGGCTTTCTTCAACAAACGAAAAGAAGCAATATCTAAGCTTCTTACCTGCCCTTGTTTTGTTTGGATATAGACTTTTTCATCATCAACCCACGCTTTTACAACATCTATTTTCATAAGCTTTATATTTTCAGTATAGGTCTGTGATTCTATTTTTACAATTATACGAAACATTTGTATATTACACAAACAGAATATGTTTTATTTTCATAAAATAGTCCTCCATTATTGTTTTGTTCATAAAACAATAACAAGCTGTTTTTATTCTGTTCATAAAACAAAATTGAAGTCCTCCCTATATGGAAATGGCTGTTAAACTTGTAAAGCAAGAAGGAATAGTTAGTTCTTTACCGAAGTAGTAGACCGGTAAAGGCATCTTTTATTGTAGTCTATTATATACTTGTTTTTAGAGAGGAAATCGGAGCCGAGGATTCCTATGATGTCATAACCGGAAAGTCGGCAGCTTTCTCTTAAGGAATGAATATCGAGCATAACAAACTCATGCAAAACCCCATTTATAGGTAACCCCATGATGTAGGATATATTACTGCTGGTTTTTTCCGAGAAGGATTGCAATCTCATAAAATCGGTTTTGCGGATATACTCTATCAAGTCCTCATGATCGTTAATCCATCCCGAATCGATAATTGAAACCGTGGCACCGGTGTCTATAATGAAATATTTTTTGCCGTAAAATCCTAAATACAGTTTTACAATGGGAATTGAGTTTTTGGAACTGGAACGGGCAAATTTTATTGTGTCGTAATTATAAGTTCTTATTGAATCTTCCANTTTCGCATTTCTTTTTAAGGGGATGGTAGCAGTATTGCTACAGCCTTTTGAATAGATGAGAATCAAAAGGCCGAAAACGATTAAAAGGAAAAATGATAAATTCTTTTTCATTGTATATCAATAAGTTTCTTTATTACTTATTTAAAACAATACTTAATGAAAGTTAGTTTATAAAGATGCGAAAAAACAAAAAAAAGTATGCCTGTTTTCGTATCTCAGGATTACAATGAACTCCGGAATACGAAAAAGGCATACTGATCTACGTACCTAACCTAAAAATATAAGGGGGGCTTATTTCCCTAGCATCTTATCTTTTAACAGAAGCATGTAATATCCGCCAACTACGGAACGTGCCTGGAAACCTCTCTGGCGACCACTGTCTGTTTGGTGCCAGTCACTTAATGGCACTCTGGTGGGTGTTTCGTTTGCGTAGTTCCATACGGGTGTTACTAATTTACTTGTTACATCCTTATTGTCGGCAAGGGATGCTGTCCAGATAATCCAGTCGGACTTGGTGTACTTCTCTCTGTTATCCAACGGAAGACCATACTTGTTCTGCTTTGTGAGATAGAATGAGAGTTCTTTATCGTAAACAGCCTGACTGAACAGTTTTGTTCCAAATAATTTATCCCAGATCATGTTGTACTTCTGACTCCAGGTGCCCGGCTTATCAAAAGTGAGTCTGTAATGGTCTCCGTCATCGGCCATCTTTTCGCATTTGGCTGCCATATCTCTGGCAATCTGCATATACTTTTGTGCTACATCTGTTTTGCCCTGCATCTCGGCCATCTTTGCATAGCCGGCAATACCCATAATGGCTTTTACAGACAGGTTTACGTTGTGCGCAAAGTGTCCGGCAAAGTCGTCGGTACAAAGCTGGTTGGCCGGGTCTAATCCGTATTCTACCAGATAATCGGTCCAGGTGGTCAGTACTTTCCAATGCTTGATTGCATAATCGGGGTTACCGTCAATTAAGTATACCGCTGCACTCATTATAAGCATATTGCCCGATTCTTCTACCGGCATATCGCCACCATAAGTCTGTCCGTTTCCTAAAGGATAGGTACCAATATCATGTGCTGCGAAAGGTTTGGTCCATTTTCCGCTTTCGCTGTAATAGAAAATATGATTCATCAATCCTTTTGCCAGGGCTGTGTTGTAAACAAGGAACAGCGGAACCGAAGGATAAGAAACATCTACCGTTCCGATGGAGCCGTTGCTAAAATTCTCTTTTGACAGGAACAGCAGGTCGCCGTTATTGCTCTCCACCAGTTTGTGAGCCGAAATAGCCTGACGGTAGGCAAGAGCACAAAGTTCTGCATATTTCTTACCTCCTGCTGCAGTTGCATCTTTCATCAGTTTCTCATCGAATGCCGCACACTTGGCCATAACGGAATCGTACTCCTTTACTGCAAGTTGCAACTCGTCGGCAATTGTCTTGTTGCCATTACGGTTCCAGTAAGGACGAAGATTATCGTTAAAGTACTGAATGGAATAAAGATCATCGTAGGCAAGCATAACGTAACCACTGGCACCTTTACTATCAACCGTGCGAAGGTTATCGGAAATAGCCAGGGCTTCCATTTTATCTGTAAGATCGCCGGACAGTGAAGCATCGCACTTATTATCGAGTTTTGCATTGGCAATTAAGCTGCGCTTTACTTTGCCGGAAACGCCTACAGAAGCGGTAACGTTGCTGTTCTTCTTAGCGGCAAGGTATAAATAACCCCAGTCAATGTGCACATCGTCTCCTTTTTTACCCAACACCTTTTGTTCCTTTGTTCCGGAACTAAGCATGTACAGATTATCGGTCTGCTGCATTTTTGATTGTACCGGCTGGTAAACATTATCTTGTGCCCACTCCGGAGAAGCATCAAAGTAAATGGCCACGTTATGCTTCGCTTTATCGATAGACTTTACCTGGTAAGAGATGTAATTAACCGGACGAGACATGAGGTCGAGGTTATCCATTAGCAAAGGAGCCGTAAAGACAAGATCGAGCTGAACACCACCACACTGGAACTTATAGAATGTTTGAGTTGGCATTACGTTAGCCGAAATCTGTTTGGCTATTCTGGGGAAGCATTGTGCATCTGTTCTTTTTTCGAGAATACCAAAGTCGAGAAAAGCTTCACCACCTGTGTTTTTACAATGGGCGGCAATAACATTTTTTCCGGCTTTTAAGGCAGACTTGAACTGAGGCGACAACTTAAGGATAGCATTACTCTGACAGGCATTACCTGTGTCGATAACCTTGGTGCCATTGATGTATAGCTCTAGATTGTCATCGTGAGAATACTCCAGAATAAGTTCTTTGCTAAGAGAGGCTTGCGTTAAGACAAATTCTCTGCGCACCCATACATCCGATGTTGTCCAGGAGGTTTGAAACTTTAATCGGCCTTCGGAGCCAAACGAGCCTTTGCCTTTTTTCCAGGCTGCATCGTTGAAGTTACTTTTCATCCAGTCGTTTGCCGGAGTTTCGAAAGTATAGGCAGCATCCCATGGTTTATAAGCAGCCATTGGAACGATTGGTTTCATAGGAACTTGCTCCTCTCCCATAAAACGGTACGCTTTGTTATCAACGGTTATCACTCCTATAAGCTGTTGTTTCTTACCGGTCCAGTGCTTTATTGTCTCATCATACAGGTTGTTTGAAAACGACCATCCCGATGTGTAAGGATCCACCGTTACCAAAGGGTATGCCGGAGCTCTCAATTCATTCTTCATCCGGGGCTGATAAATATTACCGGCCAAACATCCTCCCAGCGTAGTAAACATTACGCTGAGAGTTATTAATATTTTCTTCATTATATATCTTGGTATCTGTTATACTGTTTCTGTTATTTTTGAAGAGGTAAAGCTCTCATTTCGCATGCAGGCTTAACATCATCATTACTGTTATTGGAAAGAGTTGCAGCAAATACTGCTATGTTTTCATCATCAGGAAGTTCCAGTTCTTTGGCTCCTTGTGGTAAGGAAATGCAGAACTTAAACATATAGGTAAATGTATAAGCTTCGTTTCCTTTGCGGGTATGACGGTGAGAACCTACATAAGCCAGGGTAGCATCTTTTACATATCCTTCGCTGAAACCTGTTTGTCCCCATTGTCCGAAGAATCCTGAATAGTATGGCACCTGGAAGGTATACTGTTTTCCATCTACCTTGAAGGTTGCTTTACGGTCTTTATCAACAGATGATGCAAGTATATAGAGCTTGGTGCACTGATTATTCTCCGGCAAACGGACAATGTTCTTTTTGCACTTAACCACGTTGTTTACATCAACAGCTGCAATATTGAAGGTTATTCCATCACTTACTACTGATTTACCGATAAGGTCTGCCGAATATGAATTTCCTTCCTTGTCAAATCGGCCTGTATTGCGGAATGCATCGGGCGTAAAGGCCTGGTCATTGTAATCAAGCGCAACAGGGATATTGAGCGACTGAGGTAATTCGATAGCTCCTTTTCTCAGTTTTACACCGAATGTTTTAGGCTTGTAGGCTGTGGTGCTGAATATGAGTTTGTTTCCTTTTATGGTTGCTTCGCCAATGGCTTCTTCAATACCATTCAGTTCCTGAGCCGACTCGATAGCTGTTGGGAATTCAATCTCCACATTGTTGGCTGCCTGACCGTTTAGTTCGTATAAACGAACAACATACGACTGGCCATCTTCTGATCTTTTCAACGCTTTTACAGCAACCTGAGGGGTACTTGTTTTTACGAACGAGAACTCTGAACCCAGTTTACCGGCATGCTTAGGTGAGATGAACGAAATCATTGGATTATTCAATGCATCGGCTTTCCATGCAGTTTTCTCTTTCTGATCGGCAGATGCCACGTGGCCTACTATGGAATATGTAAATACATGATGACCTAAGTCCTGCTTATCCTGATAAGTATATGACTTGTCTGTTTTAGGTGTATGCAGCAAAGTAAGACGCAAGGTGTTGTCGTTTGGTTTATCCCAGCCATACTTGCAGTTATTCAGAATAGAAACGCCGTAGCTTCCGTCCTTGTCGGTTAAATCGGCCCATTGCTGTGCACAGACTTCATAAGCAGTATCGGTATTGTTTCCTCTTTCAACAGAGCCAAGTCCTAAATCGTACGTAGCTTTTGAGTTGGAAAGATTGAGTGGGAATTCTGCTTTGAGCAGTGCATTCTGTGATGCCCAGTCAACATCGTTAATGATATCGATACGATCATCGGCAGCTCCTTCAGTTAAACGGATGTGTTGCACGAAAGTAGAGTTGGCATGCTTTCTTTCTACCTTTAATGTGGCACAAAGCGGACCGTTTTCTTCTACTGAAATACGTACATTTTCGTTCACTGAAACAGGTGTACCATCGACTGCTTTCTTCATCACTTCCCATGCCGGCCATTCGAACGATTCATTTGAAGGGAAAAAGGCCAGACGAATGGCTGCTCCGTTTTTCACCAACTCGCGGTTAACTCGTTTGTCTACAATAGAGGAGATATCTCCATCGGCATTCAGCGTAATTTTATATACGCTATTCTCAAGTGTATTTGATGTAACTTTCAAGCTGCTTTTACCTGCATTTGCTTTACCGAAACGAACATCGTAAACAGAATAGCTTACCGGAGCAGCATCTGCAGCAAATGTAATGGCAGCTACACCGTTTGCATAAGATACCAGCTGAGCAGGCATTTCTTTTCCTTTGTTGTTGTACACTCTTACACCCGATGGTTTGCCTGCTACCGGAACATTTGCCGTAACAACATCTTTATGTGCTGACGATAAGGAATTATACACCACTACCGCTGTACCTTTAACTTTTGTGTCGAGCGCTTGTGAAACAGATCCTGTAGCGGTTTTAATGATATCGGCAAAACGACTTTGNGCAATTAGCTCGTCATTCCATGAAAAAGTATATGCTTTTGGGATACTTGTTCCTGTTAAATCGTCATGGAACTGATGCCAGATAAATCGTTTCCACGATTCGTCGAGCGTAGCTGCAGGATATGCAACACCACCCAGGAAGTCTGCCATAACAGATGATCTCTCTGCTGCATCGCCCAACTGCTCATTACGGCGGTTAAAACGTTTCATTGCAGCTTGTGATGTGTAGCATCCCGTACCATGAACATCCATTAGCAATTCTCCTTTATAGACAGGCAGTTCNGGATGNTTATCGAAAGGAAGNTAATCTTCGAACAACTGGTAAGAGCGTGAACTGATAATCTTTACAGGACCATTGCTTTTCATACCTTTTTCTAGTGAAGCTACTGAAGAGATGGTTGGTGAACCTCCCATATCGCCGGTTCCGTAATATCTGTATGCTGTATTGTTCACACTACTCTTGGCTAAATCAATAAGCTCTTTGTTGTTGCTGATGTCTTCATTCTGCCATCTTGAAGTGTAATTCATTGCATTGAGTGCAGCCATGATGCGCGATCCGTCTACTCCCTGCCACAAACCGAAATTGAAAGGGAATTTAGCATTTCCATGAAATGGCTTATGTCTCCATTGCAGTTTCTGTGTAGAGAATCCTATTAACCCGGCATGAGCGGCAATTGTAGGAAGGGCATATCCGAATCCGAAACAGTCCGGAAGGAATATATCTTTTGATTTTACACCAAATTCATTTTTATAAAAGTCCTGTCCTAACAGGATGTTACGGAAAAACGATTCGGGTGAAGGCATGTTAGGATCGGTAGCATCCCAGCTACTTCCTGCAATGTTCCACCTGCCCTGAGCAATGTATTTCTTTATTTTTTCATACTCGAGCGGATAGTATTCCTTCATCCACTGATATTTAACTCCACCTTCGAAGTTAAACACATAATCGGGATAATTGTCGAGCAGCCAAAGGTTCTGAACCAATGTGTTATAAACATATTCGTTGATAGATGTTTGCACTGTCCAGTTCCATTGGGAATCGAAATGGGCATTCGATACAACGTAAGCTTTGTATTCCTGCTGAGCATGGACAGACCCCAGACTCATGGCTACTAATGCGGTTAAAATTAGTTTTTTCATATAATTAATTAAATTGGTTATTTCTTTTCATTGACAGAAAACGAATAAGGGAAATCTTCCTTCTGAGTACCGCGTTGCTTATTGGGTGTTTCACTCATACGGATATTGATCTCTCCTCCGTTTTGTAAATCGGCATGCTTGAGGTAATTCTTTGTATAGGTTTTACCATTGAGCGTCATTGTTTCGATATAACGGTTCTTATCACTGTTTTCCGGAGCATTGATAACAAGCTTGTTTCCATTTTCGAAATGAACGGTTGCTTTCTTGAATAACGGCGCACCTAACACGTATTCATCGGTTCCCGGGCATACAGGATAGAATCCCAAAGAAGAGAAAACATACCAGGCAGAGGTTTGTCCGTTGTCCTCGTCACCACAATAACCATCGGGATTGCAGGTGTACATACGGTTCATCACTTCGCGCAACCAGTATTGTGCTTTCCACGGCTGACCAGCATAGTTGTACATGTAGATCATGTGCTGGATTGGTTGATTGCCGTGTGCGTAATTACCCATATTCATAATCTGCATTTCACGGATTTCATGGATAACCTGTCCATAGTAGCTTGCATCGAACACTGGTGGTACGGCAAACACAGAATCGAGCATATTCACAAACACATCCTTACCACCCATCAGGTCTATCAGGCCTTGTGGGTCATGGAATACCGACCAGGTGTAATGCCAGCTGTTTCCTTCGGTGAAGGCATCTCCCCACTTCAGCGGAGAGAAAGGAGCCATAAACTTACCATCGGCATTCTTGCCATGCATCAGTTTGGTTTCCTTGTCGAACAGGTTTTTATAATTCATGGCACGTTTGGCAAACAAGTCGATTTCCTTCTTTGGGCGTTTCAACTCTTTGGCCAGTTTATAGATGCACCAGTCGTCATAAGCATATTCAAGCGTACGTGCTGCATTCTCTTTGATCTTCACATCGTAAGGAACATAACCTAGTTTATTGTAATATTCATATCCCAAACGACCGGTTGAAGATACTGTTGGATGAACATTCTCTGTTCCATGAATAAGTCCTTTGTACAGGGTTTCAAGATCGGCTACCTTAACGCCTTTCATATAAGCGTCCACCAATATGGAAGCAGAATTATTTCCCACCATGCATCCACGATGACCGGGGCTGGCCCATTCGGGGAAAAATCCGCTTTCCTTGTATACATTGATAAGTCCTTCCTGAATTTCCTTATTTGTTGATGGATACATTAAATTGAGGAATGGGAACAGGCAACGGAAAGTATCCCAGAAACCGGAATCAGTATACAGATATCCGGGAAGCACCTGACCGTTGAACGGACTGTAATGGACTATTTTTCCGGTTGCATCCAGCTCGTAGAACTTACGAGGGAANAGNAAAGAGCGGTACATGCAGGAATAGAACGTGCGGTATTGGTCGAGTGAGCCACCTTCTACTTCTATTTTGCTCAGCACTTTATTCCATGCGGCTTTGCCTTTGGCAGCAACCTGATCAAAGTTGTCATTACCCAGTTCCTTTAAATTAAGCGAAGCTTGCTCGAAGCTGATAAAGGAAGAGGCTACTTTGGCGTGAACAATCTCGCCTTTGGTTGTTTTAAATCCGATAACAGCTCCTACATGGTCGGCTGTTTGCTCCTGGGCTGTTTTTAAAGCACCATCGGCAAAAGTGTATTTGTAAGTAAACGCCTTATCGAACGTAATGACAAAGTAGTTTTTAAAGTTATCGGGCACTCCCCCACTGTTCTTAGTGGTATAACCGATAATCTTATTCTCTCCCGGTATAATCCGGATGTACGATCCTTTATCGAAAGCATCGATTACCACAAAGGAACTGTCGTTCTGAGGAAAGGTGAAACGGAACATTGCTGCACGTTCGGTTGGTGCAATTTCTGTTACCACATCATGATCGGCAAGGTAAGCTTTGTAGTAGTAAGGTTTGGCTATTTCCGATTTATGTGAAAACCAGCTGGCACGTTTCTCTTCATTAAAGACAGGTGAACCAACCACAGGCATTATTGAAAACTGACCGTAGTCGTTTATCCACGGACTGGGCTGGTGGGTTTGCTTAAAACCCCGAATCTTGTTGGCTGTATACGTGTAAGCCCATCCATCGCCCATCTTACCTGTTTGAGGAACCCAAAAGTTCATTCCCCAGGGAAGGGCTATGGCAGGATAGGTATTACCGGTTGATAACTCATAAGTAGACTGGCTGCCAATCAATGGATTGACGTAATCTACCGGAGAAAACGAATCACTGCTGGCTGCAGATACAAAAACTGGATTTGACACCCACTGCAAAAGCACAGTGAAAATAACTGCTAATAATTTCTTATTTCTCATAATATATAATTAAATCTATAACGGTTTCTATTTTACTAAAAAGGGATAACCTTTGCTAATACAAATAATAAGACCAAATTACTTATATCAACATTCACTTTTTTGTAAATTTCTTATTTTAGATTGACCGATACAGAATAGGGTCTGTCTTTTATTGATGTTCCCCATGACTTATTAGGTTTATTTCCCATTTTATACTGAATAGTACCTCCATTCATCAGTTCCTTGTAGGTAAGCCATGTACGGGTAAACTTCTCACCATTGAGACTGGCCGACTGGATATAACGGTTTTTAAGCGAATTGCCATCGGATACAATAGTCAGTGTTTTTCCGTTCTCTAAGTGAACAGTCATCTTAGGGAATACCGGTGAACTAACCACGTACTGGTCAGTACCCGGACATACAGAATACAAGCCTAATGCACTGATAACATACCAGGAAGAGGTTTGTCCCTGATCTTCGTCTCCGGGATATCCATCAGGAGTTGAGTTGTAGAGCTTTTGCATCACCTCTCGTGCCCAATACTGAGTTTTCCATGGAGAACCGGCATAGTTATACAGATATATCATGTGCTGGATAGGCTGATTTCCATGTGCATACTGTCCCATGTTGATCATTTCCATTTCGGCCATTTCGTGAATAACCCTTCCGTATGTTCCCACTTTGAAAGTATTAGGAACAGAGAAAACAGAATCGAGCTTAGCTACAAAGTTATGATCGCCTCCCATCAGGTTAATCAATCCTTGTATATCATGAAAAACCGACCAGTGATAATGCCATGCACATCCTTCCGTATAAGGTCCTCCCCATTCCGAAGGATCAAAATTTGGAACCCACTTTCCATCTTTTTGTTTTCCTCTCATGAAACGGGTACCGGGATCATACACATTTTTATAGTTGTAAATCTGTCGTTTGAAGATATCCTCATAATGACTGTTACCAGAGAGGCAAGCTACTTGCATGGCACAAAAATCATCATAACAGAACTCTAAAGTCTTTGCTACCGATTCCGCATATCCCGGATAAGGAACATAACCCAGCTTGAAGTAATCCTGCCAGCCATCGCGCCCGTTTGACGGTCCGAATGTTCCTTTATTGGTTGCTTCGTGATACATTGCTTCCAACGCCTTATCAGCATCAAACGTTCTTACTCCTTTAACATAGGCATCCGCCAGCAGGGAAGCAGCATGGTTTCCTACCATTCCGCAACTATGTCCCGGGAATGACCAGGATGGCAACCATCCGCTCTGATCGTAAGCATCAACCAACGACTTTACATATCGTCCGTGCATCTCGGGATGCAGGAAAATATTTAAAGGGAACTGTGCACGGAAAGTATCCCAAAATCCATTATCGGTATACATGTATCCTTCGTGCAACTTACCATCGTAAGGGCTATAATAAATAGGATTATTGTTTGCATCGTATTCATAAAACTTTCTTGGGAAAAGCATAGAACGGAAGAAGCAGGAATAGAATGTAGCCTTTTCTTCGGGAGTGCCACCCTCTACTTCTATTTTTCCTAATTGCTTGTTCCATGCATCCTGAGCTTTTGATTTTGCATCTTCCAGCGTATTCAGGCCGGCCAGTTCTTTCTGGAAGCTAAGCTCTGCCTGTTCGATACTGATAAAGGAAGAGATAACCTTTGCTTCTACCTGTTCACCAGGGCTAAACTGAATATAAGATCCGACATAATCGCCAAAGGCTTCTTTACTATCTTTTGATATTTCACCTTTGTCGTTCTTCCAGGTTCCATAAGCCTTGAACGGTTTGTTGAATTTTACCACAAAATAGTTAGTAAAGCCTTGGGGTACCGAATGATTGGCATTTTTACAATATCCTACAATTTTCTGCTCTTCGGGGTAGATTCGTACCATACTTCCGCCACTATTTCCATCCAATACCACATAAGCATCTTTTTCCTGAGGGAAACTGAATCTGAAATATACGCCTCTTTCTGTTGGAGACATTTCTGTTGTAAGGTTATTGTCGAACGTTACCTTATAGTAATGCGGTTTGGCAATTTCATTTTTATGATCAAAGCGTAATGCTCTCTGGTATTGGTCGACTACCAGTTTGCCGGAAACAGGCATCAATGAAAAGGCGGCATAATCATTAGTCCACGAACTGCATTGATGTGTTTGACGGAAACCACGTATGGAATCCTTGAAATACTGATAAATCCATCCATCACGATTAACTCCGGTTTGAGGAGTCCAGAAATTCATACCCCATGGCATAGCCAGTGTAGGGTATGTATTTCCTCTGGTTAACTCAAACCTGGAGTTAGTACCTTGCAAAGTATTCACATAATTCACAAAATCTTTTTCTGCAGCCTGAACCGGAGCATAGAGGATAATAAATAATATTATAGCTATTAGTTTTAATTCTTTCATTATATTTCTTCTTTAAATTAAAAGCACAAATAATAAGCTGTGCATGATCATAGAATTATCTTGATCACTGCTTTACCATTTAATTTGTACCTTAACTCCTTCAGGATTATTTTCAAAGGTTACTTTGCAGGTTTTACTTTCGTTATCCCANTTCCAGCTTGCATCTGCCAGTTTATTTCCTGCGGCATCGGTAATTGTACATGTTGCAGGTTTTGAAGGCAANAGAATGCGCATCACATTNGAAGTNTTGAGCGGACTTTTGGTGATGAACGAATAACTTGTTTTGGTTACTTTTTCATTATATACACGTGAGGCAGCAGCCAANACCTGAGGTTTCTTTAAGTTCTTTACTCTGTCTATGTTCAGCATATATGCCTGCTCACCCGGATTTACAACCTTTTCATNCACAACAGGAAGCTGAGGATCAAATAAGTCGATTAAACGTCCCTTCAGAATATATGGTTCTTTACTTACACTTTCATCCATAACAGAAACTAAATCATACGCTCCTCTGCCCAGGTAGAAATTATTTTTAAATGCCAGTATGCCTGCTTTTGCTTTTTGTTCATACAACTGTTTAACTATACTAACCAACTGACTGTCGTTACCTGATTGCATAACAAATTCTTTCGGGTCTTTGCGTATAACATAAACNGTTCCTTTGCCGAAAGTATATTCGCCTTCNTTGGCAGAAGGCTCCATGTTCATTAACTTAAATAAGTGCTCTGAAGGTTTACGGAAGGTGTTTCCTCCTGTATTCCACCATTCCTGTACAGTTTGAAAAGGATCTGAGTCTCTTCCGCAATACACAAGTANTCCTCCGGCTTTCACCCAATCGGCAATATACTTGTGAGATTCGGGAGAAAGAGGTTTCATATTTGAATATGACATGATTAAGATCTTTGTATCTTTCCATGTCAGGGGATAGGATACATTNTCAATATGAAGAGTCTTCACAGGAACACCTCGTTTGAGGAATGGTAACGCCTGACCGTAGAAATTAGATAGCTGAGGATCTTCGTATCCCTTGTGTGTTGGGAAACGTTGGAACATTAATGAATTAGACATCAGTACACTTATTCCTGCAGATCCACTGACTTTATTATCAGACAAAGGCATCTCATTCAGTGAGTTTACCATAACCTGCATCTGGGTAGAATAATATCGTGGAATGCGTTCTTTTTCTTCGCTGTTGGGCTTTCTGTATAAGCCTTCATAAATTCTGTCGGGCCAAGGCATTACTTCATAATTAGCAAGGTTGGGATACAACAATTGTGCTGTAAAAGTAGCCTGATAGTTTTTCTTATAATCTCCCCAGTCACGAGGCCAGTCCTCAATAGGGTCTGTTAAAAAGAACATTTTACGGCCCGTTGGAGCTGTCATGGATTCCATAGATCCATATTCAAGAAATGCATTTTCGAAAACACGTTCCTTTTTAATACCGTTATAAAAATTAGGTTCGCGTGAAGTACCGGTCCATACCTGTGCAATGTATCCATCAACGCATGGAAGAGATGCCAGACTAGCTTCGGGACTTACAATTTGCCATTGCGAATAGTTTACCAATGAATGTGTAGGTACATAACAGCGCACATTCATTCCCTTACTTTTTCCGTACTCTTTAGCAAAGGTAAATACTTCCTTCAGTGCCTTATAGTACAGTTTATATTTTAGTTTATTTGATAAGTATGTATTTTCGGGAGATTCATGTTGCGGACGCCAATCGAATCCATACTCCTTTTTCCACTCTTTTTTGAAAGCATCGCTATAGCCAGCTCTGGCCCAGAATTCAGGTTCTTCAAGGTAAATAGCATCGATACCGGCATCAATTACACGCTTTATATGCTTCTCCTTCATGTACTTGATATAATTGTCTGTAGGCACAATATAAGGAACCATGTGTCCATGCCAGATTGTATCTCCGTTTTGTTGTACCTGACCTTCATCCAGGTGCATTTTGCCATCCCATTTTCCTGTAAAATAGTCCTGATACTCTCCCCAGGCTATCCCAGTCATGAAATGAGTTATATATCCTTTATCACGCCAGGATTGCACCCTTTGTTCAAAAGTTAAGTTTTTCCTGTCGCCAGCTCCATAAACAATAGCAACATCCGATCTTACATCAGTAACAGGCTTCCATTGTCCCGATGTTTGAAAAGTAGTTTTTTCTCTTCTGTAATCAATCTTTTGAGCGCTAACCATCGTTGAACTGCCAGCAAAAGCGATGGTTAAAATAGCTCCCATTAAAATACCTTTATCTATATACATTTCTATTATAGTTTAAATATTAAATTAAATGGGTATTCAAACAAAAATACATTTCGCACTAAGTTGAATACCCACTAATTATAAAGAAAACAACTCTCTACTAAACTAAGAAACCTTTACCTGTTTAGGCTCGTTATAGTTATATCTTCTACTTCCGTCAACGCTATAGTCAATACGGGCACCGGCACGTACATAGTATATACGGNTGCCTGGCAATACCGGAGTGGTAAGAGTGATGGTCTTTCCAACTGCATTATTTGCATCAGCGCCAGATAGGTGAACTGAATAACGACTGTCGTAGTTATTATTTCCCACGTAAGGACTTGAGTAGTTTACATACAGATACACATCAATGCAATTCTGCTGAAAATTAGGATCAGTAGTTCCTCTTTCTATTTTTATTTGTGTACTGATGGTACTGTTACTGTTTGCAACCGGCTCTCCTACCCATGAAACAGTAAGAAACGGATCAACCTTGAATTCATGAGTTACAGTTCCTTTTATATCAATTGTAAGACTTTCATCCTTGGTTATTTTACCGGTATTGTCAGTCTGAACAAAAGGTACAAATGCTCCCAGAGGGGTTATATTATAATTGCCTTCGAAAACTTTAGTGTCCTGGAACTGGCCATCTTGTTTACAAGTAAAATACCAGGGAGTAGGATTATTACTCCAGCTAAGTTCGAGCATCTTGAAGCGAACGCCTCCATCACCAACTTCAGTCTGGAAACCTTTACCTGTTGTATTATCTATTACTGTACCCTTAAATGTCTCAGCAGGTGCTTCATAATTATCATACTCACAGGATGTGAAGCAGAACAAACAGAGTGCATAAACTATTGAATATATTATTTTTTTCATTTTCTTATATTTATAGAATTAGTAACCAGGATTCTGAATAATAAGATTATTACTTGTTGAAATTGCATTGCCAGGTATTTGTTGGTAATACCATCTTGTATCAAAAGTATAGGTGTTACCTCTTTCATCCCAACGGATATCAAAGAAATACTTATCAGCATAATCTGCATAGAATGGCATCAATGTATAGTAACGAGTGTTTTGTTGTTCTTTATCTGCAACTCTCCAACGCTTCATATCCCACCATGTTTTATTTTCAAAGCCCAGTTCTTTACGACGTTCTTTACGAACTGCACTTGTGAAACTTGCAACAGATGATTTTTCGGAACTGCTTAGTAATGTAGCACCAGCACGGTTACGTATTTTATCAATGCATGAATAAGCATCGCTCAGATAATCGGCCTTGCCTAAAGAAGCAAGTTCTGCAGCAGCTTCTGCTCTAGATAAAAGTACTTCTGCATAACGCATTTCTATCCAAGGTTGAGTTGCTCTATTTTCGAGTACCAAAGCTTTTGGAGTACTTTCACTTAACCACTTACGAATGGTAAATCCAGACAAAGCACATGTACCATCGCCAGTAAAGTATCCGCTGGCACCAGCCGGGTTCATCTTTGTTCCGTCATGAAGTGTATAAGCTGTTTGATTAGCATTAGATGAGCTAATAATAAGTGTTTTACCACCTACATTTACATAATTTTCATATCTGCTTGTATTTCCTTCAGGTAATAAGCGGTTAATCTTACCAGTCTCTGCATCATCTTTACCTACATAAATACCACGACGAATTTCAATGGATTCACCTTTAAACTGATCTCCCGGTAAAATTACAGTAGCTCTTAAACGAGGCTCGGCAGTTGCAAAAATATCCATTGTGTTATTATATAATTTATAAGTACCATCTGCATTATATACATCAAGATGTCCTTTGCTGTCTTTTGGCAAACCATCAAACATTTCAACATAGTCGAGTGTTGGGCTTATCTCAGAAGAATATCCGTTAGCACCTTTACATTGTGCAGGAACATTATAAGCATCGTAACCGTGTACTGATTCAGGATAAGAATACTCTTTCACAAAAATAGCCTCTGTACTTGCTGCATCAGAAAACAAATTCAGATAGTTTGTATATTGAGCAGTCAAATCACCGGCTTTCCAATCTTTCATGTATAGATCATGATGGCCTTCAACAGCTTTCGCTGCATCATAAGCCTGTTGGAAAAATCCCTGAGCCAGACTTGCATCCATTCCACAAACACGTTTATTTCCGTTCTTGCTATCAAATAGTTGTATCTGATTATACTTTGCAATAGAACCTGCATACAACATTGCTCTTGACTTAAAGGCATAAGCAGCCCACTTGGTAGCACGTCCGCGCTGATTAGTTTCTGAAAGCAGGCTTATAGCATTATCAAAATCAGCTGATACTGCTTTCCAAACTTCTTCTTCGGAGGATCTTGGAACATTAAGCTGATCAACAGGTTGTTCAGGGTACTTTAGTACATTATTTACCAAAGGAACACCACCATAACGTTTGGCAAGTGCATGGTAAGTAACGGCTCTTACAAAGTAAGCTTCACCTTTCCAGTTATTCAACTCTTTCTCAGTATAGTTTTCTTTATACTGATCGATTGTTTCGAGGAAATAATTGCAATTACGAATTAAAACATACAAATCACTGAAAATTTTATTATCTACATTTTCACTGGAAGCACCACCCATATCACGGCTTAATCCCTCACCAGTGATACAACTTGGAGGATTTACAAGCCAGAAATGATTAAATAAACGTGTAGGAGTATAACGAAAATCCTCTATTGGCAGACAGCTGTAAAGACGTGCCATATATGATGAAATACCATTACTTGTACCAAAAACATCTTTATCCTGAACAACATTCATTGGAGGNATATCCATATTANTACATGANGAGATGTTGAAGATAAAAAACAAGCACAATATATATTTAGCTATTTTCATAATCGTATTTTAATTTAAAATTTAACATTCAGACCAAGAGAAATAGTCCTGTTCAAAGGATATAAGTTACCGTAGCTATCGCTAGGATGTTCCGGGTCTATATATTTCATGCTGGAGAGTGTGAAGAGATTGTATCCGTTTACAAACATACGAACGCTCTTTATGCCAACTTTCTTAGTTAAAGCAGAAGGTAATGTATAGCCTAATTCTGCACTCTTTAAACGAACATACGAAGCATTGTGTATACGGAATTTTGAATCAGATTCAGGAACTGAACCTGTATAAGCTAAATCTCCGGAAACCCATTGAGTATTTGGATCGTATGGATCAGCTGAAGGATCAGCAGGATGCCATCTGTCAAGGAACATTGCCAATGCATTTGAGTAATCTGATCCCCACATTGGTTCAATCAATTGCTCTACATAAGATACATAATTCATGGTTGATCCCTGGAATAATAAATTCAAATCGAATCCTTTCCATTCTGCACCTAATGTCAAACCAAAATTAACGATAGGAGTTCCTGAGAAGCTGATAGGGTGTCTGTCAAGATCTGAAATAATACCATCTCCATTCCAGTCTTCATAAATATAATCACCAGGAAGAGTTGAACGGGAAGCATATACTGAGCTATTAGCTATATCCTGATAAGATTGGTAAATACCGTTGCTTCCATATCCCCACCAGATATTCTGATAACGGTCATTTGAATTATTGCGCCAGTTATCATAGGAGTTGCCTTTAGCAGACATTTCCTGGTATGTATTTTGGGTACGTGTTATAGAGAAGATTCCTTTTGCATTGTATTTAAAATCTCCGATATGATTGCGATGATTCAACTCAAGTTCCAGACCATTGGTAAAGTCACCATTCAAGTTTTCCTGAGGCAGACTGGCACCAACAACAACTGGTAAACTCATAGCACGGGTAGTAAGCAAGCCTGAACGATCACGAGTAAAGTAATCAGCAGACACACCTAACAAACCATTCCATGCTTCCATATCAAAACCAACATCAAATGTTTTAGCTACAAACCATGTTATATTTTGGTTTGCAATACCTTTATTTACAGAACTATTTACGAATGTTCCATCAAATACAGATCCGCCTGGTAACTGATTGTTTGAACCTCCGGCAGGATAAGTGTAACCTGTAACAAACTGATAACTTGAAGCACTGTCATCACCCATTCTACCGTATGAAGCACGAACCTTCATATTATTAATGAAATTGAGTTTGGAATCTTTCCAGAAACCTTCTTCAGAGATACGCCATCCTCCGGATACAGATGGGAAGAATCCCCATTGATGTCCACTTGCAAATTTTGAAGAACCGTCATAACGGAAACTGAACTCAGCCAGATATTTGGATTTGAAATCATAACCTAATCTTCCCACCAATCCCATATTGGCTTCTTTATACAAATCACCCGATCCGGTGCTCATGTTGCCTTCCTGGTTCTTGCTGTTGCCGGCAAACAACTGATCGAGCCCTAAAGCTAGTTCTCTTTGAGCATAGAAGTTATCGCCGTTTCTTTTCTGACCTTCAAGTAACACCAATGCATTTACATTGTGAGATGAGTTGAAGGTGTGATTATAATTCAATGAAAGTTGATACAATACCATATCTTTTGAATAAAACTCACGACGAACTTTACTTGGACTCTGGTGAGTTACAGCATTATATTTGTCAGCAGCCTCATCATATTTATAAAGCTGATACTCCTTCATGTACGATTTATTATCAGAGTTTCTATAATCGTAGCTTAACATTGCCTTAGCCTTAAGTCCTGTAAGGTACGGAACATCATATTCTGCACTGAATGAAGACTGGAACCATTTATTATTAAATTTCTTATATCCGCAAATATCAGCATCCATCATAGCAACAGGATTAGATCCATCAACTGTTCCTTCCTGAATGTAAGCAGGATTATTGTTAGCATAAATAGGTTGAATTGGAGCTGCACGCTGGAATGAACGAATAATCCAGTCGGCACTTTCATAAGGCTGATTCTTCTCGTCCATAATACCACTTATTTGCAACTCTACTTTTAAACGATCGGATATCTTGCTTGTTACATTTGAACGAACATTGTAGCGTTCATAGTTTAGGCTATTACTACGCAAGAATGATTCCTGATATTCATAGCCAGCAGATACATAGTACTGAGTTTTATCATTTCCACCGGTAGCACTTATGTTATGTTGTGTTTGAGGAGCATTTTTTCTCATTACAGCATCGTACCAATCTGTACTTTGCTTTTTGCCACTTGCATATTCTTCTATTTCGGCAAGAGAATAACGTAAAGTACCTCCATTTACATTATGCATTTTCTTTTCGTTAGCCAAAATCATCCACTCTGCAGCCGATACACTTTTCGGAGAGCCTGATGGACTTTGCCAGCCAACTGAACCATTATAATCAAGATCTACTGTTCCGGCTTTACCTTTTTTAGTAGTGATCAAAACTACACCGTTAGCAGCTCTCACACCATAAATTGCAGCCGATGCATCTTTCAATACAGAAAGACTTTCTATATCATTCGGATCAAGTCGGGTTATATTATCACGTGGTACACCATCAATAATAATCAAAGGATTACCTAAGCCACGGATATCGAATGTGTTATTAAATTCTCCAGGTTCACTACTCTTCTGAACAACACGAACACCCGACACTTTACCTGTTAGCATATTCTGAGCATTTTCATTCTTAGTAGTAAGCAACTCATCACTCTTAATTGCCGATACCGCTCCGGTAAGAGTTACTTTCTTTTGAGAACCATATCCAACAACAACAACTTCGTCAAGAATTTTACGGTCTTCAGCTAATTTTACTGTTACATGAGTTTTGCCATTCAGGGCTATTTCTGCGGTATTGTATCCAATAAAAGTAACTTGTAATATAGATCTTGGGTTAATGATTTTTAGATTAAAATTACCTTCAAAATCACTGACTGTACCATCTGTTGTGCCTTTTATTTTAATATTTGCACCAATGATAGGTTCACCTTGTTCATCGGTAATTTTACCACTTATGTTTATTTTGTTATTTTGTTGAGCAACAGCTGTTGATTTTGTTTTTCCTGAATTTGAAAGAATAATATGTGTTCCTTCCATTGAATAATCAATATCAGTATTCTTCAATAAGTTATCCAATATTTCAGAAACAGGTTTTCCTTTGGAATTTACTGAAACTTTATGGGAAACATTCACATTATTATTGTAAATGAAAAGATAGTTGGTTTGACTTTCTATCTCATTCAGTACAGCTTCTAATGCAACATCATTCTTTGATATGTTGACTCTGGCACTCTGAGAATTACTATTCTCAGCCATTAAACAAAATACAAAGAAGAAAAGAAAGAATGTAGTAACTTTCATAATTCTAAAAAAATGGTTAATTTGTGGATTTTCATAGTGATGAAAACCCAACAAAGGAATGTTTTTCATATCTTTGCAAAAATTGGTTATTAATACATTTTGTGAAACGAATTGTGTTAATTGAATGCCGATGGGTACGCCAATACCTGTCGGCATTTTTAATTTTAGTTTTGTTTTAAATGTGTTTATGTCATGGGCTTAGAGATTAAGGTTAAACTTTAATATATATATATCACGTCGTTGTTTTCGCTCCTTTTAAAATTAAAATAAACATCTTTCTGCAATACTTTCAGCGCATAATCAATACCATCTGACTGCCTGAATTTTCCGGTAAGAATACAGCTTCTCACTTTCTTATTATTAATGACAATTCTAATATCAAAATACTTCTCAAGTTTCAGCATAACATCCGAAAAGGGAAGATTCTTAAAGCATATAAGTCCTTCTTTCCACCTATAATTTCCATAATCTTCAATTTTAGCAGAGACTAACTTTCCTCTTTCCAGGTAAGCCCGGTTATCAGGTGCTAAAACCAAGGATTCTGCATTATTGCTAGCTAACGATACTTTAACAGATCCTTCCATCAAAGAGGTTTCGAATTTGCTTTTATTAGAATATGCTTCAACGTTGAATTTAGTACCAAGTACCTCTACATCACATTTCCCGGTATGTACAATAAATGGTTTCTTCTTATTATGTGCTACTTCAAAGTAAGCTTCACCATCAAGTATTATTTCGCGCTTATTTTTGGTAAACACAGCCGGATACTTAAGCGTTGAACATGCATTAAGCCATAAATTTGTTCCATCAGGAAGAGTTAAGTTAACCCGTTGTCCTGCAGGAACAGAAACTATATTCATAGCTACTCTGTCATCAGACAGAATTTTGTTCTGAATAAATAATGTAGCTGAGAGAGTAAATATGATAACAGCTGCAATCTTGAGTAATTCACGTACTGGAATCCTTGTATAGAAAGGTCTTTTATTTTCTGTAACCTCTTTATCCTGTTTACCCAAAAGAACTATTGCATCGAATAATTTCCTTTCACGGAAAAACTCCGTGCCATTTTCATCAGAGGATTCCATCCATGCTCTGATTTCTGATTCTTGTTCAGGCGTAGCCTTTCCTTCGAAAAAACGATATAATGTTTCTTTATCCATTTTATTGATCATATATTATAAAAGCAGATGAAAGATAAGTATCCCTAGTGAAAAAATGAGTTTTTTTTCATTATAGGAAAAAAAGAAGAACCGGCATATAATCTTTGAGAGAGATACGAAGTGCCTTAATTGCCTTAGAGATGTGGAATTCAACACCTTTCGTAGTAATATTCAATTTATCAGCAATTTCTTTATGAGACATGTTCTGATATCGGCTCATAATAAATATATCTTTGGTTTGCTTTGGAAGCGATTCAAGAGTTTTATCTACGATCTCATTCATTTCAGCTGTAAAGAGCTCATACGGTTCGCATTCCTGAAGTGATGCCACACGCGTTGAAAGTTCCCATTGAGCATTGGTAAGCAACATTTCCGAAACATTTTCAACAGTCTGACGATGAGTTAGATGATTCAGACATTTATTTTTAATAATAGTCAATATATAAGCTGGAATATTAGTTTCAGACTCAAGTCTGTGTCTGTTTTCCCAATAATACATAAGAGCCTCTATCGTGAAATCTTCAGCAATAGCAGTATCACGAACATAAAAATTTGCAAAACGAATAAAACGACTTTGATAGTCAGTAAATAGTTGATTAAAGGCTTTTAATTCTGTAGTTGCATTCATCGAGTTCTTGTTTTTAGATCTGTTAACAAATCTAATGCGCGGCGAAATTACAAAATTAATCGAGAAATTATTCTATGTAATACTATTATTTGAAAAAGTAATATTAGTTTCCGCTTTTACATTATTATTACACAAGATATTAATTCCCACAGGCAAGCCTCATTTATTACAAGAAATACTTCTAAAAGTCCTTTAACTTTATAAATTATTTTGTAGTTTTGCGATATCAGTTTTTAACATATACTGTATTTAGCTCATAAATACTTCGATAGATAAAAATCGTTTCTTAACCATGCAGCATATATTACATTTTAATATACTAACTTACAAACACTGTTTTCATAAACATAAGAAATGAAAAAAAGGACAAACATACTTATTGCAGCAGTACTTATATTGCTTTCTGCTTTTTTCCTATATGTAGGATTTGTTAAGTCGGCCGACAAGAATAAGGAACCAAAGGAGAAAGGACAAAAGAAGGTGGATGCTTTTGTTGTAAAGCCAACTTTACTGGTTGCAGACATTACAGTGACTGGATCATTGCTGGCTTTCGATGAAGTGGAGTTAAAGAATGAAGTTGCCGGACGGGTAGTGAAGTTAAATCTGCCTGAAGGTAAATTTGTAAAAAAGGGAACGTTGCTGGTTAAGCTTTATGATGATGATTTGCAGGCTACATTGAAAAAGCTGCAATCGCAACTGGCTATTCAGGAGCAGATTTATAACCGGCAGACTAAACTGATAAAGGTAAATGGTATCAGCCAGAACGATTACGAACAGACACTTTTGCAGGTAAATACAATAAAGGCAAACATTGCTGAGCAAAAGGCACTGATACGGAAGATGGAAGTTCGCGCTCCTTTCGACGGCATCATTGGTTTGAGGAATATCAGCGTTGGTGCTGTGATCAACTCGTCTACATCACTGGCTACCATCCGCACAAGCAACAAGTTAAAGCTCGATTTCTTTGTGCCGGAAAAATACAGTTCGGAAATAGCTAACGGCATGAAGGTGAACTTTACCATGTATAATAATGAAAAGCAATATAATGCAACGGTAATTGCCACCGAACGGGGTATCGACAATGCAACACGTAATCTGAAAGTGAGAGCCGTGATAAACTCATCATCCAAAGAACTTATTCCGGGAGCTTTTGCCAATGTGGAACTAAAGCTTGGCAATAACCCTCAAGCCTTAATGATTCCTACTCAGGCTATCATTCCTCAGGAAGATGATAAAAGTGTGATTATTGCTCATAAAGGGAAAGCGCACTTTGTAACTATAAAAACGGGAGTTCGTAAAGCTTCCCTGGTTGAAGTAACAGAGGGACTTGAACCGGGTGATACTGTTATTACATCGGGCATCCTCTTTCTGAAAGAGAAATCTAAATTGTCNTACTCAACCATAACCAAATAGCCATGCTTATTTCTGATATTGCTCTAAAAAGACCTGTTGGTTCTATTGTACTGAGCCTTATTATCATTCTGATGGGTGTGGTGGGGTTCAATTTTCTGGGAGTCAGACTTTATCCGTCTATCGATCCTCCTATCATTACCGTACAAACTTCTTATGTGGGTGCTAACTCCGAAATTATTGAATCGCAGATAACAGAGCCTCTCGAAAAATCAATTAATGGTATCGAAGGGGTGAAATCTATATCCTCACGTTCGTCTATCGGGACAAGTAATATTACGGTGGAATTTGATTTGGGAACTGATTTGGAGAAAGCAGCAAACGATGTTCGCGACAAGGTTTCGCAAGCTACCAGCCGACTACCGCAAGACATCGACTCGCAACCTACCGTTACCAAAGCAGATGCAGACTCCGACCCTATTATTATGCTGACTGCCCAAAGCACCACCATGAATGCCATTGAGCTGAGTGACTATGCGGAAAATGTGTTGCAGGAAAAGCTGCAGACTATTCCGGGGGTGAGTTCTGTTTCTCTCTTCGGACAACAGAGACCTGCCATGCGCCTTTGGTTAAACCCTGAAAAGATGGCGGCATACAGTATTACGGCTGCAGATGTAGATAATGCGTTGGGGAAAGAGAACGTGGAAATGCCGGGAGGTAAGATTCGTGGTAATGCCACCGAGCTTATCGTAAAAACCCGGGGACGATTAACTACCGAAGACGATTTTAATAACCTTATCATTAAGCAGAGCGACAATCAGGTAGTGCGCCTGCAGGATGTTGGTGAAGCTGTATTAGGTCCTCAAAATGATGAGTCGGGTTCGAGGGTAAATGGAATTACGGGAGTTACGCTTAACCTTATTCCTCTGCCGGGAGCAAACGATATTCAGATTGCCGACGAGTTCTATAAACGATTGGATCAGATAAAACAAAACCTACCCAAAGGGATGGAATTAAGTATCGCTCGTGATAAGTCGGTCTTTGTAAGACAGTCTGTTAACGATGTGATAGAAACTCTGGTCATTGCTATTATCCTCGTAGTAATTATCATCTTTCTGTTCTTCAGAAACTGGATCATTGCTCTGCGGCCGTTGCTTGATATACCGGTATCACTGATCGGAACGTTCTTCATCATGTACATTATGGGGTACTCCATCAATGTGCTCACGCTTCTTGGAATTGTTCTTGCCACCGGATTGGTGGTGGACGATGGTATTGTGGTTACCGAAAATATATTTAAACGTATAGAAAAAGGTAAGAACAAATGGGAAGCAGCCTTTGAAGGAACTCGCGAAATCTTTTTTGCCGTAGTATCTACTTCGCTTACTCTTGCTATTGTATTTATACCGATTGTATTCCTGGAAGGATTTACCGGTAGGTTGTTCCGCGAATTTGGAATTGTGGTAGCCAGTGCCGTATTAATTTCCGCACTCGTTTCCCTCACACTGACTCCGGTGCTGAATGTGCTGTTGGGAGGTTCCTCCTCTCATCATTCAAAATTCTATGTAGCAAGTGAGCCTTTCTTTGTAGGGATGGAAAACGGTTACAGACGATTGCTGAGCTATTTTATCTCAAACAAATGGGTTGCATTCTCTATTCTTGGATTCTGTATAATTGTTATTCTTTCTGTATCCAAAATATTAAAATCGGAACTGGCACCACTGGAAGATCATAGTTTTATCCGGACTGCAATCACTGCTCCCGAAGGATCAGAGTACAATGCTACCCAAAAGATAATAGACAATATTGCCCGGATAAACATGGATTCTGTTCCCGGATCTGAATATGTGCTTGCCAGATATGGAGGTGGTTTCAGTGGTAGCTCTAATGCGGGTTTTGTTATGACCTTGCTTGCCGATCCGACAAAGAGAAAGGCTTCTCAGCAAGATGTTTATGACAAACTATCAAAAATCTATTCCAAAATACCCGATGCCAGAGTTATTCCTAGTCAGGAGCCAACCATATCTACCTCGGCCAACAGAGGATTACCGGTACAGTTTGTAATTCAGAATCTGGATTTTGAAAAGATACGGAAAATATTGCCCAAATTCATGGACGAGGCACAAAACAGTCCGGTATTCAGCAATGTGGATGTGGACCTGAAATTCAATAAACCTGAACTAAACGTTACCGTAGACAGGTTGAAAGCGAACACGCTAGGTGTGAACGAGAAAGATGTATCGAGTGCATTAAATCTGGCATATAGCGGTGGACGTTACGGTTACTTCCTGAAAAACAACAAACAATATTATATCATTGGTCAGGTGGCCAAGGAAGATAGGAATGTTCCTGCAAATATATCATCCATGTATGTTCGTTCCCAATCGGGCGAAATGATACAGCTGGATAATTTGGTTAAAATTAAGGAGACCAGTAATCCACCTATCTTATACCATTTTAACCGTTACAAATCGGCAACCGTATCGGCCAACCTTGCCAAAGGTAAAGCACTGGGAGAAGGTATTGAAGAAATGCAGAGAATAGCAGACAAGTTACTGGATGCTTCCTTTACAACTGCTCTGTCGGGCTCATCAAGAGACTTTGAAGAGAGTAGTTCCAACATCTCCTTTGCCCTTATATTAGCTTTATTGCTTATTTACCTGATTCTGGCTGCGCAGTTCGAAAGTTTCCGAGATCCGTTTATTATCATGCTTACCGTGCCAATGGCTATTGCCGGTGCCATGCTTTCGCTATGGATGTGCGGACAGACAATAAATATTTTCTCGGAAATCGGGATGATTCTGCTTATTGGTATTGTAACAAAGAATGGCATTCTTATTGTGGAGTTTGCCAATCAGAAACGTCTGGCAGGTATGACCAAGAGAGTGGCAGCCTTCGAAGGAGCTTCTGCCCGTCTTCGTCCTATTGTTATGACCTCACTGGCCACAATCTTCGGTTCACTGCCTATTGCACTGGCCCTGGGGTCGGGAGCCGAAAGTCGTGTTTCCCTGGGTATTGTAGTTGTGGGAGGATTACTCTTCGCACTGATTCTTACATTATTTGTAATTCCGGTTACTTATATAGCAATATCAAGTAACAGTAAATTTAAAAACCAATCATGAGAGCTATACATCTGTTCCTTTTATTGATGCTGTCTGCTGCAACTCAGGCACAAAACGTGCTGAGTCTGGACCAGGCAGTTAATACTGCACTGAAGAATAATTTCGATATATTAGTGGCACGCAACGATGCCGATATTGCCCGTATAAACAATACCCGTGGCAATGCAGGCATGTTACCTACCGTAAATCTAAACGGATCTGGAGAATACAGTCTGAATAACATCAATCAGAAAAACTCATCGGGTACAATAACCAAATATTCTTCTCAGTCGTCTACAACACTGGGAGCAAATGCACAACTCTCCTGGACTTTGTACGATGGAGGTAAGATGTTTGTTACCAAAAACAAACTGAACGAGATTCAGGCTCTTGGCGAACTTCAGTTTCAGACAAAGGTGCTGGAAACCATGTACAATGTAATTGCCGCTTACTACGATATAGTCCGACAAAAGCAGCAGCTTGTTTCCATCAACGAAGCAATAAGGTACAACAAAGAACGGGTTATCATAGCCGAAACGGGATTTAATGCAGGTACGCTGGTAAAAACCGATTTGCTTCAGGCAAAGATCGATTTAAACGTTGAGAAAGAGAAAGCCATCAGTCAGCAATACATCATCAGTGAAGCAACCAAGGCACTAAACAACTTGCTGGGCCAAGATCCGGGCATTACATTCGAAGTATCCGGTTCTATTCCGCTGGGTTATACACCCAATAAAGAAGAACTGCTGGATAAGCTCAATTCATCAAACAGTAATATTCTATCCTTCAAAAAACAGATAGATATAGCCCGGTTGGCATTGAAAGAAAATCAAAAGGGCTACTCTCCTACCTTTAAGCTAAACGGAGGATATTACTTGTCGAACACTTCAAATTCGGAAGGATCCAGCTTAAGAAACCGAGTATTTGGTCCGCAGATAGGAGGAACACTTTCTATCCCTCTTTTCAATGGCGGAGAAACCAAACGAAAAATCTCAGTCGCAAGAAAGGAACTTGAATCGGCTGAATATGATCTGGAGAATATAAAACTACAGGTGAACACCGAACTACTAAACACCCTGACCGATTTCGAGAGTCAGCAACAACTTCTTCAGATTGAGAAAGACAACAATCAACTGGCAAAGGAAAACATAGAGATAAGCATAGAGCGCCTTCGCCTGGGACAAACCACATCACTTGAGGTTCATCAGGCACAGGAAAGCTATGTGCAATCTTCCACACGCCTTATCAACTTTGAGTACAACCTTAAAATTGCAGAAACAAGATTAAAACAGTTGATGAGTACATTATAGAAAGAGGGTTTATTTCTATCTGATTTCTGCTAATTTATGAACCCTGGAGAATAAACATACCATAAATTATGAACTAATTCAATCTAATTCCTTCTGATTCAGGCGCTAATAGAAGGTTAAGTGCACGGAGAGCAAAGGTATATTTATATCATCTTTCTTCTGATTATTGAAAAACAAGAAGAAATCAGCTATTTTCATTAAACCAGAAAAGCACCTTTTCGTAGTTAGATTATCAGATTCTTTGAAAGAAGAGCGAGGATTATTATAATGATAAAGACCATTTATAGTAGATAACCTGATATGTTAGTCTAAACAAAAGGTTATCTTTTCTCAAACATGTACATGTTTGATTTCAATCTTGTACATGTTTGCTTCTAATCTTGTACATGTTTAAACCCGAACATGTACATGTTTGCCGAAACCATTAACCAATAAAAATTAGTTATTGGCCTTATCTTTATTAAACAGATACCAATAAACTACTATTCTTCTTAAGCCTTGTATTAAACTGATTCCAGTGGTTCTTTTGCAATTTAGTTGAAAAGAAGAGTTCCCAGAACTAGTTTTCTTTTCAGTAGCATGAGCTTTGCCTTTCCATACATCATTCGTTTTATAGTCTTCAATTTATTAACAAAGCCTTCTACAATTCCATTAGAAAAAGGGTATTTTATTCCATTTTCAACAGCTTTCATATCCAGTATGATGCCTGTGATAAAGGTTTTTAATTTTGCAAGTTCAGTATCTCTATATTCATTTATCCATTCAGCTAATTGTCCACC
>JGI20225J20221_1000741_pt1 | contig 46483 bp, 38 predicted proteins | sample BioMet4_FD_20221 | JGI IMG/M metagenome (IMG submission 20221) | reverse complement strand
GTTCCAAAGCACCTTGTAAAGACTCTTACACGTTCACAGTTTGAACAGCTTGCACACGATCTTATTCAGGCTTGTCTTGTACCTTGCCAGAGCGCAGTACGTGATGCAAAACTTTCAACATCAGATATTGACGAGGTTATCCTTGTAGGTGGTAGTTCTCGTATCCCAGCCGTACAGACATTAGTTAAGAACTATTTCGGTAAGGACCCATCAAAGGGTGTAAACCCAGACGAGGTTGTTGCAGTTGGTGCTGCCATTCAGGGAGCCATTCTTAATAAGGAAAACGGAGTTGGTGACATCGTATTGCTAGACGTTACTCCTCTTACATTAGGTATCGAGACTATGGGTGGCGTAACAACAAAGCTTATAGATTCAAATACAACTATTCCTTGCAAGAAGAGCGAAACATTCTCTACAGCAGTAGACAACCAGACAGCAGTAACTATCCACGTACTTCAGGGAGAGCGCCCTATGGCATCTCAGAACAAGAGTATCGGTCAGTTCAACCTTGAAGGTATTGCTCCTGCACGTCGTGGTGTTCCACAGATTGAGGTAACATTCGANATTGATGCNAACGGTATCCTTAACGTAAGTGCAAAGGATAAGGCAACTGGCAANGAACAGAAGATTCGTATTGAGGCTTCAAGTGGTTTGAGTCAGGAAGAAATCGATCGCATGAAGGCAGAAGCTGAGCAGAACGCTGCATCAGATAAGGCAGAGCGTGAGAAGATTGACAAGATGAATCAGGCAGACTCAATGATTTTCACTACAGAGAATTTCTTGAAAGAAAATGCTGATAAGATTCCTGCTGATAAGAAACCAGCTATCGAGACAGCTCTTCAGCAGTTGAAGGATGCTCATAAGAGTGGCGATGTTGCAGCTATCGACGCAGCAACAGCAACTCTAAACGCAGCAGTTCAGGAAGTAAGTGCTCAGATGTATCAAGGTGGTGCTCAACCAGGTGCACAGCCAGGAGCTGATGCTCAAGCTGGACAGCAGGCACAAGGTGGTGCTCAGGCTGGTGAAGACATTCAGGATGCAGACTTCGAAGAGGTTAAGTAAGTAATATATTAAATATAGTCGAACGACTATTAAATAGAAAAAGGAGTGCAGCTCTAAGAGTTTGCACTCCTTTTTTATTTATTCTTATCAGGCATTCATTCTTATCGACTTTTTGTATCAACATTGTAACCAAATAAAATATGGTCATGCTAAACAACTTTGACATTGTTGCACACTACAAAGAAGATCAGAATATTTAAAAACTAGGTAACGAGAGTTCGATAAATTTAAAACCATGTAATTATCTATTAATAGTTTTTTCTACGTTAATTATTATTTTTCGAGATATAGACAACTAATGCCCCAAGTATATTGACAAGAAAAAATTATCAAAAGAGCTATATCTAGAGTGTTTCACTTATGTTTTGTTCTTAAGTTTGCCATTAATAATCTCAAAGATAGAATATTTACCATTCATCACAATCTCCGTAAAAGTCTTATGTATATGTATTCTTTGGTTACGACAGGCAAGTAAAAGAGTGCTGCCCACAAAACTTATTCTAGTACATTTACCAAGCAACACATTCTTAAAAAAGAGGCTAATGGGATAGCTACTTCTTTTTCAAGTTTAACAAAACAGTTATGGAATATCCTTGGGGGGAAATAAATAACAAAGGTGCTTGTATACTTATTTAAAATAAAAATTCTTTAAGCAGTGATTACCGAAATCATGATAAGCATAACTTCGGCTTCGGACAACTTTGATTCATTATGATAAATCTGTTTTTTATTGCTCTTAAGCATTTTTTTTTACTATCATGGCATCAAAAAACTTGCAGAAATCATCTGNNATANAAAATATTTCNGTAACTTTGTCCTCGGTGATTGTAGCGCTTATTATTTGTAATTCTTTTAGTTTTAACACTATGAAGTTACAACTATTTTCGCTAATTACCAAAAGTATAGGCACTTATAATTTGCCGAACTCACGTTAAAATAGAACCAAACATATATGGACAATTTAAATCAATTCAAAGAACTTGAAAAACTTTTACGTAATGAAAGCCGATATTGTACAGAAGATGGTCATTTGCTGAAAAATGCTATCGTAGAGGCAGCTCTTGCTATGCGTCCGGACCTACTAAGATTGCTTCTTTCTCATAAAGCACTTCGAAACAACTTCTTTACGGAGGTAGATGGTATGAAAGTTTTTGACAAAGTAAAGTTTCAAAAGTTTGTAATGAATAAACGCTTCCTTCCGGATAGTTATACATGTTTTAAAAACAAGGTAGGCATTACGGATGCAGAAGGTGATAACTTTCTGTCCGAGAGCCGAGAGGTTGTATTGTCATGGCCTTATAAGGATTGTATGCTCGAAGGTGGGCAAACCAAAGAGGATGCAAAGCGCAATGAAGTTTTTTGGAACGAAATTCTTGCACCCGATGAAATCAATCGTCTTACAGAACCTAAGGTATTAAACAACTTCCGTCGTTATGATGCAGAGGGCGAACATGATGTGACAAAGGTTTCTAAAGAGGATAACTTTATTATTAAAGGTAATAACTTGTTGGCGCTGTATTCATTAAAAAAATACTATGCAGGGAAAATTAAGTTGATCTATATTGATCCTCCATATAATACGGGAAATGATGGGTTTGGATATAATGATAGTTTTAATCATTCTTCTTGGTTAACTTTTATGCGTAATCGTCTTTCTGTTGCAAGACAATTATTATCAAATGATGGAAGTCTTTGGGTTACATGCGATGATAATGAACAAGCTTATTTAAAAGTTCTCATGGATGAATTATTTGGGCAATCTAACTTTGTAGCTACTTTTATTTGGAAACACAGGAAATCAAGTCAGAATGATATAGATGTTTCTTTGTCTCATAACTATAACATCGTTTTTGCTAAAAACAGAAATGTATTTAGATTAAATTCATTAGAAGCAAATGTAGCAAAATTCACAAATCCAGATAATGATTCTCGGGGTAATTGGGTGGCAGATCCCATGGATGCACCAAATATCAGGACAAATTTATCATATGAAATTGTTAATCCTAATACAGGAGAAATATTTCTACCTCCAGCAGGAAGGCATTGGAGATTCACAAAAGAAAAATATATAGAGGCCTTACAAGATAATAGAATTGTATTCGGAAAATCAGGTAAGACTAAACCTCAATATAAAAGATTCCAATCTGAGGCTGAAGATAAAGGCGAAAACACTTTTTCAGTTTGGGATGATATAAGCACTGCTACAGACGCAACCAAAGAGATAATTAACTTATTTGGAAGAAAAGAATTTTCAACACCTAAACCTGAAGAATTAATAAAAAGAATTATAGAATTAGGATCAAAAGAGGAAGATCTTATATTGGATTTTCATCTCGGAAGCGGCACTACTGCGGCTGTGGCTCATAAGATGAATAGACGATATATAGGTATTGAACAGATGGACTATATTCAAACTGTTTCAGTTGAGCGATTAAAGAAAGTTATCGAAGGAGAACAAGGCGGTATTAGTCAGTCTGTCAATTGGCAAGGCGGTGGTTCATTTATCTATTGCGAGTTAGCCACAGCAAACCAGCGATTTGTTGACTCTATCGAAAAGGCAAGTTCTACAGACGAGCTTCAATCTATTTGGAAAGAAATGCAAGCCACAGGATTCTTGTCCTGGAAGGTTAAACCGCAAGAGATAGATGAAAATATCAATGATTTTGGAGAGTTATCGCTTTATGATCAAAAACGATTCTTAATAGAAAGTTTGGATAAGAACTTGCTCTATGTGCCTTATTCTGAAATCAATAATGAGGAATTTGGCATCAATCAAAGCGATAAAGATTTAAACTCAGACTTCTATTCTATCAGATAATATGGCAAAGAAGCAAGCATTTAACATGGAAGATTATCTCCGCAACAACCTTCAGACCACGCTGCGTGAGGAATTTGGCAGGAAAACAATAGAACGCACCGAGATGCCAGAATATTTTGATACCTCGCTCAATCCTTTGATGCCTTTGCGTCCTTACCAGAAGGAGGCCTTCCAATATTTCATAAACTTTTGGGAGAATGGCTTCGAAGGTAAGACTTTGAAGCCGCATTTGTTGTTTCACATGGCAACTGGTAGCGGCAAAACACTTATCATGGCTGGTCTCATGCTCTATCTCTATACGAAAGGCTATCGCAACTTTTTGTTTTTCGTTGGAAATGGAAATGTGGTTGGTAAAACAGAAGATAATTTCTTCAACGCAGCATCTTCCAAATATCAATTTGCGCCATCCATTAATATAGATGGTAAGCAAGTGGAAATCCGCAGGGTGGATAATTTTCAAGCAGTGGATGACGGCTGTATCAATTTCTGCCTCACCACAACGCAAGGACTTCATAGCGACCTTAACACTCCGAAAGAGGGGGGAGTGAGTTACAATGATTTCAGCACGAAAGGATTGGTGCTGATATCAGATGAAGCTCATCACATGAATGGTGCAGCCAAGAAAGGTGTTGATATGGCAGCCCAGTTGGAGTTGTTTGGCGATGATGAGTTTGAAGCTTCCGATGATTGGGAAACAACGGTGATGCGAATATTCCAACGAACACCGGAAGATGGCAAGACCAATGTACTTCTTGAATTTACGGCAACAGAAGATTTCACAGACCAGAATATTGCGGACAAATATGCGGACAAGATAATCTTTGACTATCCATTGAAGAAATTCAGAGAAGATGGATACTCAAAGGATATTGCTGTGGTTCAAAGTGATGCTTCACCATTGGAAAGGGCTATTCAAGCAATGATATTGAGCCAGTATAGACGAAAGCTATTTACGGCAATCAAACAAGATGTGAAACCTGTTGTAATGTTCAAATCGAAGACCATTGCTGCCAACAAAGCTTTCCATGATGAATTTGTTCATGCGGTTAAGACGTTGAATAATGAAACATTACAGCGCATCCGTTCACATGCTCACGATGATATATTGTCTGCTTTTACCTATTTCGATGAAAAAGGTATTACCAATGAGAATCTTTTATTGGAATTGCAGGAAGATTTTAAGGAAGACAATTTGCTGTTAGTGGATGGTAATAATATCAGTCCTGAAAAGCAAGCCTATCTGAACTCACTAGAGGAAAAGGACAATGAATTTAGAGCCGTTTTTGCAGTAGATATGCTGAATGAGGGCTGGGATGTACTCAATCTTTATGATATTGTACGTCTTTATGATACTCGTGACTCCAAAGGAAATGCACCCGGAAAAACAACGAATGCAGAAGCGCAACTAATAGGTCGTGGTGCTAGATATATGCCATTTGTAGCGCCTAAAAGTGTGGTTCAAGAAGAACCAACAGAATACGAGAAAAAGCAACAACCAGCCGAAGAGAAAACAGAGGAGGCAGAAACTCCAAAGTCAGAGGACGTTGATCTGTCGGCTCCTGTTGATTCTCGCAAGTATGATAACGACTTGACGAATAGATTGAGAGCATTGGAAACGCTTCATTACCATAGCTCTCATAATCCAAGATATGTGCAGGAATTGAATACAGCTTTGACAAATTCGGGTATCATAGCCCCAAAAAGTCGGGAAGTGACAGAGAAACTAAAAGACACTTTCAAAAAGACTCGTTTGTTTACCGACGGCTATGTTTTTGCAAATGATCCAGAACCATATTTACTTAACGAAGAAATAACAAGTATTGGCCAGAATATCTTAGACAAAGAGTTTCAAGTTCGCATCAAGAGTGGTGATATGGAGCAAAGTTCTGCTTTTAGTAAAGCTACTGCGCAAGATACAATGACTCTCCAGCAAAAATCTATGACGCTAGGTGATTTCAGCAAACATGTCATAAGAGCTGCTATCAATAGGTTGCCTGAGTTTACCTATCGTTCTTTATCAGATTTTTTCCCAAACTTAAAGTCAGTAAAGGAATTTATAGAGAGTGATGCATATCTTTCTCTGATTAGGATTAAATTGGTTGGTCATAAAGAAGTTATAGATAATCTTTCTCAGAAAGAACAGTTCAATGTCGTTATGCAAGTATTAAGAGATATGACTCCAATGCTTGCCAAAGGTGGCATTGGAACTAGAGGAACGAAAGCCTTCAAAGGACACATGGTTCGTGATGTATTCAAAGACCACACCTTTAGAGTTTCAGAAGGTTCTGACAAGAAAGAGGAAGGTGTATCAATCAAGGCAACAACTAATTTACTTCTTCGTTGTAATGTTGATAAAGCTGATTGGTTTGCTTATGATGACAATTATGGTACTGAAGAAGAGAAATATCTTATCAAGTACATTGAAAGCATTATGGACAAATTGAATGAAAAGTATAATGAAATCTATCTTGTCCGTAATGAGAAAGATTTGAAGATATACGACTTCGAAACAGGTAGAGCTACAGAACCAGACTTTGTGCTGTTTATGCGACGTAAATATACCGAAGGAGTCTTTGATAATATTCAAATATTTATTGAGCCTAAAGGCCCTCAACTGCGAGGAACTGATTCTTGGAAAGCAGAGTTCCAAAAGAAAATCCATTCGGATGGTTTTATCCAGTTCCATACAGAGAACCAAGATTTCAAAATATGGGGCATGCCCTTCTATACAGAGTCTGTAAAGAAAGAGTTTGAGGATGCCATGAAAGCTAATTTTGATATTTAAAGAGATTTATTATGGATAAGATGTTTGCTTATTTAGACGAATGTGGTGCTTATGGCTTCAACTTTTCGACGAAGTCAAACTCAACAAAGTTTATTGTTGTGGCAGTATTGGTAAAAGAGACCGATGTTGACACAGTAAAAAGCTCATTGTCAATAATTAGAGAAGAGGAGTTCTCTGGAAATGAAATGAAATCAAATCGAATAAAAGGGAATCAAGAAAGAAGAGTTAGAATTTTAAATCGTGTATTACACCTACCTTTTAATATATTGGCTCTTGTTGTTGATAAAAGAAGTCTATTTACAGATAGCGGTATCTATAAAAGTAAGAAGACATTTTACAAGTTTATAAATCAGCTTATTTATAAAGAATTACGTGCTAGTTATCAGAATATTAGAATTGTGACAGACAAAGTCGGAGAGCATGAATTCGCCGATGAGTTTACAAAATATGTAAAGAAGAACCGGAAACCTATTAGCCTTTTTGATGAGGAAGAATTCGATGTTGTAGATAGTAAATCAGAAAATGCGGTTCAATTAGCTGATTTAATAGCTGGCACATTGTCGTATATTTATGAAGAAAACAAGAAAAAATCAGTTCCTGCTAACATTAACTATAAAAAGATGTTGGATAAGAAATTGTTGAGTATAAAGTTTTTCCCTCAAAGTTACGACGAAAATCTTTTTGAGCATTCAGAAGGAGACGATAGTTATAACCAAGAAATTGCTTTAATAGCCTATCGTAAGGCCGTTGAATTTATCCAATCACACGACTCTTCTGAGGATGAAGATATACGCAGACAAGTATTTACGCTAAATTATCTTCTATTCCGTTTTAAGTATAACAGTCTTAGAAGGTATATACCTACAAAAGAATTAATGTCAGCTTTAAATAGAAGTGACTATTCATCAATGTCTGAACAAACTTTTAGAAACAAAGTATTTGGTAAATTGCGCGATGAAGGTATAATCATATCTAGTTCCCCAAAAGGATATAAACTTCCATCAACAGAAAAAGAAATATGTGATTATTATCAGCATGTTGGCAGTGTAGTACTACCAATGATTCATCGGTTGCAAATTTGCAATGATTTATTAAAAATATCTTCTTCTGAAAATATTGATTACCTTCAGAAAGGAGATTTTTCAGGACTTCAGACATTAGTAAATGCTATTAAAGAAACAGAATATCAGTGAATTTTTAAATAATTGAATTATGATAGAACAAATAAATAACCTGCCTACGAATGATCCCGAATATGTGAAACTTGTCTCACATATTGCAGTTCTTTGGGATAATGCAAAGAACAAGGCTGTATATGCTGTCAATACCGAACAACTCAATGCAAATTGGCAAACTGGTCAGTATATCGTTGAGTTTGAGCAAGGAGGTAATGCTAAAGCAAAATATGGAGATAGGTTGTTAGTTAATCTATCCAAGGATTTGACGCGTCTGAAAGGGCGTGGATTCAGTCGTTCAGTACTGACTTATATGCGCAAATTCTATCTTGCTTTTCCAAAATGTGCGACAGTGTCGCACAAATTAAGTTGGAGCCATTATATTGAATTGCTTAAGTGTAATGACCCTATGGAAATGCAGTTCTATATGAAGGAATGTGTCAAAGAGGGATGGAAAGTCAGAGAGCTGAAACGCCAGATTAACTCTTCCCTCTTTCAGAGGCTTGCGCTCAGTACAGACAAAGAAGGTGTATTAGCTCTTGCAAACAAAGGACATCAGGTCCTTTCGGCATCTGATATTATACGTGATCCATACGTATTAGAGTTTACTGGCATACCACAACAGAAACACTATAAAGAATCAGAGCTTGAGAATGCTTTGAAAGTTAATATGGAAAAGTTCCTGTTAGAGTTGGGAAGAGGCTTCGCATTCATGGGACGTCAGTATGTCATACCTATAGGAAGCAGACGCTTCAAGGTGGATTTGGTATTTTATAACGCCATACTGAAATGCTATGTTTTGATAGATTTGAAACGAGCAGAAATAAAGCATGGTGACATTGGTCAGATGAATCTCTATCTGAACTATTTCAAAAATGAAATTTGCCAACCCGATGATAATCCTCCAATTGGCATTGTTCTTGGTGCAAGGAAAGATGAACTATTGATGGAATATGCTCTTCAGGGTATCGACAATCATCTTTTTGCTGCACGTTATCAATTATATCTACCTAATCGTGATGAGCTTCAGGCACAATTGAATTTATTACTGGATAATAAAAAAGAGTAATAACCCGATTGGTGGTGGAAGAGTAATGGGAGGATTCTCTTTTGAGGCTTATAGTCGTTCCTACGTGGATGAAAGCTCGCTCATTTCTGAGATTCGGAATCCATATTTGCTGGCTTTGATTGATTAGTTTAATAATTGGACCAAACAAGAAATATATAATCTACTTGCAAACGGCGAGCGCGTTACTTTAGAATATAAGAAAGCTCAAAGTAACTTACCCAGTTCTTTGTGGGAAACCTATTCTGCATTTGCCAACACCTATGGAGGAACAATCCTTTTAGGTGTGTATGAAGACATGACTGAAAAGGATAACTCAAAGCGTTTTACTATTACGGGGGTGGAAGATGCTGCTAAAATCAAAAAGGATTTATGGAATACCATTCATAGTTGAGAGAAAGTAAATCTCAATATTCTGCATGATGAAGATGTGGACAAAGTAACGATTGATGGCAAAGACGTAATATATATTAATGTGCCTCAGGCAGAATATACTGCTCGTCCTATCTATATCAACAACAACATACAACGTGGCACTTACAAACGTAATCATGAACGAGAAGCATTGGTTGAAACCAGAGTTGATAGAACAACCTGACTTGATGCAAGTAAAGCTGATACCTCATATAGAGAATATTGGTGATGACACAAAGAATGGCATAAAGAGTGGCACAAAGGAAAACGATGTCCTAAAGAATGTCCCAAAGGATGTCCTAAAGAAACTAACTGATCGACAGCTTAAAATTTTGGAATTAATCAATTCGAACTCTGCGATTACTAGATCTGAAATGTCTAGCCAACTTGGTGTTGTGAAAAAAAACAATTCAACGTGATTTTTCAGCCATAAGAAAACTTGGAATTGATATAATTCGTAAAGAGGGTAAAACCTATGGTAAATGGATAATAAAGACAGATAAATAGTATTATTAAAGTTTATAAATGGTTCATCTACGCCATGGAAGTGTTGTTTGTATTACTTGCCATTATCAAATCCATGGATATTTGTATAGCCCATCATTAGGGATATATACCATGTACTCTAATAACTATCGCAATTTAGCACTCTTTTCTGGCTTTCTGCGCTTATGCTTTGAAATAGCGAAACACTTCACTTACGAGAATGCCAAGGTTTATTAAAATAAAGTGATACTAAGTATCAAGAAGTAAACCATTGACATATATATAGACGAGAAAATTTTAAGTGCTAAGTACAATATGGATACATACGCTGTGTAGTATGCGAAAATATTTCTTAAAACATGGCGGTGACCTTCTCTATTTTTTGTATACTTTAGCTACGAAGCTACGGCANCTCTNGNAAAGCCNATAAACAAAGAGGTTCACAACANCTAGCTTNNNGAANTTAGCTACGGTAAGCTACGTTCTAGCTACGGCGATCTGTGTAGTTTTAGCGATGGAGGGTATTTTATAAGTAATTTTGTCAAAGAACTGTTGTCTGCATTTTAGGAACATAAGGAATATACAAACAAGAGCAGAATTATCAAGTTCGTTTTAAAGTTCTGCTGAATTCCGCTGAATTCTCGGCAAAGATACTGCAAAATTTTTGCCCATGCAATTAGATTTAGGTTAGGCTGTTAGCCAAAGTCTTATCTATTTAAGTCTACACGTCGCAAGACATGTACATGTGCATGCGCGCGCACTCAGAGTTTTTCGTAAAAATAAGTGTCGGAGTGTCGATTCATTGAGCATCAATTTATTAGAACACTTTTTTGAGTAGAATAAAGCAACGACAATTCGTCGGTAAAATATGGGGGATTTTTTATATCGTATTGCATTGCACTTTACGAAGCAATTCGATGCGTTTTACGATGTTTTACAGTGCGTTTTACGAAGCAATAGAAGGTAAAACATCGTAGAAACGTTTCCGTTTCTATATAGAAATATTGCTGTCCGATAAAATAAGGAATAGCATGTAAATCGTTCCCGAAGCCTTTTTAAATAGCGCTTTGGGTTCTTTTTTTTGCAGAACAAGCCCCTCTATCAAAAGGTGTTGGTTCAGGCAGACTATCAGGCTTCTCTTTCTGGTATGTATCACGTCGTTTTAGAGATTGTTGAATCGGCTATATAATTCATATTTAATAGACTTTTTTGCGCATACCAGAAAAAGTTTTTTTAATGCCACTAATGTCACTTTGTCACAAACCCTTTGTTTATAAGGGATGAGCGAGTGACATTAAGTGACATAATCGAGGGAAAAGTGACATTAAAGTAGAAAGCACACTCATTTTTAGCGTTTTATTCCAAATTATTAAATTGCCTGATTCTTTGGAAGAAATATCATCCAAATATTCTATTAAATAGTGATATGGGCCTTATCACTATCTAATGTATCGCAAAACGCAGAGTGATTAGGCCCTAATCACTCAATGATATGTCGTAGAAACTAATTATATTAATTATTGCATTTATACGCTTTGCTACTAGTAATATATCCGTTTCACGACACAGAGTTTTCATTTCATCGATTAAACGTTTGCGTCTTATCGTTACTAATGTTTTAGTTGTATCAACGATATTTTTATTATCTAAGTTATAGTAAATAAATTTCCATCTTATTCTTTTATTACTATCGAACATTCAAAGTACTAGTCAAGCCATATTACCTATTTTTTCATAGAAAACAGCAAATTTTAGTGGAGGACAGTGGATGATAGTGGAGGTACACCTCCACCATTTAACACATTGTAAATTAGTAATTTACGCTTAAAGTGGAGGTTATTTATGATTTTTGGAACTTTTTGGGATTTGTCATTTTTCTATTATCAAACACCTATGTGAAAGTAATAAAAAAATCACAAACACATAAGTTATAAAACTAAAAATCAGATACAGATTGTTCCCGAAGCCCTTTAAAATATGACTTCGAAATCATTATTTTGTAGAACAAGTGCCCTTAATCAAAAAGTTTTATCGGACAGGAATAATATAGAAACGCATGAAAAACTTGATATTTCACCGTCAATTCATCGTCACTTTATGTAGCCGATTTCGTTGATAAAATATTGATAGTCATTATGTTAACACTTCGACGCTTATATTTTTCAAAACCCTAGGTGTGCGCGTGCATGCACATACATTATATAAGCAGGAAAAAATAACGTAGCTAAATTGATCTAGCTACACATCGTCAACCCCAATGTTTATCGACTTTTCGATAGATTGCGTAGCTTCACAGCTAAAAAAACGCAAAAACGCTGGGAAAACAGCAGAAATGTACAAAATTCATTTTGTCTCTCAAAAATCTAAGCTCAAAACATGTATTATTATAGTTACACCCTATTTTAAAATAGTTATGTTAGTCAGCCTTTCAACTTCAAAAAATTATTCATCATAATATCGCATTTGGCACATCATTCAAGGATGTGCCTTTTTCATCTATATCAACTTGGGGCTAAATAGGTGAGTTTGAAGTTTGCGATAATAATAGAATTGATTTATTTCTTTATCAATTGAAGTGTGACTGTCTTTTGGGATGCTTCTACCAGCTTACCATTAACCTTTTTGTAGTGAGTGCTGTATGAGGTGGATGAGAATGGCTCTTGGGATACTTTCACCCACCAGTCATTCTTCTTTTCATAGGTAGTACAATATTTTCCACTCTTGTCAACAAGAATCATCTTGTTAGATAAAGTATTAGAGCCAAAATGCTTCTCGCATTCGGCATACTTTTTATTCATCATTGCCTGAAACTCAGCGTCAGTATACAACTTATCACCTTTGATCTGAGGAATAATTTCAACAGTCTCAATTGTTGTTTTCTTTACCTGCTTTACTTTGACATTCTGAGGGGCATTCCTCACTTCTGTTTTAGGACTTGTAAAAGCACAAAGTGCAAGTGCTACGAATGGGATTAGATATAATGTTTTTCCGTATGCCCACTTATTTGTATTTTTCTTCATCATCATGGTAATTCTGTTTTTAACTAAACTATGTTTGAAATTATTTGCAAAGGCGTAGGTTCTAGTCCCCAAAGCTTTACGAATCAATAATATTTGATATTCCTGTGTATTTACCCCAGAGGTAAGCACATAGTTGTCTGCCTCATATTCATGCACATCACGAAGACTATTGCCGAGGATATAGACCAATGGATTCCACCATTGCAACGTTTGCACAAGAGTGAGAAATAAAATGTCAAACGAATGATAGCAGAGGATATGTCCCTTCTCATGAAGGATTATCTGATGACCATTCTCATGGTAGTCATTCTCATTGATCACNATACTCTTCATCCAACTGAAAGGTGAGATATCACCGGCATGGCAATAAATGGTACAACCTTCTTCCTTCTTACTCCACAGNCAACCCAGCCTCATCATGGTATGCATACGCGTCATCTGGAGCAAGCGTACAAGCGCCATTATTACTATTCCGAGAATCAAGATGCCGTGCAGCAATATGCTCCAATCGAAGGATTCTAATTGACTTTGAGATGTCGTCTGAGCAGAACTATTTGATACTACTTTCACGGTGTCGAATTGGATATAGACTTGTTTTGTTGCTTCAGCCACAGGNTCATTGACAATTGCCAATGCAGAAAAGTTGCATGCTGGCAGAACGAGCGAGAAAAAGAGAATACTTAGCAGGATTATACGGTTCATGCGGAAAAAACTTTCCTTGCGAAATATCAGCATATAAGGCAAGTAAAGCATTGTTAATACCAAGGACGACTTCACTGAATAAATAAATATATCATTCATAGAGTTTTCTCCTCCTCAATAGAAGCTGATGCCTGCTCATTATTAATGGTACTCAGCAAATCTGCAATCTCTTCGTCAGACAGATTTTCCTCCTTCACAAAGAAATTCAACAAGGATCGCAATGAACCACCAAAGAAATCTTTCTTCACACCAGCCATGGCTTGTCGGGTATACTCAGCGCGTGTCACTTTAGCCTGATATATCTTCGTTTTACCTTCGCCTTTCACCTTGAAATAATNCACATATNCTTTTTCTANGAGCAACTTCATATAAGTAGCCACTGTGGTATAGGCAGGTTTCGGTTCTGCGAAATGTTCAAGAATATCGTGAACTGTTGCCCACTGTGGTATAGGCAGGTTTCGGTTCTGCGAAATGTTCAAGAATATCGTGAACTGTTGCTGAATGATTGATATCCCAAAGAGTAGACATCACATCAAACTCAGCTTTTGTAAGTGTATTGCTTTTCTGCTTCATGGCGGTTCGTTTTGTTTTACATGAGCAAAGATATGCCTAAATAAGTTTCACATCAAGTTTTTCATTACTAAAACACCCGAAATAGAGTTGATTTTAACAAATATATTTCGTAATGAAACACAATTTAATAATTACTTTATTTATTAAGATTAAAAGATGATTTGCTATATACAAAAAATTAATGAGTCTATGTTGTTCAATTTTCAAGCATTGTTCATAAATTCATGAACAAAAGCTATTTTCTGAACAAAATATTTGGTTATTACAAAAGCGTTCACTATCTTTGCGATGTTCATAAATTCATGAACTGATATTAAATAATGAACAGGTATGGTAAATGAAAGAGAATTATCTTTAGAAGCCGCTGCGAATTTGAAAAGATTAATGCGACGAGACGACATCATCGTGAAGCCTGCTGACAATGAGAATCACGATGTAGATATCAATATTGGTGATATTAAAATGTATGGTGAAGTTAAAAAATTTATAAATATGGCTAACTTCAACAGTGTGATTTACCATTTGCAAAAGATAAAACATGATGGATATACACCAGTACTATTAATAGCTGGTTATATATCTCCACAACAAATGATGAAAGTTGTGGATGCTGGCTTTAATGTTTTGGACCATGCTGGCAATTGCTATATTAACATACCACCATTATATATACACATTACAGGCCAAAAACTGGATAAGCCCAAAGAGACTGAGACAAAGGTCTTCAGCGAATCTGCGATAAAACTTATTTTCTATTTCTTACTTGATAAAGCAAATGTAGGAAAAACATATAGAAAAATTGCAGAAGAAACAGGCTATTCTCTTGGAACTATAAAGAAGGCTATTGAAGAAATGATCCGACGCCATCATATTATAAAAACATCTAAGGATAGAGTTCTGATGGATTGGAGAATATTACTTGATGAATGGCAAGTGGCATATAACCAATCTTTAAAGCCAAAGTTATTTTTAAAGAAGATGAGATTTTTAGAACCAGAACTTAGACGAAATTGGCAAAATATAAAATTACCCAAGAACTCTTATTGGGGAGGCGAGAGCGGTGCTAGTCTTATAGAAGGATATTTATTTCCTGAAATACTAACCATCTACACTGATGGAGATAGTGCGGATATGATCAAGACTGGAAAGATGATTCCTTCATCTAATGGTGACATTCTTGTTTACAAAAAGTTCTGGTCTGGCGAAACTGAAAATAATATAGTCCCAAGAATATTAACCTATGCAGATTTAATGGGAACAACAGATAGTCGTTGCCTTGAAGCAGCTAAAAGAATCATAGATAATGAAAAGTAGTATAAGTAAAAAGGAACTGGAAAATGATGCACTATATGATACACTCAAAGCTCTTAGCGATTGCGTTACAGGTTTGGGACTTAAGCTTTATGTAGTAGGGGCTACGGCCAGAGATCTTATGATGAAGTTACTTGACGAGTATCCATCAAAACGTAAAACCAAAGACCTTGATGTGGCAATTGCCTTATTCGACTGGTCACAATTCGAAAATCTTAGCAAGATCCTGCAAATCAGAAATTCTATTATGAAAGGAAAAAACATGATAATGATTATGAGGTTGATGTTGTTCCCTTTGGGGATATTGCGGGGAAAGATGAGACGTTAATTTGGCCACCTGAATTTGAAAGTGAAATGTCTGTAAAGTGTTTTACTGATGTTATGAATAAGAGTATGCCTATTTCTATCGATAACGAGTTTGAGATAAACATTGCCACACTGGCTGGACAATTTTTTATTAAACTTGATGCTTGGAATGATAGACATACAGCAGAATATAATTCCAAAGATGCCGATGACATGTTTTTAATCCTTAGTAAATATCACGACGTATATATTAATGAGCCAAACATCACTCCACCCGATGCGGTTGATTATATCAACGATGATAATGAAATGATATGGGGAGCCCAATGGTTAGCTAGTGACATAAAAAATATATTAAGCAATAAGCATCTTATTTATTATGCCAGCATGATTAATGCAGAACTTTCCAAAGGTAATGAAAGTCACCTTATCACTAACTTCATCAGATTGTATGGCGAAGACAAAAAGGAAGCCTATGATATCATCATAAAAATATGGTCAAATATATACAATATTCTAAACCAAGAGATAAAGACAAAAAATGAAAATAAATAGTTTTTCTATCGGAAGTGCACCTATTAATGAAGATTTCTTTGTGTGGCGTAATATGGGCATTAATGGTTATGTTATTGTTCTAGCCGACGGAATGGGAGGACTACCTCATGGAGATGTTGCTGCACAGATTGCAGGTAAAGCTGCTGTAGAGTACATTATCAACAATTATAAAGATTTCCACTCAGAAACAATAATATTGAAAGAGGCTCTAAAGGTGGCAGATAATGCTATTGCAACAAAAGGACTAATAAAATATAAATGTAGAATGGGCACAACCATTGCAATAGCCATTATTTCTGATTACCAGATATTTTATACATGGCAAGGAAATGTGCGTATATATTTAAAGAATCATAATACACTATCAGCATTAACCACAGACCACATATTAAATATAAATTATGATCATAAAAGAGTTACCAGAAGCATTAAAGGTACAGGGCTTCGTGAAGATATCCCAGTAAAAAAAGAGAGTCTAACTCGTAATGATACCATATTTTTCTGTACCGATGGACTCTACAATATAGCAGGATCGATGTTAAGCGATAATAACATAAACGAAATTAAGGAGAGAATTATCAATCCTGAAGATGACGCGTCATTAATCCAGATTGATATTTGACCAAGATATCTCTGTGAACTATTTTAATCACAATTATAATTTTCTCGTTATTTTTCATGACAAGACAGTCTATAATAAAAATGAAATCACAAACGACCAGAATTTATGAAGTTTATTATTATTCTTATATTGTTAAGTTCATCATTTCAGCAATCTATAGCGAAGAATGAAAAAAAACTATTTGCTGATACTTTGTCTTTTGATTACATCAAAGGTCGTATTGTTATTCCAGTTAAGGTTAATGGCAATGACTTACGCTTGGTTTTTGATACAGGTAGTAATGACAACGCCATCTTTGAAGACAAAATTAAAGGATTAAAAGTACTATCCAAATCTTCTGCTCGAGGATTCAATAATGAATTAGTTTCTTCTGATATTGCAGAAGTTAATTTCGAATTTAATAATATAAAAGAAAAATTGTATGCTCCAATAGTCAAAGCTACGAAGTCGTTAAGTGAGGACTTTGATGGTATATTAGGCTTTGTATGGATTCGTAATTTAGGCTATTCCGTAAAACTTGACAGCCAAATAAAGAAAATGATTATTACAAATATCCCTCATTTTTTTGATAAAGAGCAGAATTTTTCATTGAAAATAAAATATCTTGACTCATACTATGGGATACCAAGCATAAACTTAAAGTTGAGCCCTGGAATTGAATTACATGATGTTATTTTTGACACAGGTTATTCTGGAGATTTGAAAATTGGAGAAAACGATTTAGATAAGATTACAAGTTCAACGAAAGGTATAATGTTTAATAAACAATTTGTTCGTAAAAAAGAGATGAATATTGGCAGCCTTTCATGCTATAAAAGTATTTTAACCAAGGTATTTTCGATAGATAAACTAGAATTTGCTAATAACGTTTTCTATAATTATCCAGCAATATCAGTAGAAGGTCCGTCGGTATTGGGCTCTAGTATTTTAGAAAAAGGGAGTTTTATTTTCCCATCAAAAGGTAAAGTGCTTTTTTTCCAACCTTCGTACTCGAAATAAAAGAATTTGATGCTCTGGTGGGAGAAAAAGAAGTACTGATGATTAAATATATTTTCAAGAAAATAATTACATACTTTATTGACTTATATATCAATAATTATAGATTGCTATTAACCGTAGAAATGTTTCCTTTGCAAAAAAAATGTATATTCTATCAAGCAAGGATTATACTATACGTATATTTATCGTATAAATAAGCCAAATACACTTGAATTATGAAACATAATAATTTTATTGCCACATTATTTATTTTGACCGTTCTACAAAATCGACGACAAAATAACGAGAAACTACAACAGGTAGGTTAACGGAAAGCTGTCATATACCACCGCTCATGAAGATAAGCAAAAGTATATAGGTAACCATTCGGCTGAAATCAAGTGGAAATAAACAACATCCTTCAAGGATTCTATTCTACGGTTGAGCATTGATTTTCTGCGTTTCGAGCATTTCATCGTTGCATATCTAAGAAAATAAATACATATTTGCATTCTATAAAAAAAATATCAATATATGAATGGGGGGATTTCGATATATTTTTGTCTTATTAAAAAATAGAAATATAAATGAAGAAATTATTTGAAGCAATAGTGCGGTTTCTTATCAGTGATATTCCAATTTTCGCAAAAAAGAACGGTTCTATCCAGAGCCGAATTAAAAATGTATCGGTAGATATCTTCGGTCTATCAAATCTGTATAGGAATGTCCTCCCATTCGGCTTTGGCTAGAGTCATACGGTTGACGAAGTTGTAACTGATGCCACACATCAGGTTCAGTAAATAATTCGAATTAACATAATAACAAAAACGAACAAGATAATCAACACATCCATGCTCATCATGGCTTTTGTAATGATTTTCGCAGAGAAATAACAACATGTTTAATAATTTAATAATAAGCACACTTCTATTTTCATTAGAGAAGTATGGCGAAAGAAATGCATTCTGCATAGAGGGAGAATACTATAGCTATGCCCGTTTGAAAAAAAGAATCGCGGCAGTGAGAAAAGTATTGCATAATGTAAGTGCTGAAAATATTGGTTTGGTGGCTAACGATGATCTGGATACTTACGCATCGATTTTGGCCGTATGGATGGAGGGTAAGTGCTACGTTCCATTGCATCCGGACCAACCTCTCGACAGATGCATGGACATCATTACTCAGGTGGAAATAACGACAATTCTTGACTCATCGAAGAGTACCAGGTACAGAAATAATGACGTTATTATAACGTCTACGCTAAACGATGAGAATGAACTGTTATTCCCCCAAAAACAAACGGACAACGGTTTAGCCTATATACTGTTTACATCAGGTAGCACAGGAAGACCAAAAGGTGTGCCTATAAGTCGTGGCAATGTGGCGGCATTCGTTGATTCGGTGGAGAAACTAGGAATTACACTGAAACCGGAAGATCGATGTCTACAGATGTTCGACCTTACATTCGACCTTTCAGTACAATCATATCTTCTGCCCCTCCTTGCCGGAGCCTGTGTTTACACCGTGAGCTATAAGGAAATAAAATATCAAGCTGTGTTTGCATTACTTGATGAATATCACCTCACTGCCGCTCTTATGGTGCCATCGGTGATACATAGCCTAAGGCCATATATGGAGGAAATTAACATTCCCGAAATGCGATATTCATTATTCTGCGGAGAAGCTCTAAATATTGATGATGCCAAGGCTTGGTATGAATGTGTGCCTAATGCGAACGTATGGAACATGTACGGACCGACGGAGTGCACCATTTATTGCACTGCTTATCGTATGCGCGTCTTCTGCGCTGATAAGCAAACGAACGGTAACGTGTGTATCGGCAAAGCCATGCCTGGAGTTAAGACCATTGTAATAGATGATAAGGGCATTCCATGTGCTACTGGAGTCAAAGGCGAACTTTGTCTTGCAGGAGCGCAGCTTACACAAGGATATTGGAAAGACGAGAAAAAGAACAAAGAGGCTTTTTTTGTAGCCGACGATGGTACGAGATACTATCGCACTGGCGATATCTGTGCCTGCGATGCCCTAGGCGACATAGAATATTACGGAAGAAAAGACTCGCAAGTGAAAGTAAATGGCTACAGAGTGGAACTAAGCGAAATAGAATGTGTGGCAAGAAAATATTATGACGGGAAAAAGGCTGTAGTTGCTGTGGTCACTGATCGTGGCTCTGGTAATACTATAAAGATGGCAGTAGAACAAGCTGAAGGTAATAATGGATTTGAATTGAAGAGCTTTCTGCAATCAAAATTGCCATCATACATGATTCCACGTGAGATACATTTTCTGAAGAAGTTCCCACAGAATACAAATAATAAAATAGACAGAAAACTAATAAAAGAAATAATAGGATGACAAAAGAAGAAGCACTTGAAGCACTCAGCAGTATATTTGCCGAGGTACTTGACGAAAAAGACATTGAAATCGATTACCAAATGACCGCCAACGATGTAGACCGATGGGATTCGATAACAAACATGACCATTATCAGTGAGATAGAAAGCAGATTCAACATCAAACTGAAGCTTAGGGAAATCATAAAACTGAAGAACGTGGGCGCACTGTGCGACGCAATAGTTTCTAAAAGTAAATAAACGTTAGCAAATGGAGTTTCTCTCAATACCATTCGCTATATTCATCGTGGTGGTCTTCGCACTATACTATGCGAGGACCAATCGGCGGTGGCAGCACTTCATGCTGTTTGCCGCCAGCGTGGTGTTTATAGGCTATTACCATATAGTGTATTTGGCTTATGCTATTGGCATCGCATTATTCACTTTCGAAGCGGGAAAACTCCTGCATAAAAACATTGAAAGCAAGTGGCGTCCTTGGATATCTACCATATCAATTGTCATACTAGTGGGCATTTGGCTCACGGCACGATATGCGTCACCACTGTTCCCGCTGGGAATATCGTTCTATACCTTTCAGGCATTGTCATATCTGATAGAAATAAACTGGGAGGAAGAACCAGAGGACGACCTGATGGACTTCATGCTGTACATGCTGCTCTTTATGAAATTCCTATCAGGTCCAATAGAACGGGCTTATGACATGCTGCCGCAACTCAAGGAAAAACATTCATTCAACTACGAAAATGTCACAGCGGGACTGAAACTCGTGGCATGGGGAGCTTTCATGAAGCTAGTGATAGCCGACCGCATAGCACCGTCGATGAACATGGTGCTCAATGATGTACATTTGGCCACTAGCGCTCAGATGCTACAGGCCACGCTCCTTTATCCCATCCAGCTATATGCCGATTTTGCGGGATACACCAATATGGCACTTGGATTAGGTGCTATGTTCGGTTTTAGGTTATCACCCAACTTCGATCGACCGTTCATTTCGCTTTCCACAGGCGAACTATGGCGCAGATGGCATCAGTCGCTGTCTTTTTGGTGCCGTGATTATATTTTCATGCCTGTTTCAGCCGAGATGAGGAGATGGAAGAAATGGGGCATCTATTTTGCCCTACTCGTGACATTCGTCACCATTGGCGTATGGCATGGGGCCGGATGGACTTTCGCACTTTACGGACTGTTTCAGGGACTAGTCATCATTTATGAAACGGCAACAAAGACCGGGCATGAACATTTCAGAGCGAAAGTAGGAGATCGTGTTTATCGTCCACTAATGATGATCCGCACCTATCTACTCTTTGCCTTGTCGCTACTCTTTTTCCGTGTGTCCAATGTGTCAGATGTATTCTATGTTTATCAGCATCTGCTGAATTTAAACATCAATGATGCAAAAGAGCTTCGCCTCGGTCTGAATGATAATCAGTGGATAGCTTTTGGAATAGCCGTAGTGGTAATGTTCGTAATGGAATACATCAATTCACATAAGGATATCATCAAGTGGACAACAACTAAAAAGGCATACGTACGCTGGACGCTATATTTCGTTCTGGTTGTGCTTATTTTCTTTTATGGAAATTTTGGAGTCGAGGATTTTATTTATATTCAGTTCTAATTTATATGAAACATAAAATATACACATTCTATCTGAAGTGCGTACTCATTCCATTGCCCTTCATAGCACTATTGATCTTTTATATTATGAGTGATCCGTTTATGGTAATCCGAAAATATTCAGATTATGATGCACCAGAGGTAGCCCTAAGCGAAGGCGTTATTTCATGGAATAAATACAAAGCTAATGAGAAGTCAATGCACTTTGATTCGTTTATTATGGGCACATCATGCAGCAAAGCTTTCCACATCAATGAATGGTCAAAGTATACAGGAGGTAAGGGGTTTCGTATGTTTAGCAATAATGAAGGAGCTGGCGATTTGTTGCTCAAAATGCAAGCTCTTGATTCTGAAAAAGGTCAGGAAATAAAAAATGTGCTCATCGTAGCGGATAAGCAATTCTTTGAAGAAAACCATCCTCAACCAGGCATCATGCATTCCATGCCTCCAGAAGTAACAGGACAGAGCGAAATAAAATATCAGATGGATTATTTCCAAGGATTCTGTATGCCTATGTTTCTCATTCCGTATCTTAGATATAGAATTTTCCATGAATATGACGATAAAACCATGAACGGAATTATCAATAACGACGGACGGATAAGGAATTCAATAACAAATGATGCTGTGTTATGTCAAGATGATGCAATAAAGAAAAATGGGGAGAAATATTGGGGAAATCAGTCTTGGCCTAAGGAACATCATACTGCGTTCACCTATGCTCCGATTATTAAGGCGGAAAGTATATCCTGTTTAACACAAATAAGACATATTTGCCAACGCCATGGAGCGAATGTAAAAATAGCTATCGGCCCCACTTTCAATGCCAAACAGATGAATCCTAAAGACATCGTGACACTAAAAAAGATATTTGGTGATAAAAATGTAGTGGACTTTTCTGATAATATTCACTCAAAATTTCGCAATTACCATTATTTTTACGATAAAGCGCATTATCGGGATGTGGTGGGCAATGCCATCATGAAAGAATTGTACGCTGAGAAATAGAATATAGATCCACAATTAAACAACATAAAAAGCGTATAACTCAATGAGTTACACGCTTTTTATTATTTGTAATAATCATAATTTCTTTAGCGATGGTAAAGTAATAGAATGCACTTTAGGATATTATGAAAAGATGTCATTACGAGTTATGGCATAACGTCCGCCTCCTGTGAATGCCAGTGCAAGAGCTGGTAAAAGATAAAGCATTGGCAACTCTATTGCCCAACCACCTTGAGGTGATAGTGAGAAAATCTGGCTTACGTGTACCATAAGTATTGCAATTACCATGTTAAACGCAACAGCAACAGCTGCAGCACGAGTCCATAAACCAAATACAATAAACATTGCTGCTACAAGTTCTACAAGTAGTGTTCCATAGGCGATAAAGGATGGTAATCCCATTGCTGTAAGCATTCCACCAATAGGTCCTACACCATTTATTAATTTAGAGAATCCATGGAAAAGCAACAATCCTCCTGTTGACACACGTAGAACTAAAAGTCCAAAATCCTGATCCCTCATAAAATCTTTACTCCATTTCATAATTATAATTCTTTTTAATTATTAAAAAGTCGCCATTACTACTATCATAACGGATAACTTATCGTTCGGCGATATTTAAACGATTCAAAACTTATATATATACGACTTATTGTAGCTGTATTATCTCAAAGCTCTGTGACAAAGATAAACATTATTATTTTTATTATCAAGCTTTTTATTATAGTTTTTATCTATAGAGAAATAGCTATTTTATATAACTGTTAAAATAATATGTTAATCTTTACAATTATAATATTTCTTTGGTTCATTCAATTTATCAAAGAAACCGAAAAGACTTCAATCTAAACACTAAAAATATTTGTCAATTTAGTGGAGAATATCCTCCAGAAATTGACAACAAACCCAGAAAAAAAGAAAAATAACCTACATTACCTACATTTTTGACTTAAATAACTATTAGTCAACAATTTATCCCATGTATATTAGTGCCTTATCCTACATCTTTCCTACATGATTCCTACATTATAAGCACGTTTTTGTACTAAAAACAGTGGATTTTGCCCCAATCGGAACACGAAAGTCGCTTTTTAGGTTGGACCATTAGGACATGTTTTCATCAGTAAAGCAAATCACCATGATGCCTTTCATGGGATTGTAAATATAGGAATCTCATTTCTCTTTGTAATTGAAATTTGGAAACGAAACTGGTTTATAAAACATTTTGATACGTCAACCTTTTCCGTAAGGGATTTCAAAAACGATAATGATAATCAATATCGGCTTTAAAACAATGTATCGTGATTCAGTAAATACAACTATAAATGTTTATGATCAACTCCTATTATAGTCAAAATGCATGAAGTGCAGCAAATATAAAATCACCTTTTTCGGTGCGCCTTTGAGTAATAAGGCCCTTATCACTCGGTAAAGCATGTAGGACAACAGAGTGATTAGGGCCTAATCACTCCCTAAAATGTTTAAGAACGGACTTATATACATTAGCTAACATATTGTATAACAATGCGTTTGGCAAAATCATGTAGGAAACGGCATTAGAAAATCTAAAAAAAAAAAAATTATTGTGTCTCAAAACCAGAGGAAACTTATATTATTAAATTTTATATTACTAGATCTTTCGTTTGCAAGAGAGTAATTGCCCAGGTAAAAAATCGGAAACGATGTAATACTATCATCTATAAAGTCAACTTTCACAACTTATGCGATGCTATTAATGTCCGATAATGAACGAAGTGTTCATTATCGGACACTATGTGTTTTCACTAACACATTGATAATCAGCATGTTAGTTTCTTGGCACGGGCCTTGCTTATAAATAGGCAGTAAATAATATAAAACTATGGACAGAGAAATACCAAAAGAAGAAATCAAAAAGCGCCGAAAGAAAAGAATCATTCGTGCGGCAGCAATTGTACTTATCATTTTTACTTGCTTCATCGGTGTAGAAAAATGGCTTGGACAAAGTGTAAACCGTGCTGATTTGACTTTCTCAACCGTAGACCGTGGTACTATTGAGGTCAGTGTTAACGCAAGTGGAAAAGTTGTTCCAATTTTTGAAGAGATCATAAACTCTCCAATAAATTCAAGAATTATAGAAACCTATAAGAAGAGTGGAGACGCAGTTGATGCAGGAACACCTATTCTAAAGCTTGATTTACAATCAGCCGAAACCGATTATAAGAAAGGTCAGGATGATGAGCAAATGAGAATTTCTAAATTACAGCAATTAAAAGTAGACCGAAATACAAAACTCACTTTCCCTGAGTATATTAACAAGGCATCAAGACTATTACAGAAAGAGGACAAAATGAATATAAAGAAGGCGGTAAAATATATAAAGATGTTCGCAATACCCAACCAACAGTATGATACTATAAAACCATTCGTTGAGGAAGCCGTTGCAAAGGAATCAAGAACCATTATCGATGGTGGTCACAATCTCATAAAGTTGAAAGAACTTGTCAAAGAGCATATCCCTTACCCGGAAACAGAAGAAGATGTTCACGAAGTCGTCAAGACCAAACTGCCGTGGGTACATATAATAACTGGAGAATGCCGTAGCGGAATAGAAGTGATTCATAAAGATGTTGATAAGAGATTCCTTCAACTCTATCTTAACGAATACTGTTGGAAGTTCAATCGTCGATTCTTCAGAGACAGAAAGAAGGAGAAATTCGATTTGTTTGACCACCTTATTAGAATATCAGCTCAATACACATCAGATATAAAATGGAGGGATTATGAGAAGATGGCCAACGCTATTAATATTTGTTAGTACCGCAATCACTACACAGAAAAAATAATTGACAAAGTTCTGTCATCCTACACTTTCAATCTAGAGAGCGAAATCGAGATGAAAATCACAAAAAGGAAGCGTCTGTCAGTCAGAAAGGCTTTCTGATACTGTCATCAAGGCTTTTTCATCTCCTCATCACGCCTGTTTCATCGTGTCAAATAGGCGTGATGACAACATCAAAGTACCTTTCTGAGGAGTAGAAATGGTCATTTTTGAAGTGTTAAAAAACTTATTGTTTTATAATATACTGATAGCCAGATAAATATAAACTTTCTCAATTTTTGCGAAATTGCGGGCAGATGGGTGCTTGGTCGAAAAAAATCGATTCTCAGAGGCCGTTTTTTGTCAGTTTAGCGGACATTGGGTTCTATGGTGACACTCGGTTCCGTTTTGCTGATCTGTTGTGATGATGCTCGTAGTTTTCCTTATCTGTCATTCTGTTCTTTTTGACTTTTCTACTTGCTGTATTATTTTCGTAACTCCGCGAGAGTATAGAAAATGTAAACGATTGCATAGAATTTAAGAAGGAAAAGTGCATCTTTGAGAACACACTTCATCATATTCCGTTATTTTTGCCACTGAAACACATTGAGACGCGTATAAACCTAACACTTCCGCCAAGGGGCGGAGCATGAAGACACTAAGTTATTACTATAAAATAAATGAACAATCACATGGGTAAAACAATCTTGAAAAGAGCCGCACTGTTAAGCGCCGGTGTCTTATGCACAATGACCAGCCTGGCACAATCTGTCGTGCAGGGCACAGTGAAGGACAAATCGGGTGAGCCGCTTATCGGTGCCACCATCCAAGTCAAGGGACAGCAGGGAGGTACCGTCACTGACCTCGGCGGCGACTGGAAACTCAGCAATGCCAAGCCCGGACAGGTACTCGTCATCTCTTACGTGGGCTATGCCAACAAGGAAATCACCTTGGGCGCACAAAAGAGTCTCAACATCATTCTTGAACCCGACAAGCTGGATCTCGATGAGGTCGTTGTTGTCGGTTATGCCATTGGCTCGAAGCGCACCGTCTCCGGAGCCGTGGAACGTGTGGGCCGCAAGGATATGAACAAGGGCGTGGTCACCAGTGCCGCCGATGCCCTCAAGGGCAAGGTCAGTGGTGTGATCATCTCACAGAGCGGCGGTGACCCGATGGGTACCACCAACATCCGCATGCGCGGCACTTCCTCGCTCTCCGGCGGCAACGACCCGCTGGTCATCATCGACGGCGTGTATGGCGACATTACCATGTTCAATGCCCTCCAGCCCGGTGATATTGAGAGCATGACTATCCTCAAGGACGCTTCCGAAACCGCACAGTATGGTTCGCGCGGTGCTGCCGGCGTCATCGTCGTGACCACCACCAAGGGTAAGAACGGCATGAGCTCGATCACCTATAATGGTACCATTGGCATGAACAAGGTGTTCAAGAACATCAAGATGCTCAGTGCAGATGCCTACCGCGCCACCGCCAAGCAGATGGGACTGACTGCTACTGACCTCGGCGGCAACACCAACTGGCTCGATGAGATCGAACGCTCGACGGGCATCACTCAGAATCACAACGTAGCCTTCTCAGGCGGCAACGACACGGGCAACTACCGCGCCTCACTCGGTTTCGTACAGAAGCAGGGTGCCCTGCGCAACTCTGATATGCGGAACTACACCGCCAAGCTCGACGCCCAGCAGCTCGCCTTCAACAAGAAACTCAAACTCGAGCTCGGCATCATGGGTTCTGAGCACGACGGCAAGCGGCAGTATGATATGCAGAAAATTTTCTACTCTGCCGCAGCCTATAATCCCACCTATCCTAATCATAAGAATGCCACCACTGGCAAATGGGACGAGGATATGCTTGCCAACGAGATCTACAATCCACTGGGTCAGCTCGATATCGACAACCGATACAATGTCGGTACCCTCGTCACTCATGGAAAGGCTACCTGGACCATCGTTGACGGTCTCTTTCTCTCGGCTTTCGGCTCTTACACCAAGACCAATATCGAGCTGAAGCGCTATGTACCCAATGACATCCGACAGGGTGAGCTCAACGGCAACGGATGGGCATTTATCCAGAACTGGCAGCGTCAGGACTACATGGGCAACATCCAGTTGACCTATACCAAGGACTTCGGCAAGCATCACATAGACGCTCTCGCCGTCATGGAGGGGCAGAAATACAAGACCTTCACCCACTCTGAGCAGGCCAAGGGCTTTGAGACCAACTACTTCAATTACAACAATCTCAAGGCCGGCGCCAACGTCTCCTGGGGCGACGTGCAGTCCGACTCGAAGGAATACACCCTGAGCTCCTATATGGCCCGCATCAACTATATGTTCGCTGACAAATACATCCTCACCGCCAATCTCCGTGCCGACGGCTCGTCGAAGCTCGGCAGCGGGCATAAGTGGGGCTGGTTCCCATCGGCATCTGCTGCCTGGGTGCTCTCGCAGGAAAACTTCCTGAAGAATGTCAAGTGGATTGACAATCTGAAGCTGCGCGCCGGATACGGTGTCACCGGTAATCAGGATGCCATCGACCCCTACACTTCGTTGGCTCTCTATGGCCCTAACGGCGTGACACCTGTCAACGGCACCAACACCACCACCTTTGCCATCCAGAGCAATGACAACCCCGACCTGAAGTGGGAGACCAAGCACACCTTCGACGTGGGATTGGACTTCTCTGCCTTCAACAGCCGACTCAACATTACCCTCGACTGGTACACCTCCAAGACCAAGGACCTGCTCTACACCTATACCGTGCCTGTGCCGCCGTTTACCTACGAGAATCTGCTGGCCAATATGGGCGAGATGACTAACCATGGTTTCGAGATTGGCATCCGTGGAGACATCGTCCGCACCAAGGACTTTACCTTTAATTCCGGCCTCAACCTCAGCTTCCAGAGCAATAAGCTCAACTCACTGTCCGGTACTTACAAGGGTCAGCAGCTCACCACTTCCGAGCATATCATGGTGGCACGCATCAATGCTGCCGGACTGACACAGAACTATGGTGTCACCTACCTCATGGAGGGACAGCCCATCGGCGTGTTCTATCTGCCTCACTGCGAGGGTATCGACAAGGACGGAAAGTACATCATCGCTGATCTCGACGGCAATAAAACCATCGACACCGGCGACTCCGGCGACCGCCAGGTCTGCGGACAGGCCATCCCGAAGGCTTATCTCGGATGGGATTTCAACTTCACTTATAAGAACTGGAACCTTGCCATGCAGTTCAACGGTGCCTTCGGTCACAAGATCTACAATGGTACCTCGATGACCTACAGTGACCTCTCCAACTTCCCAACCTACAACGTGCTTGAGGACGCGCCTGCCAAGGGCATCAAGGACAAGGTCATCTCCGACTACTGGCTCGAGAAAGGCGACTATGTCAACTTCGAGTATGTGCAGCTCAGCTACAACCTCACGCAGAAACAGCTCAAGACCAAGTACATCCAGAACATCAAGCTCGGACTCGCCGTCAACAACGTCTGCACGATCACCGGCTACAATGGCCTCACACCTATGATCAACTCCGCCTCGCTCATCCAGCAGGCTGAGGGCACCACACAGTATGGCACACTCGGTGTCGACGATAAGCGCATCTACCCGCTTACACGCACCTTCTCGTTCAATGTGGGTATTACTTTCTAAACCTTTAAAGACTATATTATTATGAAAAAATATATTTTCGGTGTCGCGCTGCTTTCCGCAGCTCTTCTGACAGGCTGCTCGCTCGACGAGAACTCCAAGAGCCAGTTCAGTGAGGGAGAAGCCTTCAAAAACTCTACTCTAACTTATGTCAACTCTGTGGCCAACGTCTACTCAGCCATCGGCGACGGTCTCTATGGCAATACCGACTGCGTGCACACCCTGCAGGAGTTTATGTCCGACGCTACCATGCTGCCCGGACGACAGGGCGACTGGGTCGACGGCGGTAAGTGGCAAAACATGTTTCTCCACAACTTTGAGTCGTCTGTCGACACCTACGCCAACGTGTGGAACCATCTCTTCAAAATCATTGGTCTGTGCAACACCAGCATCGACAAGCTCACGCCCTTCTTGGAGGAGCATCCCGACTATAAAGCCTATGTCTCTGAGCTCCGTGCTCTGCGTGCCATCTACTACTACAATGCCATGGACCTCTTTGCTCAGGTGCCTGTCGTGACCAGCTCCAAGCAGTCAACCAGCGACGTGAAGCAGAGTAACCGCAGTGATGTCTTTCAGTTCGTCACCTCTGAGTTAGAGGCTGCCCTGCCCGACCTCGGCGACGGCCACTGCCAGAATACGGGTGAATACTACGGCCGCGTGACCAAGGCGGTGGCCTATATGTGTCTCGCCAAGTGCGCCATCAATGCTCCCGTCTATACCATCGACGACACCTCGGCATCGAGCTATCAGGCTGTTGTGGGTACTGACCTCAGCAAGCAGGCCACGGCCAGCGAGACCCTCGGACAGGCTGTCTCGGACAAGGGTAAGACCATCATGATGACGGTCGACGGCACACAGCGCAACTGCTGGGAGACGGTGAAGTACTGTGTCGACAAGATCCAAGCCGCTGGATATAGCCTCACGGCCAACTACGCCGACAACTTCGTCAAGTCCAACGAGAGTTCTACCGAGAACATCTTCGTGCGCCCCAACGACGACAAGACCTATAAGATCACGGACTACAATCTCATGCGCTCGCTCCACTACAACCATGCTTCGGCCATCGGCTACTCTGGCTGGAACGGTGCTTGTGCCACAGTACGCGCCATGCAGGTCATGGGTTATGGTACGGCCAGCGAGGATCTGCGCCTGAGACTCAACTATTGGTGTGACCAAGATTTCGAAAAGGAGCAGAAGACAGGATCGCTCAGCGACGGTGCCACCTCCAAGCCGCTGGAGTATGAGCCGCTCAAGGCGGTGATCAATTTCAGCAACGATGCCGACCCGCACGACGTGAAGTGTGCCGGTGCCCGCTTTAAGAAATATGAGTACGACGGCACGGCTTCCTCCCAGGGACAGAACAACAATGACCTGGTTATCTGGCGCTATGGCGACGCGCTCCTGCTCAAGGCCGAAGCAGAATACCGTTTGGGCGACAAGGCCGGTGCACTCTCCCTCGTCAACGAGATACGCACACGCGCCAAGGCAACGCCGCGCACGTCGCTCACCTTGAATGATATTCTCGATGAGCGCATGATCGAGCTCGCTTGGGAAGGCACGCGGCGCCAGGACCAGATACGCTTCTGTACCTTCACCGAGCCTACCGTGGACCGCTATCCCGGCGTGCCCCACAGCTCTTTGGCCGGTGACTACAACGACGACAAGACAGGTTACACCGTCGTCTATCCGATCCCCTACTCTGTGCTCAACCTCAACAAGAACCTGAAGCAGAATCCGGGATATAAAAAGTAAATAAGAGAGTAAGATAAGATACGAAATCGACCTGCTGTTTCGTTATCTATCCATCCCCCTCCCTGCTGCCGCAGGGTGTGGGGACGGAATTGTTTCTCATGATCGTTCCAATCATTAATACATACACTATGAACAAACTATTACTTTCAACGGTCATGGCACTATCGCTCACAACGGCTTCGGCACAGACCACCGACGCACGTGGACCCCAATGGCTCCACGACGCTGTGTTCTACCAGATTTATCCTTCGTCGTATATGGATACCGATGGCAATGGTATCGGCGATCTGCCTGGCATCACCTCCAAGCTCGACTACATCAAGAGCCTCGGTGTCAAAGCACTGTGGATCAATCCCTGCTTTGAGTCAGGATGGTTCGACGGCGGCTATGATGTCATCGACTTCTACAAGATCGACCCGCGCTTTGGTACCAACACCGATCTGGTCACACTCGTCAACGAAGCCCACAAATGCGGCATCAAAGTGTGTCTCGACCTCGTGGCCGGGCACTCCAGCGTGAAGAGCCAGTGGTTCCGGGAGAGTGCCAACGGTGACCGCAACGGACGCTATGCCGACTACTATATCTGGACCGACACCATCAGCGATCAGGACAAGGCCGACATCATTGCACGGCACAAGGAGCCAAATCCTGAGTCGTCTACGCTTGGCCGTTATGTGGAAATCAACGCTCCGCGCGGAAAATACTACGAGAAGAACTTCTTTGAGTGCCAGCCGGCACTCAACTATGGCTTTGCCCATCCTGATCTTAACCACAAATGGGAGCAGCCTGTCACCGCGCCGGGCCCGCAGGCTTTGCGGCGTGAACTGAGAAACATCATGGCGTTTTGGTTTGACAAGGGCGTCGATGGCTTCCGCGTGGATATGGCGGCATCGCTCGTCAAGAACGATCCCGGTAAGGTGGAGACGTCGAAGATGTGGAACGAGATGCGCGCCTGGAAGGATAAGAACTATCCTCAGTGTGTGCTTATCTCGGAATGGGCCGACCCAACCGTGGCGATACCGGCCGGATTCAACATCGACTTCATGATTCACTTCGGCGTACCCGGCTATGGCTCGCTCTTCTTTGCCCGCAACACGCCGTGGGGAAAGATACAGCCGTGGGACAACCGGCTGACGGCTTATAAGTATTGCTATTTCGACAAAGAGGGAAAGGGTACGCTTGACGAATTCGTCAAGAACTACTCCCATTCCTATTTAGGTACACGCGACAAGGGTTATATTGCCATACCGTCGGCTAACCACGACTATCAGCGGCCGAATATCGGTATGCGCAACACGCCCGATCAGCTCAAGGTGGCGATGACTTTCTTCCTTACTATGCCCGGCGTGCCGTTTATCTATTATGGTGATGAGATCGGCATGAAGTACGAGATGGATCTGCCGAGCAAGGAGGGCTCCAACGAGCGCACCGGTACGCGCACGCCGATGCAGTGGGCTCCGGGTGCTACCGCTGGCTTCTCTACCTGCGCGCCAGACCGGCTCTATCTGCCAGTAGCCACGGATGGCGGTAAGATCACCGTGGCCGCTGAGGAGAAAGATCCTAACTCCATGCTCAACTATACGCGCCGCCTCGTGAAGCTGCGCCATGCCACGCCGGCACTCGGCAACCTCGCCGACTGGAAGCTTGTCAGCAATCTGAAACAACCCTACCCGATGGTCTATCAACGGACGATGGGCGGACAGACCTGCATCGTCGCGCTCAACCCCAGTGGCAAGGCTGTGAAGGCTTCTCTGCCACGGATTGGACTGGAAGCTCCGACCGACAACACTTCGCTGGAGCAAGGTAAGATGAAGGAAAACAGTTATAAGCCACAGACGCTGATAGCTACAGGCAAGGCTGCCTACAAGACGGGTAAGAGCGGCGATGTCGTCGCGCTCGGTCCTGTATCTGCTGCCGTGTTCCTGCTCAAATAGTTATGTAAGATGCTTCGGTAGCTATATATAATAAGGTGTGAAAAAGATAATCGACGGATATCAGCATTCTTTGTGCTTTGATATTCGTCGATTGTCTTGTTATTCGTTTATATTCTTTATGCCATCGGAGATCGGGCGCTGAAAGCGCAAGCGATGATTGTATCGGCATTTTGCGGATGAGCCTTATTTCTTCTCTTGCACCATGGTGGTAGCGGCCTGATAGATCTCCTCCACCCTCTTCACCTTTTCCTCCATCGGCAACATGGCGTCGACCCAATGGATGAGGGTGCCACGGCGCTCCATTCCTCGGAACCACGTCATCTGGCGCTTGGCAAACTGGTGGATGGCAATCTCCAGTTGGCGCACCATCTCGTTGTAGTTGAGATTTCCGATGACATACTCTGTGACGTATTTATATTTATTGCTGTCCGATAAAAAATAACACAAGCATAAAATTTGGGCTGATTTCATTTGCAGGAATCAGCCCTTTTTAGTTACTTTGCTTTTACGACAAAACAAATTTGTAACCATGGGCAAAAGTACACATTTTATCGGACAGCCGCTCTATAGTCAGGTAATAAATTTACTTGATAAGTCAAAAATTCTTAAGATTAGTCGTGAATATGGTGGAGAACGCTATATTAAGCACTTCAACAGCTGGACTCATCTAGTTGTAATGCTTTATGCCGTAATTATGCGTTTTGATTCTCTTCGTGAGATAAGCACTTCACTGCAAGCCGAAGCTCGTAAACTCAGTCACCTAGGTATCAGCATGATGACATCCCGAAGCACATTATCAGATGCCAACAAGAGACGTCCGGAAGCAGTGTTTGAAGCTATATACCGTGATTTGTACGCTACTTATCATACCTGTCTTTCATCGGACAGCCGGAGTGGGGAACCCAAATGGATGAAACGGCTGCAGATAATAGACTCCACAACCATTTCTTTATTTTCGAACTTACTCTTTAAAGGTGTTGGACGTCATCCTAAAACAGGCAAGAAAAAAGGCGGTATAAAGGTACATACTGTAATTCATGCAAATGAGGGCGTACCCTCTGATATAAAGTTCACCTCGGCAGCCACGAACGACTCTTTTATGTTAAAACCGACTACATTGTCTAAAGGTGACATCATGGCCATGGACAGGGCTTACATTGACTATGAAAAACTAGAAGAAATGACGCTAAAAGGAGTGATCTATGTGACTAAGATGAAAAAGAACTTGAAATACAGAGTATTGAATGATACGATGTACCAAACGCCTAATGGACTCATGGAAGTGAGAATACAACATGTCAGTTTTACAAAGCATCTAAAAGAAAAAGAGATCATTCATTATTCACGGATTGTTACTTATGTGGATGAAAAGAAGAAAAAGCTTATACCCTTGCTTACTAATGATATGGACTCAGATCCATCAGAAATTATTGATATTTATAGAAAACGTTGGGAAATAGAATTACTGTTTAAACAGATGAAGCAAAACTTTCCATTAAAATATTTCTATGGAGAAAGTGCAAACGCAATAAAGATACAAATATGGGTAACTCTCATAGCCAATTTTCTTCTAATGCTCATGCAAAAAGGGTTGACGCGTTCATGGAGTTTCTCAGGATTAGCAACAATGGTCAGAATAACACTTATGTATTATGTTGACTTTTATAGTTTATTCAACTACCCCGAAAAAGATTGGGAAGCATATCTGAATGAGAAGGCGGAGAGTCCGCCGGAACCATCACTTTTTGATTAAAGGGGGGCTTGTCCTACAAAATAATAATCCCGAAGTCCTATTTAAAGGGCTCCGGGAACTATCTATATCGTGTTTGTTGTTTTATCGGACAGCAATAATTTCTAATCAGTCTATCGCCTCAATCATTACTTTTGCATATTATGAAAAGATGTCATTACGCGTTACGGCATAGTGTCCACCTCCTGTAAATGCAAGAGCAAGGGCCGGTAACAAATAAAGCATCGGTAATTCAATTCCCCACCCGCCTTGAGGTGTTAATGAGAATATATCACCAGTATGTACCATAAGTATTGCTATAACCATATTGGCAACCATAGCAACAGCTGCAGCACGAGTCCATAATCCAAAAACAATAAACATTGCTGCTACAAGCTCAACAAGAAGTGATCCGTAGGCAATAAAAGAAGGTAATCCCATTGCTGCAAGCATCTCGCCAATAGGGCCAACACCGTTAAATAACTTTGAGAATCCATGGAAAAGCATCAATCCTCCTGTTGAAATACGCAAAACTAAAAGTCCAAAATCTTGGTCTCTCATAAAATCTTTACTCCATTTCATAGTTATAAATATTTTTAATTATTATAAATCGCCATTCATTTTATCGTTCGGCGATACATAAACTATTCTAAACAAAGATATATTTCACTTACTAAAGCGTTATCATATCGTAGCTATGCGACAAAGATAAACATTATTATCATTACTGTCAAGTTTTATACGATAGTTTTTGTCTATGATATCATAGTAATTTTATGAATATCATGATTATAAGATGATTGTCACTTCTAAAACAGTTACATCTGTAAATATCCTTGATTCCGAATGTAGGAGTTTATAACCAAGGTTGAAGTTTAATCATTTCAGCACCTTTTTTTGCTGCTTCAGAATGTTTATTACTTAGTTTTAGCCCCAACCCATATACTTTTGCATCGCAATTTTAACAAGACAACAATGAAATTAAAAGTATTATTTGGTATTAGTGCAATGCTGTTGACTACACAGATAACGATGGCACAGATAAAAGATGTTGTTAAGAATGACACGACGACATTAAACAAAAAAGAGTCTAAGGAATGGTACGAAAAAGAACATGGGGCTGTGTCAAAATAGACACAGCCCCATTATTTTGTTAATGGTATGGATTCTATCATTATTCCAAATAATATATCAAGACAAAATGCTAGATCTAAAGTAAATTACAAAACATAATAAATATTTTTTAAAGGTAAATAGCGAAAAAAGCTATTTTTACTTTAAAAAAGCAGTATAATTTTATATCTTTGCAGTATATTGGTTTAATAGTGACTTGTTGTAACTAGAACCAGAATAAATTAATTTATAATAAAAGAAAAATAAAGTAATGCAACAAAATAACAGTACGGAAACTGGCTTTGAAAAAGAGATATGGAAAGCTGCTGATAAGATGCGTGGAAATATGGATGCATCCGAATATAAATCAGTAATACTTGGACTTATCTTCTTAAAATATATCTCTGATAAATTTGAAGTTCGATATAATGAGCTTGTTGAAGAAGGAGAAGGATTTGAGGAAGACAAAGACGAATATACATTTAAGAATATCTTTTATGTACCGTCAGATGCACGCTGGGAGGTTATCGCAGAAAAAGCTCATACACCTGAGATTGGTACAGTGATTGATAATGCCATGCGTGCCATTGAACGTGAGAACAAACGCCTGAAGGACATTCTGCCTAAGAACTTTGCACGACCAGAACTTGACAAGCGTCGTCTTGGTGAGGTTGTTGATTTATTTACCAACAAAGTAAAAATGCACGAGGATGGCGGCTCTAAAGATATATTAGGCCGTACTTATGAATATTGCTTATCTAATTTTGCCAAGGCTGAAGGAAAGTTGGCTGGCGAGTTTTATACTCCGGCATGTATTGTACGCACACTGGTTGAGGTGATACAACCATACGAAGGCCGTGTCTATGACCCTTGCTGCGGTAGTGGCGGTATGTTTGTGCAGTCAGCTAAGTTTATTGAGAGCCATGCACAGGACATTAAGAAAATTTCCGTTTATGGTCAGGATTCAAACCCTACCACATGGAAAATGGCACAGATGAACCTTGCCATTCGTGGTATTGAGCCAGATTTGGGCAAATTTAATGCTGATACATTCTTCAATGATTGTCACCCTACTTTGAAAGCCGATTTCATAATGGCAAATCCTCCTTTCAATTTAAGCGACTGGGGAGCAGATAAGTTGGCTGACGACGTACGCTGGAAGTATGGCACTCCACCTGATGGTAATGCCAACTTTGCCTGGATGCAACATATCATTCATCATCTTGCCCCCAATGGACGTGCAGGCATTGTGCTTGCTAACGGTTCGCTGTCCAGCCAAAGTGGTGGTGAGGGTGCGATACGTAAGGCTATCGTTGAAGCAGATTTGGTAGAGTGCATCGTGGCAATGCCCCCGCAACTATTTTATTCAACACAGATACCTGTGTCGTTGTGGTTCCTGAATAAGGCAAAGAAGCAAACGGACAAAACCGTGTTTATTGATGCTCGCAATATGGGCAATATGGTCTCGCGTAAACTCCGTGTGATGAGCGACGAGGACATTATGAAGATAGCCCGTACCGTCGATAACTTTGAGGCCGGAACGTTGGAAAACGAGAAAGGTTTCTGTGCTGTTGCCGATCTAGAAGCTATTGCTAAGCAGGACTATATACTTACACCTGGTCGTTACGTCGGTATTGCCGACGTAGAAGAGGACTCAGAACCCTTTGATGAAAAAATGTCACGACTAACAAGCGAACTGTCGGAGCTGTTTAAGCAGAGTCATTCACTCGAAGAGGAGATCAAAAAGCAATTGGGTGGTATTGGTTATAAAATATAATTGGTATGTATGTAAAACGTAATATGATGATGATCGATTATCACCATTTTCGTGACATCACGAAAATGGTCTACAAACCATACCTAATCAAACAAGAGACGAAAGATGAATACAAATAAGATAGACGAAAAGAGTTTGCTGAAGGCCCATGCACTATTTGAGAGTGGCGATATCAAGACTATTGAGGTTGGCACTTCGGCAGGCTTATGCCAGATACATAAGTACCTGTTTGATGGCCTTTATGACTTTGCTGGAAAGATACGCAAGCATAATATAGCTAAAGGTGGTTTTCGTTTTGCCAACTGTCTTTATCTGGAAGCGATACTGCCGGTCATCGAGAAAATGCCCGAGAATACGTTTGAAGAGATAATAGCTAAATATGTGGAGATGAATATTGCCCATCCTTTTATGGAAGGAAATGGACGTGCTACACGAATCTGGCTAGATCAGATATTAAAGAATAATATTCAGCGAGTTGTTGACTGGAGCATCGTGGAAAAGGATTTGTATCTTCAAGCGATGGAACGCAGTCCCATTAACGATTTGGAACTCCGTATGTTGCTACAACAAGCCCTTACAGATAAGGTGGATGATCGTGAGGTGATTATTAAAGGTATTGAGCAGTCGTATTATTATGAAGGATATAGAAGAGAGGAATAATATGGAAGAGTGGAAAGAATATAAGTTAGGAGATGTTAGTTCTGTCTCATCTAGCAAACGGATTTTTGCAGATGAATATCAGAGTGAGGGTATTCCTTTTTATCGCAGTAAAGAAATTATAGAAAAACAGAAAGGAATTAGTATTGCCAATGAATTATATATAAAAGAATCAAGATATAATGAAATAAAAAACAAATTTGGTGTTCCTCAAAAAGGAGATATACTATTAACTTCAGTAGGTACATTGGGGATTCCATATCTAGTTAAAGATGAAATTTTTTATTTTAAAGATGGTAATATTACTTGGTTTTATAATTTTAAAGGAATAAATAACAGATACCTTTATTATTGGTTCTTATCTCCGATTGCAAAACATTATTTTGATATAAAGGCTATAGGCTCAACCCAAAAAGCATTAACAATAGAAACATTAAAAAAGTTTGATATAGTATTACCTTCAAAATCTATTCAACAAAAAGTTGCTGATGTTCTAAAATCTTTTGATGACAAAATCGAATTAAATAATCGTATAAATGCAAATTTAGAGGAGCAAGCCCAGGCGCTATTCCGTCATTGGTTCGTTGATTTCGAGTTCCCTAATGAACAAGGACTTCCCTACAAATCTAATGGTGGTAGATTTGTAGAATCTGAACTTGGAAGAATACCAAATGGATGGAAAGTATTCCATGCTGATGAGGTTTTTCATATAAATATAGGAAAGACTCCACCGCGTAAAGAACAAGAATGGTTTTCTAATGAAAGCAAAAACAATATTAAATGGGTCTCTATTTCTGATTTAGGAGGTATTGGTGTGTTTGTTAATGATTCTAAGGAGTATTTATCTAAGGATGCAATTTCAAAATTTAATATAATAGTAGTTCCTAGAAACACTGTTCTTTTAAGTTTTAAATTAACCGTAGGAAGGGTAGCTATAGCAAATTGTAAACTTACAACTAATGAGGCTATAGCAAGATTTTACTTACCAAAGGAATATTTTCGAGAGTATACTTATTTAGCTCTTAAAAATTATAATTATTCAAAACTTGGTAGTACGTCATCTATAGCGATTGCTGTAAATTCAAAAATAATTAAGGCAATGCCTATATTAATACCATCTGACAATATCTTAAAACTTTTCAATGTTGTTATGGCTCCTGTTTTTAATATCATTGAGAAGAATCAGACAACAATAGAGAATTTGGTATCTCTTCGTGATACTCTTCTCCCCAAACTAATGAATAATGAAATAAATTTATGACACCACAAATTTCTCCAAAATATCAAATGAAACTCATTACTGATGTAGAAAAAGCACTTTGGAATCTTTTTCCAGATAAAAAATATGTGAATGTCTTGTTTTATATAGAAAAGTGGCATGAAGAAGAATTTGATTTAAATAATTCATGGGAGAACTTTACTATATATAAAGATGAGAGGAAAAATATTGACTTATTAAGAACGCTGAACTCCATTAATGGGGAAACATTACTGAAAATAGCGATTGATTTAGGTGTTGATACTCCAGATTTCATACCATCAATACCAACATTTAGGAATGAGATAAAGTCCGATTATTCGACGGCAAGTGCAACCTTTGAAAAAGCATTTAAGAATATTGAAGATGACCCTGACACAGCAATTGGATTGGCAAATTCAGCTTTAGAAAGTATAATCAAAGAAATCTTAAATGATAAAAGAATTACCACAAAATGGAATAAAAGTGATACACTTTATAAATTATCTTCCTCACTATTGAAAGAATTTAAACTATACCCCAATGCTCAAATACCAGAAGAAATTAAAACAATTGGAACGTCCTTACTTAGTGCAAGTCAATCTATTGAAAAAATAAGAAGTACAAAAACGTTTTTTCATGGAAAAATAGAAGATGATTATGTTATAAATGATCCTCTATTTGTATATTTTGTGGTAAACAGTGTATGTACGATTGGTTTATTTCTTATGTCATTTTATAAAAAGAAGCTTCCTAAAGAAGAAAGTAATGATGATATGCCTTTAGCCCCAGATTATTTACCGTTTTAATTTTTTATATTATGCCATTTACAGAAGCAAACTTTGAAGATGCGATAATTGAATTATTCCGCGATGAGTTGGGATATGATTATCTTTATGGTCCGAATGTAGAACGAGACTATACGCAACCATTGTATATGGAACAGTTGCGAGCATCGCTACAGGATATCAATTCTTGGTTGCCTAAGGCAGCTATCGATGAAGCTATAAATAAAATAACGACATACGACGTTAGTTCGCTGGTGCAGAAAAATGCTATATTCAATGACTATCTGCAGAATGGCGTAGACATAAACTATTATGACGGTAAGGCTATGCGATCTACACGCGTACGACTTATTGACTACGAACAGCCACAATACAATAACTTTACTATTTCTAATCAATGGACTATTGATGAACACTCTGTAAAAAGAGCTGACGTCATTGTATTCATAAATGGGTTGCCACTAGTGGTGATGGAACTGAAATCGCCTTCAAGAGAAGAGACTAATGTGTCTGAGGCTTACAGGCAGCTGCGGAACTATATGCAGGAAATTCCATCACTGTTTATTTATAATGCATTCTGCGTAATGAGTGATCAGGCTACATCTAAAGCAGGAACAATAACAGCTAGCGAAGACAGATTCATGGAATGGAAAACTGTGGATGGGTCAATGGAGGATTCAAGATTTGCTAACTTTGAGGTTCTGCTACAAGGCATGTTTGATAAGGATAGATTACTTGAAATTATACATAACTTTATATGCTACTCAGATGACGCAAAAATTCTAGCTGCTTATCACCAATTTTATGCTGTAAGAAAGGCTATAACATCTACGATAAGGGCAATTGGAAGCAATCAAGGTGATGAAAATTGTGTAAACGATTTACCTGGACACTATGGACTGCGCAATGCAGACATGCAGCCCACTGGTGACCATAAAGCAGGAGTATTCTGGCATACTCAGGGAAGTGGCAAATCGCTATCAATGGTGTTTTATACCAAGCTATTGCAGGAATCCGTAAGTTTGCCAACAATAGTGGTACTTACAGACCGTAATGATCTTGACGGTCAGCTGTATTCTCAGTTTGCCAAGTGCAAGGATTTCTTAAGACAGACTCCTATTCAGGCAGAAAGTAGAGCCAACCTAAAAGAGCTACTTGACGGGCGACAAGCAAACGGCATATTCTTTTCTACAATGCAGAAGTTTGAGGAGAGCGAAGAGCCACTATCTACACGAAGTAATATTATCGTGATTGTGGATGAAGCTCATCGCAGTCAATATGGACTGAATGAGAAGGTGGACGCAAAAACCGGTAAAATAAGAATAGGGGCAGCAAGAGTGGTAAGAGATTCTCTACCTAATGCTACATTCATAGGATTCACAGGAACACCAATCTCGGAGAAAGACAGATCTACTCGTGAGGTATTTGGCGACTATATAGATGTTTATGATATGACGCAATCGGTGGAAGACGGGGCAACGAAGCCTGTATTCTACGAAAGCAGGGTTATCAATCTGAAACTAAATGATGCAGCGCTGAAAAGGATAGATGAAGAATATGACGTAATGGCTGAGGAGGCTGAAGATTATGCCATAGAAAAGAGCAAACATGAACTGGGACGTATTGATTCTATTCTTGGGGCTGACGAAACCATAAACTCGCTCTGTGATGATATTCTATCTCATTATGAGGAATATCGCCAATATGAACAGACTGGGAAGGCTATGATTGTGGCTTGCTCACGAAGTATAGCCATGAAAATATATAATAGGTTGATGGAACTGCGCCCTAAATGGAATAATAAACTGGCTGTAGTAATGACTTCGGGAAATAAAGACCCCGAAGAATGGCGATCTGTTATTGGTAATGACGCACATAAGAAAGATTTGGAGAGACTGTTTAAGGACAATGATTCGCCCTTGAAAATTGTTATTGTTGTGGATATGTGGCTCACCGGTTTTGATGTACCTTCGCTCTCTACGATGTATGTATATAAACCTATGGCTGGACATAATCTTATGCAGGCTATTGCGAGAGTTAATCGTGTGTTTGGTGATAAGACAGGCGGACTGGTTGTTGACTATGTAGGTATAGCCTCTGCACTTAGAAAGGCTATGAACGACTACACCATAAGGGATAGAAAAAACTATGGCGACACAGATATAACGAAGACTGCTTATCCGGAATTTACAAAGAAATTGGAAGTATGCCGAGACCTTTTGCATGGCTTCGATTACTCTGCGTTCTTCGGAGAGAAAAATCTGGAACGTGCCAGAGCCATTAGCGGAGGCGTGAACTTCCTCACTGCTTATGACAATGAAGAGACAAAACGGCTCTATATAAAGGAGGCTCTGCTGATGCAACAGGCAAGATCACTATGTGGCAGTATACTCACTTATGAGCAACGTATAGAATCGGCTTATTTCGAAGCTGTACGCACGTTGCTGACAAGAGTTGAAGGTAGTGGTAAAATATCTTTCAAGGAGGTTAACGAACGTATTAATGAACTGCTCAAACAAAGTATAAAGAGTGAAGGTGTGATCAATCTTTTCTCGGATGTCAAGGAGGAGTTTTCTCTGTTTGACCCTAAATTCTTGGAAGAGATCTCGAAAATGAAAGAACGTAACTTTGCAGCTGAACTTTTACGTAAACTTATTGCTGAACAAGTACGTATATATCAACGGACAAATGCGGTGAGAGCTTCGAAGTTTTCAGAAATACTTGCCAATGCTATGAGCAACTACCTGAAAGGACTTCTAACAAATGAAGAGGTAATTCAGGAGCTCATGAAGGCTGCACACGATATTATAAATGGTGAGGAAGATTCTAAGAAGCTGAATCTGACATCAGAAGAGCTGGCCTTTTACGATGCTTTGACAAAACCAGAAGCTGTAAAGGATGTCTACACAAACGACCAATTAGTGGCTATTACTAAGGAATTGACTGAAGCTTTACAAGAAAATAAGACGATAGACTGGAATGTAAAGGAGAGTGCACGCGCGGGTATGCGTCGTATCGTAAAACGACTATTGAAAAAGTATAAATATCCACCAGAGGGTGAAGAAGATGCTCTTAACACAATCATGTTGCAGTGCAATAAATGGACAGAAGAGAATGTATAGACTTTCTCTTAGCCTTTTTCATATAACGCCAGTTCGATAACTCAAAATAAGGAGAGTTGGGTATCTATAATCCTTTTTAGATTGATATAAGTGCACTGTTTATAATAATACTTTCCGCTCTAGTTTGTGTTAACTAGATAGAAAGCTATTTATAATACAAAAAATAAAATTGAAAAAACTGTTTAAAATAGGCAATATCCATTACTAATCTTGCAAGAGGCTGATATATAACGATTTAGGAGTGGTGGAGAAATCGTTTCTCTACCACTGTCCACCACTAAAGATTTATAAATAACTAAACTTTCGCAAGTGACTAATCAGATGCATTTATTAACGTAAATTTGAAATAAAAAAGGTTTCTAAGTTTGTTTAACTCATTAAAAATGAGTCACTTTATAGTGACAACAAATAAAGCTTAAACTCAGAAGCTATGTGTAAATGGTATAACAATATTATCAGATTTGGGATATTCCTTTTCTGAAAATGAAAATAATCGTGTAGTATACTGCAGTATGAGAGTAATTGACTAAAAACCAAAAATGTTCAAAATCACGAAATATCCTCCACGCATAGTCTAAGTTATTATGAATCAATCATTTAGCGGTGGAGGATAACCTCCACTATCATCCACTAACCTCCACTAATTTATGAATAAATCGTATATTTGAACAAGGAATATCATTCAAGATAACGTTTCTACGACATAAAGTTTACGTTTCTACGATCAAACGTTTGCGTTTCTACGACATAAAGTTTCCATTTCTACGATCAAACGTTTGCGTTTCTACGATATAAAGTTTCCATTCTATCGATCAATCGGAGTCTGTTTCTACATAAAATAAATGGAGTATCTTTGAATTTACTGAAATTACATTAAGCATAATGTCTTTTATTCAAATATGCATATATCATACTCTATTCTGGTTCCTAAAGTATTATAACATCTACAAAAATAAGATATGATTAATACTTCACGAAACTTATGTAAATATATATTACTTCTTATTATTTTAGACAATTCATATTTTAGCTTAGCACCAGCTATATATTTCTTATTACTTTACAAAAAGGTGGAGGTTAGTGGATGATAGTGGAGGTTATCCTCCACGCTTAACACACTACATACTAGGTGATTACATTATGCGTGGAGGTTTTTTGGCAATTTTGAACTCTTGGGGAATTTTTATTTTTAAGGAATTCTTTACGTAATAAAAATTTATCTATGATAAAAATAGGACTTCACTTTAAACGTCGCATGATGAATGGATATTCAGTTGGGAAAGTTCTGTAAATAAATGCCAAAGTATGTCTTGATATAATACGTAGCCTCAAAACAAGTTACTTATTATCGCTTTTATCAACTATTCAATTTACTTGCAAAAAACGGGTCGATAAATCAACAAAAAATAGCGTACTACTTATTATTGTAGCACGCTATTTATTATAGAAATACTAAATCCTCATATGCAAAGAATTTTATTTACTTTTATCAATTGTAAGTGAAATATGGTTGTTATCCCAACAACTAGTCGTGCAATAATGCATGGGCGATATCTAGAAATATAATCAATCATTTAATGAGTCATTTTTACATATAGAGGATATTCATGATGTCTGTATATTCATTATATTCGTACTCCGAGCAAACATCATTTAGTCTAATGCCATGCCATTAAGACTAATTCATCCATTCATTTTAAGTTGAGTCTTCAGCACTTTATTGTAACTAATTCTAAAAATGAAATCGTATCTAAGTCTAATCTCATAAACGACAAACATACTTTAGATGCTGAATGTTTTACTTTTAACAATAGAAATCTTTAAATCTTACTTGAAAATCTTATGGTGCAAAGATAATATGTTTGCTTATTGACTCCAACAGAAAAAATTTATGTATATATTGATAAAATCTATTAATTGTGATTTAACTTCAAATTAAATGTGTATTTTTGTAGAAAATAAAGAAAGTAATGACACTACAACAACTAGAATATATTATCGCAGTAGACCGTTTTCGCCACTTCGGAAATGCCGCTGATTACTGCAATGTGACCCAACCGACTCTAAGTGCAATGATTCAAAAACTAGAGGATGAACTAGGAATTAAGATATTCGATCGCCGAATGCATCCACTGGAACCAACTAAAATTGGAAAGATTGTATTAGAGCAGGCAAGAAAGGCTTTGCTTAGTTCTATGCGAATAAAAGATATCGTAAATGAACAACAGAATTCTGTTGACGGAACATTTAACCTTGGTATTATTCCGACAATAGCACCGTATCTTATACCTCGCTTTTTTCCGCAGATGATTAACAAACATCCTGAAATGGATGTGAGAATTACGGAAATGAAGACCGAGGATATTAAGAAAGCATTGCGCCATGGTGATATTGATGCTGGTATAGTTGCAGACCTTGACGGAATGGATGATTTTGAAAAAACAGAACTTTATTATGAGGAGCTCTTCGTATATGTATCACCAAATAATAAACTTATAAATAATGAGACCATAAAAGATAAGGATTTGAGTGGTGAATTCTTATGGCTTTTGGGCGAAGGTCACTGTCTAAGTAAACAGATGCAGAAGTTTTGTCATTTGAAACATGCAGCAATAAGTGAGCGTGCATACCGTCTTGGAAGTATCGAAACCTTTATGCACATTGTAGAAGGTGGTCGTGGAGTGACTTTTATTCCTGAACTTGCCGCAACACAATTGACAGAGAATAAAAGGAAATTAGTTCGTCAATTCGCAATTCCTTCCCCTACTAGAAAAATCATTATCATAACTGCAAATAGTTTTATTCGTAATTCTATACTCCAGCTTATTTCAGAAAGTATAAAGAAGGCTATACCTACTGACATGATAAAGTTGAGACCTCATCAGCAAAAAGTTTAAATCTTATAAGTGAGATTATGAATTCAATGTATCAGTGATGAAATCAAAGTTGCTTTGACAATAGTTTTCTCGCTAACTCTATTATAGTATCCTTTCCAGAATAGAAATCCATTGTTGTCATATC
>JGI20225J20221_1000740_pt1 | contig 46544 bp, 19 predicted proteins | sample BioMet4_FD_20221 | JGI IMG/M metagenome (IMG submission 20221) | reverse complement strand
CGATGCAGCCTGTCTGCGCAACGATGACGTCCGTCAGCTTGCGCGTCTCGACTTCCCTGACGCAGGCCGCCAGCACTGGACGTGCGCCGGCCGCTATGCCGCAGGTTGCCATCCCAACGACGATGCGCATCCGGTATTCGCCGTCTCTGCGCACGCCGATCTTGTCCTTCATCTCGTCGCGCAAAGCCTGAAGTTCTGCTAAACTCTTCATTTCTGGACTACCTCCTGTTTTATGGAAGGCCCTTGGGGCTCTTCCTGAATGTTTGTTAAGCGTCATGACCGCTTAGCAGCTCACCTGTGTTCTCTGCCAAAAATTTCCGTATGAACTGAGAAACTTTGGGGTCGCTAAGCTCGATTCCGCCAAGAATACGCCGGAATTCGCGCGTATCCAGCGTCAATTCCTCGTTTTCAAAGCGGCGTGTGTATAAAAAGTCTATCTGCGGATTGCACTGTACCAGAGTGCAGATCGTCTCATTGATGTCGCCGAGCGGCATCCGGTCGATACTTGAACGCACAAAGTCGGCTGTTACGACCGTCCCTTTTCCTACGGTACTGCGGATTTCCAGCTTTCCGCCGGTAAGCTCCGCGGCAAGCTTAAAGAAGGGAACGCCCAGCCCGACCTTCCTTGTGGTCCTGGTGGTGAAAAACGGATCGGTGACGTTTTTCACCTGTTCCTCCGTCATGCCGCAGCCGTTGTCGGTGATGACGACGGAGAGAAGGTCCTTGGAGGGACTCTCATCGACCCTTATCTCGACCAGCGTCGCGCCCGCTCTTACAGAGTTTTCCGCAACGTCCAGTATGTTCATGGAAAGCTCCTGCATCATAGACAAGACACCTCGGAAACGGGTTTATTTGCATGCGGCCAGAATGCCGTCCAGCTGCTCGGGTGTAACCTTGCCGTGGACTTCCTCATTTATGCTCAGGACAGGCGCAAGTCCGCAGGCACCCATGCAGCGGCAGGCGTCCAATGAAAACTTTCCGTCCGGCGTGCAGCCGCCGTCCTCGACGCCGAGCTTCTCCTTGAGCTTCGCGTAGATTTCACCTGAGCCCTTGACATAGCAGGCGGTTCCCAGACATACGGAAATCGCGTATTTCCCCTTTGGATTGAATGCAAACTGCGAATAGAAGGTTGCGACGCTGTAGACACTCTCCGAAGAAACATTCATCTCGGTGGCTATGACCTGAATGACGTCTTCAGGCAGATAGCCGTAGATTTCCTGTGCGGCCTGCAGCGCCTGGACCAGCGAGTGATCCCCACGCAGTGCCGCTATGCTTTCGTGGAGCCTCTTGTCCTGTTCGGGCGTCCCCACTAAAGCATTTGTGCATGTTTTGCATGACATTTTGCGATTCCTCCATTTCAATCAATGTTTTGTTCCATATATCGTAATACTTGGCTTCAGCTGTAATGAATTATCTCGGTGTTATTGCTTATTCCCCCTGAAATATCATTTATAGCCTTACAAATCAAATTTTCGTTAAAAAGCCGCCTGAGATAGTAAGTTTTGCAAAAAAGTCCTCTATTTCTACTATTAAATCCAATAAAGTTATATTGGATTCTGAGCAATAAAAATCCCAGACCAAAAAGATTATCCGCGTAACCTTTCAGTGCTACGCGGTATAACCCTTTAATGGAGAATTATGGATTGGAGATGAGTATCAATTTCAAAATGGATCCCCGCCTTGCATTATGTCTATAAGACGGGGACCCGGGAGGAGAAAGGAGTCATTCTATGGCTTATATTTATCGAGCTGTGCCGTGAATACCAGGCAATAAGATCGTGTGGTTATTTATATGTGTAGAAGCCCTGGCCGGATTTTCTGCCGAGCTTTCCGCCGCGGACCATTTTGCGGAGGAGAGGGCAGGCGCGGTACTTCGGGTCGCCGGTCTCGGCGAGCAGCACATCCATGATAGCTAGGCACACATCGAGACCAATGAGGTCTCCGAGAGCCAGCGGGCCCATCGGGTGGTTCGCGCCCAGTTTCATCGCCGTGTCTATCCCCTCAACACTGGCAACGCCCGTCTCCACCAGGCACACAGCCTCGTTTATCATTGGAATCAGGAGCTTGTTCACAACGAAGCCCGGAGCCTCGTTCACTTCCACCGGCTCCTTCCCTATCTGGACGGCGAGCGCCTTGATTGCCTCGGCCGTTTCGTCCGAGGTGTTCGCCCCACGAATTACCTCCACGAGTTTCATCACCGTCGCGGGGTTAAAGAAGTGCATGCCAATAAATTTGTCAGCACGCTTCGTTGCCGAGGCTATCGCGGTCGTGGAGATGGACGAGGTGTTTGAAGCCAGAATCGTCTCCGGCTTGCAGATGCCGTCCAGTTCCGCGAAAATGCTTTGCTTGATCCTTAGGTTCTCAATTGCCGCCTCGATTACGAGATCCGCGTCGGCAGCCTTGGCAAGATCGGCCGTAAATGTCATTTTTGATGTAATGGCGCTTTTTCCCGCCTCGTCCAGCTTTCCTTTTGAAATGAGCTTATCGAGACCCTTATAAAGCCTATTTTCGGAATTCTTTATTATCTCGTCGGAAATATCGCGGACCACGACCTCGAAACCTGCCTTTGCAAAGACCTGCGCGATATCGAGGCCCATCGTGCCTGCTCCGACTACCATAACTTTTTTCATGTGCAGCTTTCCTTTCTTCCCTTATCTGTTCTTGAATCCGCTAAACTGTTCCTTATTGACGAAGGCATTCATCGCGTCGTACTGGTCCTCGGTTGCGCAGCAGACCCCGAAAGCAAGCGCCTCATAGGTCGCGGCTGTAGAGATGTCCGTCTGCATCCCGCGGCGTATACACTGCTTCGCGGCCCGTACCGCGATCTGTGCCTTTAAGGCAATCACCTCCGCAAGTGCGAGCGCGGTATTCATCAGTTCCTCGGGCGCAGTCACCCGGTTTACAAGACCTATCTCCTTCGCTTCCGCCGCATCTATCGTTTTTGCCGAAAGTATCAGCTCCATGGCCTTGCCGGTACCCACTATTCTCGGCAGACGCTGGGTCCCGCCGAAACCCGGCGTGATCCCGAGGCCCACCTCCGGCTGGCCGAATTTTGCCTTCTCGCTCGCGATTCTGATGTCGCAGGCCATGGCAAGTTCACAGCCGCCGCCAAGAGCAAAACCGTTTACAGCCGCGATGACCGGCTTTGAAAAATTCTCTATTCTCATGAAAAGCGCGTTGCCTGCGTCTCCGAAGGCCTTGCCCTCGACCGCGCCAAAATCACGCATTTGCGCGATGTCCGCGCCTGCCACAAAGCTTCGCCCCTCGCCTGTCAGCACCAGAACGTAGACGTCCCCGTCCGCTTCGACTTCGTCCATTGCCTTCCCGAGGTCCGTGAGGACCTCGCTGTTAAGTGCGTTGAGCGCCTCCGGACGGGAAATCGTCAGGACACACACGTGCCCGTGCTTTTCAAGCTTGGTAAACCCTATCATCGTATAGTCCATTTTTTATTTCTCCTCAGCACTTCTCGTATATGGTGGCAACGCCCATGCCGCCGCCTATGCACAGCGTGGCGAGGCCCTTTTTCACGTTGTCCCGCTTCTGCATCTCATGCAAAAGCGTCACAATGATCCGCGCGCCCGACGCGCCAACGGGATGCCCGAGCGAGATTGCCCCGCCGTTCACGTTTACCTTTTCCATGTTGAACTTCAGCTCCCGCGCCACCGCAATCGACTGCGCCGCGAAGGCCTCGTTTGCCTCAATGAGATCCATGTCCGCTACAGTCAGTTTTGCTTTCTTCATTGCGTTCAGCGTAGCGGGTACCGGACCTACACCCATGATCTTCGGGTCCACGCCGCCCTGACCCCAGCTTATAAGCTTAGCCATCGGCCGCAGTCCGTATCTTCTGACAGCTTCTCCCGAGGCCAGTATTATTGCCGCCGCACCGTCGTTGATGCCGGACGCGTTGCCCGCCGTAACTCTCCCGCCATCTTTGAACGCGGGTTTCAGCTTCGCAAGGCTCTCCGCCGTCGTGCCGTTTCTTGGGAACTCGTCTGTCTTAAACTCGACGGTCTCCTTTTTGACCTTTACCGGGACAGGCACAATTTCGTCGTCAAATCTGCCGCTCGCCTGTGCCGCCGCCGTCTTCTGCTGGGACGAAAGCGCGAAGGCGTCGAGCTCTTCCCGCGTAATGCCCCACTGGTCGCAAACGTTTTCCGCCGTTACGCCCATGAGGTAGTTGTTGTACACATCCATGAGTCCGTCATACTGCATCGTATCGACTATCTTTGACGGGCCCATCCTCGCGCCCCAGCGCGCGGACGGTATCGCATAAGGAGCCGCCGACATGTTCTCCATGCCGCCCGCCACGATGATCTCCGCGTCGCCCGCAATAATCGCGCGTGCGCCCTCTATCATGCTTTTCATTCCGCTTCCGCAGACCATACCCACCGTGTACGCGGGCACCTCTATCGGAATCCCGGCGTATATGGCCGCCTGACGCGCAACGTTCTGACCGAGTCCCGCCGTCAGTACACAGCCAAGCATCACCTCATCCACCTGTTCCGGCTTTACTTCGGCACGCATGAGCGCTTCTTTGATCACTATTGAGCCCATTACTGGCGCGGGCACATCCTTCAGTGCGCCGCCAAAGCACCCTACCGCCGTCCGGCAGCAGTTTACCGCATATATCTCTTTCATTTTTTCACCTCAAGTCTTTTTCTCAGATCAGGATGTTCTGCTTCTTCGCAGCAAAGACAAGCTCGTCCCTGAACTTCGGATGCGCTATCGCTATGAGCGCCTTCGCCCGCTGACTCAGTGTCTTTCCGCGCAGTTTCGCAATCCCGTATTCCGTCACAATACAGTCCACGTCGTTCTTGCTCGTCGAAACTATAGCCCCGGGCGTCAGCGTCGGAACTATTTTACTCACGCTGCCGTTTTTGCCTGTCGACGGAAACGCGATGAAGCTTTTTCCGCCCGCGGACATCACCGCTCCACGCACATAGTCTGCCTGTCCGCCCGTGCCGGAGACATGGCGCGTGCCTATGGACTCCGCGCAGACCTGTCCGTAAAAATCAACCTCCAACGCCGCATTTATCGACATGAAATTCGGGTGTGCCGCTATTACCGCCGGGTCATTCACATAGTCCACCGGCAATAGCTCGATTCCTGGGTTGTCGTCTATATACTCATATATCCGCTTCGAGCCATATGCAAAAGCCGCCACTGTCCTGCCTTTATGTATCGGCTTGCGGCTGTTGTCCGCCGCTCCGCACGCTATGAGCTCCACCATGCTGTCCGTAAACATCTCCGTATGTATCCCGAGATGCCGCTTTGATTTTAGTGCCGTGCCGACCGCATCGGGTATGGCCCCTATTCCGAGTTGGATGGTTGCCCCATCCGGTATTTCCCCGGCAATCAGGCCGCCTATCGTTGTGCTCACCTTGTCAGGCTTCGCAGGCGGCAAAACGGGCAGTTCCTCGTTTTCCTCGCAAAGCGCAGTCACCTGAGAAATGTGTATTGCCGGAGCCGTAAGCGCCCGCGGCATGTTTCTGTTCACCTGGAGATAGATATGCTTTGCCTTGCGCAAAAGCGCTTCGCTCACCGATCCGTCGCAGCCCGTCGAAAAATATCCGTGCTTGTCCATCGGCGAGACCATGGCTATGTATGCGTCCAGATCCACATATTCCGCCAAAAGCGAGGGCATATCCCGGTAGTAGCTCGGCATAATATCCGCCCAGCCTCCGTTTACCGCCTTACGCTCGCCGGCGCCCGAAAACCACGACACGCCGTGAAGCCTGTCGCGCAATTCCTCATTAAAAAAGGAAAGCGGCTTCGTGTCCAGCATCGTGTGCAGCGTCACGTCAGAAAGCTCTCCGGCCCCTGCCCGCTCGCCTATCGCGTCGCATATGGCATACGGCACCGCCAGAGCGATGTCCGACGCGCAGGTCCAGCCCGGCTCTATCTGCGAAGCTATCTCCTCAGCACTCGTTAATTTATATTTATATTCCTCTACAAATTCCATTGCCGGTTCCTTTCGTTTCTTTCTTTAGAATCAGCAGCGCTGCTGCGCCCTGCTTTAAGTCAGGGCGCAGTTTCATTATGTTATTTGACTCCCATCCAGCCCGAGACGACCATCTTCTGTACCTCCGAGGTGCCCTCGTATATCTCGGTGATCTTCGCGTCGCGCATCATACGCTCGATCGGATACTCGCGGGTNTAGCCGTAGCCGCCGTAGAGCTGTACNCAGCGGCGGGTNACGTCGCTCGCNGTNTCGGAGGCGAAGAGCTTCGCCATGGCCGCAAGGTGGCTGTAGGGCTCGTGATCCTGCTTTGCCTGCGCCGCACGGTAGACCAGCAGACGCGAGGCGTCCACTTTCGTCTGCATGTCGGCAAGTTGGAACTGTGTGTTCTGGAACTGGCTGAGTCTCTTGCCGAACTGCATGCGCTGCTTCACATATTCGACCGTCTCGTCGATCGAGCCCTGCGCAATGCCCAGCGCCTGCGCGGCTATGCCGATGCGTCCGCCGTCCAGCGTATTCATCGCAATCTTGAAGCCCTTCCCGACTTCGCCCAGCAGATTCTCCTTCGGCACCTTCACGTTGTTGAAGATAAGCTCATAGGTCGCGCTGCCGCGAATGCCCATCTTCTTCTCCTTCGTCCCGAAGCTGAAGCCCGGCATGCCCTTTTCGAGTATGAAGGCGGAGATACCGTGGTTGCCCAGGCTCTTGTCCGTCATCGCGAAAATGACGTAGGTATCCGCGTAGCTGCCGTTCGTGATAAAGATCTTGCTGCCGTTAACAAGGTAATAGTCGCCCTTGTCCTCGGCGGTCGTCATCTGTCCGGCCGCGTCCGTNCCGGCGGTCGGCTCGGTCAGNCCGAANGCGCCNAGCTTCTCNCCGCTGGCCAGAGGCGTCAGGTATTTCTTTTTCTGCTCCTCGGTGCCGTATTCGCTGATCGGCCANGCGCACAGCGAGCTGTGCGCCGAAACCATGACGCTCGTCGACGCGCAGTATCTCGCGAGCTCCTCGCAGGCCGCGATATAGGCGAGATAGCTGAGTCCCGCTCCGCCGTACTCCTCCGGGAACGCGATTCCCATCATGCCCATCTCCGCCAGCTTTTCGCGCGTCTCCTCAGGAAAACGCTCCTGCTCATCGATCTCCGCCGCCAGAGGCTTGACCTCCTTCAGGCAGAAATCGTGCAGCATCTTTAAGATTTCCGCTTCTTCTTCCGTAAATTTAAAATCCATGCTTTTTCCTCCTATAAACCTATATGTTAAAAAGAACGATCATTAAAGTATTCGAAATTCACCTCCTCAAATTAGATTTATGGAATAAAAGTAGTGAAGCCAAATGAAGTATGTATCGCGGCAAACAAAGCCGCGCTTGAAAATGAGAATTCACTCCCGGAACGGCAGTCAATTTGTTTACTTGAGCAGTTGTCCGGATATAACCATCTGCTGAACCTGGGAACTGCCCTCATAGATGCTGTTAATGCGGATGTCACGGTAAAGCCTCTCTATTTCATATTCTTTTGAATAGCCATACCCGCCGTGGAGCTGTAAAGATTTATTTACTATTTCGAAGGCAACTTCAGTCGAAAAATACTTGGCCATGGAGGCAGCCTTGGTTGCTTCCTGCTTGTTGTCCATAAGCCAAGCGGCATTATAAACCAGCAGACGTGCCGCATTTAGCTTTGTTTCCATATCTGCCATCATAAATCTAAGAGCCTGGTTCTCGGCCAAGGGTTTGCCGAACTGGACGCGGGTCTTGGTATGTTTGACAGCCAGATCCATCGCCTCCTGCGCTATGCCCAAGGACATTGCTGATACGCCCACCCGGCCCAAGTTCAGAGTTTTCATGGCATTAATAAAGCCCATATCAATCTCTCCAATAATGCAGTCTTTTGAAACATGCACATCTTCAAGCACGATATCGCTTACAGGCACACCTCTTTGTCCCATCTTTTCCTCTGGCTTTCCGACAGAAACGCCCGGCAATTTCATATCTACAATAAATGCAGTAATTCCCTTGGCGCGTTTTTCGGGGCTGGTCTTGGCATAAATCACAGTGTAGTCTGCCAAAGGGGCAAAAGTGATGAAGCACTTCCGGCCATTAAGAATATAACCATCGCCGTCCTTTTCCGCTTTTGTCGTCAGGGATGCGGCATCCGAACCGGCGTTCGGTTCAGTAAGTCCGAAAGCAATAATCTTCTCGCCTGAAGCCACCACCGGCAGATATTTACGTTTCTGCTCCTCGGTTCCTGAAATGATAATGGGCGCAGTGCACAGCGTATTTGCGTTTGATATATAGATGGTAGCGGTAGCGCATTTCTTTGCAACTTCTTCCATTACGGATATGTAGCTGCGCATGTCAAGCCCCTCGCCGCCGTACTCTTCCGGAATCTTAATACCGAAGAGACCCATCTCGGCCATTGTGTCTACGACATCCTTCGGAAAAGCTTCACTTTTGTCGATTTCGGCCGCTATGGGAGCCAACGTCTTTTCGGCAAATTCTCGTGCCATTTGCCTTAGTGATTCATGGTCCTCATCAAAAAAAATACTGTTCATCATTATTCCTCCTCTAAATTAACGTAAAATAATTTCTTTTTATTTTTTGGCTTATAGCTTCGTAACATTTCCTCTTAGTTTCAATTATAGAGTATCAGTTAAAAATGTAAACAAACAGATTGTTTTAGCTGCATACAAGAGTCATTGATAAATTGCTCCAATCATGGGCACCGCCTAATTCATAAAACCGACATACGCATACTCCTTTCCCTGTACGTTCGAAATTCAGTCTGTCAGCCCTCTCCGCCTGTCTTTTTGGGAACAGGCGCAAATAATTACAAGTAATATCAATGCTTTCATGACCGACGCGATTGGCAATGGCACCCGCCGAAAGCCCCATATCAATCAGCAGGGAAATATGCAAATGAAGTAAAGTATGTATCCTGATATGTTTGACCCCCGGTTTCCTTTGTTACTCTGTCCATTTTGTGATGCAGAGAGTATATGGAAACAGTTAAAATGCGGTCAGTTGTCTTAACGTCATAAAATGTCTTTAAGGATTTTTTTCGTCTTCGCAGAGAAATTGCGGCATTTTTATAACGCGGTTGTTTTAGGAGTTTTCGGAGTAGTAACCACATCACTCCCCTTCAGCCGCTGGCAGGATTTTGAGAGTGATACCGTTTTCTTTTCAAAATCAAAGTCTGTAGGCATCAGTACCAACAGTTCACCTTTACGGAAACCGTACCTGCAGAGTATTTCAACTACTCTTTAAAAATGCAGCTAAGCTAGTTACTGCCGATGTGCGCATCTTATAATATCAATACGGGACACGCTCTTCAAACCGCTGATTATTTTTCGGCAAATTTTAGTCAACGGAAAAACTAAAAAGTCCTCTGGAAACTTGTTGTTTCCAGAGGACTTTTTTATCTCTCTGTAAAATCAGTATCAAAAACGATTTAGAAAAACCTTAAACCACATTTGGACTGAATAAGATAAACCCCCAAGGCCTAAATAGTTACACATCCGAATTTCTGACCGCCTTATTAATAATGGCACACAAACGTTTTCTCACAATAAACTTTGGTCGGCAAATTGTTTCTGCTATCTGCCTCAAAGAAAACCTCTGCCAACAGAAAAGCAGTAAAATGTATCTTTCCTCAAAGTTTAATTCTCGAAGCATACCAAATAATTGCATTCTTTTCTCATTATCCGTCTTCTGCTGCTCTCTCTTCATTTTGAATGGTGCAAAACAGCCATTGCTTTTATTATATCAATACCGGCGCTTCTGCCGTTTTTGATTTCTTCCATAATAAGCTCCTCTTTATCTTTAAATGTAAAATAGTCTATTCTGATTGAAAATTTTTTTGGCCCGTTTCCTGATGGCCATCTGCTACTGTTTAATTAGCAGAAATTCTTGATTTGTTGACAAGCCAACTTTATCAGCGATAAACAGCACGACAGCTGCAGGGAAATATTTCGGACCTTTTTTCAGAAAGTAAGTCGCTAAATAGTCGTGGTCTTTTTTGTGCTTTACAAGTTTCAATCCGAATTCTGCCGCCAGAAACTCAGTTCCTTTCCTTGTGTACCCGATCAGGTGATATGGATTTTTATAAGGCGGCAAATATGCCGTATTTCTACCGAATAAGTTCAAAACCGCACTCTGTACTACGGTTTTTAAAGAGTGCTCATTAGGACACACGAAATAAAACACCCCGCCGGGAACCAGCATATCAGCAATTTTCTGAAAATAATCATGAGGATTTGAAATATGTTCCATGACCGAGTCCGCGTAGATAACAGAATACTGAAGGCTCTTCCCTCCCGTCTCCATTTCAAGAACGCTACAATTAAATACTGTGCTGTTGGGAAATTTATCTTTAAGAATAGGATTAAACGACTCCGAAGGTTCCTGTATGTCAACATTGAAGCCTTGCTCCGTGGCATATTCGGCCATTCCCGCAAAGATTCCAGCCCCGAATTCAAGCAGATATTTATCTTTGGCAGCGCAGTATTTCTCGATTAATTGAAACCGTCGCATGATGTCGATGTTCCGGTCATGCACAGGCAGGTTGATCTCAAAATAGGTTCTGCTGTACATGGCAGAAAAATCCTCATCAGACCATACGGGCAGCGGGTTGGCGTAGACCGACCTGCATTGCAGACATTTAGCAACCCCGGCATCTGTCGGAACACTAGATATCGCAGTGCCATGGTCAGTGCTGCCTAACCGTTTATTTTTGCTGCTCCCGCATACGGGGCATCGATTATATATATAATCTGCCACAGGATAATCCTTTCTTGAATCTATAGAACTTAACAAACAAAATTTACATTTTTATACTTCCCTATCAATTTATGCCTTATTCAAGCAAGGACAAAATAATAAAAACAGCGTCCCCATGCTCTACCTTGCTAGATAGAGAATAGAGGCGCTGTGTGACGCCAATGTGACAAAACAAATTAATATTTTCCTCCCAGTCATGCAGAGAAATATGGCCTAATTCATGAGTGACGTCAAAATGAAGACGAGCTGCTGAAGTTTTGATATTAGAATACCCAATAATAAACCTGCTTTCCTATTCACCATTTTCCTCTTTTATACGTACTAATTGGCTGAACGTTTCAACATCATCTGTTGTCGTATCAAAGACTGTAACCAGCAATCTCGTTTCCAACCGCTGTACAGTTTATGAATATTAATATGCCGTCGTCACCTAGTTGCAGTTCCACACAGCCGGTATCCATATTAATTTGCAGGATATGATGTTTTTCATATTCTTACCTCCCCGATTATATTCCGTTTTTCTTCGCCAGCTCACTTGCCGCCTTGCAACGATGTTCACTATATGGCGCTGTCAATTGAAATCCGAACCGTCCTTTTTCTATTTCAAAAGTCAAGCTGCCCTGCTCATCATAGTCGGTCTGTTTACAGAAGTTGGGATAATATACTGCATACTTTGTCAGCCGATTCTTATCTACGGCATTAAGATCAGCGATATCGACGGGGAAGTGTATAAGAGGCTTGATAAACATAGGGGCACAATATATGCGGACATGTTTGGGATGTTCTACGCCTGGCGGCAAGAGGCCGCAAAGCTGGAAAATGGAGAAATCACGAAAGAAGAATACGACCAATGGCGCTACAGATATCCAGAATTCGATATCACTCGAAAATGGGTAAAGGTTCCTTCTCAGTAACTAATCGATGCGCTGATAAAAGAACTGAATAAATTAAAAACGGCTCTGCTGACTACTTTACAGAAAATCAGCAGAGCCGTTTGGCTCATCATATATGGGATTAGATTGATACAAATCTCGGGTTACCTGCAAACCCACAGCAATGTGGATTAAGACAAAGTAAATCCGGTTTTAACAGTTGCCGCATACCAAACCGCACTACGGATCGGAATCAAACAGCTTGCACCGTTCCGGAAAAGTACCAAGCGATTCAATTGCGGCAGCGAAGCGATCGTACTGCCCTATTGCCGTATTGGGTGATTGATTATTTCACCGTTCCCTGCATCAGTACCGCAAGCATTTTTGCGGCCTGGGCGCGTGTGGCGCTCGACTGTGGAGCAAAGCTGCCGTCGGTGTTGCCAGACAGAATTTTGTTGTTCATTGCCCACTGAATTGGAGCCTGCGCCCAGCTTGAAATACTGTCATAGTCACTGAACTCACGAGCGGACATGCCCTCGGTGTTCGACACCGTACCTTTATACTCGGCGTAGCGGTAGAGTATCGCGGCCATCTGCTCGCGTGTGATCGTTTTATTCGGATTGAACTTGCCGTCGTAGCCGGAGGCGATGCCAGCCTTGTTAGCCCACTGTACCTCCGCGAAATACCAACTGTCTGTTGAAACATCCGAGAAGGAAGAAGCTGTGTAAGCGTTTAAGTTCTCACCAGACATCCGGGCGAGGATAGTTACGAATTCGGCTCTCGTGATGCTTGCGTCGGGGCTGAACGCGCCGATGTTTCCTCCGACGATGCCCCTTGCAGCCAAATAAGCCACATAGTCTGCGTACCAAGAGCTGTCTGAAACATCGGAGAAACTCACGGCGTTGTAGCCGATGGCATAGGTGGAGAAGTGCGTCGTGGCAAAGGTCACGGTTCCGGTTTTCGCGTCATAGACACAGTTCGGAACTGTTACCAGCTCGCCGGAGGCGTTAATGTAGTAAACCACAATGGCATTCACATTTTCGCCTGCAGCCGGGGTGTACGGAACTGATACCGTCGCCGTACCGCCGCCGAAGCTTGAAACCGTTGTACTGCCGGAGGTGATCTTGAGATCGTAGACCGGCCTTGTTCCGATTGCGGCCTTGGCGTCGGCCGAGAGCGCGGAGGTGTCCGCCGCAGTAGCTATAATCGTCACATTTCCGCTGGTATGCTTGCTGATTTCAGTCAGAGTGGCACTATCCAGTGTGACGGTTGCGACAGTGGAGGATACAGTTAGGGTGGCTTCACTGCTTGTCAAAGTGGTAACCGCCGACTGCGGGAGAGTGACGGAAACGCCCGTCGCGCCGCTGGCAGTTTGAACCTGAAGGTTAACAGCAGTCTGTGCGCTGGAGGCTGTGTTTTTTTCTGCCGCCGTGAGCATTTCAGAAATCTGCGAGCTTGTTATGCTTGCCGCCGCCACACCGTTCGAGCCTGTGGACGCTGCAACGGTCTGCGAGGCTGTAGTGGTATTGTTCTCAGTTGTAACAGTAATGTTGCTGCTTCCGCCGCCGGTGTTGCCGCCGGAGCTGGCATTGCTGACCGTGAAGCTGACCGTAAAGGTCTGCGAAGTCACGTACCCGCCCGACACCGTGACCGTCGCCGTATAAGTTCCGGCTGCTAGACTGTCGTTCGGTTTGACGGTAAAGCTGTCATTGCCCCCCGCCGCGATGCTGCCGACTGTTGTCTCGGACAGGGTGAAGCTCGCCGCGTTGTCTCCGGTCAGGGCTACGGCCAATTCTCCCGTCGCCTGATTTCCGGTGCTCGTTACCTTGACGCTATACGGGGACACGGGGCTGTAGCCCGCGGTCTGCCCGGTGAAGGTATAGGCGCTGCTCTGGCTGAGGTCGATGCCGTAGGTCGGCTGAACGCTCACCGTGAAGCCGACCGTAAAGGATTTTGAGATACCGTTCCCGCCCGACACCGTGACCGTCGCCGTATAAGTTCCGGCTGCTAGACTGTCGTTCGGTTTGACGGTAAAGCTGTCATTGCCGCCCGCCGCGATGCTGCCGACTGTTGTCTCGGACAGGGTGAAGCTCGCCGCGTTGTCTCCGGTCAGGGCCACGGCCAATTCTCCCGTCGCCTGATTTCCGGTGCTCGTTACCTTGACGCTATACGGGGACACGGGGCTGTAGCCCGCGGTCTGCCCGGTGAAGGTATAGGCGCTGCTCTGGCTGAGGTCGATGCCGTAGGTCGCGGTGTTTCTAACAGCTACAGTCAGCGGCGCATTGCTCCCAGCGCTGAACTTGAAGGTCAGTGCCGTCTCTCCGGTTTCCAGCGCGGCGAGGTAGGCTTTGTTAAGCTTTACCGTATTTCCGTCAGCCGAAACGGTGTAATCGGTGTCTTTTTTAAGCGCCGTTTCGCCTTTATATACGCCGCTGAGTGTGTTGCCTCTCAGTGTCAGTGTCACGGGGATATCCACGTATCCGCTGCTGCCTGAACACTTGTCAAAGCTCGCCGAAGACGTACTTATTGTACTGTTTGCCACAAAGCTATATCCGTCCGATGCATCAGATGTGGCGCTGTTTGAATACGTAGTTTTATTACCTATGGCGATGACTTTATATGTATATGAACCTGTAACGGTTATTGCCGAGGCGAAATCAAAGTAATTTGTTTTAGCGGTCCCCGCGCTGCCGCTTGCGACGCCGTCCTTGTATAGCTGCACAGTATAACTTAAGGCATTGCTCACAGCGTCCCATGTTGCCTTGGCCAGTGTTGAATCATCCCATTTGAGGTTCGCGGGCGTTGCGAGCGGAAGGACATAATTGTTAACCGCTGAGGGAGCGGAGACTTCTCCGTCGGTGTATGTGATTCCGTCGTAGTCACTTTGGCCACCTTTTGCCTTAACCGTATATGTGTAGGCACCGTTTGCAGTGATCCACGATGAAAAGTCGTATCTATAGTATCTGTCATAAGGATAATCAGAGTCAATGCTCACTTCCTTGACAAGCAAGCCGTCTTTATACAAGACAAGGTCGTAGCCCATAGCATGATCCACGGGATTCCAACCTCCCATTGTGCCCTGCCAGTATAGGCTGGGGTTAAACGCAACGTCCAGCTTTACCTTGGAATCCGAAGCGAGCGCTACGCTGTTTTTTGAATCCTCGTCTATCGTAATGTCGGAGTTGCCGGCAAAAACCGTGAGCTGCGGCGCATATCTATAGCTTGCGTCGTTTGCTCTTTTTGTCCAAACGGATGGAAAGGCAAAGTCGGCCATTTTGGAGGCTACATCGGTTGCGCTCATTTCATCGGACGTCAGTCCGACTCCGGCGGTTGAATCGTCCATCCACCCGTTGCCTTTTCCGTTGCTGCTCTTATTCCAGTAGACACCAGGACAAGAATTGGTTCCCGCGCCTCCAAAACCGCCCATATAGTCGTCGCCGCCAGTAACCGCACCCAGCGCGTAAACATTGGTAAAAACACCTGCAGCATTCTGGCCGACAAAACCGCCAAGATAGCTGCCGTTATTAACCGTGTCCTGCGAAACATCGCCGCTCGAATAGGAGTTTGAAATGTTGGCAAAGCCCGGCTGCCACCCGTAAGCATACCCGACAAAACCTCCAAAATACGGACCATACGTACCAGAGGTTACATCGGATGCGGTAATATCTCCGGATGCGAAGCAGTAATTAGCGGTACCGCACAACAAGCCGGCCAGACCGCCTGCATTGCAGGCAGCGCTGACGCTTGAAATGCTGATGTTTCCGGTTGCGTAGCTGTTTAAAATCGTCCCGTTGTTGAGCTTTCCGATAAAACCGCCGATGTTCGCAGTCTGGCTGATGCCGACGTCGGTAATATTTCCTTTGGCATGGCAGTTGGAGAATGTGGCCTTGCCTGTCGAGAAGCCGACAAATCCGCCGATATTAATGTTGAAAGTTCCAAGCACGTCTCCGGTACTGTAGCAGTTTTGGACCGATACGACCTGATTGAAGCCGATTAAGCCTCCCGCATAGCCGGAGCCGGGAGTATTGGAAACTATGCCGGAGGCATTGCTGTCTACAACGGTATCGGCCGCCGTGGCAAGCGTGTTTGCATAAGTTGTCGTATTCGCGCCGACAAGACCTCCGACTGCTGAACTTACAGTATTGGCGGTGACAGCTCCTGTTGCGGCGCAGCCGCTTATCAGAGCCGTGCTTGTGAGGCTGCCGTCGTCCGAGGAGGTGTTGACGCTGAAATTGGTACCGGTTAGCCCGCCGATATTTGCCTTGCCGTTTGCCGTGACTTTTCCCGAGGCGCTGCTGGCGGAAATTGTTGCCGCATTATAACCGATAAGGCCGCCGATGTGGTTCATTAAGCTATTCGTGCAAGTGACGTCGGCACTTGCAGTACAGCCTGAAACAGTGCCCGCATTGTATCCGGCCATAGCGCCGATGTAAAGCGTAGACGTATTTCCTGAGAGCGTCGCTGAAACGCTGCCCGCAACGGTTAAATTAGTGACTGTCGCGCCGCTGCCGATATAGGCAAAGAGACCAACATAAGTATCCGAAGTGTCAGAAATACTCAAGGTAATCGTCTTTCCGTCACCGTCAAAATATCCGGTAAACTGATTCGTGCTGCTGAACAGAGGCGCGGTAGGACCGGGGATGCTTGTGCCCAGCTTATAATGCGCGCCCGGATAATTTATTATGTTCTTCAGCTGGGCGAGTGTGGATATAATATAGGGATTGCCCGATATTCCTGAGCCGGAGGTAAATTCAGATATGGCCGCGGTTGTAACCCCTGCAAGAGAAGCGGAAGCGATTGCGGTGCAGGAGCTGGAAAAAGCGTAAAGCTGTGGGTAATAAGCGTTTGTATCATTCGTTTTCGATACCCATACCGGCGTTGTGAAATTGAGTCCGGACATATTCGATACAGCGTTATCGCCGGTCATATTGTTCGTCGTCAAGCCTTTGCCGTAATTTGTCGTCGTACTTCCCGCGCTGTTGGCGTTGGTGGAACTGTTCCAATAGCAGCCGGTCATTGTCGCTCCGCCGTAATCCCCGAAGAAGCCTCCAAGCTTGGCACCTGTTCCCGATACGGTTCCCGCGGAGTAAGCTCCTGTGATGGTGCCGGAGCCCTGGCAGGCAATCAGGCCCCCAAGATAGGTATTGCTGTTCAAAGCGGTTCCGGATATATTGCCCGTCGAATAGCAATTTGTTACCGCTCCGCCCTTCATCCAGCCGATAAGCCCGCCGCCGTACTGTCTACTTGTGCCGGTTACGGTCGTGAGTGTTACATCTCCTGAGGCATAGCAAAGGCTGATGCTTCCCGCCCTCATGAACCCGACAAGTCCCCCGAAGTAGCATGTGCCGCCGCTTATACCTGACGGCAGGACACCTCCCGTTGTATAACTGCCGGTAATTGTGCCTGCGTTCAGTTTCCCAACAAGTCCGCCCAAATTTGTAGCAGTGCTCAGGGCGCTGCCGATAACATTGCCAGAGGTATGACAGCCGTTAATCGTGCCTGAGGCCTCATTAAAGCCGACCAGACCGCCCGCGCACGAGTTAAAGGTTGTCGTTACATCACCCTGTGCATAACAGTTTTTTACGGATACAGTCCGGTTGTAGCCGATAAGGCCGCCTATTAATTGGCCTCCCGGTGTTTCCGTGACGGCACCGGTGGCGTAGCTGTTTGTGATGACATCGGCTTCCGCTGACAAGGTGGCACCTGTTGTAGTTGTATTGGAGCCGACAAGACCTCCGACGTTGGAACCGGTGACTTTGGCAAGCACCCCTCCTGATGCATGGCAGCTGTCGATGGTTGCGGTGATCGTAATCGTGCCGCTCGAGCTGTCGACATTATTATTTGTACCGACCAGACCGCCCACATTAGCCTTGCTGTTGGCGGTCACGCCGCCGCTGGCGGAGCAGCCCGAAACATCCCCGGTATTGTAGCCTATAAGTCCGCCGATATGGTTCATAGAGCTGTTGGCAGATACCGCTGCGCTTGATACGCAGTCTGTAACAGTACCGGCATTGTAACCGGCAAGTGCGCCGATGTACAGAGTCGAAGAACCTGACAGGGTGGCCGCAACGCTTCCCGCGACGGCCAAATCCGTCACGGTTGCGCCGCTTCCGATGTAGGCAAAGAGACCGACGTAAGTATCCGAGGTGTCTGATATGCTTAAGTTTATGGTTTGGCCGTTGCCGTCAAAATGTCCGGTAAATGGTTTCGAACTGCTGCAAAGGGGAGCAGATAGTGTTAAACCATCGGCGTTCAGCCTAAAGCTGGCGCTTGGATAATTGCTGACTGCTTCCAGCTGAGCCTGTGTCGAGATTAGAAACGGGTCGGCTGTTGTTCCGGANCCCTCTGAATAAGTAATGTTTGATACAATGTTCACCGTCGCGCTTGCGCAAATGGATGGGTATTCGTTCGAGGCTGCAGTGACGGTTATGCTGCTTGCGCTTTCATCCAAGCCGACTGTGAGAAGACCGGAGCTGCTGTTTATTGAGGTGGAACCGCTGCTGTTGCCTGAAACAGTCCACGTAAACAGAGAACTTGAGGCCAGCGTATCCCCTGTCACAACAATGGCGAAAGACTTCGTTTCTCCCTTTTCGACACTGGCCGGCGAGGGACTGACGGAAATTGTTGATACCGCAAGCGTCACGCTTGCAAGAGACGCCGCCTGTGCAGTACTGTCGTTATAAAATTCGGTAAGCTGCGGGCAGTACCAGAAGGCAGCGTCATTTGCCGTTGTTAACCACGTTGGATTGCTTGAACTGTAATCCAAGCCTGACATGTTGGTTTTGGCTGCGGTTCCCGTCATGCTTGCGCTTGACGCTCCGGTGCCATAAGCTGTAGAGGTGTTTCCTGCGCTATTTGTGTTTTTGCTGCTGTTCCAGTAGCAATTGCTTATCGTTACCGGCATATAGTAACCAATCAGGCCGCCACGGTTAGTGCCGCTTCCGGCGCTGCCCGCCGCGTAAAAATTACTGACGGTTCCGGCAGCCATATTTCCTGCAAAACCGCCGCAGCATGGGTTGCCTGTGGCATTGGATGTAAAAATGCTGCCCGTCGAATAGGCGTTTGTTACGGTTATATTGCTGCTGACGCCTCCCACGAAACCGCCAAAAAGAGCACTTTGCGAGCTCACCGTATTTGCGTTAACATTCCCGGCGGCAAAGGCATAATTCACCGTGCCGCTACGGCACAGGCCAATTAATCCACCAAAGTAACCCATAGTAGAACATTTCGTTACGTAAATGTTTCCCATAGAGTAAGAATTTTCGATTACACTCGAATAACTGTATCCAAGAAGTCCGCCTACGCTTGTTCCTGAGGTACTGCAGTCCGTATCCGTTACACTACCGGAGGAATCACAGCCATCTATATAAGCATTGCCTCTGGTGTAGCCGACTAAGCCGCCGGCATAGGCCCTTCCCGTTGTTGAAATATTTCCTGTTGAATAACAGTCTTTTATTGATAGCACCTGATTATATCCGACAAGGCCGCCTATATTGGCAGCGCCCCCTGTGTCCGTGACATCTCCCTCAGCGTGGCTTGATGTAATGTTATTGGTTGGTGTTATTGAACTGCCGAGCTGCGTCGTACTGGCCGACGTATTGGCCCCCACAAGGCCGCCTATATAACTTCCGGCAACGCTTACTGACACTTTACCGCTCGCTGCGCAGCCGATTATTGACGCCGTGCCGTTCAGGTCCCCGTCAGATGTGTTGACACTGTAATTGCAGCCTACCAGGCCTCCGGCATACGCCAGACCTGTCGCGTTTACGGTTCCGGAAGAAGAGCAGTTTGAGACTACGGCTGTGTTATAGCCTATGAGACCGCCCGCATAATTCATCGCTGTCCCGCCGGCTGTTACGTTGACGCTTGAAGTACAAGTGCGTACAGTACCTGCATTGTATCCGGCAAGTCCGCCGACATAGGAGGTGTCCTCGCTTCCTGTTACACTTCCGCTTATGGTCAGACCCGAAACACAGCCTGTGCTGCCGATACATGCAAACAGGCCGTCATAGCCTGAGGAGGCATCGTTGATTGAAACCGCAACAGTGTGGCCGTGGCCGTCGAAGTTACCCGAAAAAGGCGTACTCAAGCTGCAAAGCGGAGCCGTCAGCGGAGTTGCGGACGTTATGTTCACATTCAGCTTATAACAAGCGCTGGGATTATTGGTTACATTCGCCAAATCTGCCAGACTGCTTATTATGTAAGGGTCGTCCGCCTTACCGGAACCGCCTGAGCGTGTTGTGAAGAAGTTGGAAGAGTTCGCTGTCATACTTTCCCCTGAAGCGTCCTTGAAGCCCGAGACGGTAATCGTATATTGTGTCGCATAGCTCAAGCCTGAATATGGCACGGTATAGACCATACCGTCATCTGAAAGGTTGCCACCGCTGAGCTTTGTACCGCCCCCGTCCAGTGACACAGTTTCCGTAGCGTCGCTTGTAACGGCCTCTTTAAATGTTATTACGATGCTGCCGCTGACTGCAATGTCCGTTCCGCTCGGTGTAACGCTTGCTATGCTTGGAGCCTCCGCCCGTGCCGTCAGGGTCAGCGACGGCATTAGCGACAGCACCATTGCAGCGCACATCAGCAGACTTAACACCCTATTTGTTTTTTTCTTCATAAAATACCCTCCAAAACCCCGGCGGTTTTATGTTTACGTCATAAATCGTCCGCAGAAGTTATTTTTCTACACAAAAATACATACTACGCTAATTATAGATTGCCTTTCAGCTTTGCGGTATTGGCCGAGGTACAGGCAAAAGTACAAATTTTATAAAAAAATACTCCCGCTCCTGAGAGACGGAAGTAATTTTAGGCTTTATTCTATTGCAAAAGTTTCAGTTCTCTTGCTCGGGCAAGAGCCTCATATCGGTTCTTTACCCCAAGCTTGTCGAAAATATGGGAATTATGCTGCTTAACCGAGCTGAGGGAAAGCCTCAGTTCTTCCGCTATATCGGCGTTTGATTTGTTTTCCGCCAAAAGCTTGAGGATTTGCAGCTCCCGCGTGCTCAAAAGGCTTGCCGTATACGCGACGGTCATCGCTTTTCCCTGTTCCTGGGCGGATTGCAGGATGCGAAGGTACTCGCTTGTCAGCCGGAACAGTTTTTTCGCGTAGGGCGCGTGCTTTAGTGCCTCATCGCTTCGTCTCATCACTTGATAGCGGGATAAAAGCTCCGCCATGGGCTCGCCCTCGTCCACAAAGGTTCGCACATAGCCCTCCACCGCACCGATAGACAGGGCTTCCTCCAGAACCTTTGCGGCCTTTGTATAGTCTCCGGTTTTACCGTGACAGACTGTCAATATGCACAAGAGTTCCATCCGACTGTGCAGACGGTTTTCCTGCCGTGCGAAGTCCTCAAGCCGCTTCAAAAGAATCAATGCGTCTTCCAGCCGTTTTTCCTGCATCAGGTACCGCGCAAAGACGGTGTATTCCGCCTCCCGGCTTGCGGAAAGAGGGTCGTAGACGCTCAGACGACCGACATCCAGCAAAGCCAGCGCCTTTTCCGTGTCGCCCGCCCGCAGGTACAGCTCCGCCGCAAAGATGTCCAGATGGTACTGCCATACGCTGCCCGGCTTGTCCCCAAGAAGCCTTTTCGCCTCGGCAACCGCTGAAAGTGCGCCTGCCCGGTCGCCCTTTGCCTGTCTGCCCTTTGCCTGTACAATAAAGCAGGGGACGATAACGCCGGGGAAGCCGATTCTGATGATCTGTGGCATAAATTCCGTCAAAATTTCATCCAGCTTGTTTAAGTCGTTGCGCTCATAGAAGAATTCAGCCGCGGACACGGCAAAATAGGCGGCATAATTTCCAAGCAAACCATCCAGGACATCTAAAGCGGACATACATTGCTCCAGCAGGCTCAGTCTGCCGCGAAAGCCGTAAGCCGTTTTCAGCATACTCGGCTCGCCCCAGTTCATTTCACCAAGGGCAACCGGCGTGTTCAGCCGCATGGCGCTGAGAAATTGCATCCGGTCGAGCACCCGTGCCACGTCCAAGCGGTAAAAGGCGGTGTTCGCCTCGGCAAACAGCACGAACGCCTCCAGATAGTCCTGTTCCTCCCGTTCCAGTCGGCCTTTGTTGCGCTCAAAACAGGCGCGTGACTTTTCTGTCCAGACCTGCGCGGTCTCCGTTTCCCCCTCCATGGACGACACCCAGGCGACGCTTACGTAAATGCTGGGATCGTGTTGATAAAAGCTTTCAGGAAGCTGCATAATCCAATTTTTCCATAGCGAATAGCTGTTTTCTCTCTCCGGCTTAAACCGATAGTCCGAAATGTGTGGATATGCCGCTTCATATTCTTCCGCTTTCATGAGCCAGCCAATACCGTCGTCAGTCTGCCCGTGGGAAAGATACCATTCTCCCGCGCGGCGGTAATAGGGACGCCGGACTTCCTCGCAATCCTGTTCAAAACGATCCAGCAGGAAACGCTGGAATAGATGATGGTAGCGGTAGCAGCTGTTCTCGGTGTCCAGCGGGATGATAAAGCTGTTGCTCTCGGCCAGGAGCTTTAAAAGCGCCGTGCTGCTCTCGTGCCCGGTGACGGCGGTGCATAGTGGGCCGGAGAGCCGATCCAAAAATGCGGTGTGAATCAAAAAGGACTGGATTTTTCCCGTCCAGCGGGAGAACACCTCATATTCCAGAATGGTGCTGACATCGTTGTTCCTGCCGGAAAAGCCCCTTATGGTCTGCGCCCTGTCCTCACTTTTCTGGATGGAAAAGGATGCGGCTACAAGACCGGCTACCCAGCCCTCGGTAAACGTATCCACGATGGACAGTTCTTCATCCGTCAGGCAGAGCCCTTTTCGTGAAAAAAACTCAGCGGTTTCCTCCGGATCGAAAGCAATTTCAGAGGCTCCAAGCCGAATGGCCGCCCCCCGCGAGCACAGCACGGAAAGATAACTTTCCGGCTCTTTCCGGCTGAGAAAGATCAGCTTAATATTGGTCGGCAGAAGCCTGACCAAATATTCCACGCTGCTTTGAATCGTGCTGTTTTCAATCAGGTGATAGTCGTCCAGAACGATGATGAATTTCTCCGGTACCTGCTCGAGCATGGAAATCAGAAGATCCGCCGAAATGTTGGAGGACACTAGCTTTGCGTCGATGGAGATCGTTTCAAAATCGCTGTTTTCACAGCATTGGGCAATCGCGGAGGTCATATAGCGCCAAAACCGCACGGGGTCGTTGTCCGATTCATCAATGGAAAACCATGCGTGCTTTATATTTTCCCGGATCAGATAGTCCACAACAGCGGTGGTTTTCCCGTAACCAGCGGGTGCGGAGATATATACAAACCGATGCTCCGGCAAAAGGCTGAGCTTTTCCTTAATCTTTTTTCTCTGGACAATCCCGCTCCCGACGCAGGGCATTTGTAATTTCGCTTGGAACATAGGTTCACCTCCTCAGAAGCGTTTTCAATCTTTTCTATGATTATACTGTTTTATCATAGAATTTACAATTATTACTTGCCAATACTCGCCCACATATTTGGAATTTTCTTTTCCCTATCCTGACTATGATACTCCTCGATGTGTCTGAAAAAATCTGCGTTTTTTCCAGTTTTGCATGATTTTTTCTCCCGGTAGATTCCGGCACTTTCAAGCGTTGCGGCCTCTGGGAGAAATTCTTCCGGATCATCGGAATACTGTGCTGCTTACTTTTCCATGTTTTTAAGTTTCGTAGCAAATAAAACAGTAGGGGGGGTTATTATAGGCGCGCTTGTAATCGGAGGAGCTATATTCGGCGCGATGTCTATTGAAGGTAGTAATAAAAAGAGCTAACTGACATTTAGAATCATTCTTGACTATCTGAATTTTTAAAATAAATAAGGTTTCCTTTATGACAATAGGGCGGCAGCGTTTGAGACTAAGGCATTACGGAATCATACTGTTCCTTTTAGGGAATTTAGCCGAACAGGAAGTGTTGGCAGCAGATACACCATATTGTAATCGCTCTAAAGGTAACTATACTAGATGTTACAGAACAGAAAAATTGCGGGTGTCCCGCCCCGCGCACCACAATTTTCAGAGAAAAGCCTCGATTTGTTTAGAAATCAAGGCTTTTCTCTTGCTTTTTACAGCATATATATTTTTTCATAATCTTGAATTTGCGTTTATTTCGTGACGCCTCATATATCATCCGTTTTCGAGGCCATCGGTTGGAATAGCTGAAAAAAAGGCGTACAAAAGACATTATATTACAAAAATCGAATGTATTGTGTGTTTATTATTAAGATGATGTTAACAAGGCAGCAGAGTTTGCAACGGTTCCCAAAAGCTATCGCTTTTTCACTCTATCCTCGCCTGGTGGAGGAACTGTATTTGCTCATCATAAGTTGGCACACACCCTGAAGAACAGAAATCTCCCGAATAATGTGTTTCGACATTTCTCGAAGTTTTAAAAGCATCCATTCTTATGTATATAAGTGCGGGCGAAAATAATTAGTTTGGGAGGAAATCTTATGAAAAAGGTTCTGAGTTTAGCTCTGACATTTGCTATGATTCTGAGCATGTTATACGAAGGAAATCTGGGGTTTGGAATAAACGCCAAAGCGGCCAGCAACTCGAGTTCCACGGTTGAGGGCAACACCGAGGATGTATTTTCGGCCTTGGGGTTCGACACCAGTACAACACCGAAAGGATACGATGCAACCACCACGAGCAACCCATACGGCCGCGATAAGTTAAGCGGCAATCAGGTATTCGAAGTTCAGATGGCCACCAGCGGCGGGACAACACTGTACGGCAACAACAATAACAATGTTCTTCCTTCGTCAATCACCGGCTACAGCTCGGGCGGCGCAGCCATGCCCTCCATGAAGCTGTATGCAGGCGCTGCGGGCGACTTCAACGGCGACGGCCTGCCGGGAGAGACCGCCTATGTGGGATTGAAGTCTCTTAATTACGCCAGTTCAACGGCATCGGACCTCTGTCTCTACGTCTATGACAGCGCCACCAACACCTACAGCTCGGCCATCACGCTGGGCCAGGTCAGCCCTTATTACACAATCTCCGATTCTTCCAACGCACTGAAACAGACCTACATGGACGCCTCCTGGCAGAACCTTCTGCAGATTTCGACCGGCGACTATGACGGCGACGGAATCAGCGAGATCGCGGTCTATATTGCCCAGAGCGGAAACGCCCGCATCGACATCTATAAATACCAGAAGACATCCAGCGCGCCGGGCAACGCCTGGCTCACGATCGGAAACTGGTCCCGAGTCTGGAGCTATGCCGTCAGCGCATCCACAAACAGCGTGCCGAACATGGTCTCCCTCGTTTCGGGAGATTTCAACCAGGACGGCGTGGACGACCTGGGCCTCTCTTACGGACGAGCGGTCTATTATGTCGGCAATTCCGCCTCACTAACTAGCCTCCTACATGACAGCACCTATACATACTCCGGCCTTTGCCTTGAGAGCGACGTCAGTAAAGCTAGGATTCTCTGGGGCGGCACCAGCGGCATGCTCCAGGCCAACAGCGCGCTGGATCTCGGCAGCGACGCTCTGGGCAGCTTGATCCGCGTGTCCCTAACCTACGGTGACGTGGACGCCGACAGGAAGAAGGACCTGATCATGGCCGGCGAGCCCCTCTCCGACAAGAACGCCAACTATCAGCGCGCCGTGGGCATATACGTCTATGACGGTTCGGGCCTTGTGCTGAACACCACTCAGATTGTGAAAGTGGTGGACACGGAGAACCAGAGCATTCCGGTCTATGACGGCAACGGAAAGCCCACAGGCGGCACGACGACAAACACGGTCAGCAAGAACGGCTATGATAAGACAAACCTCAGCAGCCCAGCCATGAAGTGCAACGTCGCGGTGCTAACGCCGGACAGAAGTTTATACACCTATCTCTACGTGGACAGCGCAATGTGCAAATACTATGAAACTACGCTCACACTCTCTTACGAGCTGGACGATTCATCATCCTGCGACGGCGGCAGCACGAATACTACTCTGGACTGGGCCACTACCAAGAATAGCGATTATTATATCAGTAATCTTTTTAATACCGCTAACAACAGCAACTACTGCGAATATGGCGCCGTATCGGGAGACATCAACGGAAAAGGCAACCAGATCCTTCTGACAAGCTTTGTTGGCACCAGCAATACCGAGAATAAAGGTTATGACAGTTTAGGATTTGCTGACAGCAGCTACACCGGCGTCAGAGGGTCATACAAGGGCTATTCCGTCCTGTATGCCGGCGGCTCAGCGGGCGTGACATCCCATTCCGTTTCGACGACTGGCGGAAGCTATTCATGCCTCTCCCCCACGGCGGTGGCGATCACGATGCCGGACACTGATATCGACACCACGCTGATCGAGTACAGCGGCATCCACTATCTGACCTATTCGGACCCGAAGGTACTTGCGGTCATCGCGGCGGCGCCTTACTTCAAGGACGTGGATACCGCTTACAACAACAATTACGCCTGGCAGAACACGACCTCATGGGCAACCACCAGCGGCTCCGGTGGCTCAAGCTTGGTCTCGGTGGACTTTGAAGCAGGCGGATATGTGGCCGCCAACGCCACAATCTTCGGCTATGATACGGATATCGAAGCCAGCGTAGGCTTCACCTTCGAGTGGGAGCAGGAAAAGTCCAAAACAACCGAGTACACGCTCCAGTTCCAGACCAGTCAGGACGAGGATCAGGTGGCTTTCTACTGCATCCCTACGGAGTGCTATGTCTACACCATCTATACGCCCGACGGGAACGGCGGCTATACATCGAAGTCGGACATCATCTCCAACTCTTTTAGCCCCTGCTATCAAGTCCTGAGTCTGGATTATTACGAATCCATTCAAGGCAACTACGACGTCCTGCCCCAGATAACCGGCAAGGCCATCACTTCAACACCGGGCGACCCGTCCAGCTATCCCTCCTCCACCAGCGGCTATAATGTCATCGCCGCATGGAACGAGGACCCTGCGGGCGTCAGCTTCGGCAACGGCAGCATTTCCCAGCAGATCACTCTCACGGACGAAGAGACGAACACCTATAATTTTGGCGCCAACGTGGAGTTCAAGATCGGCTTCGGCTCAAAGTCCTGGGCGGATATCGGCCAAAGCGGTGCAACAATAGGAGGCGGCGCCTATTTCTCAATCAACCCCGCGGGCGGTTTTTCCACCGTTAATATCAGCGGGACGACAATCACAGGTGTGGTCACCAACATGCCGACCGAATTTCAGGATTACGGCTACTACTATACATGGAAGCTCTTCTCCTATGCCTATAAATTCAGCGATGGGACAAGCGTGCCGGTCGTGAGTTACGTCGTGGGGGACGTCTCCCAGCCTCCGAAGCTACCGACCGACTTCAAACAGGACTATTCCCGCACAACGAGCGACACGAACTGCCTTACCTGGACCTGTTCCGGCAGCCCCAGTACCTTCTATCTCTATAAATATTGCGATTTCCCCGAAGGCGGCGGTATGCAGAAGATCGCGACGATAGGCGCAGGCAACGCCAGCAACTATACCATCAAATACGATTTAAGCGGCAAGGCTTACAAGGAATTCTACTATCTGGACAAAAACCTCTCGGATTACACGGAATATCAATATTGTGTTCAGGTGGAGCGATCGTCTCCCGTACCGCCGCTGTCCTCGCCTTCGGCATTATTGACGGCGCGGACAAAGTCATCGACCGGAAATCCGCTCCTGTCCATCACTGAATCCGACGGCAAGAACGACTCTGCGCTGCTCGTCTATCCGGACAAGAACGCCTACCTGACCGTCGGCGTCACCGGGCCGGACGGCCAGCTCAGCTCCAACTACTATACCACGGTCCAGTATCAGTGGCAGAAGCTGGTAAGCGGCGTCTGGACCGATCAGGGCAATGAGGCAAGCAAGACTCTGACCTTCGAGAGTGCTGGGGTTTCTGCGGCGGGCGACTACCGATGTCGCGTCAACGTCCTGACAAAGGCGGATGCAAAATACATCACGTCGTACACAAACGCCGTCACTGTAACCCAATCCAAGCGCAGTACATACATCTCCAGCGTCTACGCGCATGACAGCTCTTCAGGCGGCATCGAGCTCTTCGCGCAGGTGGTCAATGCCCACGCCGACTCTGCCACGATCCCCGACGGTACCGTCAGCTTCACATTGACGTCCAACAACACGGGCGCAATTTATCAGTACGCGGCCGATATGGACTCCAGCGGCATCGCCAGCGCCGAGGTCGATGACGCGCTTCCCCAGGGCACTTATAGCGTATTCGCCTACTACTCCGGCTCGTATATCTTCAAGCCCTGCACGGCCGAGAGCCTCTATCTGTCCGACCTTAGCTCCGGCTACGCGATCGACGCGACCGACTCGGTCATCTACGGCGACGGCGGCAGCCTCACCTTCCGCCAGCTGAGCAAGTCCAGCGGCGTCACCGCGGCCACGCCCGTCAACGCGAAGGACATCTATCTCTATCAGGCTGACACGGCGACGCTGTCGACAATCTCCGGCGCAGCGGCAATCGCCATTGGCGGCACCGTTGCGCAGGGCTGCAGCTATAAGTACACGACGGACGACGGTGATGTCTATTTCTTCACCGCCACGCGCAGCGGCACTGTCACGCAGCTCTCCGGCGCGTATGTCTATTACAGCGCTACACCTGTCAACGGCTGTTTGACCGAGTCTTCCAGTACAGGAGTTTACGAAATCGCGGAAAGTACGCCGGCGGGCGGCTATGTGATTCAGATGACGGCCAGCGACGGCTCCGCTTGGGCGTCCTTCACGGTGGCACAGCGCGAGGTCACTCTGCAGTTACCGATCTTGGTCGGCAGTGAAAATACCGACGAAGTCTACCCGACGGTGGGCGACCTAACGGTCACCTCCGGAAGCTGGGCAAGCTGCGACTGCACGAGCGGCGCGCTGAACAGCGGCTTGGTTGCCACCTCCGTTCTGGTCACCTACACCAATACGGCGGGAAAAACCTTCGACAATACGACGGTCGATGCCACCTGCGGTTATTACGTTACCAGTCATGCCATCTCCAGGACTCTGCTGTCCAACTACAAGCTGAGCTTTTGGGACGGCTCCGTTTCGATCCTCGGCGCCACGCACACCCTGCTTCTCGGTGCGAGAGCCTTTGAGGGCGGAGACGTTGGCACGGCATATGTCGTCAGCCCGGATGTTAAGCACACGCGGGACGCGCTGACCTATGACAGCACAGCAAAGACCTTCTCAGGCAGCGTTTCCCTGAATTATCAGGCGGGCACGCGCGCCGTGTTCTACGCCGTTCCGGACACTGGCTATGAGGTCGAGGACTGGTATGTCAATGGCGTCGCGCAGAACAGCAACTCGACCTCCTTCACCTTTGCCATGCTCGCTCAGGACACACGGGTCGAAGTACAGTTCATTGTCAAGCAGAACACGCTGACGTTCGGAACCGCCGGAGACAAGAACGGCGGCACCATCACCTGCAGCGACACCTCGCTCACGAGCGGCAGCGTTGTCATATCCAACTCTGTCTTCAAGTTCTCCGCCGCAGCCAACACGGGCTACCACTTCAAGGAGTGGCGCTATACGAAAACCGGCACCGGCACATCGTACGACAGCATGGATTCCGGCAAGAGCACAAGCCAGTTCGACTTCACGATGCCGACCGGCAGCTGCACGCTGTATGCGGTCTTCGAGCGGGACTTCTACACCCTCAGTCTCAATGACCTGAGCAGAAACGGCGGGCTGACAGCCTACTACTATGACACCTCGCTGGATTCGACCGCCTCCAAGGAAAAGACATGGGTAACGGGGAGCGCCTCGATCAAGGGAAACACGCAGGTTGTGATCCTGCCGGCCACCGGCTATCAGCTCGACGCCGACTACAACTATGTTTCAGTCGGCACCCAAGGCACGGCGGATTATGCCGCGGGGACCTATACCATTAAAAATCTGACGGAGAATACCACGGTCACCTGCTCGACCAAGCGACAGAGCTATGACGTGAAGCTGGCGTTCATCGCCGACCACTCCACGGCGCAACCTTCCGACGCCGCCATCACTTGCACGGCAGCGGGCGTAGAAACCATCTATAACTATTCCGACTATCCCACCGGTACCACTGCGTCCCTCGCAGACGTGGCCGGCGGAAGCGCGCTCACAGTTTCGGGCAGCTGCGCCTCTTACTACAAGATTGACGGCTGGGAGAACAGTCTTAAGTCGCCGGTCACCGCGGTGACCTCCTCCGATTTTACTCCAGAAGAAACGTCCTGGCAGTCGACTGCAACCGACATCGCCGACGGAGGCAAAGTCACGCAAAGCACCGTCTACCGTTACACGGATTCCGGCTCAGGAAAGACCTATTATTTCAAGGCTGCTGAAACCGGCAAAATGCTCGTCGGAGCAAGTCCCTTTGAAGTCCACGTCATCGCCTCGGGGGACAGCTATGCGGTCTCCGCGCTAGGCTCCGCGATGACACTGACGATGTATCTCACTGAGAAGCCGGCGCACAAGGTGACGCTCGGAAACATCACCGACGGAACCTACAGCTACACGCTTCCCGAAGGTGCGACCGGCGGCACAGACGGCGACAGCAAGGTCGTCACGCTGCACGACGGCGACAATCTGGCGCTCACCGTCGCACCGGCCTCCGGGAAGGCCGTGACCTACTGGACGGTATCCTACACGCCATCGACTACCCTGCTGACCTCCAAGTACCGCGCGACCTCACTGACCTATACGCTCAGCGATATCGCCTACGACTATACTGTGACGCCGGTATTCGCTGCGACGACCTATAACACGGTCTCGTGGCCGACGATTGGCGGCACTATCAACGGCATCACTCTGACGCCGGTCGGCTGCCTATCAAGCGTGGCTTCCGGCAGTACCTTCACCTTTACGCTTGATGGCAGCACCAGCGCGCTTGCGCTCATCGACAAGGTGTATGCCAACGGCAACGAGCTCACTTTGGCCGGCAACAGTCAGGACGGTTCGACCTATTCGTATTTGGTTGATTCTTCGACCGGCATAAAGACATACTCAATTACAAACATCATCGCGAATCAGGTCATCACACTCTCCTTCAATAAAATCGGCGTCACCGTCAACGGAATCGATATCAGCGCTTTCACCGGTACCGGCTGGACCTATGACGCCTCATCTCAGACGCTGACGATTTCCGGCAACGGTCGTATCCTCAGCGGTACCAACAATCAGGCCTACGGGCCAGCGTTGGCCATAGTCCTCGGTACCGCCACGGGCACAGTCACCTTAAGCGATTTGAATATCACCTCGTCCGTAAGCGGCGCGCTGGTCTCGTCCGGACGGACGACCGGCATCTCTGTTACTGCGACAGGAGTAAATACACTGACCGAGAACAACACAAGCACATCTTCCGCGATTCTCTTCTACACCGCGAACAACCTGACCGTGCGCGGTTCGGGCAGTCTGACTCTGAATCTGAACGGGGCCGGCGGCAAAGCGCCGACGAAGGCTGTCTGCTGCACCGGCGAGCTGTTTATGACCGGCACCGTAAACATGACCGTCAATGTCCCGTTGGCGGCAGGCGGAAATTCCGGTTCGCCGACGAACACCGTCGGAGTGTATTGCGGTGACCTCCTGCTCGGTGTTCAGAACTCGGAGACCTCCTCGCCCTCGCTTAAGGTCTATATGTACGCAGACGCGGTCAACAACACGTTCAGCGGCGATTATAAGGCCATCGGCCTCCTCGCCGCGAACAACGACTCGANCATCTGGGGCGGCAATCTTTTGGTCTGCGCGGCCTACGGCCTCTACGCGCCGTACCACTACATCAATAACTACGGCGGCTCTGCCGAACTTAACTCGCTCTATGGCGCGATGTATCAGGCACAGTACGCCTACTGGCTGGTCAACTATTCACCCTCCGGCGCTTCCAACCCTTCCGGCTTCCTCGCCTGCTACGGGACCAACGATACCAGCTTCACCACCGCAACCTTTAATGTAAGCGACAAGATCGAACTGGCCGGCTACAATTGGAATTGGTGGTTGAACTTTCTCAATCTATTTGGCCTAAAAAGCACAGACAAGAGTCCGCTTGAGTCCGAATATCTGAAGATTGCGCCCGCCACAGTCAGCAATCCCGGGATCACCGTCACGGTGACAGACCCGGGCGCCACCCCCGCCAGCGATGTGACGGCAACCGGCACCGTGCAACTCTCCTCCGGCAACGGCGGCAACGGGACCTACTATTACTATAATGACGGCGGAACGCTGACTGCTGTTTCCGAAAACGCTTTCAACAACACTTTTTATAAGAACGACACAATTTTCTACGCAAAGTATGATAACGGAAGCCTGCAGCTCCAAGAGTTTGACCTTGGAAATACTACCTATACCTGTACGACGTATGTCAAATCAGAAAAAGACAACTTAACATATCACGATGCTTCTCCGGTCACAGCTGATCAGAAGGTGGTTGCCAATAACTGGTACTTTTACACCGACGGGGTAAAATGGCAGTATTTCCAGCCGACGCATGACGGCTGGGTCGAATGCCCGACCGCGGGTTATGATTACGGGGCAACAACTGTGTGTGAATATGTTCCCAATAGCATGGCATCGCCAGCCGCCGGAGACCTCACCTATACCCTCAGCGGCGTAGACAGCGGACTTACGGTCTCATCCGAATCCGCTGCCTCGGTCACACTCAACGGGCTCACGGCAAAATCGCTGACGGTCAGCGACGACTGCGCCACGTTCACACTTCTCGGCAACAACTATCTTGCAGGCAGCGTCTCAGTCGACGGTGTCCTGACGCTCGACTGCACCGCTCTAGACATCGTTTCCGACGGGACCGGCACGCTGTCCGCCATAAACGCTGCCTCAGGCACAGCCTACGGCATCTCTTTCACCTCTGCTGACGCCGTCAATCTGAAGCTCATCAACGTGAAGTCTCTCTCCGCCTACGGACTGACAACAGGCATCCATGCGGCGAACGGCTATACCGTCAGCTACTTCGACGGTACCCTGAGCGACGCCTACGGCATCTACGGATACGGCTGGCTCTCGGATGTGGGCACCTCCTCGGCCACCGCGACCGTCCGCAAGGGCGACCTGCTTAACCTTACCTATATCAGCGGCCTGACGAACCCCTATGTCCGCTATTACAGTACCTCTGCCGCCGCTGACTACTCGGACGCGCTCGTCTATGACGAGAACACGTCCGGTACCAGTGCTCTGCAGACTACCGCGTACTGCCCCGCCGTCGGTGGCAAAAGCCACATGTTTAGCACCTCGGACACCACCTGCACGGTGAAGCTCGCGGACATAAGCGGCAGTTCGACGCCGCTTGCTTCCGGCACCGATTACACCTGGACGCAGGGCCAGTATAGCGACACCGCCGCCACCGCCGCCGCAAAGGGCGTGCTGGCGCTCAAAACGGGTACGGCCCTTAACAGCAGTCTGGCGGTGGGCGACTATAAGGTCATCGTCTCTTTCCATGACGAATCTACCTCGGATGCCACCTATTACACGCTCGAAATCCCGCTGACCGTGGAGAACACTCATACCTCGGATACCGGCGTGCTGAGCATCCTGCCGACTTTGAAGACGCTCTCCAGAGGCGGCTCCGCCACCTTCACCACCATGTTCACGGGAGCAACGCCGAAGACCTATATCTGGAAGCTCGACGACAAGGTGATCAGCGGGGCAACCGAGAGTGCCTATACGCTTAACATTGCGTCTGACGCGGCTTTCACAGGCACCTCACCGCATCATCTGACCGTTGAAGCCTTCTCAGACGCGGCTGCCTCCAATAGCCTCGGAACCGCAACCGCGGATATCACCGTGGCGCCGCAGGCAACCGGCATCACGATTTCCAGCGCCTCGGAAACCCCCTCAGGCGACGGCAGCTTCACGCTTTACCACAACAACGCTGGCAGTTGGGACTTCGACGCCTCTGTCGTCCTAGACGATGGCAATACGAGCAACGCCGTCACCTGGCTGCTGTGGGGCGCGTTAATGCGCAAGACCACGGTCAACAGCAGCACGGGCGTTGTCACCCTTGCCTCCAACGAGACAGGTAACAACGGCAAACTGAGGCTGACGGCGACCTATACGAACGGCAACGGCTCGACATATGCGAAGACCGTTGACATCTGGCTCTCGAGCGACGCCCACGTCAGCTATACGAGCGCAGGCACAAACGGAAAAATTACAGGTGTGGTTTACGGCATCGCGCAGAACAAGATTTCCGAGTCTGGCGCCTGGATTCCCTCCGGCTCCACGGTCACGGCAACGGCTGCGACCGGTACTGAATACACGGTCAGCCACTGGTACGTAAACGGCGTCAGCGTCATGAACAACAGTAGTTACACCATCTCCCCAGACGGCAAGGCCCTGACCTTCACCGCCGCGAGCATGGGCGCCTACGTCATCACGGCGGACTATATCAACATCAATAACTTCATCATCACCTACACTGTCGGGGACAACGGCAGCATCTCGGCGGTACAGAACGGAGCGGCCTTCACAAGCGGCTCCACTGTCCTTAAGGACACAGCCATTACCTTCACCGCAGTGCCGAACACCTATTATCAGGTCAAATGCTGGTACGTGGACGGCGCGGTCTATCGGAACCCCGCCGGAACCACCTATACCGGCACAACGATGACTCTCTCCGCCATTGAGGCCAACCACACGGTCAGCGTCGCGTTTGAGGGCGTGCCCATCACCGTTACGTTCGTCGCGGGGATCAACTCCGACGTCAGCACCGCGTCGCCGAACGGCATCATGTCGATTTTCGACGACGGCACGGCGCTGAGCGCAATGAAGGTCACCGGTTCTGACAACAGCCTGACCTACACGGCGACAGTCAATGCATACAGCGCGGTCAATATCTTCGCGAACCCATCAAGCGGCTATCAGGTCAAAGGCTGGTATGTCTGGAATGGCAGTTCCTACGACGAGGTAGCAAGCAGCGCCGAGATCGCCAACTACTACAGCGCCTCGCTCACGAGCAGCCTCTACGTGAAGGCCGAGTTTGAACCGCTCCCGACCTACACCGTCACAGCTTCCGTCGACAGCTATGAGAACGGCGGCGGCACGGTGGTAAGAGGCATCAATTCCGTCTCCACCTCCGGCAGCATCGGAATAACGGTCAACCGGCACAAGACCCTGACGTTGCTGGCGGCAGCCGACACGGGCAGCTATCTCTATGACTGGCGCGTAACCGCCGGTGCGTCATATACCAAAAGCGGAGATTCTATAACCCTCACGGACATCACCGGCAACGTCTCAGTTGCGGCTGTCTTCCGCAAGGCCTACTACGGCGTCTCGCTCACGAGCGGTGCTGGCGGCACAATGCCGGCATCTTACAACCTAACGGGCATCGACTACAACGGTACGATCGCGGATGGCGGCCGCGCTGACCTCAAATCCGGGTCTACAGTGGTTGCCACGATTACACCGGAAAGCGGCTACAAGATCAATTCACTGACAGTCAACGGAACCAAAGTCGACTACGCGGTTTCGGGAACTCCGGGCAATTACACCTACACCTACACAATCGGCGCGCTCCTTGCCGACACGGATATCAGCGTGACCTTCGAGGCCTGCGAATTCTTTGACGTCACGTCACCGTCCACTACCGCATATAACGTCAATGTCGCGGCCAGCGGAACAGATGATTACGCCGTTGCGGGGACTGTGACCACCTCATTTGTCAATGACGGCTTTAGCGGGGACGCCGACACCGCTGACAACAAGGTCGAGATCCTCGCAGGCGGCTCCGCAATTTTGACCATCACACCGAATTTCGGCACGGCGGCGGGCGGCACGGACTATGACTTTGCGGTGAATGTCACCAATCTGAGAAATGCGGTCTTATCTGTCCTGACGGCTGCACACTCCAACGCTTCCTACAGCATTTACATCAACGGCGGCTCCTATTGTGTGGCGCTGACCGGCATCGACACAAGCCTTGACTTCAGCGCCTTGGCTATTCCGTTTGAAAAAAATTCCGATCACGTGACACTCCGAACCGTCACCTTTTCTTCAACCGGCAATGGCACGATCAGCGCCGAATACGGCGGGATCAGCCTCTTTTCCGGAGCACACGTCCCGGACAAAGCAAGCGTCGTGTTTACGATGACGTCCGCAGCCCATAACGCTCTGGATACGCTGACGGAAAACGCCGACAATGTTCTGGGTTCCGCCACTGAGTCCGGAAGCAGCTATACCTACACCGCTGTTCTGTCCGGTGACACGGCGGTCAGCGCAACCTACGAGGTAAGCGAATACTATGTGAGCATCAACCTCTGCGGCACCGGTTCCGGTAAGGTGACGGCTGCCGGAGGCAGCAAGTCTATCACATCCTGCGGCTATCTGCCGGCCGGCAGCAGCATCAGCGTCACCGCGTCCGCGAACACCGGTTCCACCTTCAACTGCATGGCCGTGAACGGCGTCCCCACCGGCGCGAGCTATACGCTGACGAAACTCAGCACAGACGCCAATATTGTGACTGTGTTCGACGCCACCGCCAAAACGGTTACCTACAACACGCCGTCAAACGGCATACTCACGGTGACGGATTCCTCGGGAAATACCATAGCAAGCGGAGCTAGCGTTGCGGTCGGCACGGTCCTGGTCATAACCCCGACCCCGAATACGCATTACGCGCTGGATTGCCTGACTGCCGGCGGAACCGCCGTGTCGGGCAACACGTATATTGTCGACGCGGCCAAGGCAAACAGCATTCAGGCAGCCTTCGCCATCGCTGAAGTCCCGGTGACATGGACCGACACGACTGGCGGTAAGATCAGTGCCTTTGACAGCAACGGCGCGGCGATCGCCAACGGCACCTACGTCAGCGTTGGCGCGGTAATCCTGATTCGCGCCGACGTCAAGGATTCAAACTATGAGCTCGTCTCTCTCAATATGAACGGCACAGCGATCACCAGCGGCAGAAAATACACGGTACCTGCGACGGCTGTGACATTGACGGCAGCCTTCGACTACGTCGGAGACCTGCCGGATAACAACAACGGCGGAGGCGGCGGCGGTGGAAGCGGCGGGTCATCCGGAAGTGCCATCAACGTCATGACCACAGATGGTGCGCTCACGGCTCAGGGAACCGTCACAACTACGAATAGCGGCCTGACAATCACTATTGACAACGACTCCTTCGTCAAGTTTGCTGCGCACTCAAAGAACACCGGCTCAGGCGTTATCGTCAATTCCACTTTGGCAGCCGTGGTTTTCAATTCCAAAGCGGTTGCGTTCATCAACAGCGTCGCAGGCAAGGAGAATGTCAATCTGCAAATCGATCGTGTTGCTGCCTCAACCCTCTCCTCAGAGAACCGCAAGCTCGTCGGAGATCACCCAGTGTACGATTTCAGCCTGAATGCAGGCAATATTGCGGTCAAAGATTTTGGCGGCGGAAAGGCGACAATCAGCATACCATACACGCTTCAGGCCGACGAAACCGCTGAAAGCGTCGTCGTCTACTATATCGACGACAACGGCGTTCTCCAGATCGTCAGAGGGGCCTACAGCGCGACAACCAAAAAAGTGACATTCGTTGTGGCGCATCTCTCCGAGTATGCCTTTGCCAGCAACAGTGTTAAGTTCAGCGACGTTGAGAAAACCGACTGGTACTACAAGCCGGTAACCTTTATTGCAGCAAGAGAAATCACGCTCGGCATCGGAAACAACCTGTATGGCCCGGACAACCGCATAACGCGCGGCGAATTCCTCGTCATGCTTATGCGTTCATATGGTATCGAAGCGGATGCAAATCCGACAAGCAACTTCACGGATGCTGGCGACACCTACTATACGAGCTACCTTGCCGCGGCTATGCGTCTCAGAATCACGAACGGCATCGGCGACAACAAATACGCTCCCGACGCTTATATCACGAGACAGGATATGTTCGTCCTCCTCTACAGAGCACTTGACGTACTCGGCGAACTTCCCAAGGTATCGGGGACTGCAAATATGACGACTTATCCGGATTCCGCGCAGATCGCCGACTACGCGCAGGAAGCGTTCAAGACCTTTGTGTCGGCGGGAGTCGTCTCGGGCAGTGATAAAGGCACCCTAAACCCGACGGCATTTTCCACCCGCTCAGAGATGGCGCAGATCCTGTATAATCTGCTTTCAGTGTAAGACCTGGATAATATTTACGCAGAATCTATCGCTATTTCATCGCCCTTGATGAACCCGCAAGATCGGCAGGAAGGGTCTAACTGATACGCAATATTCAACATATATAGGCATCACCAGAGATAGCGAAACAAGCTGCTGAATGGACAAACTACGGAAATTCAAGTCCCGCCTCGCGCAACAGCATGAAACCCTTGAAAGCACTAGGCTTTCAAGGGTTTCAGACTGTCAAAGAAGGCAAGTTTCAAGCGGCGAAACTTGCCTTGTTGTTTTCCCGCAGGTACCAACCTGGCCTTTTGAGCAATATGAATAATGCAACTAGTGTTGCCAAAACGTTGCCACCGCTAAAATCAGCAGGGCTTTGCGGGTTTCAGCAGATCATTCCCACTCCACGGTCGCCGGGGGCTTGCCGCTTATGTCGTATACTACGCGTCCGGCCCCTTTTATCTCGTTTGAAATCCTTGAGGATATCTTTGACAGGAGGCTGTGGGACAGCGGGGCGTATTCGGCAGTCATGAAGTCCGTTGTGTTGACGGCCCTGACCGCGATAAGATCATCGTATTTACGCTCGTCGCCAGCAACTCCGACGGTGCGGATTCCAGGTAGAACCGCAAAATACTGGCTGGGCGGGTTTTTGAGCTTTGCGATCTCTTCGCAGACTATGTTGTCGGCTTCGCGCAGTATGCCGAGCTTTTCGGGCGTGATTTCGCCTATTATTCGTACCGCGAGACCCGGGCCCGGGAAGGGCTGGCGGTTAACCAGCTCGTCCGGCAGTCCCAGTTTTCTGCCCAGCACCCTGACCTCATCTTTGAACAGATTTCTCAGCGGTTCGACGAGACCGTCAAAGCCTATGTTTTTCGGAAGCCCGCCAACATTGTGGTGGCTTTTTATCGTCGCTGTGGCGCCGCCGCCGGATTCAACGATATCCGGGTAGATCGTACCCTGAGCGAGGAATGGTATGTCGCCCAGTTTTTTTGCCTGTTCCTCAAATACCGCAATAAACTCTTTTCCTATGATCTTGCGCTTCATTTCAGGATCGGATATGCCTGCTAACTTTCCCAAGAACTTTTCAGAGGCGTTCACCCGGATAAAATTCAGTTTCTTATCTGCAAATACGGCCTCGATCCTGTCTCCCTCGTTCTTGCGCATAAGCCCGTGGTCGACAAAAACACAGGTCAGCTTTCCGGGTACCGCCCTTTCAATAAGCGCGGCGCAGACGGAAGAGTCGACACCGCCAGACAGCGCGAGCAGTATTCTGCCCTCGCCGACTCTGTTCCGGATATCCTGCACCGCCGACTCCAGATAGTTGTCTATGTTATAATCCCCTTTTGCCTTGCAGACCTTGAAAAGGAAATTTCGGAGTAAGGCGGTTCCCCCGTCAGTGTGCCTTACCTCCGGATGGAACTGCACGGCGTAGAGCTTCTTCTCTGCGCAGGAGCAGCCGGCAATTTTGCAGCGTGCCGTCGACGCGGTGGAGACAAAACCCTCGGGCAGTTCGCTGACCGAATCTCCGTGGCTCATCAGCGCCATTATTTTCTCCGGAAGTCCGTCATAAAGTATGTTGCCGGAAACGAGTCTGGTTCTTATCCTGCCGTACTCACCTCCGCCCTGACCGGGCGTGACCTTTCCCCCCAGCGTGTAGCACATAAGCTGCATGCCGTAGCAGATACCCAGCACAGGAATTCCCAGCGAAAAAATCGCGGGATCACACCTGGGAGCGTCCTCGCCGTAAACACTCTTAGGCCCGCCGGTAAGTATAAGTCCAATAGGGGCAATTTCACGTATCTCATCCGCGCGTAAATTACCCGGTCTAATCTCGGAATATACCGAGAGCTGCCGCACGCGCGAAGCGATCAGTTCCTTGTACTGCCCGCCGAAATCGAGAACCAGAACCGTTTCGTTTTTCATTAAACCATTCCTTTTTGCTGTAATTTGAGAGTATTATACTCCCTATTTCAGCATAATAAAACCTATTTGTACTCTAATTTTATACACGGCCGGACGGCCTTCCTTGGTTAAAACAGATAAGTCCGTTGTCTGAACCGCGGCTTCACGTGCAATAATAACCGGAAAAACCTGTTGCAATGCCATTTGAGCCGTGTTATTATATATAAAAATATTTATATAAAACTATTTATATATTTTAATAGGAGGAAGATATGACTTCTGTTACAGAGGATTTTGAGGAGCTTTATCGCTATCTGCGGCTTACGCACTATCAGAACCTTTTCGCGGAAATAAGGGAGAAGCCGGGAAGTCTCAGCGCCACGGAGGCGTTTTCGGCTGAAATAATCTATCTTCTCGGAGGCCCGACGCTCGGGGAATTCGCCGAATTTATCGGGATATCGCAGCCCAACGCCACATACAAGGTAAACGCTCTGGTCTCAAAAGGATACATCACAAGGGCATCCGTAGAAAATGACAGGCGTGAATGCAGGCTCGTCGTCACGGGAAAGTTCCGCGACTACTATGGCAATCAGGTTCCCGACTTATCGGCTATAACGGGGGAATTTACCGATGAGGAGAGGGCCGTGCTCGCCAAACTTTCCAAGCGCATCGCGGAGGGTATCCCGGTCAGCGGGAGATCCGTACAGGAAAACTGATTTAAGGAGAGAATGAGCGGATTATGGACATTTTTGAAAAATGCATACGAAGGCAGCCGGCGGACGAGGTCCGCGAAATGGGCATCTACCCCTACTTTCACGCTTTGGAGTCGCGTCAGGACGTCGAGGTAATAATGGAGGGTAAACGCAGGATAATGCTTGGCTCCAACAACTATCTCGGCCTCACGATAAACCCTAACGTCATTGAAGCGGGCATCAAGGCTGTGGAGAAATACGGCACCGGCTGCAGCGGCTCACGTTTTCTCAACGGTACGCTGAGCATGCATCTCGAACTCGAAGCCGAGTTGTCGGAATTTCTGCGCAAGGAATCCGTCGTCACCTTCTCGACCGGTTTCCAGACGAATCTGGGCATAATCAGCGCCATAGTCGGCCGCACGGACTTCGCCATCTGCGACAAGGAGAATCATGCCAGCATTTACGACGGTTGCAAGCTCAGCTACGGCAAAATGCTCCGCTTCAAGCATTCCGACATGGAGGATCTCGAGAGGAAGCTCGGGAGTGTTCCCGATACGGCCGGCATTCTTATCGTGACGGACGGCGTTTTCAGCATGGGCGGAGATATCGCAAACCTGCCCGAGATCGTTCGTCTGGCGAAAAAATACGGTGCCCGTGTCATGGTGGACGACGCCCACGGTCTGGGCATAATCGGCGAAGGGGGTCGCGGCACGGCGAATTACTTCGGCCTTGAAGATGCGGTCGATATCTACATGGGCACCTTTTCTAAGTCTCTCGCCAGTCTCGGCGGCTATATGGCGACCTCGCTGAGAGTGGCCGACTATGTGCGCCACAACTCGCGCCCCTTTATTTTCTCGGCTTCCATGACGCCCGCCAACTGTGCCTGCGCACTCGCCGCGCTGCGCGAACTCAAGGCACACCCGGAACTTGTCTCCGCTCTCGCCCATAATTCCAGGTATGTCCGCGATGGGCTTACCGCACGGGGCATAAAGCATCTCGACAGCGAAACGCCCATCGTGCCGCTCTACACCTTCGACCTCTACAGAACGCTCGGCATAGCCAAGGATATCTACGACGCGGGAGTATATGTCAATCCCGTGCTGCCTCCCGCGACGCCGCCCACCGACTGTCTGCTCCGAACAAGCTATATGGCCTCCCATACCGAGGCGTTGCTTGACGAGGCAATGGATATTATCAAGGAGGTTCTATGCAGGAAAAAATGGGAAATATAGCTATAATAACCGGGGGTAGCAGCGGCATAGGCAGAAGCACGGCCCGGCTTCTCTCTGACAACGGATATACCGTATACGAGTTCAGCCGCAGCGGCAGGAGTGAAAACAGGGTCACGCACATCACCGCAGACATAACGAAGCCGGAGGATATTTCGCGCGCCTTCAAAGAGGTATTCGACAGGGAGGGGCGGCTTGACCTGCTGGTGAACAACGCCGGCATGGGCATATCCGGCGCCGTGGAATTCACTCCCGCCGAGCAGGCGCACAGAATCTTCGACGTTAACTTCTTCGGTACCTTTCTCTGCTGCAAGGAAGCCCTCCCCTATCTCCGCAAAACCGGAGGCGCGAGGATAATAAACCTCAGTTCCGTCGCGGCGCCGCTCTCCATCCCATTCCAGTCGTTCTACAGCGCGACAAAGGCCGCCGTCAACTCCCTCACCCTCGCCCTCGCCAACGAGGTGCGGCCCTTCGGAATTAAGGTGAGCGCCGTCATGCCCGGCGATGTACATACGGGGTTCACCGCCGCGCGCGAAAAAAACGAGGACGGCTCCGAGCTTTACGGGGGCACGATCAAAAGAGCGGTCTCCTCTATGGAAAAGGATGAGATTTCGGGCATGACACCCGACTACATTGCTTCAGTTATATACCGCGTCTCACAGAAGAAGAGCCCAAGGGTCCTCTATGTGGCGGGACCAAAATATAAACTGTTCGTAGTAATAGCAAAGCTGCTTCCGGTCAATTTCAGCAACAAAATAGTAGGAAAGCTCTACTGCTGACAGCCGTGCAGCGTAAAAAATAGGGGAGAGGGTTCAATGCCCTCTCCCCTATTTTTAATCCTGCCTGTTTATATGGGATATGCCTTCTTATGCGTTATAGCAGTAGAAACCCTGCCCGGACTTTCTGCCAAGCTTGCCGCCGCGGACCATCTTGCGGAGGAGGGGACAGGCGCGGTACTTAGGATCGCCGGTCTCGGCGAGGAGCACGTCCATAATGGCTAGGCATACGTCAAGGCCGATGAGATCCCCGAGTGCGAGCGGTCCCATCGGGTGGTTCGCGCCCAGTTTCATCGCCGTGTCTATCCCCTCTACGCTGGCAACGCCTGTCTCGACAAGGCCAATTGCCTCGTTTATCATCGGAACAAGGAGTTTATTCACAACAAAGCCAGGAGCCTCGTTCACCTCGACAGGCTCTTTGCCAATCGCCGTGGCGAGTTCCTTTATCGTGTTGGTCGTCTCGTCCGACGTGTTCGCACCACGGATGACCTCCACAAGCTTCATCACCGTAGCCGGATTGAAGAAATGCATGCCGATGAACTTATCCGGACGCTTCGTCGCGGACGCGATCGCCGTCGTTGAGATGGACGAGGTGTTCGAGGCGAGTATCGTCTCCGGCTTGCAGAGGCCGTCCAGTTCCGCGAAGATGCTCTGCTTGATCTTGAGGTTCTCGATTGCCGCCTCAATCACGAGGTCGGCGTCGGCCGCCTTGCCAAGCTCGGTCGTGAACGTCATCTTCGACGTGATCGCGGCCTTCCCCACCTCGTCCAGCTTGCCCTTGGCGATGAGCTTGTCGAGGCTCTTATTGAGTCTTGCTTCCGAGTTCTTTATGATCTCGTCGGAGATGTCGCGGACGACCACCTCAAATCCCGCCTTTGCAAAGACCTGGGCGATGTCGAGGCCCATCGTGCCCGCGCCCACTACCATTACTTTTTTCATATGTCTTTTCTCCTATCTGTTCTTAAAGCCGCCGAGCTGTTCCTTTTTTACGAAGGCGTCCATCGCGTCGAACTGGTCCTCCGTGCCGCAGCAGACTCCGAAGGCAAGCGCCTCGTAGGTCGCGGCTGTTGTGATGTCCGCCTGCATTCCGCGGCGTATGCACTGCTTCGCGGCGCGTACGGCCACCTGCGCCTTGGAAGCAATCGCATTCGCAAGAGCAAGCGCCGTCTCCATGAGCGCTTCCGGCGCGACCACCTGATTGACAAGCCCTATCTCCTTCGCTTCGGCCGCGCTTATCGTTTTCGCGGAGAGGATCAGCTCGAGGGCCTTGCCGGTCCCCACGATTCTCGGCAGACGCTGGGTCCCGCCGAAGCCCGGCGTGATCCCGAGGCCCACCTCGGGCTGACCGAACTTGGCCTTCTCGCTCGCGATGCGGATGTCGCAGGCCATCGCGAGCTCGCAGCCGCCGCCGAGAGCGAAGCCGTTGACCGCCGCGATGATCGGTTTTCCCATGTTCTCTATGCGCAGAAAGAGCGCGTTGCCCGCGTCGCTGAAGGCCTTACCCTCGACTGCGCCGAAGTCCCTCATCTGTGCGATGTCCGCGCCCGCGACAAAGCTGCGCCCGTCGCCCGTCAGAACCACGACGTAGATGTCGTCGTTCGCCTCAACCTCGTCCAGCGCTTTGCCAAGATCGGTGAGAACATCGGTGTTGAGAGCATTGAGAGCCTCGGGGCGGGAAATCGTCATGACGCCGACATGGCCCTGCTGTTCAATCTTTATATATCCTATCATTGTGTAATCCATTGAATGTCCCTCCTCAGCACTTTTCATATATTGTCGCGACGCCCATGCCGCCGCCTATGCAGAGCGTGGCGAGACCCTTTTTGGCTCCGTCCCTCTTTTGCATCTCGTGCAGCAGAGTCACGATTATCCTCGCGCCGGAGGCGCCTACGGGATGGCCGAGAGAGATCGCGCCGCCGTTGACGTTCACCCGGCTCATGTCGAACTTCAGCTCGCGGGCAACCGCTATCGACTGTGCCGCGAAGGCCTCGTTCGCCTCTATGAGGTCCATATCGTCTATGGTGAGGCTTGCCTTCTTGAGGGCGTTCTTCGACGCGGGCACGGGGCCCACGCCCATGATCTTCGGATCGACTCCGCCCTGGCCCCAGCCGATCAGCTTTGCCATGGGTTTGAGTCCGTATTTCTCAACGGCCTCGCCCGAGGCCAACAGGACCGCCGCCGCTCCGTCGTTGATCCCCGAGGAGTTGCCGGCCGTCACTCTCCCGCCGTCCTTGAAGGCGGGCTTCAGCTTCGCAAGGCTCTCCGCCGTCGTGCCGTTTCTCGGGAACTCGTCGACTTCAAAGTTTACCGTTTCCTTTTTGACCTTTACCGGAACCGGAACAATTTCGTCCCGGAAGCGGCCCTCGGCCTGCGCTTTCGCCGTCTTTTGCTGACTTGCGAGCGCGAACGCGTCGAGCTCCTCACGCGTTATGCCCCACTGGTCGCAGACATTTTCCGCGGTCACCCCCATGAGGTACTGGTTGTATACGTCGATCAGCCCGTCGTACTGCATCGTGTCGACCATCTTGCAGGGGCCCATGCGGGCTCCCCAGCGCGCGGACGGAATTGCGTAAGGCGCCGCCGACATGTTCTCCGTGCCGCCCGCCACGATGATATCCGCGTCTCCCGCAAGGATGGTGCGCGCCGCCTCGATGACGCTTTTCATGCCGCTGCCGCAGACCATGCCCACGGTATATGCCGGCACTTCAACGGGTATTCCCGCCCCCAGAGATGCCTGCCGCGCCGGGTTCTGTCCCAGTCCCGCCGTCAGCACACAGCCGAACATCACCTCGTCCACCGTCTCAGGCTTCACGCCGCCGCGCGCAAGGACCTCCTTTATCACGATTGAGCCCAGAAGGGGCGCGGGCACGTCCTTTAGCGCTCCGCCGAAGCTCCCCACCGCCGTGCGGCAGCAGTTTACGATATAGATATCTTTCATAATTACTGTCTGTCCTTTCTGTTAGAGGCACGGGACGTGGCCGAACCGTGCCGTGCCTCTTTGAATGCCTGTCAGATCATGATGTTCTGCTTTTTCGCCGCAAAGGTCAGTTCGTCCCGGAAATCCGGATGCGCAATGGCGATGAGCGCCTTCACGCGCTGGCTGAGCGTCCTGCCGCGCAGCTTCGCGACGCCGTATTCGGTCACGATACAGTCGACGTCGTTCTTGCCCGTCGTAACGATCGCCCCGGGCGTCAACGTCGGGACGATCTTGCTCACCGTTCCCTTCATGGCTGTCGACGGGAACGCGATGAAGCTTTTCCCGCCGGCCGAGGTGGTCGCTCCGCGCACATAGTCCACCTGCCCGCCCGTGCCTGAGACATGGCGGGTGCCGATCGACTCCGCGCAGACCTGCCCGAAGAAGTCCACCTCAAGCGCCGCGTTCACCGAGACAAAGCTCGGGTGCTGTGCTATCACCGCGGGGTCGTTCACGTAGTCCACCGGCAGGATCTCGATGCCCGGATTGTCGTCTATATAGTCGTACATCCGCTTCGAGCCGAACGCGAAGGCCGCCACTGTCCTGCCCCTGTGTATCGGCTTGAGGCTGTTGTCGGCGGCGCCGCACTCGAGCAGCTCCACCATGCTGTCCGTGAACATCTCCGTGTGTATCCCCAGATGCCGCTTGGATTTGAGTGCCATCCCGACCGCGTCGGGTATCGCCCCTATCCCAAGCTGAATTGTCGCCCCGTCTGGGATCTCCTCCGCGATGAGGTTCCCAATGGTCGTACTTATCTCGTCCAGCTTCGCCGGCGGCAGGACGGGCAGCGCCTCGTCAATTTCGCACAGCGCCGTCACCTGAGAGATGTGTATCGCGGGGGCGCTCAGAGCGCGCGGCATGTTTTTATTGACCTGCAGGTAGATATGCTTTGCCTTGCGCAAAAGCGCTTCGCTCACCGAGCCGTCGCAGCCCGTGGAAAAATAGCCGTGCCTATCCATCGGCGAGACCATCGCGATATACGCGTCGATGTCCACGTACTGCGTGAACAGCGAGGGCATATCCCGGTAGTAGACAGGCATGATGTCCGCCCAGCCGCCATTGATCGCTTTCCGCATGCCGCCGCCGGAAAACCACGACACCCCGGTCAGCTTTCCTCTGCATTCCTCTTCAAAAAAGGAGAGGGGCCGCGTGTCCAGCATCGTGTGCAGCGTCACTTCCGAAAGCTCTCCGGCCTTTGCGCGCTCGCCTATCGCATCGCATATGGCGTAGGGAATAGCGAGCGCAATGTCGGATGCACAGGTCCAGCCGGGCTCTATTTGAGCCGCTATTTCCTCGGG
>JGI20225J20221_1000736_pt2 | contig 46744 bp, 44 predicted proteins | sample BioMet4_FD_20221 | JGI IMG/M metagenome (IMG submission 20221) | reverse complement strand
TTAAAAAGCAAACTCAAAAGCCCACTTTGAAGTGGGCTTTTGTGCTGATGAGGGGAATTACAGAAGTAAAAGTGGAAGTTGATTCAAAGGTGATAACCAAAATTGCCAACATGGATGAAGTTAAGAGCAAGATAATAAGGTTGATGGGGGAAAATTGTGAAAAATACTACTTTTGAGGAGACATCTGCGGAAGGTCAGTTAATACATAATTTAACATTAAAAATGGACTAATCAGCTTTTAAATATGAAATTAAAAGCATACATTTCCTTAAAATACAAAAGAAATTATTTTACACATGTATTTTACTTTGGAGAACAACGGAACAAATATTTAATCTCAAAAATAAGGCTCATTAATCCTTAAAAAGTTGAGCAATTTTTAAGGACCCTAATTTTTTACTTTCTTTTCGGATTTACGTTGAAATCAAAATCAATAGCCTAATCTTGCATCAGCTGAATAATTACTGGTGTTCCAGTAGGTAATAAAAGTCTTATTTTCCAAAAAAGGTCTTTATTCCTATTAAAATAACAAATATACCAAAAGCCTTTCTCAATACATCCATCGGGAGCATATTTGCGAATTGTGCTCCGAATTTTGCACTAATAACCATAGCAATACAAATGACTATACCCGCATATAAATCAACATTTCCCCTTTTATAGTACTCAAGAAATGCAAGTATGCCAACAGGTGGAAGCAGTGCGACTAGAGAAGTTCCCTGGGCTTTTATTTGAGAAAATCCCTGTAAAACAACTAGTGCAGGAATAATTATAACCCCACCACCAATCCCAAATAGTCCACTTAAAATACCTGCTGCAGCACCAATCAGTAAATAAATTATTAAATCTTCCATAAAGTTTTACCGCCAAAATATGTTTCCAATGAATCTTCGACGTGTTCTGTTTTTCGTCACAAAAACAGACGCTGAATGAATATTAATATCATTTCATTAATAAAAAAATTATCTTGTTTATCAATAAGATGGAGTTCGTCAGCTGATTAGTGTAATTTTAAATTATGTGATCGAAAAATAAGGAGAAAAAGAATAAAAAAGAACAAAAATAAAATAGTAATTATTTTATACAGTAAAAGCCAGCCTGCATGTAAGAATACCAGAATAATTCTACGGTTCTAAATCCTGTTTTTCTTAAGAGTTCAAGGTGTTCTTCAACAGTTATTGGAAAATATTCTGTATCAAAACGCTCCAGATGCTCCTTAGTTTCTTCTTCAGTCCTGCCATTGGTTAACTGGAAATTGCGCCAGTACTTTTTTCCTACAATTATTCCTTCTTCTGTTAGCGGTCTGATATTTTCAAATGTAATATAAACTCCGCCTTCTTTTAGAAGATTATAACACATACCAGTGGCCCTGGTCCTTTCTTCGCGGCTAAGATAGTGATGACACTGTATTGCAGTTATGATGTCCGGTTTTTCCTCCAACTCCTGAGAGAATTCCTGGGTAGAGGAAGCTTTCAGGAATTTCAACCTGTCGGCAGGGAAAGAAGATAGTTTTTTCCTTGCCTGATTCAGCATACCTTCTGAGGGATCAAGTAAAAGAAACTTTGTAGTCGGAAATTCCTCAATTGCCTTATTAACCAGCGATCCTGTTCCGCATCCGGTATCCAGCCAAATTCTTGGGATTGAGGGCATGGACTTGATGAAATTGATAGTTTCCTGATGAAAGCAGGAGTAGTAAGGGATTACTCCCGAAATTCGGGAATCAAAGTCCTCAGGAAGATGAGGAGTGGCATTTTGGGAAGGCTTTGCAGAGTTCATGTTACTGGGGTCCTTTTTAATTGTTATCGAGCTGAAAAGTTATTACCTTTTCTCAGAAATGAGGGTAATTAATTGTTTTCCTTAAAAAATCACTAATTTTTCATCCAAACCTCATAAAAGAATAAAAAGTAGAAATAAACCTAAAAAGTAAAAATAAACCTAAAAAGTAGAAGGTCTCGCAAAGCGTATATTAAGCAACTTCTAACAAGATATACTGGAGCTTCTTTTTTATATTTTCAAGGAAAGTTATAACTCTAATCATTTCAAATTATTATGAAATAAGTAGATATTTATAATTTTAGATATTATTACTTTAAGACTATATTGTTTTATTAAACCAGTTTTTAATTCCTAATTGTTTTTCCTGGAAGTGAATCCGGAAAAAGAAAGATTTGTCAAAAGACATTTCAAGAAAAAGAAAAAAGGAGCTATTTTCGTTATGCATTACAGTCTTGGGATTGATGCTGGAGGTACTTATACCGATGCAGCGCTTGTAAAGGATTCGGACGGAGAGATTGTAGACTCAAATAAAGCGCTTACTACCTATCCCGACCCCTTTGAAGGCATTAAAAATGTAATTGATGGGCTCAATCCTGAATATCTAGAAAACGTAAAGCTGGTTTCGGTCTCAACAACCCTTTCCACCAATACCATCCTTGAAGGTACAGGTTTTCCTGTAGCCCTTATCCTTATAGGTGACCATCCGGTTGATAAAGAGTTACCGGCCGAACATGTGCTTTTTGCTGCCGGTGGGCATAACCATAATGGGGAAGAGGTCACTGCCCTTGATCTTAAGGCTATCGAGGAATTTGCCTTGCAGGTCAAGGATAAGGTTTCAGCTTTTGCGATCTCTTCTTACTTCAGCACAAGAAATCCTGAACACGAAATAAGGGCCAGAGACCTGGTTCTTGAACTTACGGGTCTGCCTGCGGTTTGCGGGCACGAGCTTTCCCAGGAACTGGGAGCTTACGAAAGGGCGGTGACAGCTTTTCTCAATGCCCAGCTCATTCCTATAACAAGACAGTTCGTGAAGTCCGTTATTTCAGAGATCACGAAACGCGGGATTAACGCACGGCTCCTTATGCTCAAATGCGATGGCTCGGTAGTGGGGATAAGAGATGCCCTGAAAAAACCCATTGAAACTATCTTTTCAGGCCCTGCAGCAAGCCTTGTAGGGGCTTCTTTCCTTTCAGGGCTCAAGACCTGTGAGGTTGTGGACGTAGGAGGCACGAGCACGGACATCTCCTCAATCTGTATGGGAGTTCCCGACCTTAGTGATGAAGGAGCCGTTGTAGGAGGCTGGAAGACCCGCGTCCGGGCAATCAGAATGGAGACAACAGCTACAGGAGGGGATAGCCATATCTGGACCGTTAACAAGGAACTCTTCCTTGGGCCCAGGCGAGTCATCCCCCTGGCAGTAGCTGCAGTAAAATACCCGAGCTTTTTGAATAACCTCAAAAGAACGCCCGTGCCTGTCAGAGAAGATCTGGGAGAGAACATCCAGCCCACAAAATTTTTTGTAAGATCCGGTTATCAGACTGGAGAATTAAGCAGGACTGAAGCTGAGGTAATGAAGGTCATAGGGGAAGAACCCGTTTCGGTACCTGAAATCAACGTCCTTCTCCGAAAAGACGTCTATCCTCAGACGTTAGATTCCCTTATCAGAAAACGCCTTGTTCAGGCAATCGGTTTCACTCCTACTGACGCTCTGCATGTACTTGGGGAATACACTGAATGGGATGTTGATGCTTCACGAATAGGCGCAGAAAAGCTTGCGAGACTCATGCATATGACCCCAGGAGAGTTCTGTACTGCCGTAAAAAAGCGGGTTGCAAGGAGCATGGCACTTCATCTGCTGTCTTATATCCTGTCAGACGTTCCATACGCATCCATTGAGAAGATCCTGGACGGAAACTATCCTGCTAAATTCAAGCTGGACGTTCCGGTTGTACTGCTTGGAGGACCTGTCCGGGCATATAGGGAAGAGCTAAAGGAAATCATCGATGCAGAAATCATCGTTCCCCAACACGCTGAGGTAGGAAACGCAGTCGGAGCCCTTGTGGGAAAAGGTATCAAAAGAGTTGAAATCCTGATACGGCCAGCAAGCCTCATGTCTCCAGATAAGGATTTCCTGGTCTTTGCCCCGGGCAGCAGGCTGAAATTTGATACGTATTTGGAAGCCCTTGATACTGCAACCAAACTTGGAAAAAAGCTTGCTATGGATTACATGCGAGACTGCGGCCTTAGTGGAAACCAGGTTGAAATTTCCGTTGAGAAAAAAACTATTTCACCTGACGGCTGGAAACATCCACCTATGGAAACCAATTTACTGGTAATGGGAATAGGAATACGTGGGTTACATTTTAAGGAATAAAACGGAGGAATCTAAAGGGGAAAACAAAGAGAAAAAATTACATGAATAAAGAGAAAAAAGCCAAAAATAGAGTAAATGAAGTGAGAAGAGGAAAAATATGAGAATTCTGCTGATTGCGGACATCCATGCAAATTATGAAGCTTTAGAGACTGCTCTGGAAATCCCTCATGATAGAGCCATCTGTCTCGGAGATATTGTTGACTATGGGCCTGATCCGAACAAATGTATTGATCTCCTGCGTATGGAAGGAATTCCTGTAATAAGAGGAAACCACGATAATGCAGTTGCTTTCAAGGTAGACTGCCAGTGCGGGTACAAATATAAACATCTCTCAATTGCTACCAGGGAATATACCTGGAAAATCCTTGACAGGTCCGGAATAGAATACCTTCAGAAACTCCCCCTCCTGATTAGAGAAGAAATCGACGGAAAAAGACTCTATCTGACCCATGCAAGCCCTCGCTCTATGTTCGAATACATAAAACCCGAAACCACGGACGAAGAGATCCAGAATATGATTAACGAAGCAATGGAACCCGTAGAAGCAGAATTTCTTGTTGTCGGGCACTCTCATATCCCCATGAACAGGAAACTCGGAAACCTGACAATAATAAACCCGGGTTCAGTCGGACAGCCAAGGGACGGAGATCCCCGGGCAAGCTGTGCCGTTTTTGACACCGAAAACGAAAAAGTAGAGCACCTGCGCCTCGATTACGATATCGATTCAGTTTGCACAAAAATTAGAGAAAGAATGCCTCATGCTGATGAACTTATAGCTATTCTCAGGCGGGGATACTGATATTATAAACAAAGAATTTAAAGTAATGCTGAGAGGTTGGATTCAGGCTTCTTTTATAGCTCTGACAATTTTTTCCACATATTCGGGTTTCACATCCGAAGGCCTTGTTTTCTCGATCCCGAGTTCCGTAACCATCAGATATACATCAGCTTTCATTCCGGCTTTATCGAGCTTTTTTGTAGCACAGTGATCCGAGCATCCGTCCAGGGCAAGGATCTTAAAGCCATCTGATACTGCGTCTTCAACTGCATCAACCCCTTTGTGAGCAGCTGCAGCCCTATACAGGTCAGGCCTCCGGAAAGCAAGAGCTGACGCTGCCTGCATTGTAAGTTTTCCGGTGTTAGAAAGGCCAGAGCAGGCAAAAATGAGAGTACTTTTCCTTTTTCCGGAAGCCTTTTTCGTTTCATCTGCCTTGCCGGGTAAAGAGTTTGTAGATTCCGTTCCTGCTGATTCCATGGATATTACAACCTTTAATGAGAAATGTTTCAGAACCTTTAATGAGAAGTTGTTTCAAAAATAATTGAAATGGAAACGGCGAGAAAGCTAATATAATTTCCGGTATTACTGCCCAGCTAATCAGGCTCAGTTTGCCTGCCTCAAAAATGCCAAAAAATGCCAATAAAACTTATCACACTAAAAAATAAGAGAGTAGTAAAATTAGTCCAGTTCAAGCTGCATTATCTCAACGTTAAGGTTTGCGATCTCAAGAATGGCAACCGTTGGCTTTCCTGAAAGCACACCCGAGGCTTCCCCCGGATTTATCACAGGAACCCCTTCAATGATTTTGACGCCTGGATCATGAGTATGGCCCCGAATTACTACGTCAAATTCCCCTGATATGGCAAGCGCTTTGACCAGGGCCTCATTTGTCCCATGGAGAAGGGCAATATGTAGCCCGTCAATTGTCAGATCCCCAAAGTTCCCGCAGGAAGTAGCTCCAATTTCTTCAAACCGCTTCGTAAGTGTTACTTTATCGCCATCGTTGTTTCCGAATACAAAGTAAAGTTTTGGCTCCAAATCCTTAAAGGCTCTCGCGGTAAACGGAGAAATGAGATCTCCAGCATGCAGCACGGCTTTTACCTTTTTTTCATTAAAAAACTCTACTGCTTTCCGGATAGCATTCATGTTATCGTGTGAGTCCGAAATAATTCCAATCAAGTATTCCCACCTCTTCGACTAGCTTTCCCTATTCAATATATAGTGCGGTTTGCTAAAAAGAATTTGGTAAAACAGATTTTTTAGAGCCTTCTTCAAGAATTGAAATTTTAAAATTAGGGTTTATAATCAGACTTTTTAAATCGAGGTTTAGAGCGAAACATTAGGATTAAAACTTAACAGGACCTGCTTTTACATCTGCACTTAGAATGCTTTCCCACTTTTGCACCTGTAATGAATCTGAATCAATACAAATCCACAGATTGAACCTTAACCCCTATCAAGAAGACAGCTACTTTTAAATAGGAGTTGCTGATATTATTGGAATAATCCCTGAAGAATATTCAGGGAATCCTGAAAGAATAAACCTGGGTAATCCTGAGTTAATAAACCCGGATAATCTTGTAATCACAAATTCAAGAAATTCCTATTGAGTTTAAATGATAAGTTTAGTTTCCTATTGAATTTAAAATAATCAGTTAAATTTTTTGTTGAGTTTCAATAATTAGTTAAATTTATTATTAAGTTTCAATAATCAGTTAAATTTTCTGTTAAGTTTCAATAATCAGTTAAATTTCCTGTTAAGGTTAAATAATCAATTAAATTTCCTGTTAATTTGAAAAAGTGAATTTAATTAAAAAGTTAGAATCTTGAGTTACAATCAAGTTAATTAGTGAGTGAAAATGAAAGCTATAACCCTCCTGAGCAGCGGGCTTGATTCAGTTGCGGCGCTCGCAATCGCAGCGGAAGATTTTGACATTGAAATGGCTATTACCTTTGATTATGGACAGAGAGCCAGAGAGAGGGAAATTGAGTACTCACGAAAGGTATGCGAATATTTCGGAATTGAGCACAGGGTTATAAAATTGGACTGGCTTTCGGAAATAACATCCACCGCTCTCGTTAACAGGGATGTTGAAGTCCCATCTTTATCGTTTGAGGACATTGACGAAGCGGCCCCTGCAGAAATCACAGACGCTTCAGCAAAAGCTGTCTGGGTCCCTAATCGAAATGGGGTGATGCTCAATATCTCGGGAAGCTTTGCCGAAAGCAGGGAATGTGATTACCTTATAGTGGGCTTTAACGGGGAAGAGGCAGGTACTTTCCCTGACAATTCCCTTGCCTACGTGAAGGCGATGGACAGAGCTTTTTCCTACTCCACTCAAAACGGGGTAAAGATACTGGCTCCTCTAATTGAACTTGGAAAAACGGAAATCGTCAGAAGAGCTCTGGAAGCAAAAGCTCCTATTGAGTACAGCTGGAGCTGCTATCACGGAGAAGAAATTCCCTGCGGAGAATGCGAGAGCTGCGTGCGCAGAGCACGTGCGTTTAATAATGCAGGTGTAAAAGATCCTCTTCTGGAGAGGCTTGGAATTTGAGCCGAAAAGAGATGCCTGAAATCTGAATCGACATAATCTGACAGGACGCCGGCCAACAAAGTACATTAAGAAAGAATTAAGAAGAAGTTTGCAGAAAAACTTGCAGAAAAACTTGCAGAGAGAATTTTATGAAATGCATTGTTTTACCTGAGAAATTTGATTATGACGGGAGCCAGATTTCCTCTCTTTGGGCCTACAACAGTTTTGGAGTGCAGGAAGACTCGGTTGTAGTTTTCAGAGGGGCTTGCGACGTAAAAATTGAGCACATGATCGACCTGGAAGACCGACGGGCAAACGAATCGATCTGGTCCGAGGATATGGTAAGTTTCATTATCGAACATTTTGATTCTACAGACCTGAAACTTATCTATACGCGGCAACGTTTTTTCACAGTTCTTGTAAGAGAATACCTTGCAGATCTTGGAGTGCATACAACAAGGGAAGGAGACGACCTTTTTCTTAATGGAAAGAAACTGACAGTTTCGATTGCCAGTACCTCGGCAGTTTCCCAGAAAATCCACTTCGGCATCAACGTCTCTCATGATGTATACGGAAATCTGAAAGATGCAGGGATAGGAGAAGATAAACAGGTTGCAAGCTTCATGCAGGCAGTAGGAGAAGCCTATGTCCGCGAATTTGAGGATATAGAAAAGGACCTGAGAAAGTCCAGGCCTCTGGGGGTTGTATAATGGAAACTTCTGACTTTATTTCTGCTCCGATAAGGGAGGTCTTCTGTTCTGTGCAGGGAGAAGGCCCATATGTTGGAACAAGGCAGGCTTTTGTCCGCTTTTCTGGCTGCAATCTCAATTGTAACTACTGTGATACGGATTTTGCAAACCCCGGAACCTGTGATTATGAGCAGGTGGAAGGAAGTGGAAGTTTTGAGAAAATCAAAAACCCTGTAAGTATCGGCCAGCTGGAAGCTATGCTGCAGCCTTTCAAAAAGCTCCATTCAGTCTCCCTGACAGGAGGAGAACCTCTCCTATATGCGGATTTCATAGAAAAGTTGAATCTGACCTCGCCGCTTTACCTTGAGTCCAATATGACCTTGCCTGACCAGGCCAGAAAGCTGACTGAGAAGGTTGCTTATGTGTCCGGAGACTTCAAACTTCCCGAATCACTCCGGGGTATAGGGTCTGAAGCCCGGGAAACCCATATAGAAAATACAGTAGAATGCTTCAGGCTTCTGAGAAAAAACCAATCAAGGGATTGCTTTTGCAAGATTGTTGTAGATAGCAATACGGAATTAGAAACTGTAACTCCGGCCGTAGAGGCTATAGCTCCTTACGTATCCTGTGTGATACTTCAGCCTGAAACCCCTATTGGACGTGACGTGACGAATCCGCTACCTTCCCAATCTATACAGACATCCGTCCAGAATATTATGGAACTGCAGAAAAACCTGCTTGAAATTATAGATACACGAGTTATCCCCCAGACTCACAGGATGTGGGGTTGTTTATAACCAGAATTAAAAAGAACAAAGAACGCACTGAGATGTGAATAAATTTTAGATGTGAATAAATTCTTGAAAAACATTTATTGAAAAAACATTTATTGAAAACGGAGTGTACCAGATGACAAAAATGAGATTGGGAGTTATTGACTATATTGATAGTGCCCATTACCTTCCTGGACACGGAAAATGCGGAAGAGTACACGGTCACACTTATAAAATTGAAGTCCTGGTAGAAGGTGAAGTCAGGGAAAATGGAATGGTTATCGACTTTTACGACCTGAAGAAGGGAATTAAGGAAACCCTTAAAGAATATGACCATACCCTGTTAAATGAAATCATCGAATTTCCAAGTTCCGAGCACCTCTGCCAGCACATTCACTCCCGGCTCCTGGAGAGATTTGGCTTTCCCCTCCAGGTAAGGGTATGGGAAGGGGAAGGCAAATGGTGCGAAATGGATAATTTCACGGAATGATCAGATCGGATGATGTTTATCCTGATAACATTTAATTAATAGTTCCATTTTACCCGTGATTTTTGAGAAAAAAATCTACAGAAGGTATATAAATTCGCTTAAAGCCCGCCATACCATACTGAGCTTTTATATAATTAAAGGGATTTTATATCTAATTAAAATTTAAAACTGTAGGAACTCGGAGGAAACATTTAAAAATTCTCCAGATTCCAGATAAATTCACAATGTATATCAAGGGGTTCATCATAAACTGGGTTAGATATTCTGAAATCCCCCTGCACTGAGGTCCTGCTGTACTTCTAAACTCTGAACGGAGGAGAACACATTTGCCAGAAGACAATCCTATAGATAACACAAACCGCCCTGAATTTGACGAAGGGCTCCTGAGAAAAATTGCCGAACATCCCTGCTACGACAAGAAAGCACAGCATAAGTACGGGAGAATTCACCTGGCTGTGGCTCCTTCATGCAATATCCAGTGTAATTTCTGCGTCAGGGAATTTGACTGCGTAAACGAGAGCCGACCAGGGGTCACAAGTAAGGTTCTTACTCCACAGGAAGCCCTTGAGAAGACAAGGCAGATCATAACAGATTATCCCTTTATTAAGGTTGTTGGGATTGCAGGCCCGGGTGACCCTCTGGCTAATAAAGAGACCTTTGAAACCTTTGAACTAATCAAAAAAGAGTTTCCTGAACTCACGCTCTGCATGAGTACAAACGGGCTTATGCTTCCCGAAAAGCTGGAGGATATTCTGCGCGTAGGGGTTTCTACATTAACGGTAACAATAAACGCGATCGACCCTGAAATCCAGGCAAAAATCGTGGATCATGTAGTTTATCACGGAAAGGTCTATAAGGGAATCGAAGGCGCAAAAATCCAGATAAAGAACCAGCTTGAGGGCGTTAAAGCTGCTGTAGATGCAGGAATTGTTGTTAAGGTAAACACCGTACTTGTCCCTGGCATTAACGATAAACATGTGGTTGAGATTGCCAGAAAACTCAACGAACTCGGAGTCTACATCATGAATATCATGCCCCTTATTAGCCAGGGAGCTTTTGCAAACATTGAGCCGCCTACCGCAGAAGAAAGAACAGCTACCCAGCAAGCGTGTGAACCTTACGTCTTGCAGATGCGCCACTGCAGGCAGTGTAGAGCTGATGCGTATGGGCTTCTTTCTCAGGACATGTCGCAGATGAGCGAAGAGCGCAGAAAGCTCATAAAAATCCAGACAAAAGAGGATATTGAAAGAGCAAGAAAAATCCTTAAGGAAAACGGGGAGCAGAAAGCTTGAAAAGAGCAGGAATTCCAGGCTTAAGAATTACTTTTTCAGTAGCATGAGTAATTTTTAATTCTGGAATTAAAAAAAGCTTTTAAATAAGAATTCAAGTAAGAGTTCAAATAAGAGTTCTGGCTTAAAAACCTGAAAAAAGAATTCTAGACCAATACCTGAAAAGTCGGAGTAAGGTTACTCCGCTTCTCAGATTTATTTTAAAAACGTACCTAAAATTGCGTATATAAACATTACTCGATTGTGATTGCATTGTTCGGGCAGGCATCTTCGCATGCGCCGCAGTCAAGGCATTCACTTTCATCCACAACTGCAATATCATCGTCGTTGAGAGAAATTGCACCTGCTGGGCATTCGTCTACACAGGTTCCACAGCCTGTACAGATATCGGCATTAACTTTTGCTACCATTTTTTCACTCCTTTTTAAACAGTAAGGGATTTTTATATATAGAAACTTATATTAAGTTGCCTTAATAAGATTGAATTACTTAATAAAAAGCTGTCGCTTCTTCTCCATGAAACAAAGAACAAAAAAGATAAAGGATAAAAGAATAGGTACCCGCGAAAATATCTCAGGATTCTTTCATAAGAGAAGTTTCGTAATTTATCTAAGCTCATCGATAGTAAGCTCATCGATAGTAAGCTCATCGATAGCGTACTAACTAATTGTACTAATATAGTATATGCATTACCGACATGCTCTCATATTTGTACTATTGATTACTCGTATTTACACTGCTTAAATACACGTGTTTATACTACTGAAATACTCGTATTTATACTACTGAAATATTCATATTTATACTACTGAAATACTCGTATTTATACCACTGATTACTCGACTTGTACTGTTAATATTTGTATCTATACTACTGAAATACTCGTATAAATTCAAAAACAAAAGGAAGCCTGACATTGAACCTGGAAGAGCTTGCAGAAAGGATAAAAAACTTTGAAGGGGTTACCCGAAAAAAACAGATTGAGGACATCGTTTCAGTTTTCGAAGCCGTTCGTCCTGAGTATCAGAACGCGATCGTTGATTTTGGAGACGATGCAGCAGTTATTGACATAGGAGGAGATGACGTTATCCTCTTTGCAGCAGATGGAATCTGGGGAAGGATACTGGATGCCAGTCCCTGGTGGGCAGGCTATGGAGCTGTAGTTGTTAATGTAAACGATATCGCAGCAATGGGAGGAAAGCCTCTTGCTATGGTAGATATTGCTTCCTCAAGCTCCGAGACAGCCTGTAAGGAACTCATGGAAGGCCTGGCTGAAGGGGTCCGGAAATTTGGGGTCCCGCTTGTAGGTGGTCACGTCCATCCTGATACTGATTATAACTCCATTTCCGTTGCTATTATCGGGATAGTGAAGAAAGATTGTGTAATCCGGAGCGACACTGCCCGGCCTGGAGACCTGGTTATTGCAGCTTACGATATGGATGGAAAAATAGGGCCAAATTCCCCTTATAGCTGGGATACAACATCTTTTAAGGCTCCGGCAGTGCTCAGGAAGAGCTATCTTGTAACCCAGGAAATTGCAAAACGAAAACTTGCTACAGCCGGAAAAGACATAAGCAACCCCGGGATTATAGGGACACTTGGCATGCTCTGTGAAACAAGCAGAGTTGGTGCAGCCGTGGACCTTGAAAAAGTTCCGAGACCCGAAAACGTGGATTTTGAGCAGTGGCTAAAAGTGCACCCCGGGACAGGCTATGTGTTTACTGCAGATCCGGAAAAGGCCGAAGAATGTAGAAAGGTCTTTGAAGAGGCTGGGCTTACAGCTGACATTATCGGAAAAATCGAGGCAGGATTAAAACTCGATATGTATGATAAAACAGGTAGAGTTACAGTATTTGATTTTTCAAGGGAAAGCATTACAGGCATCTGTTCCAAATAATAAGGGTTTTCCTGTTTTTCTTTCCTTTTTAATGTTTTTCTGTCCTTCTTTCCTTTTTAATGTCTTTTATCTTTTAAAGTTTAATCTTTTGAAGTTTACATCTTTATAGTTTATATCTTTAAAATCTACGTCTTTAAAGTTTACATATCCACATTTTCGTCAAAAAAGATTAATTTTCATTGTTGTTTTTCAATCCGGGATTTTATGTTCTCCAGGCCATTTGCCCGAAGAAATTTAACCGGATTGAGAAAACTTACTGAATTATTTGAAAAATCTAGCCGAATTGAGAGCATTTGATTAGTTACTGATTTTCTATCCAGGCTTTCATTTCTTCATAGAGGAATTTTTCAGCAGCCTGAACCTTCTCCAGAGGGCCACGGAGAACCAGGAGTTCTCTCTCTTCGCTGTTTGCTACGCCTACGAATATCTTCCTGGTAACAGGTTCAAGCCCGAACTCTTCAACAATATCATAAATAATAGATACAACCGTGCCTGGGGGGATTATTAGGTCATACAGTTCTTCAAGATTCAGATCCCCGCATCCTGTCTCTTTTTCCTTTTCAAGTTGCTTTGAGGCAATTAATTCTTCCAGATTAAGTATCTTATGCATCCTGGGGTCACCTTCTTATTTTTCCTTCTTATTTTTCTGGGCTCTTCGTCATTCCCTATGGATAAGATGATTTTCAATTCAAGACCGCATTGGTTTTTATGAGGACATCATGAGGATATCCACACAAAACAACGAATAGCCTTTTTCTGTTTGTAGCTTCTATCAGTTTCGATCAGCTTCAATCAAAAGAAGCAGGTTTAGTCAAGCGGAAAGGCTTTTTGTTTGCGCATTGTTAAAGTAATGGACATTGTTAAAGTAATGGATAAGGTAAATCAAACTAAACATTACGATATTAAACATTAAGATATGTCAGGTAGTTAATCAGATCTTTTTTATATCAACTTATGATAGGTATAATCATATTTATGATTGATTCTCATGAGCATTATCTGTTATGACCTGAATATTTAATTCAAATCACATAATCATTAAATTATAAAATTATTTCATAATTCATGAAGCTAAGTTACGACTCTATATGTAGACTCTATATGTAGTTAGATGCGAACTTGAGGGCAAAAGTAGAGAAAACCGTATTCTGGACTCCCGTGTAAGGAAGATCTAAAAAATTATTTAATTTCATGTCAAATAATAACCAATGTTAAATATGAGCAGAGTTAAAGTATTAGAGGTACAACTTAAAAAAATAGTAACGTCCCCTTTATTTATTATGATGTACCGGAACGTAAGTAAGCATACTGCAATTTAAAGGAATATAGGAAAATGTAAGGGAATGTGAGGAAAAGGTTCTAAGCAAATCGATTCTAAGCAAACTTTATCTGAGATGAAACTCTCTTATAAGAGGATAGCAATGCAGCAGTATAAATTGAAGCGTGGTTTTAAGCCTGATATTGACAGGATTTATTCTGTAATGACGGAGTGTTTTCCCGGGGAGATCTCCAGAAACGAAGAAGTCCTTGAAACTTCCTATGGAGCTATGTCAAAGATAAAAGTCTGGATTGAAAATAAAAAGCTCTCTGTGGACACGTTTTCTGACAAAACCATAACTGATGATGAAACTGTCATGCGGACCAATAAGGCCTTCCGGGATTTCCTGTATAAGGCTACCGGCTACACAGCAAAAGAACGAGTAAAAAATGCCAAGAAAGAAGTCAGTGAGGAGTAAAACTCCTGACGACTTAATCTTATTTTGAAATTTTTTTACCAGACACCCCCTATCTGGAGGTATCTTTTTGAGTGGCGATTTTCTGGAAAAACTGAAGAGCTTTGAGATTCCCACCTGCCTGCGGGTCTGCTGCGGAACCGACGGCTCAGTGACCTTCCTGCTGGAAATAATGACACGAAAACCGGTAAGTGTAATAACTGAGTCTCAGTATACCGTTAAGGCTGACAAAACGATTGCTGCCCTTCTGGGCGTGGAAGAGAGCAGTGAGGTAAACGATAGGGTAGTCAGGCTCTCTGCAGGGGACACAACTTTTGTCCATGCAAGGTCTCTCTCTCCTCTGGAACGCATGCCTGATACCATGAAGGAACAGCTCATTCGGGCGGATATCCCCATCGGCCGGATCCTGCGCAGCCATAACCTTGAGACCAGGCGCGACATGGCCGAACTTGAAATCCTGGAAGGGGAATCCACCTTCGATGGCATACCTGTCCTTTCCCGTTCCTATAAGATAGTCCACAACAACCACGTCCTTATGTGGATTAACGAGCGCTTCCCTATCGATGAGCGCTGGAGCTTATAAAGAAAAGATCAGGAAAAGACGAACTAAATAACAAAATTGGAATATGTTAGCGTTTTCGAAGCAAGTTTTCCGATTTATTTTATGGCAAACTTGCAAATTTTCCAGCAGTCCGGGGAGAAATCCCACCTATTTCCGCTTTCAGTCGAAACCTTTATATCTCTGCTGTGATATTTTGGAGATGCTCTTTGAGCATCAGTGCCTTGGTGGCTTAGGGGTATAGCGCGTCCTTGGTAAGGACGAGGTCGCGGGTTCAAATCCCGCCCGAGGCTTTTTTCTTTTTTTGTTTAAAGCCCACTATTTCATTTTAAGAAGTGATATAATGGATGTGGGTATATACAATTTAGTCTTCAAAAAAGGCTAGAATCGTTAAATGTTGCGCTGATTTTCTAATGTAAACAAGAATGATTTGTATTTTGTTGATCATTGTTTTACCGAGAGACTTGGTCAACATAGAGCTTTAAAATATATTTCAGTTCTGAAAAATAATCTTCTTAAAACTCACGTTTCAAAGATATAGTGAAAACGATGCCAGTAGGCCGCACAACCGTTGATTATACCTAAAATTGGTCTTAACGATGACGATTTTGCATAACTTGTATCAATTTTTAAGTTTTAAAATCGATATGAGTAACGCCTACAAGACATANTAATATTTTGAAATTGGTACTCCATTTCACGTTCAAATCAATGGCATTTTTGTAATAATTTATTACATATTATGGCAAATTAGTGGAGTTATTAATATGAATATGTCCCATATGTCAAGTAAATTATCCTACATAGGTCAAAAATAATGGATTAAAACACATTTGAACATATGGACTATCTTTTTTCACAATCAGTAAGACCAGTTTTCTAATTATATATGTTAGGCACAACACATTTTCACTAGCGAGAGAACCATTCAACCAACATCTTTGAAAGTTCAGTAAAAATTCAGGTTGACTTATACAGGATTAAAAAGTTTTAAATGATTGTTGATAAGAGATGGAATGAGCTTCAGCATAACAAATATAAAGACATTAAGACTGTCAATGTACCTGAGTTATACTTCGTCTCTTTATTGTTTTTTAAGCTTAATCTTGACATTAAACTGATAGAGGGATTTTTGAACAGGCTGTATGACTAAAATGGAGTTCAAAAATTTATGACTGCTATTGTAAGGTATCCTAATGGTTCAGTCGAAAGTATCACATCATGCAATAAGTCCGGTCAAGGAATCAATAGCTTTGAGTATGCTTGGGAGTAAACAATAAGTTTGCAATTAGTCAACAACACCTATATTAAAAGCGAAAACTGTTAAGTATGCATGAAAGTATTCATTAGTTGGTCTGGTGAAGTTAGTAAAAAAGTCGCTTTTATATTAAGAGACTGGATTCCACAAGTTCTTCATTCAGTTAAACCTTTTGTTTCTACCAAAGATATTGCAAAAGGAAGGACTTGGTTTGAATCTATTGCTAAAGAACTGAGAGATTCAGATTTCGGCATATTATGTCTTACAAATGAGAACACTAGAGAGCCTTGGTTAAACTTTGAAGCTGGAGCTTTATTTAGTAAGTTTGATGAACCGAGAGTTTCCCCTTTTTTATACAATATCAAACCCGATGATATTGACGAACCATTACAACAATTACAGGTGACTTTATTCTCAGAAGATGACGTTTTCACTTTGTTAGTTTCATTAAATAAAATGGCAAAGGAACTAGACAACGAAAGACTTAAAACAACTTTTAATAAATTTTGGCCAGACTTGAAGCAGTCTCTTGATGACATAAATTTAGAAGAGAAACAATCTGGAAGCAAAAAGGAGTTAAGTGAAATCTCTACCAGTAATGCGGTTAATGAAACTAAAGTCCAAACAAAAAGTATTGCCATCGGTTTTTATAATGAAATAATAGATATTAAAAAAAATATCAAACCAATTGCAGAATATTACGAAAGCCATAACGTGACAGTGGGTGCACCTACATTATTGGAATCAGTAATTCGTAATACGAAAGTAAATTTAAATAAACATAATTCGCTATATGATGAAAATGGCTTATATTTCCATTTCCGGAAAGAAATTTACATGCTTAGTGAGGATACAGTTAAAAGTATATCAACGTTTTATAAAAACCTGCTTCAGGCGGACAAAGAGTATAAAATTTATATAAATTGCCTATATGGAATCAATTCAACAAAAGGTCCAGATGTTGATACTGCTTGGAATATCCAAGAAGATTTCGTTGAGCATTTGATGATAGCACATAAAGAGGCTTCTAATTCAATAAATCTGCTTGAAAACTATATTAGATGATATGAGAGCGTCGCAAAAGTCAAAACAATTCTACAATTGGATAATTGAAACGTTGACTTTAAATATGGTTGTAAAATTTTGCATGAAATTTAGGTAAACACCAACCTTATTGTACATTAATTTATCCCATTTGTAGAATCAAACGGACTTTTACGACGCTCTCGATATAAATGAGAATTCAATCTTCAAACTAATTTTACTGATCTTCTTAATGTGAATATTACAGCTTTTGATCGGTGGCGCGAACATAATTCATTGCTTGCAGTAGGGTGCGCCAGCACAACTTTGATTAAAGCAACTTTTTCTCATCTTATTTGTGATTATTTTTTTAACTGTTAGTTACTGATTGTTTTTTATGTGAATTAGCTGTTGTGTTTTTTGACAACTCTAAATTATAGTCATATTCATTGGTCATCGGTTAAGGATTTATTTCCCCCTTCTGCTACTCTTTTTGAATCCAATTCTTTCATTTTTATTCAAACCATTCATCTCTAAACCTTTCTCTGTTTACATGTGGATCTAATGCTTGACTTTCATATACACTCATTATCGTTTCAAAAGTTCTTTGAATTCCACACCTATGCAGAATTACTGTCAACAAATCTGATGCATTCTCTGCAAATATTGTACTCCAACGTAACTGCGTATATCTAGCCATTTTTTCAGGATGAGTCGTTGAGTTTCTTACAAGAGAATAAATTCTTCTGCTAACGATTAGTGTCAATATTGCTGTCCAGATTAGAGCTTCAATTACCTGCACATTCTTTGTTTCAAGAACGTCAAGAGCGTATTTGCTTTTTAACTCCTTAAACAGCAGTTCTATGTCCCATCTTGCTCCATATAAGTTTGCAATGTCTTTTGAATTCAAAACATCTTTTTGAATATTTGTGATATATATGTGGTGCTTTTCATCCTCATCATTATATACTGCAACAAGACGTACAAGCATCTCATCCTTCTTTTGTTTGCCTTTATATGCTCTTCTTTTGAATGATATTTTTACAACAGCATCAATATCTTTTCCAGAAAGTTGCTTAATGCATTCACTAACAGGTTTTCCCGCGAACTCCTTGCTTTTTGTCTTAGAAAGCCCCTCATCAACAGAAACAAGAATAGGATCCATATTTTTCCTTATTCTTGAAACAAAATATCCTCCGTTTTCCTCAACCCTTGCAAACATTTGAGTTTTGTAAAAACCAAGATCAACAAGAAGAATACGGTTTTTTATCCAGGGACCTATTTTTAATGTTTTTATCTCAGCTGTTTTTTCAGAGTACAAAGCAACTGTTTTAGGTCCGTTAGCAACTGCACTTACCATGACTCCAACTTTTATGCCTGCAGATACTGTTCTTGTCCTTGCTGCTGGAAACTTATCTGCTAAAGAAGAGTGAAGACGAACAATTGTGCTGTCCTGAATGAGAACATCCTGGAAGTTTTCGAGTTTCTTACTAAGTTTTTTACCAGGTTCTTTTGCAAGTTCTTCTATGCCGTGAATTACACATTGATGAAGAAACTCCACAAGTTCTGGAGTGAATCTATAGTACCAGCTGCTGTCGCTTATGGTTTTACTGGATGCTGTTTCATATTCTCGTTTCAAACTGGCAAGTGTACGCTGCAAGCGGACACCAAAACTGAGAGTTAAAACCCAGAAGATGATGACAGGATCAATTTTACGTTCACGTACTATAAGACCAGTTTCTTTTGCAGTTTGCCTTAACCACTCTTCGGGAAACATTTCCCGAAGAGAGTCTTCCAGAGTAGGGGGAGGACAAGGAGACATAGAGAAACAGGTATTAAGATATTATTATAAAAACCTATACAAGAGAGGGAATTTGGTGCTTAACCGATGACGTATGTAGTCATATTTTGAGTACCTAACCAATACAGGTTAAAATTAGAAGGAAAGGATTAAAGAATATTAGAATGTAATCATTAGTTATATTTTTTAGATGTTGAGTGGAGAAAGAAAATAGATGACAAATAAGAAAAAATTGAATTCAATGCCTTTAACAGCATCAATCTTATTTTTTTTAATTCTCGGCTCATGTATGGCATCGGCTGGAACTGAAACTCGACTCACGCAAGGTGAGCGATTAACTACCGGTAATGGTGGAACGCCAACCTCCTGGTACTGGGATTTCGGCGATTGTATCAATCCAAAGCAATCCATGAACGCAACCCACACTTTTACGAATCCAGAAATGTATAATGTTACTTTAACAGTGGCAAATGAAGCAAGCAATAGTACGGTGACGAAACAGAATTTAATTACTGTAGCTCCCCCACAAACACCAGTGACAGATTTCGCTACGCCTAACAGTACTATAGTATATGGTTTCTGGCCCAACTGGCCTTACATTGAATCCTATCAACCAGATTGGAATACTCTAACTCATGTTTCATATTCTGAATGGACTTTAAACAGTGATGGTACAATTACGAACCCAGAAAATATGAGTCACTATTATGCGGTTCGGGACCAGGCGCACCAACATGGAGTAAAAATAACACTGTGTATATACTCAAGTGATCCATATGCAATGGACAGTGTAATTGCAAACCACCAAAAAGATTTCATAAACAATATCTCAAATTTGTTACAGATGTACGGTGCAGACGGAGTAAATTTAGACCTGGAAACGCCGACCGATATAAATAGTATCACCGGAACTTCAAATGTTCCTCTATTTGAAAATTTAATGGCGAATCTTCATACAACGTTAAAAACTGAGAATCCCGCTTATCATATTTCTATCGATACCCCTTGGGGCATAAAACATGCTGCGACCTTCAAAAATGCAAATCTTAAAAAATATGTAGATTCCGTTTTTCTAATGAGTTATGACTATTGTGATCGTAAAACCACAGCCCCCAATTCCCCATATGACAGTCCAATTCAATATGATGCGATCGAGTCAGTAAACGAAACATCAAACTACTTTAGTAAAAACCAAATAATATTAGGTTTGCCATTTTATGGTTATGATTATTCGACCGATTCCAATCAACCAGGGGCAAACATAACCAATGAACAAACCATACATATAGAAGATGCTGTAAATAATTCTCAAATTTATGGCAGAATTTGGGACTCGGATTCCAATACTCCTTGGTACCGTTATAAGTCTGGTGATACATGGCATCAAGTATGGTATGATGATGATGAATCACTTAATTTAAAATATCAATATGTAAAATCCGAAAATCTAGGTGGAGTAGGTTTCTGGGCTTTGGGATATGAAAGAAATTATTCTAACATCTGGAAAGTGTTTCAATTAGATCCTGTAGCGGACTTCAACACCAGTGTCACGAGTGGTTATACCCCTCTCTCAGTCCAGTTTACCGACTTGTCGCAACACGCAATATTAAGGAACTGGAACTTTGGAGATGGAGCCACTTCAACTGAGCAGAACCCATTGCATACTTACTCTGCAGCAGGAACCTATATTGTTAACCTGACAGTAGGCAATGGAAATAATACTGCATCAAAAACTGCTACAATAACTGTGTTTGAAGAAAGCAGCTCAAGCAGTGATAGTAGTGGAAGTGGCCATAGCAGTTCCAGTGGCGGAGGAGGTGGAGGCGGTTCTCCGGAGCTTCAGAGTAATGTCCAGGTAAAGGAACTTTCACAAGCTGCTGTTATAAATGGGAAATCTGTAAAGTTCGATTTCTCAAAGAATGCAACCTGTGTTATGTATGTGAGTTTTGATGCAAAGAAAACCTTTGGGAAGACCACAACTATTGCTGAACAGCTCAAAGGGAAATCTTCTCTGGTTTCCATACTACCCGATGGTGAAGTTTACAAATCCTTTAATGTCTGGGTAGGAAATGGGGGAATTGCAACCTCAAAAAACATAGAAAATACAATCGTGTGTTTCAAGGTTGAAAAATCCTGGGTAAAGGACAAAAATATCGACAAATCTTCTATCACTCTTAACAGATACAACGATAAAAAATGGGAGCAATTTCCAGTAAGTCTTTCAGGAGAAGATAATGAATTCCTATATTTCACAGCCAAAACTTCAGGTTTCTCGTCATTTGCAATAACGGGTACAGAGAAAACATTATCTGAGGAAACTGTAACGAAAATAAATATTGACGACCCTGAAACAATTAAAATAAATATTGACGACCCTGAAACAATTAATAATACAACGAGCAAAGAACCGCAGACTGAACAAAAAGAAATTCCGAGCACACCAAGTTTTGAGATATATTACGGAATAGTCAGCCTGTTTGCAGTACTCCTGTATAAAAGAAAGTAAAAAAGCAAAACCCAAAGTTCGATGCGAAAATGAGGGGTTAATCCTCTCATCTTTTTTCAACTTTTCCTTACCCTAAGCCCATTATAAACGTTAAACTTTAGATAACGACTTAATGTTACTTTTTTTCAGTTAAAGTAAGTTCTACACAAAAGAGCCATAATTAATCTGAAATTTTTCACGTCAAATAATTTTTTTATTTAATCCGAATTTTGATGTCATTAATTTCAGTCGAATACCCAGCTAGTTTGCTGCGGAGATGGAAAACTTCCTTGGTAACCGTTAATGATAATATAATCTCTCAATTCCATTTTCGGTTATAAACTTCTGCTCAAACTAAATTATTTAGGGTTATTATTTCCTATAACGGAATTTGGAGCGGGGGCGCGAATATATCCGTTGCTTGCAGCGGAGTGCGCCAGCAAAACTTTGATTTTTACTTATACTTTCTTAAAAGATACACGAAATATTAATAGTTTAAATTAATATTAATATGATAGGCTTTTATATTTTTGTTATAATATGCTTATATTGTGGAGATGGATAATGCCTGGGCTGCTAAGTGATTTTTTTTCAACTTTCTTAAGGTTATGTTAAGTATATGGAAGCTAAGGAATTTTTTCAGCTACAGTTGGACCTATAAAATGACCAGCCCTCGTAAACTTGAAAGTACAGCAAATTGTATGAAGAGGTGAAATCTTAATGAGTCACCAATCTCCTCCAAAAAGGAGAGGTCAGAAACCAAAATACGATCATGAAAAAATTGAAGAACTCCTCAAAGCAGGTGAGAAACCCTTTAAGATTATGCTTCTATTGGGTTGTTCTTATGGGGTTTTACGGTATGTACGAAAGAAAATGGGAAGAAAAAAAGTATAATTTTGAAAAGATATTCATTTGTATTCGGTTAGATACAATCTATAAGAAATGCGTTGCTTTTAATGCATTTTCTTGTTAACCTATTATTATTAAATTTGTTTCATTTTACAGAATCATTCTACATTACCAAAATGAAGCTTAAATTTACTCAACAATTAACTTTTTGCGTCGTCTGCTACTGTATCGTATATTGAACTTTCAAATGGTTTTGAATCTGCGAAATCATTTCAGGATACAACATAAAAACTTGAGCCGTCAGGCGAGAGTTTTCGGGCGAGGCGGTTCACTGCTATATAATAGCAAAACTTAAATACCGATACTTACCTCCCCTTGAACATGTATATTCCTTACGAATTTCTAGGAAAAATATTCATATATCTGGTTCTATTTGCTCTTGCAGGAACAGGGATAGCCCTGCTTATAGGGGCATATTCATTTAAAAAACGCAGGATTATTTTTCCGGGGTTCGTGTTGTTTACTCTCTATTTTTTTTATTCCCCTTCTAAATTATTGTGCAGATTTTTTAGAATCCGGGAAAATCTCGTAGATGATATTCTTATTGATTTAAGAAACGCCATAATGTTGGATCGCTTTGTTCACACAAAAGAGAATAGGGTTGTGTTCCTGCCTCAGTGTATGAGACACCCGGAATGCAGGGCAAGGTGTGACCCTATCCATGGTTATGAGTGCAAACGGTGCGGGAAATGTGACATTTCAAAGATATATGAGGCTGCAGATAGGTACAATTTCAAGGTTTTTGTAATCCCTGGAAGCAGCTTTGTCAAAAAGATCTTCAAGGAGTACAGGCCTCAATCTTGCCTGGGTGTGGCCTGTTACAACGAGCTCGCAGAAGATATGCAGGAAGTATCTTTTATCCCTGTGCAGGGTGTTCTTCTCCTTCGGGATGGTTGTTTCAATACCAAAGCTGACGTGGAAGAAATTATCAGAAAAATGGAGATGTGCGATGTATAGTTTTATAGGAAAAGCTCTGTTTTTTACCATAATTTTTTCGGTTTTGATTTCGATATCTGCTCTCTTGGTGAGTCGAATCAGCCTGAAAAGAAACGTATGGCTTGCAGGTTTCTTTTCAAATGTACTTGATTTTTTTTATTTACCTATAAAATATTTTTTCTGTAAGTTTTCGGACCCACGAATTTTGGATAAATGGATAGTATCTTTGAAAAACATAGCTCATGCATCAGAGTTCTCAAAAACCAAAAATCGCATAATTGTTGTTCCGCATTGTGTGCGTGCATTAGATTGCCCTGCATCGTCAACAATTTTAGGAATTCAATGTAGAGACTGCGGGAAATGTATTGTAACTCAATTGAGAAAAGACGCCAAAAAGTATGGGTACGACTTATATATTTTTACCGGCTCTTCGGCTCTCGTCAACATCCTGAAATATAAGCCTGCAGATGGTCTACTTGGAATAGCATGTGATTACGAAATCAACAAAGGAATGTGCGCTTTAAATGGGAAAAAAGTTGTGACTTATGGTGTTCCTCTGTTGAACGATGGTTGTTATAATACGAAAGTGGACTATGAGAAAGTAATTGAAACGATCAAACATTTTGATAAAAATAGAATTTAAATTAAATATTCAGCTATGAAAAAATGGAGTGTGCCTAATTTAACCTAAGGTTAGCTCTATATCCTTTATCTTCTTTTTTGATTACTGTTTCATTATTATATTTAAGTAGGGAGTATGAAAAATGGAAAAGGAATTTAGTAGCTCCTGTTTTCTGTGGCTCACTCTTCATTAATATCGATCAGTATTGAGACTATTAGTGTCAAGTCAAACACAACCAGCTTTTAAAGGTCAGCCTCGTATAAAGCACTGTAGATCTATCTAAAATAAAGTACTTTAAGCTCTTGTTAACAACTAACTTTACACAATTGGATATTAGTCTCATTTTTAGTAAAATTTTTGTAAGATTGATAACTATTCTATTCAAATTTTCACTTTTATAATGATTCCTATGAAAAAATATGATGTTATTATTATTGGAGCAGGACCTGCAGGATCATCTGCGGCATATGTGTTAGCCAGATCTAAAATTAATGTGCTTGTTATTGATAGATATCCGTTTCCACGTTATAAACCCTGTGCAGGGGGTTTAACTGTAAAAACATTCAAATCTTTTGATTTTTCTATTTTCAAGGAGGTAAAATACAGTACAAATAATGTTGTAGCCTCATACAAAAACAAGATCTTTCATAATATCTCAGGTAATAAAACACTTACTAAAATGGTTGAAAGAAAAGAATTCGATAACTTCCTTATTAAAAAGGCTGTTGATTCGGGAGCAACGTTTCTTGATGGAATGAAGGTGACTGAAGTTGTTTGGGAGAATGGGGAATTCAGTGTCAAAACAGAGGAGCAGTTTTTCCGATGTAATTATTTGATTGGGGCTGATGGTACTAACAGTATTGTTAATAGAACATTTAACATTGTTGAAAGAGATCTTTACGGTTTTGCGATAGAAATTAACTGCCCCTTGAGCAAGGATAATATTGGTAAATTTAATATGACTTTCGATTTCGGAACGGTTCCAAATGGTTATTTGTGGATTTTCCCTAAAGATCAATATGTTTGTGTTGGAGCCTATACAACAAATAGAAAAATGAAAAATATCCAAAAATACCTTTTTGATTATATTGAAAATCTTGGACTTGTACCCGAATCTAAAGAACTTAAAGGGCATATTATTCCTTATTATGGAATCTACTATAAACAACCCGATTTTCCATGTATTCTAGTCGGAGATGCTGCAGGCTTTGGAGAGTATTGTACTGGGGAGGGTATTTATTATGCGGTAAAAAGTGGTACCATTGCTGCTGAGGTAATTTCTTCAAGTATAAAGTCGGAAATTTTTGATTATCGAACACTACAAAGAAGATATCAAAGAGAAATTATTCGAGGTTTGAAGTTAGCATATCACATAGGGAAATTTTTTTATGGTCATCTCCCTCTCTCATTTAATCTTATGATGTCTTATTTACCTGTAAGTATTATGTATGAATCTGCGTCCAGAGGCTTTACGCTTGATCAATCTTTTTCGAAAATCCATGTTATATTATTAAGCTTAATACTGAATAAATCCCATATTTCTAATAACAAGTATTATAAATAAATTTAAAACGATGAAACTGTCACATCAAATAAGACCAATAATTTTTACTGATTCCTCTTTACAGAGGAATAAACACAGACTTGTTCTCAGATGTAAGTTTCATAACTTATTATTTGAGAATCCCTCTTATTTAATTTACTTTTCTTAGATTAATTATTCATATCTTTTAATATTTTTGAGATCTCATTGCGTTGATCAATAGCAAGTAACAAAAAGACAATTGTTGACGAGTTTTCTATTCTATTAAATATATATAGGTAAATGTAAATAATAAATCCGTTTTTATTGAATAATTAATATTGAATCTCGTATAATGGCAAAAATTACAGAATAATTAGCCTGTTGCGTGACAAAATAATTTTCGTGACAGAGTAATATATTCTTCTGGTGCGTTTCATGTATGACGTAATCATTATTGGAGGTGGTCCTTCCGGATCTTCGGCCGGAAGAAGGGCAGGAAAACTTGGCATGAAAACACTGCTACTTGATAAAGAAGAATTTCCCAGATACAAGCCCTGTGGAGGTGGACTTTCAGAACATGCGATGTCTTATCTTGATTTTGAACTTTCTAAGGATATTATTGAATGGGAAGTTACAGGGGCAAAAGTTATTTTCAAGGATCAATCAGTCAACATACACAAGGATCATCGAGTAGCTGCGCTCGTATCCAGAAACAAATTTGACAATTTTCTTCTTGAAAAGGCAAAAGAAACAGAGATTGAAGTTCATACTGGAGAAAAAGCTCTATACTGCAGGGAAATGCCCGACTTTATTGAAGTGGATACTAGTCAGAAGACATACCAGACAAAATTTGCGATAATTGCAGAAGGTGCCCAGGGGCTTGTCAAAACCTTTGTGCGCCCCACAGATAATAAAGAAGAATACGGAATCTGCCTTGTTACTGAAGTTCCTGCAGATGAAAGAGAAATTGAAAAACGCCTAGGAAAATCTGTGGAACTGCATTTTGGAGTTGCTAGTGGCGGATATGGCTGGATTTTCCCTCATAAAACCTATTATTCCGTTGGAATTGGCGGGGTTGTTAAGGACTTTACACATCCTAAAGAATCCATGCTTAACTTTCTCAAGGAAAATGGCTTTTCCGGAAAGTATGAGCTTCATGGGCACAAGATCCCCTGGGGAGGATTTAAAAGAAAAGTGGTAGGTTCAAGGGTTCTTCTAAGCGGAGATGCTGCCGGATTTGTAGACGCTTTTTCAGGTGAAGGACTTGCCTATGCAATTCGTTCAGGGCAGATTGCTGCTGAGGTAATTGCAGGAATTTGCCTGCAAAGCAAAAACCCTACAGATCTGAGCGAATATGAAGCGCTCTGCCGTGATGAATTCGGGACTCATCTCAAGTACTCACTTATGTTTTCAAGATTAATCCATCGTTTCCCAGAAAGATCTTTCAAAATGGTTATAGACAATAGAGAAATCCTGGACAAATATCTTGAGGTTCTGGATTTCAAAATTAATTATGAGGATTACCTGCACTGGATCCTCCTGAATTTCAAACTCAGGTAATTTCGAAGGCGTTGGATATGTATGATCTAATAATAATTGGAGGAGGGCCTTCCGGAGCCTCCGCTGGAAGAAGAGCAGGAAAGCTTGGTTTAAACACATTATTGCTTGAGAAAGAAGAATTCCCCAGATACAAACCCTGTGGAGGAGGACTTTCAGCTCATGCTATTTCTTATCTTGACTTCGAGCTTCCTCATGATATCATCGAGTGGGAAGTCACAGGGGTGAGGGGTGTTTTCAAAGATCAGATGATTGAGATGCACAAGGATCACAATATCTCTTCGCTGGTTTCTCGAGCTGTTTTTGATAACTTCTTACTCAAAAAAGCGAAAGAAACCGGAATTGAAGTACATACCGGAGAAAAGGTCCTGAGCTGTACGGAAAAACCTGAATTTGTGGAAGTAATTACAAAAGAACAAACTTATCAGGCAAAATTTGCTATTGTTGCCGAAGGGGCACATGGGCTCCTCAAAACATGTGTTAGGCCTACAGATACTAGAGAAGAATACTGGATATCTGTAGTTACTGAAATCCCTGCTGAAGAAAGAGAAATTGAAGAGCGCCTGGGAAAAACCGTGGAACTGCAATTAGGAGTTGCGAGTGGTGGATACGGCTGGATTTTCCCCCATAAAACCTATTATTCTGTTGGAATAGGAGGAGTTAGCAAGGACTTTCCGCATCCGAAAGAATCCATGCTTGAGTTCCTTAAGGAAAATGGCTTTTCCGGAGAGTATAAACTTCATGGACACAAGATTCCCCTGGGAGGTATTAAGCGAAAGGTTGCTGGTTCAAGGGTCCTTCTAAGCGGAGATGCCGCCGGATTTGTAGACGCTTTTTCAGGTGAAGGATTAGCCTATGCCATAAGTTCAGGGCAGTTTGCTGCCAACGTGATTGCCGAGATTTCTCAGCAGAGAGGAAAACTAAAAGATCTTTCTAAATACGAATCTATTTGTAAAGCAGAGTTCGGAACTCACCTTAAATATTCCCTTATTTTTTCCAGATTAATCCATAGTTTTCCGGAAAGATCTTTTAAAATGTTTATAAACAATAGAAAAATTCTGGACAAATATCTTGAGGTTGTGGATTTCAAGATTGATTATAAGGATTACCTTCGTTGGTCCCTTCTGAATTTCAAATTCAGGTAATAAAACTGATAAGAACTTTTTTCAGGTATTCTTTTTCTTTCCTCTATCTTTTTATCACTCCAGCCTTAATATATTTTAAGGGCAGATTATTCCTGTCTGTATATAGCTGCACTTATTCCGTAAGCGGGTGTCTTAGCATGTACGATCTGATCATAGTAGGAGGAGGACCTTCAGGAGCATCGGCAGGACAGACAGCCGGGAAAAGGGGACTTTTAACCCTCTTAATCGAGAAAGAAAATTTCCCAAGGTATAAGCCCTGTGGAGGAGCTCTTTCTTCTTATTGTTTATCTTGCCTGGATTTCGAGCTCCCTGAGTCCATAATCGAGAGAAATATCCCAAAGGTAAGAGTTTATTTCAGGGACCGGTTTGTTGAGGGAATGAAAGAAAATAACCTGGCCCTGCTGGTTTCCAGAAAAGTCTTTGATAACTTTTTGCTTGAAAAAGCCAGGGAGACTGGAATTGAGGTCCATACCGGGGAAGAGGTTCTTGACTTGATTGAAAAAGAAGATTGCGTTGAAGTAAGAACCACGGATAATACCTATCTGGGAAGGTTCGTTCTTATTTCAGAAGGCTCAGGTGGAACCCTTAAATACAAAGTAAGGCCGAGAGATAAAAAAACAGGATATGGGCTGGGCCTGGTTTCGGAAATTCCTGATGACGATAAAGTAATAAGGAACCGATTTCCGGGTACTATAGATATTCATTTTGGGGTCGCGCAGGGAGGTTATGGCTGGATCTTTCCCCATGCCGGATATTATTCTGCAGGAATTGTAGGGACAGCTCAATATCTTGAGCATCCGAAAAAAATACTGCGGGATTTTCTGGAGGAAAACGGTTTATCAGGGGACTTTCCGGTTCGTTCCCATATTATCCCCAAAGGCGGGATAAAAAGAAAAATCCTCAATTCAAGGCTGCTTCTGAGTGGGGATGCTGCTGGATTTGTAGACGCTTTCACGGGAGAAGGTCTTTCATATGCGATTCGGTCAGGGCAACTTGCTGCGGAGGCCGTTGCCGACCTTGTCATGTACAGCCTGAAGTTAAGTAGCCTTAAAGCCTATGAGTCCAGTTGCAGGCAGGAATTCGGGAATTATCTTGCCAGTTCTCTTAAACTGGACAAAATAATGCATCGCTTTCCTGAGACCTCTTTCAAACTGGCTATTAGCAACAGGGAGATCCTGGATAAGTATCTGGATGAGGTGGTAACCAACAGGAATTATAAAGAATATGTCCGCTGGTTGCTGTTGAACTTCTGCCTGACTGAGCCTGTCTCCAGAATAAAGTCTCTTACACTGGAAGGAACTAATAAAAATCGATATAAAAAATAGAGGAAAATAAAGGAAACTGGAGTAACAGAAAAGCGAATAAAGAAATGAAAATCACGGAAATACAAATAAATAAACCGGAATAAAGAAAAAACGAGTAGAAAAAGGAACAACGGAAAGTAAGTTTATGCGAGTGAGGCACGTAAGCTCCCTTCTGTTCCTGCAAAGATTTCCTCCACCCATCAGTGAAGGAAATGGTCCTGAAGACTCTTGCAGTGACGGCATTCGGCTATGCGTTTCCAAAAACAACCGGGAGATTCCGGAATTATCTTCTTCCCGATTTCCAACTTGCACCCACGAGGGTTCGCCGTTTCATCCATTTTCCCTGAGACCTCAGCTTCCGCATCATCGCATTTTCAGAGAATGGTTATCGTTTCTGTGCCAGGGCCCGGGCTCTCGCCCGACATCCTTTACAGATGTTCGTGTATCCGGAGCGGTGGGGAGACTTTCCTCAGACCAGAAGGCCCGTCAGCCGTCCAGCCTCTCTCGCATATTACCTTTTGGTGACTCCTATATATTTTTCTAATTATATATATTTTTGGGATGCCCAATCTACAAAAGGTCGAATAGAGTTTTGAGATTGAGAAGAGTTTTGAGATTGAGAAGAGTTTTAAGACTTAAATGGATTTTACGACTGAGAAATGTTTTTCTACAGGAATGATATAATACTTTTATTTAATATTACCACATTTTATTTTAGTCTCTGGGCGGTTACAGGTATGCCCATTCCCCATAGTTTATATAAATGTTGTGTGTTTAGGGTGCGTCCAAATATTAATATATATGCATTATGATTCGTAAGTTATGGATGGACTTTTTCCGTCTTCAAGGCTTGTCCGAAAAATCTTATAGGTACTTTAATCTCGGGCAATAGCTATAATTCATATCAGTTTTCAGGCTTATTTTCAAGAGGTAAAACATGAGTGATTGTCTGTTCGATTTGCATATTGGATATGTTCGTTTTAAAAACCCGATTGCACTGGCGCCTATGGCAGGAATTGTCGATAGTGCTTTTGCCAACCAGTATGCAAGCAATGCCGGGCTGGTAATTCTTGGAGCCTTTAACCTGGATAAGGCTTCAATAGCTGTTGCTTCAGCCCTCGTAGCCCGGGGTAGAAAAGAGTTCATTTCCGATGAACCTATGGAGCTTATAAAAAAGGAAATCCGGGCAGTAACGTCCGGAAGTGCCGTAGCAGTAAATGTCAGGAGTACTACACTTGAACCCCTCATTGAAGCTGCAAAAATTGTCAAAGAAGAAGGAGCGATCCTTGAGTTAAACGCTCACTGCAGGCAGCCAGAGATGCTCGAAGCCGGGCTGGGAGAAGCTCTTCTCCACGACCTTCCAAGGCTTTCGGCATGGATCAAAGCGATAAAGGAAACCGAAGTTGTGCTTTCAGTAAAAGTAAGGGCAAACGTGGTCGATGATATAGAACTTGCAAGGCTTATCGATAAGGCGGGTGCGGATATCATACATGTTGATGCCGGAACGGAAGGCTGCGGTGCCGATCTTGATGCAATCCTTAATTACAGGGACGCTACAAGGCTCTTCCTGATCGGAAACAATTCGGTCAAGGACTTTGAGTCAGCAAAGGAAATGTTTACCCGAGGAGCCGATATGGTCTCCGCTGCCAGAGGAGTCCTTGAAAATTCCGGGCTTATACAGGAACTGGTAGAAAACGTTACCTCTTACCAGCAGTCAATAGGCTGGTATAATGCTCCCAAGCACGTTTGCAGCGAAGGGGACTTCAGGGGACTGGCTTTCTGCTGCCTGCCTGTAAAACCCTGTCCTGTACATGAAAAGTTCCAAAAACTGGGATATACGGCAGAAGAGTTTGCCAGGACAAAGTTTGACTTTGCGAAAGGCACAATGCTGGAATACGGAGAAGACACATGCTTTGGAAGCCTTGTCTGGTGTTGTAAAATCACCAAGCCCTGCTGGATCAGAGACGGAGTATTAAACACAATTGGCCTCTCTGACGTAGAATACATGAAGCTTAAAAAGCAACTGGCAAATTACGTACTGGATCATGCCAGAATTCCGGTAAATGAATCCAATTAATACTGGTTTTACCTGCCAGATACCTGGACTGGCAGAAAACCCACAGGTTTCAAATCTTATTGCCCGTTGTGCCCAGCTTGCTATGCTACTTGAGGTATCGGCCTCTCCAAAACCGGGAAACGTCGATAGGGAACATAATTATCCTGACACCTGCTTTGAGCATTTTATAGCGTCTTCGGTAAGCGTTTACCCTGTTCTCGAACTGGCTGCAAGAAGCAGGAATTGTATTGGTGCACTTATCAGAAGTGCTGTTTGCGAAAGTTCTGCCTGGCAAAAAGGAGGAAATACTCATTTCGGCGCCTTTCTGCTACTTATCCCTCTTTCAATGGCTGCAGGTGAACTCTTCAACTCCTGCGGAAAAGCCCCTTATAAGCTCTTACCGGATGAATTCGAAGCCCTTGCTGCACATGCACATGCTTTTGTTCAGGCAACAGATAGTGAAGACGCTGTCGAGTTCTACAGGGCTTTCGAAGTAGCAGGGGTGAGGGTTAACAGCGTGGATGAATTCAGCCTTGGAGACCCCGAGTCAACAGCCGAATTAAGAGCCCAGGAAGTCACCCTTTACGAACTTATGGATATTGCCAGGGGATATGACCTGATTGCAAATGAATGGGTCTCAGGCTTCGGACGCTGCCTTGAGGGAGCAAAATGCATAACAGAATTCATGCAGGCTCAAAATCCTGGAGCTGAGAACTCAGTTTCGAACTGTTCAGCCATAGGCATCAACGAAGCTGTCGTATATACCTTCCTGAAATTGCTGTCCCGGCACAGGGATACTTTCATTGAAACCAAATTTGATAAAGCTACTGCAGACTATGTTTCCTCCAGAGCAGGCGAGATCCTCTCGGCCTGGGAGGAGGCTTCAGGTAATACTGAATCTTCAAGTAATACCACCAGAGACTTTGCAGTTCTGCTTCCTGCTGTACAGGAGTTTGACTCCGAACTTCTCAAGAAAAGGATAAACCCGGGTTCAACAGCCGATATCATCATAGCTGGGCTTTTCATTGCCCTTCTGGGAGGACTGCGCTTTTGATCAGATATTCTCCTGAACGTAGAATAAACGGAAGCGAATCTTCGTCTGTTGACTCTGTCGATTTATATTCCTTTGGGATCAGGGAAGGCATTTCCGAAACAATTATCAGCACGGGCCTGGAATCCCCCAATGCTGCTCCCATCGGAATAATCGTAAAAAGCGGAAGGACTTTTGTCCGGCTTTTCAAAGGCACCCATACCTGGGAAAACGTCTCAAAAGAAAAATATCTTGCCGCAAACGTAGTGTATGATCCTCTGCTCCTTGTGCGTTCGACTTTTTTCGATCTTGATCCCTCAGAATTTGACTATGTGCCTGTTCACGAGCTCAGTTTTCCAATCCTGAAAACAGCTTTAGCCTGGGTCGTTTTCGAGTGTACTGATCTCAAAAGTACGGAACATGCTCTTGTGGCCGACCTTATTCCTGTAAAAGCAGGTTTCAATGAAGCTAACTGGAAAAACCTGCCTGTACCCAACAGGGGATTCAATGCGGTGCTTGAGGCGACTGTCCATGCAACCCGCTATCAACTGACAGGGGACGAAAAATATCTCAAACTGATCCGCCATTATGAATCACTGGCTTCCAAATGCGGGGGAGAAAACGAGAAAAAAGCTATGAAACTGCTTTATGAGGTACTGGGGCTGTGAGTTTTTGACTGTAATTAGGTTTCTATAAAATTATATAGGTTGAGAAGCGAAAAATCAGTAAAATAAGTTCATCATAGAACTCTAAAGACGTAAAATCATATATGCTGAGAGGATGTACAATACATTTAGTGTTGCTTCTCCTATGAAAACTCCCATCAGGCACTTAAAAATGTGTACTCCCAAGGTAGATCCAACATAAACTATTAAGTCTGTTGGGACAAAAGGAAAAAAGCTCCAGCCCACTATAATTGGAAGTTCATTGTCTCCAAGGCCATGTCTTATTTTTTGAACATATTTTCCGTACTTTGTTTCAAAATATGTAGCGAAGCCCATATACTTTGAAAAATAGTACACGATTGTGGACGAGGCAAGTATTCCTAACATGTTTACTATAAAAAGCTCTACTGGATTAAAGATAATAATTCCTGCAAACAGAAGAGCAGTTGAAGGAATCATTGTCAGCCCTCTAAAAGATAATAAAAGAAAATAGATTCCAAGAACAACAATATGATGCTCTTTTGCAAGTTCTTTAAGGAAGAGAAGGTTAATTTCATCCGGAAAAATGAGATATAATATCATTCCTCCTATAATCACAAGCAACCAGATGAGAAAAAGGAACTTCTTTTGTCTCACACTAGAGTTACTAAATTCCTTTTCCATTTTTCATACTCCCTACTTAACATTTCTCTGACCACTACTATTTTCAGTTCCGTTTTCCTCGAGAAGTTCACTATTATTCCCATTAGTCTGATCTTCTTTCCAGGTAGCTATGAAGACATGTCTTTCACACTGATTGATCCCATAAAGTCTATGGATTGACCTGTCTTTAGGATCCTGAATATAATAAGCAATAAACACGATATCGGTATTCTCAATCCCATAGTAACTCTCAAAGAGCGAAATGAAATCGTCCTGAGGAGTTAATGTTGTATTTAGGTACTTTGATGCAAATTCTTCCTTAGAATAAATTTGAAAATTAAAAATCTCCGGATCGTTTACGTCGCCCTTAAACACTAAACTAGACGAGTTATTTAGGCAAGAGTTATTTAGGCAAATAATTCCATAAAGCGTATGAACTGAACTATTCTTAGGATCCTTAAGTTTACTACAGATAACGACACAGGTGTTAGAGTTATTAACCCCATAGTGGTTCTTAAAGAGAGATAGAAAATCGTCCTGGGGAGTTAACGAGGTATTTAGGTACTTTGATGCAAATTCTTCCTTTGGATAAGTTTGATAGTCAAAACTATTTGGTTCGGTTGCACTACACTTAACCAGTAAATTAGCATAGGTGTTTAAGAAAAAGGGGTATGAAAAAACTAAAAAACCTGTCACAAAAACAAGTAAGGAAAGTGTCAAAAATGTGTAGATTATGATTTTTAGGAATTTTTTCATTTTTCTTTACACCGATCTAAATAAGTTTTGAAGGAATTATAAATGTAATCCTCTGAAAACCTGATCACTTCCTACGAAGTGGCAGAATACTAAAAATCTGCAAAACATAATGAATGAAAAGTTACAATTATGTTCAGCATTTCACTAATTTTTGCTTTCTTTTAAATGATGTATTCTGACAACTCTATATATAATGAAAACGCCGTCATATGCATTTTTTCCATCTAAGCTTGGATATGGCCCTAATACAGAAGAAGGTTTACTATTGAATCATCACACAGGATGAGGAATGTGATTAAGCCAAGAACTTCAACTAAAAATGCTAATATCAAATATTTTATACGCTGATATCGTTCCTCCTAAAAAACATATGGGTATACATTCAGAGAAAGCATTTTACGATTATAAAAAGAGGACCAATAGTTGTAGATGAGGATAAATTCATACTTGATATGTTTGTGCTTCTTGTTGTGGAATGGCTGAAATGAAAGTTGAGGATTAGGAACACATCGGAGTGTCTTCGCTAAAGGGAGAAATAAATAGAGAAAAAAGATTTTTGCGAACTGCTGACACCGACAAGTTTCTGTTTTTCACAGTAACCTTAAAGATATCACAGCAGAGATATATAACTGTTCAAAAGTGGATTAACCTCCTTTTTAGAAAATTATATTATCCCCCTCGGGCATGACTTCTTTCCATGAGTTTTCAGAGAATTGCGTGGGGCATTACAGGTGCCGGGCATTTCCTGGACCGCAGTTATCAGGTCTTTAAGGAAATCAAGCTCAGAAACCCTGAAGTTTCCGTAAACACATTTGTTTCCAGGGCTGGAGAGGAGGTACTGCGCATGTACGGGCTTGAGCAAAAACTTGTTAAAATTTCCGGCGGGGATTACCTCGAAGAAATCTTCCGGGAAAGCGAGCAGGGTTCGAGTTCTCCTAAGGTCGGGCGCTTCGGTCTTGACCGATATGACGCCCTATTTGTCACACCTGCAACCTCAAACACGGTTTCGAAAATCGCTTATGGAATTGCTGATTCCCTTGTTACCAATGCCGTTGCCCAGGCTGTAAAAGGAAGAGTCCCTGTTTATATCGTGCCTGTAGATATTGAAGGCTCAATTATATCCGAAATGCCCTATAACATTGATAGGAAACAGTGTAAGCATTGCGAAGACTGCCCTCCAAGAGAAAACTGCCCTCAGGGAGCAATCACTGAGAAAAACGGTTTCACAGACCAGATAGACCTTCTTAAGTGCAAAGGCTGCGGGATCTGCAAGGAACTCTGTCCCTATAAAGCTATTAAAGGCGGGCCTGTGGAAGTCCTTGTCCGGGATGTGGATATGCGCAACGTTGAGATTATTAAAAGCTTACAGGGAATTACTGTGCTTGAAAGCCCTGAAAAAATTCTGGATTTCTTTTGAATATTTAGTTTTGAATATTTAGTTTTGAATATTTAGTTTTGAATATTTAGTTTTGAATCTTTAGTTTTCAGTACTTTTGTAGAGGCTTGTAAGGAAAGGAGCTTGTAAGGAAAAGAGGACTTGTAAAAAAGTTTTTATTGGTAGTTATGAGAAATTCGGGCTTTAAAAAGCCTCAATCAATTATTCTCAACTGCCTGTTCTCAAGCAATCCACAACTGTCTGACATAAAACGGATAACAGCTTCATCATGGGAAATCAGGAGATAACCTATACTCTTCTCGGCCTGAACCTTTTTAAGCATGTGCAGGATCTGGGCTTGAACCGAGACATCCAGGGCTGAAGTTGGTTCGTCAAGTACGATATATTCGGGTTCGAGCAGAAGAATTCGGCCAAGTGCAAGGCGCTGTAGCTGGCCTCCTGAGAGCTGTGAAGGATAGCGAGAAAGCACTTCTTCTGGAAGGCCTATGGTCATAAGCATCTCTTTTGTTTTTGAGGCATGTTCTAGAAGGGGAATTTTGAGGAGTTTCAGGACATCGAAAACTGAGCTTCCTATTTTTTTCCTTGGGTTAAAAGCGCCCGTAGGGTCTTGAAACATTATCTGGACCTTGCGGCGAAAAGTCATATGTTCGGTTTTATTCATTTCGGAAAGTGGAGAACTCTCATAGTACACAGCACCGTATGTGGGCTTCTCAAGCCCGGCAATAACTCTCCCCAGCGTACTTTTTCCTTCTCCGGAAGGCCCCATCAGTCCAAAAGTCTCTCCTGACCTGACTTCAAACGAAACTTCTCGGAAAATACATCTTCCCTGGCTTAACAGACCTTTTCCGTATGTCTTTGATATGCTGTCTGCTCTCAGGGATATAGAAAACACCTCACAACCCTTTGATCAGTTTCCTTAATTTCGGGATGGATTTGAGTGCAGCGCTTCTCCCTTAAAGGGCATCTCGGGTGGAACCTGCAGCCCGAAGGAAGGCTACTAAGAGACGGGGAAAAACCTGGTATGGGAATAAAGCCTTTCTCAGGCAGGCTGTTCAGGAGACCTCTGGTGTAAGGGTGTAAAGGGTTCTCAAAAAGGCTTGAAGGATCAGCGAGTTCGACAATCTCCCCTGCATACATCACGGCAATTCTGTCTGCAAGCCTTTGCACAAATCCAAGGTCATGGCTTATTAGAAGCAGGGCACTCTTTCTTTCCATTTTCAGATTCCCAAGTTCAGCTTCCAGTTCGGCTATGCATTTTTTGTCAAGTCCTTTGCTGGGTTCGTCTGCTATAAGGAGTGAAGGATTAAGTATGGTTGAAGCAGCAATCAAAAAGCGCTGGTTCATCCCGCCTGAACACCATGAGGGGTAGTAGTTCATGCACTCAGCGAAATTCGCAAAACCCATACGTTTCAGGGCTAATGCGGCTCTGGAAAGTGCCGTCTTTTTCTTTTCCTTCTGGTGCACATATAGGGGTTCTGCAAGCTGGTGACCTATGGAATACACAGGGTTGAGGGCAAGGGCAGGATTCTGAAAAATAATAGCAATTTCTTTTCCTCTAATCTTTGCCATTTCCTTTTCATTCATTCCTAGCAAGTTTTTTCTTCTGAATTCTATATTCCCTTTTACCCTTGACTCAGGAGGCAGGAGGTTCATAACTGCATGTGCGACGACAGATTTCCCACATCCGGTCTCTCCTACAAGGGCCAGAGTTTCATTTTCTTTAATCGAGAAAGAAATTCCCGAAAGTACGTTTACGGTTTCTATTCCCTGAAATGAGACCTCAAGGTCCCTTACTTCAAGCAATACGTCCCTTTCAAGCGATGTATTCCTTTCAAGCAATGTATTTTCAAGCAATGTATTTTCAAGCAATGTATTTTCAAGCGATGTATTCCTTTCAAGCAATGTATTTTCAAGCGATGTATTCCTTTCAAGCAATGTGCTCCTGGAATAGGCTTTCATAGCGTGTTTACACCTTCTCTGAAGTGTTCTTCTTCCTTTGCTTCAAGCCCGAAACCTATCAGCGCGATGGATAGTACACAGAGGGTGATACAGATTCCTGGAGGCATATACCACCACCACATGTCCCGAATAAAACCACCTTGAGAAAAAGCAAAAGAAAGCATCATCCCCCAGCTTTTCATGCTTACATCTCCAAGTCCCAGGAAAGAAAGAGATGCCTCAGAAATCATTGCCGAAGCAGTTGCCAGCATGAACTTGGGAAACAGGATATGGATAATGTTTGGGAATATATCTGATTTCATGATGTGGTAAGAGGAAAAACCCATACATTGAGCACTTTTTACGTAACCTGCTTCCCTGAGCTGTAGAGTCTTTGAACGGGTGACTCTGGCAGTGGATTCCCAGGAAAGAAGCCCCAATATAGCTATCAAGATCCAGATGCTCGGCCTTAGAAATGCTCCCAGAACTATGATAAGGGGGATTTTGGGGATCACAAGGACAACATCAGTAAAGCCCATTAACAGCTCATCAATGACTCCTCTGAAATAGCCTGCACAGAGACCTAATGAAGTCCCGATGAGAGTTGAGATCAGGGCTGCCATAAAACCTACTGTCATTGAGATCCTTGCCCCGAACACCAGTTCTGAAAGGACATCATTTCCTATGTCATTTGTCCCAAGCAGGTGTTCTTCCGAAGGGGCTTCGTAGGGCATGAAACGCTCTTCTGGGGCATAAGGAGCAAAAGTTGAAGGAAAAAGCGCCAGAAAAATGAAAAGTACAAAGAGGAGAACGCCTATCCAGTTGAATAGTCCCTGGAAACCTTTCTGTTTCTGAAAAATCCAGGAAGAAGGTTCTCCAGGAAATTCGAAGTTGGAAGTTTCGGATTTTATTTCAGAAAAACCTTCAATGCCCGCTTCTTTCATGCAGGGGATATCAGTACAGTCAGATTGATTCATCCAGGCCTCCTCTTACTCTGGGGTCAATCAATGCATAGAGCAGGTCAGCAAACATATTTGCTAGCAGAACGGTAATGGCGATTACCAGAAATGCTCCTTGAAGCAGAGGATAGTCTTTTCCCATTATTGCATTGTATATCATGACCCCCATCCCGTTTAAGGAAAAGATGATTTCTATAAACAGTGCTCCGCTGAAGAGAAAACCGAAATCCAGGGCAAGCAGGGTAATTATCGGGAGAGAGGCGTTTTTTATGATATGTCTGAAAAGTATATCGTTATTGTACAGGCCTTTTGCTCTGGCATACAGTGCATAAAGCTGCTCCTTTTCCTGAATTACGCTTCCTCGCATGACCAGAAAGTTTCTGGATGCTGAAAAGACAGACATTACACAGATAGGTAAGAAAAGGTGATGCAGCACACTTCCTATTTCAGGGGTGTCATAAAAGCCTTTGGAGGGAAAGAGCCCCAGTTTAAATGAAAAGATATAGAGGGTCAGAAGGGCAAGAAAGTAAGGTGGGATACAGGAAAGTACCACAAAAATAAAACCTGTAAAATGGCTCATTTTTCTATCCGGTTTCCATCCGGCAAGGGCACCGAGAAAACATCCAAGCAAAGCTCCGATAACCACTGATACCCCCACAAAAATCAGTGTCCAGCTCATCTTATTCAGAAGAATTTCTGCTACAGGGGCGTGGAGGTGATAGGAATACCCCAGGTCAAGGTGCAGGAGGTTGGAGAGATAGGAGGTGAACTGCTCGGAAAGGGGCAGATTAAGCCCCAGTTCCGCCCTCAGTTCTTCCATCACTTCTTCTGAAACATAAGCATCTTCACCAATCAGGTTTTTTACCGGGTCTCCAGGCATGAGCCTTGGGAGGATAAAGTTGATGACGATTATCAGCATCAACGAGGCAAAATACCTGGTTCCTTTTCTTACTATTTCTGACATTGCTCTATTTCTGACATTGCTCTTTTTACTCTGTTCTTGTTATCTCTGATATCGTTCTTTTAACTGTTCTTGCTATCTCTGATATCGCTCTGATTACCCGTTTTCTTCAATCGGATTTCCTCTTCAGAGACTAAGTTTTACGCCTCCACCTTCGTTACATTTGTAAAAGTATCCAGGTTATATATCCCGTAAAGAGGATCCGCGTACCAGCCTTTGAAGTGCCTGTTATATGGAGTAATCGACTTGCTCCAGTAGAGGGGAATTGCAGGCAGATTCTCTGCATAGTAGTCCTGAAGCTCGTATGCATAATTTTGAAGTTCTGCAGGGTCCGTGGTTGCAAGGATGTTATCGCAGAGCTGCAGGAATACAGGGTCTTCTACATTATGCATAACTCCCTGACCTGTCCGCCTGGAATCAAAGTAGCCGCTTCCCCAACTTGAGTGCATAAGCATACCCCAGGGAGTGGAACGCGTTACTGTCAGGTCATAATTGTAACTATCTTTAAGAGAAATCCAGGTATCTGAATCCACAGTTTTGAGGTCTGCAGAAAGCCCAATATTTTCAAAATATTCATCGAGAAGTTCGCCTGTTCTGGCGTAATCAGGTCGGATGAGGATTTCAAGCTTTATGTCTTTTCCATCTTTTCCTTCCAGTATTCCATTCCCGTTGCTGTCCGAGTATCCGGCTTTCTTCAAGGTCTCTCTGGCTTTTTCGGGGTTGTACTCCAGTTTATCGGTTTCCTTATAATTTTCCATGGATGGCGGCACAAAACCACGATTCGGAACTTCTCCGTACCCCAGGGTTTCAAGCTTTGCAAGCTCTTCATAATTTATGGCATAGGACAGAGCTTCCCTGAATTCCTCATCTGAAAACGGGGCTTTTTTCAAATTGGGGGCAAGGAAAACAAGCCCGATGTTAGTCTTTTCCATGAGGTCAAAATTTCCAGTTTTTTCAAGTTCCTCAATACTTGAGTAAGGGTATGATCCCGCATATTTATAGTAAGTGTCAGCTTCCCCATTTTTAAGGGCTAGAGTGGCAACATCCACATTTGAGTAAAAATGGATCTCGACAGTTTTGAATTCAGGATCCTTTCCTTTCCAGTAAGGGTTTTTCTCAAAAACTAGTTTTCCGGCATTGAGGTCTATCAGTTTTAGGTAGTAGGGTCCGCAGCCGACATAAGGGCCGTTGTTTGTGTATTCTACTGGATCATCGATATTTTTCCACACATGAGCAGGAAGGATATCATAGGTTGCAAATTCCATACTGACTCGGTTGTAGGGCTTGTTAAATTTGAAGGTCACGGAATTGTCGGCGTCCGAAACTGTTGAGTTTTCCAGGGTATCATTGATCCAGCTTGCCCAGGGAGTTTTTTCGCCGTAGTAGCGGATTGAGAACTCAACATCTTCTGGTGTTACTTTTTCTCCGTCGCTCCAGTAAAGGTCATCTCTAAGGTAGAAAGTCCAGCGCGTGTTGTTTTCCGATACACTGTAATTCTCTGCAAGCTGCCCTACAATATGTCCGTCCGCATCCATTTTCATGAGTGGTGGGTTTGAAAGATGAGCAAAAACCCCCAGACCTGTATCTCCAACCAGGGACGCAGAGTCTATTACGTCTGGAGTTGCAATTCTCAAAACTGCTGTCTCAGAATCTGCTGACTGCTGCATGTCTGCAGCGCCGGTTTTGGAAATTTCTCCTGAGCTCTGTAGTTCTCCTTCTCCTGAGAACAAGCTTTTTACATATGTGATAAACCGGTAAAAAAATCCTTCTTCTGAGACTGGTTGATTGTTTTCAGAATCTTCCTGCCCTACCGCTCCTGAAGAAAATATGGTTGAGCAAAAGGTAAGAACAAGTATTGAAAGGATAATCGTTCGCTTTAATTTTACTTTTAATTCCAATCCCATTAAGTGTCTTATTTGTTTCATCTACTGCTTTCCCCTTTTTTGAGCTCTTATCATCCAGGTTTCAAAAACATTCCTACAGACTGCAAATATTCCTATAGATCCCAATTACTTCTTGAGTAACATTTCTAACCTTCTAATCGAGACCTTTTCCCATCATAGTAATTATTAGCAATAATATCTTAGATAGTAGTTAAAAATAATACTAATTATTCATTTTTTATGCTAAATAATTTAAACAATTTCATAATATAAACTTTTTGATATTTTCCTATCCAAAAAATAGACTGGGGAAAGCCCTTTTTATGCAGGCTAATTCAAATCATTACAAAAACTGAAAACCGCACTTTTAATTTTGTTTCTCGATCTCAATCTGTCTTTCAATTTCCCTTGCTAGATTCTCTGCCGAATGAATGTAGACTGATGCAGGAAGCCCTGTGTTTGAGATCATATAGAACAGGTTCATGGTTGTCCTGTTGAGGCCAGGAAAACTGCTCAATAGGGGGCTTCTGGATATTTTGACCATTGTATCAAGAGATTTTATCCCGGTAAGGTAGCTTTCTATATCCCTGTTTTTCTGGCTTTTTTCAAAAATCAGATCTATCCAGGTATTCATTTCGTCGATCAAAAACTCTCTGGTAAGGTCTTCGGGAACAATGTAACTTTTTCCCTGCGCTACGTTTTTGAAAAATTCATTGAAATTATCTCCTTTTGCAAGAGTGTATACTTTACCGATTCTTCCTGTATGAGTATCGGTTGTCGCGGCAATACCTTTGCCAAGGTTCTCTGCAAGAGCAATTGTAAGTTCGTTTTTCTGCTTGAGTTCGTGCATATTGTACTCCAGTACAGGGAAAAGTTTTGCTAGCCTGGGGACTGAAGACGGATTCGGTTCACTATGAAATTCAAACCAGAAAGGATGGTTGTAAATAAAAGGAAGTTTATGCCGCCTGAGGTATTTGATAAAGCTTCTCAGGTCATGTTCGATTTCCGCAATTTCCATGAGCTCAAAGAACTCCTCCCTGTCAAGCTCGAAAATATTAATATGAAGCGAGTGCCCTGCAAATTCCGGGTCATATACACTTATTTCAACCCCAGAGACAAGCTTTTCACGGTTCCATCCGAGAATTTCATATGCCTCAATGGTATCATGGTCTGTAAATGTCACGTAATCCATTCCCATCTTTAGAGCCTTCTCATAAAGGCTCTCAGGGTGCAGGTCTCTTACAGGAAGCACATCAAAGGAACAGGTTGTATGAACGTGCAGGTCTGCTCGCCTCCATCCCTCTTCCATAAGCTCGACTGCTTGTTCCGGAGTTATCAGTTTCTCCTCGTAATTTCTCGGCCCTCTCCCCATAGGCGTAAAACCTTGAACTTTTATTCAATTTTGATTATTTTTAGCAAGTTTTTAATTTATCCCCAATATAGTATATCCTTTTTTTAGATTAAGGTTTTCCGGAAGAATTCCTGGAAAGATTTGTGGGAAAGATTTGTGGGAAATCGCGGGCAAGTTTGAGTTTGAATTTGAGTTCGGGTTTGATGAACCCAGTATAAAAAGCTGCTATGAATAGTTTTTATGTTTCAGCCTACTGCATACTTTTTTCCTGTTCACACCATTACATTTATAAATGTACTGAAATATTTTAATATTTTCACAAAAATGCCAGTGGTTAACTATGGGTTTATTCCGAAAGATAAGAAAAGTTATCGAGGTAATTTTTGAAAATGAATCCGAGCAAAAAGGAGACGATTTTGAAAAATATGTTGTGGACCTTTTTGATGAAAAGTATTTCTCTATTGTGCAGTGGACGACTGACATGGCAAGGAAACATACGCGGTTTGTCGAGTCCGACTGTGGCCCGGATCTTATACTACGCTACAGGCCCACAAATGAAATTTTTTGTGTTGAATGCAAATTCAGATCCAAACTCTTCAAAGGTAAGCTCCAGTGGTCAGCACCCAAACAGCTTGGAAGATACAGAGTTTTTGCAAAAGACAACAATATCCCATTCTATGTTGTGATAGGACTCGGCGGTAAAGCCAGAAAACCTAAAAGAATGTTCTGCATTCCCCTAAAAGAGGCAAAGTCTTCTGCACTTTCTACAGAGCTCGTTGAGAAATTTGAACGCAGCTCAAAAAAGAAATTCTTCTGGAAAAACGGGATATTGAAATAATTTCAATGGTTTAATTTCCCCCTCTTACTTAATCTTCTATTTTTCCGGTCAACTTCCTGAAGTGGCAGAATCAGTAAATAATTGCTGAATAACAGGTTAATTGCTGAATAACAGGTAATGGCTAAAAACTTGAGAAGAAAGACACGTATTTTGCGGGAACTGTGTGTGTGAACTGACGATACATTTTAAAATAATTAAACATAATCTGTTTATATACACTGTATGGGGGGCTATTATGAGACTTATTGGCAAACTTAAAAGAGTAGTTGAAGTCTTGAAAGAAGACGAATCCGTAGAAAAGGGAAATGATTTTGAAAAATATGTTGTGAGCCTTTTTGATGACAAATATTTCTCGATTGTACAATGGAATACAGACATTATGCGGAAGCATGACAGATTTGTGGAATCGGATACCGACCCGGATCTTATTGTCCGGTATCTCCCGAAAGATGAAGTTTTTTGCGTTGAATGTAAGTTCAGGTCCGGCCTCTTTGAGGGTAAACTCCAGTGGTCCGACCCTCAGCAATTAAAACGTTATCAAGGCTTTGCGAGAGAAAAGAAGCTTCCGTTCTTCGTTGTCATCGGATTTGGTGGAGACTCGTCTTATCCGGAAAGGATGTTTTGTATCCCTCTTAAAGAAGCAAAGTACCCTGCACTTTATCCGAGTATATTCGAAAAATTTGAGAGGAAGCCTGAAAAAAGCTTTTTCTGGAAAAATTGTATCTTGAATTAACTTATATAGAGCTTACGCAGTTGAGCGATAAAATCAGGCATATCCAGTCTTATTATAATTACTGATACTTACTGTTGAGTGTTTTCCATTCTTGTTCAAGTTCAACTGCATGAGCCCTATAATATTCACTGTCAGGTCTGCACTTGATATGCATTTAAACTACTGTTTTAATTGGTATTTTTTCAACTGCGGGTTTATTAGCCGCTAAAAATGTTGCTTTTAATTGACCCTGCGGGTTTCTTAGTTCTACTTTTGCGTCTGAGTAGTAGCCTATCTCGATATCTTCCGTAAATTCTCTATTAGTCGAGAGACTGGCAGCACTCATAACGCCAGTAATGGGAAGAGACCAGAAATGATGGTCTTTGTAAGTCGGGTTATAATTGACAGCTGTACTACCTGTTAGATGGGCCATGTAAACAATCCTTACCTTCATTACACCCCGGCTTGCTGACAGTACGGCTTCAATTGACTCGCCAGGTTCCAATTCTACACTTACCCCTGAGCTTGAGCCGACTGTAATGCTTTTGCTTTCAGATCCACCCTGCCCCCAGGAATGACTATAGGACATTGAGGTTTCTCCTCCTCCACCGGCTCCCAGGAAGCTGACATCATATGTAATCTTCTGCCCTACATCAATTGTGTCCGTCTGAGACCAGTTGCTCTCTGTGGTATTGGTTACCTGGTCCGAAATGCTGGCATCGAAAGTGGCCTTTTTTGAGCTGCTATTGACGAATTTCTTGGTTGCCACTATTACTGGTTCTGAAGTAATCTCGGTTATTTTTGCACTCTTGACATCCAGTATCGTCTGAACCTCACTCCAGCCGTATGTTTTGTAGAGGTCATCCCAGGGAGTGGGGCTGTGAAGATAAGCATCATTAGGTTTCTTTCCGAAATACTTTTCAACTGCACTCTTGAGACCTGAATCTTCAATGCCAAATGTCTTTCTCTCTTTATCTGTGATAATGTGCTGTACACTTCCCGAAGCGCTGACGCTTGAAGTTGCTGCGTCTGCACCCGCCTTTATGCTGATTTCAATTCCCATACTTTCCTGTATGAAACCAATTCAATATAAATTTTCTTAGAGTGTGTGAGAGGGTGTGTGAGAGGGTGTGTGAGAATATGTCTTTGGTATTTCTCCCTCTAAATACTCGCGAGAAAATATCTGAAAAAATATATAACCCTCATGCTGAGATCCCAAAGTCGAAACTGCAAATTCTACACAAGTTTATTTGAATAGACAGGCCGTCCTTTCCCATAAAACGCACATGAAATTCTTTGAATAACAGGCACAAATAAATGAAAGTACTCTACTCAACCTTTTTTGACAATAGATCCCATCATTATCTTGGGCAGTAAGGTTGTACTTATTTTGGTTTTTTAAAACCGTCATAAAACTAATCAGTGAATTGCCATCGAAGGCTCACATGTGACTTTGATCACGGATGCCAAATTGGCCTTTGAGGCAATTCCACTGCCCAAATAAATTGGGTGATCTAATTTGATTGAAGTTATAAACAAAGCTTGTGGTTTAGACATTCACAAACTCTTTTTCATTGCTACAATCCTCTGCAGATCCGGTGAAAAACAGCAAAAACGTTTTAATAGAACCGATGATGACATTTTGACCTTTAAAAAATGGGTAATATCAGAAAAATGTAATGTTGTTGCATGCGAATCAACCAGTGATTTCTGGGTTCCGATTCATGATTCATTGATAAATTATCTACCTGTAATAGTTGGAAATGCGCGAGATATGAAGGCTTTTACACACAAAAAAACAGATAAGCTAGATTCAGAATTCATTGCGCAACTTGCATTGAATAATATGATTCAGCCATCAAGAATTTTTCCAATAGATCATAGAGCATTCAGGTCATGCATTAGGCTTCGTCATAGCCTTGTACAAAAAAGAACCGATATAAAAAACAAAGCACATGCTATACTCGCGCCTGAAATGTTTAATCTTAAGAATGTGCTGACAGATATATTTGGCAAGAATGGTATAATGATCTTATCGGGAATCTCTTCAGGTAAGAGCGTTGACCAGATTATAGCAAGTCTTTCCCCAAATGTTCGTAA
>JGI20225J20221_1000033_pt3 | contig 46839 bp, 38 predicted proteins | sample BioMet4_FD_20221 | JGI IMG/M metagenome (IMG submission 20221) | reverse complement strand
GTGCATTCCGGCAGTTTTGCTCCCGCATTCACTTTGTCGTTTCACGACAGCGAACGCTCCCGCAAACCGCCAATGCCCATAGCCTCGGTCGTTAGCACCAATTTTAGAAAAAAAAAAAACAGAATGACAGAAGAGCAAATAATAGCAGCAATTAATAAAGTTGACGGACTTGGTGGAATGACTGTTAACGAACGACTTTACGTTACAGGACTTATGTCGGAGTTTGACAAATATAGGAAATCTGATAAAGAGAAGGCAAAAAGGATTTTAGAATTATTACGTGTTGACAAACCTTCAATTGACAAGATTGTAAAATAAGTGAAAGGAAATAAGAATAAATCATGTTTATATGACATTAAACGAATTAAGAGACGAATTGAATGAAATAACAAAGATATTTTTCTCTATAAAATATCTTTCTACCGATTTTAAATATTTCTCAGAAGATGAAATTATGAAGAGATATCCAACTGTTTACAATGACTATTATTTTTTAATAAATAGAATTTGGTTTTCAATGACAGTTAATCTTGTGCTTAACTTGTCTAAACTGTATGATGAAAAAGAGAAATACAGTATGAAAAAATTGTTTGACAGAATGCTGTGTGGTTATAAAAAGTCAGAACTTAATTCATACCTAACAGAAGCAGAATTAATTTCAATGGTTTCTTTGATTGAAAATGAAAGAATTGAATCTTTGAAATCAAAGACGAAAATTATTAGAGATAAATTTTACGCTCATTTAGACAGGACATACCAAAACTATATAACAACCTATTTAAATTATACAGAGATAACAGAATTAGTTGAGAACATAGAAAACATACTCAAAAAGTTTGAATCGGTGTATTTTCATAAGACTATTGATTATAACCTAAGCGACCCTGAATTAGGTTATAACGTCTTAGAAAGATTATATGAAAGAGATGTTTATTTAAATAAATATGGGAAAATAGAGAACGATTGAAAAAACTGGTGCTAACACACGCCTATGCGCACTTGGCTGCTGACGTGCATTCCGGCAGTTTTGCTCCCGCATTCACTTTGTCGTTTCACGACAGCGAACGCTCCCGCAAACCGCCAATGCCCATAGCCTCGGTCGTTAGGCGGCAGTGTAAAAAAAAAATATGCTCAACTGTGAATATCCTGAAAAAAAATTGAATGTTTGATTTGAAAAACGTATTTATAAATTAAATAAAAGTCTTATGAAAAAGTTTCTGATTTCCTTTCTGTTTTTAATTCTCTGTACAGTTATTTATGCTCAAAACAAAACATATATCATAAAAATTGAAAGTTTATCTCTCAATTCAGTTGTATTGTCTTGGCAAAGAGCCGATGGAACTTCAGAGAAAGATACCACTCATGACTATACGTTATATTATTGTGAATATGGTCCAAAAGGATTTGAAAGAGGTAAAGGCGTTATTGGTTTAACCGCTTGGGCAGGAAATATAATTAACAATTTGATTCCGGGGACGGAATACTCTTTTTTTATCAGGAAGGAAACAGTTCCTGCGGATTCTTCAGTATGGTTTGAAGAATATAATTTTAAAACATTAAGTTGCAACACTTCAATCTCAAATATTAAAACCGAAATGCAGTATGCAAATGGAATAAATATTAAAGATTTACTAAAAGTACATATTTCATTTGATGCATTAGCAAATTCCTTCGAATTGGAATATGGCATGAAAGGATTTGAGAAAGGTAGCGGAAGAGTTTTGGTATCGAATCAAAACGGTTTTTCCATTGGAAATACTGATCTAAAATCAAATACAGAATATGACTATTATATACGAGGAAAGTGTGGTGGCGAATTTGGTGATTGGTCAGATAAGAGTTCATTTTCAACAAATAATGTTTATCACTTTGCTGGTAGTGAAGCGTTCGATGTTGGTTTTGAACGAATAAATAACAAGTCTGCACGTGTCAATTGGTCAAGAATTGTTCCTGGATATGCCTCCCGATCTTATAAAATTGAATATGGCCCCAAAGGATTTGAAAGAGGTAAAGGTCAAACACAAAATCCTATACTTAACTTTGCTAATTTGGACAGCTTAGAAGAAGACACTGAATACTCCCTTTTTATCAGGAGCTACGACACAGCCACAACTGACTCAGTTTGGTTCACAGAACATACGTTTAAAACATTACCATGTAACACAGAAATTTCAGGAGTAAAAAGTTCTGAAGTATGGACAACTTGTTATTGTGGGGATGGTGCAATAGTAATAGAATGGAATGATCTTGCAGATTCATATGAATTGGAATATGGTTTGAAAGATTTTCAGCAAGGTACAGGTAATTTGATAACTATAACAGAAGGAAGCTACGTCACAATTCCTTCCACACTTGAACCACACTCGGATTATGACTATTATATTCGTGCTAAATGTGATGGGGTATTCGGGGAGTGGTCAGCTAAAAACACATTTACTACCAGCGACCAATCGTATCAGGATATAAAAAAGGTTCAAGCTTCAAACTTTGAAATTTTTCCTAATCCCGTAGGAGATATATTGCATATAAAATTAGATCAAGTTTTCGACATTAGCAGTGTTACTGTATATGTTTTTGATTTGATAGGTTCGGTAAGGTATAAATCAGAATACAAAGACAATTATAATCTATCTTCACTACCAGCAGGGACATACATTGTCAGGGTCAAGGACAAACAATTGTCTGAATCGATGATTATTCAAAAGAAGTAGGAAAAAACGACTTATAATTAACGGAAACAAACTATACATAACAAACACCGACCGCCTAACACACGCCTATGCTTTTCGGCTGGGCGATGTGGTTTTCGTTGCGACTTGCCCCGCATTTCCTTTGTCGCTGTGCGACAGGAAATGCTCCCGCAGTCCGCCGAAAACGCATAGCCTCGGTCGTTAGCCACAATAATTAGAAAAAAAAACAGATGCTCAGAAACCGAAAGAAGAGAATTAAAGAAAAGTTGCTAAGTGAGTTTGGAAACTTAAAAACTGACTCTTTTGATTTTGAAAATATAGAAAGTTATTTCCGAAAGAAAGACAATTCCACAGCTTTTCAGATACTATCTGACAAGACCTGTAACGATTTGGATTTTCATGAATTATTCATGTTTATCGATCGAACAAATTCAAAAGTAGGACAACAATATCTTTATAACAAGTTAAGAAACATTCCGGCAGACTCAACAGAAAACATAAAGAATGATAGACTTTTGGATGAGTTTGCGAATAATTCCGACTTTAGAGTATCTGTTCAAAGCCAATTGAGCAAATTGAATGATAGAGAAGTATATTATATTGCGTCACTGTTTCAGGATGAAATTTTAAAACCGCCGAAATGGTATTTTATTGTTCCGTTGTTGTCATTTGCAAGTGTGTTGTCTTTTATAATGGCATTTTTTAATCCAGTATTCTTTCTTGTAATTTTGGGTTTATCCATTATCAACATTGTTATTCACTTCTGGAATAAGAAAAACCTATTCAATTATTTTAGTTCTATTCCACAACTATCAAAACTAAATGGCGTTGCTCAAGAATTATTTAAGAATGATAATTTAAAGGAGATTAATCCAGATTTAATGAAATCGACTAATGTACTTAATAAAGTCAACAGTAGAATGTCGGTATTCAATTTGGACGTAAAAATACAAAGCGACCAACAAATATTATTTTGGGCGATGATGGAGCTTGTAAAAATAGTTTTTCTTATTGAACCATTATTTTTGTTTGGAACTTTAAAGCGTATTGACACAAAAAGAAAAGAGATTGAAGATGTATTTCTGTTTGTTGGAGAAATAGATGCTATTATATCAATTGCTTCACTACGAAAGGGACTTAACAACTTCTGTACACCGAAAATTATTGACGGACAGAAAAGACTTTTTGCTCAGGAAGTATATCACCCATTAATTGAGAACTGTGTAAAAAACAACTTGAAAGTAAACGATAAATCAATTTTACTGACAGGGTCAAATATGTCAGGGAAAACTTCATTTATTCGTACTATTGCCATAAATGTAATAACAGGTTTGACTATAAACACCTGTTTTGCAGAACATTTTTCTATACCGAGAGTGCGTGTTTTTTCTGCAATAAGAATTAGTGATGATTTAATGAACGACAGAAGTTATTATTTTGAGGAAGTCATGACAATCAAAGAGATGATAGATAAAAGCAAGGGCAGAAACTTAAACTTGTTTTTACTCGACGAGATATTTAAAGGAACTAACACTGTCGAACGAATTTCAGCTGGCAAAGCCGTTTTATCTTCATTGAACGAAGAGAATAATATCGTTTTTGTATCGACACATGATATTGAATTAGCTGATTTGTTGAAGAATGAATATGATTTATATCATTTCAGCGAAATCGTTGACCATAAAACAGTTGATTTTGACTACAAGCTAAAAGAAGGAAAATTAAAGAACAGAAACGCAATCAGAATACTTCAAATCAACGATTATCCCGAAAGTATTATAAAGGAAGCAATCGAAATATCTGAAGGACTTGACAAAATTACTGTGGCTAACACACGCCTATGGGACATTGGCGGCTGACGTGCATTTAGCAGGTTTTGCTCCCGCATTCACCTTGTCGTTCCACGACAGCGAATGCTCCCGCAAACCGCCAAATGCCCATAGCCTCGGGCGTTAGCTGCCATAGTAAAAAAAGAATAAAGACCGATTTGTTGGCTGAAAAATCTTTGACGAACTGTCCGATTTCGGCTGGATTTTTAGACTTTTCGGCTGGACAGATTTAGCGGGTTTTGGTCGTTTTGCTTGGCGGACAATTCCTCGTAGATTTTCTAAAGAAGAATTGGTTTTTAAACTTTTGAGACTGTGGCAAATAACAATTGAAATTTTGGAAATTACGGTTGGACAACTATAAACAAAACATTAAGACAGATTAAACGCTTTTTGTTGTAGATCTTCTCTTTAGCGGGCTAAAAGTTCATTTTGACAAAGACAAAGAAAAAAAACATTTCAGCCAGAAAATTGACTTTGAAAGCTGACATTTTCTTGCGGTTTGACAGCTTTTCGACAAGAAAGAAAAACGCCTATCAACTTTAAAATAAACTAACTTTCAGACAAAGAAAATTAAATTTAATTCGTTAACTTGCGACAATTTTGTTCACCTGACAACGAAGAAAAAAAACAAAAAACCATAACGACAGCTTTTGCTCATTTAGACCGAAAAGTGGGGTTTTAAACAAACAACAAAACTTCGGTTTGCGGGGCGAAAGCTCACTTAACGGCTGAAATTGAAGCAACTAAACGACTGAATACTACGGCAGCTAACACACGCCTATGGGCACAGGCTGGCTGACGTGCATTCCGGCAGTTTTGCTCCCGCATTCACCTTGTCGCAGGGCGACAGTGAAGCTCCCGCAAACCGCCAAATGCCCATAGCCTCGGTCGTTAGCAGTAAATTTAAAAAAAAGACAGACAGGTATGATTGATGGAGGATTAAACTACGACAAGACAGTCGAAACGAACAAGATAGTTTTCAAAGGACAGACATATCAGAAAGTAACAAGCTATATTTTTATTTTTATTATGACTAGTTTGTCATTGGGAATAAGTTACTCTTTATTCACGACACAATTACAAAACGATCCTTCTAAAATGGACTATTTTATCGCAGTCCTTTTCCCTCTTTTAATTTTGACTTTGGTTGGTTTTGAGATTCGAGTACTTTTAACTAGAGACAAACTGAAAGAAATTGAAATAAATATTGGGGTTAACAAAGCAAAAACGAAACTAGTAGAAGCGACAGGAAATCTAAATTGGGAATTGTATTCAAAATTCGACCACTATATGATTTTCAGAACTGATTATAGTTTCTTAAACGACTGCCAAACGATAACTTTAGTATTTTTCCCTGACAATAGAGTATATTTTCATAGCATAAATTTTCCGAATGATTATATAAAACCTGCAAGGTTTGACAACAATTATGAGAAACTTATGACCGAATATCAACGAATAGAAAAAGACTAAAAATCTACTGCTAACACACGCCTATGTGCAATGGCGGCTGACGTGCAATTTGGAGGTTTTGCTCCCGCATTCACCTTGTCGTTCTACGACAGCGAATGCTCCCGCAACCCGCCAAATGCCCATAGCCTCGGTCGTTAGGGGCTAGTTTAGAAAAAAAATGGAACAAAAGCATAGCGAAAAAGAATGGCAAATTGAGTGAAATTATGAGCGAGTTTTTAAATCATTTACTGTTATCGAATTTTGCCAGAGAAAGTAAAACACCAACAAAAATAAAGAAAACAAGAATGGAAAATATTTCTGAGAAAAAAATATATGAAGTTATAGCGAAAATAGAGAGCATTGCATATAACCAATGCTATATTAAAAGCGAAAATGACAAAACTCCTGGAGAACCAATTATCAAAAGAGAAATACCTCCCTCAAATCCAGAGGTAGTTAATCGAATCAGTATTGACTTGGTGTATAATTTGACACTTTCATTGTTATTAAAAGTTTATGGAGACAATGAACACGTCACTAATTTTCAATCACAATTAGATGGATATATTTATAACGAAAAGAAGGTAAGATATTCTGATATAATAACAGTATGTCTTGGAAAGATTGAATTTTTAAAAGTAGAATTGGAATTAGGATTACTTAAATCTATACGAAAAGAAATAACTGGAGAAATAGTAAGTGATTTTCTATCTCTTGCACGACAAGCTATTTCTGATAACAATAAAGAAGTAGCTTCTGTACTAGCTTGTGCTTCCTTGGAAGATATTCTAAAAAAATATGCCAAATCTTCTGACTTAAATATTGAAGACAAATCTATGAGTGAAGTTGTAAACTCACTCAAAACAAAAGGGGCAATAAGTTCTGCTCAAAGTAATATTTTAAAAGGATACGTTCAAATTCGGAATAAAGTATTTCATGCAGAATGGGAGAAATTTGAGAAAGCAGACATAAATAGCATTATTGGATTTTCTGAGCAATTTATTATAGAGCATTTCAATTGAAAAAAACCAGCCCCTAACACACGCCTATGTGCACTGGCGGCTGACGTGCATTCCGGCAGTTTTGCTCCCGCATTCACTTTGTCGTTTCACGACAGCGAATGCTCCCGCAAACCGCCAAATGCCCATAGCCTCGGGCGTTAGGCGTAGTTGTAAAAAAAAAAAATATGAAACCAACTACAGTGTTTATAATTCTATATATAATTTGTGCTATTATTGTGGTTTTCTCAGTGGAATCAGAATATATGACAAAAAGAAAATCCAAATTAATAATTTTGACGTTTTCTATTCTATTGACATTAGTAGGAATTTTAGGCTTAATGGACTATCTGTATGAAACTAACATAATAATTGTTTATATTTTTCTGTTTTATCCTTTGCTTAATTTCACAAATTATCATGTACTTAGATATTTCTATGTAAAAGACACTAAAGGAAGAGAACCGATTTTTTCATATATGAAATATTATGACTTTTCACAGGGAGGATATCCAAGAAAGGTTACTAGAGCAGATAGAATTTTTAGTCTCTTATTATATTCATTTAATGTATTGGAAATTTTGGGAATATATTTTCTGATTGACACAATAAAGAACTAAAAATAGTGTCTGAACTTTCGGAAATCATTTTTCGAGTCACTTGTATGAAAAAGACAAAGAGAGATACGCTTCGCGTGGAAAATGAAAACAAGAAGTTGATAAGCGTAAAACAAAATTGCAGCCATAGACAGCACATTTAATCAGAATTCAGAGCGTTGATTGAAGATTTTGAACGCTTCGCGTGGAATTTTAAAAACATATTTTATCAAATCGACTTTATGAAAACTGACCGAAGTTTTAAATATAAGTCGGACAGTTAAACCCCAAAGAAAGAAACACTTCGTGTGGAAATCTGGGATTGACGGACTTTAGCATTTAATAAACAAAACGGTTTTATTAGTCGACAACAAACATGTACAACAAACACCGACCGCCTAACACACGCCTATGTTCACCTGCTGGCCGACGTGCAATTTGGAGGTTTTGCTCCCGCATTCACTTTGTCGTTCCACGACAGCGAATACGCCCGCAAACCGCAGGTGCCCATAGCCTCGGTCGTTAGGTGCAAGCGAAAAAAACAAAAGAGAGTGAAAACCAGAACAGAAACCGACACAAAATTCATACGTAGAAATTACAACTTCTTTTGACTGCGAACTAAAACGAAAAGAAAACCTTCTGTTTATAAAATTTGGTGCTTTTCAGACAGTTTTTTACTGCTCGACTTAAAAAATTAAGGAATTTCTATCTTTGTCAACTCGAAAATAAAGACCAGTTTAGGACATAATAAACGTACTAGAGAACATTAATAAGATTATGGAGAAAAACGACTTAAGACTTCTAATATCAATAGAAGACAGAGTAATTGCGGAGGATATACAGAACATTTTGGAAGAATCTGAAATCTATACGATGTTAGTTTCAGACAACCCTGCTTCGTCAATCATAACGACATATTCGGGATTGAATCCCGTAGAATCTATTGAAATCCAAATAAATATAAATGACTATCAACGAGCGATTGAAATACTTACTGATAGTCCGTATAAAGAATTATTAGAGATATAAATTCTTTATCAACTCGAAAATGAAAAACCATTTGAAAGTTGAAATGAAAGAAAGTATGAGTTAAATGTTTTCATATCTTTTTGCAAGTGTTTTACTTTTCGACAGGAATGAAGAAAGGAACGCTTCGCTCTAAATTTTAGACATTTGCGTTTTTTCGACAAAGTTTGAAAATTCGACACGACATTAAAAGAAATCGCCTAGCACCTAACACACGCCTATGGGCACAGGCTGGCTAACGTGCATTCCGGCGGTTTTGCGCCCGCATTCACTTTGTCGTTTCACGACAGCGAATGCTCCCGCAAACCGCCAAATGCCCATAGCCTCGGTCGTTAGGCGGCAGCAGAAAAAAAAAGAAAACACATTTAAGCAATGAATAAAATGAAAGCAAACATTGAGAAATTATTAAAAGAAATTGGAGATAACCGACACGGTTTAAGTGATTTAATTATGCACTACGGCAATCCCGAAGAATTTGAAATGCAAGAATGGTGGAATGCTCCAATTGAAGAATTAAAAGACAATCTTCGCAACAACGTCAAACCAGAAGACAAGAAAGACCTGATTCTATTAGCAATGGGCGTAGGAGCTATTGAATACGATGAAAAGAAAGTGGTAGAATACGAATAAGTTATATAAAACTAAAATAAGATGAAAAGGATAATAAATATTTTTCTGACACTATGTCTTTCGATTTTTCTATACTCGTGTGCAACTATGTTGACTCCTATGCAAGTGAACAACACACTTCCTATGCTTACAAAATCAACATATTTGTCGGTAGAACAAGCACAAAATCCAAATTGTAAGTGTCTGACACATGGAAGAAGTTACACCGCGCCTGTCGGACTAACCGCAAATGATGATTTACGAAATGCTGCAAAAGGAATTGATGAATGGGTTTCTATTGACGGGGGCAACGCATACAAACTCATAAATTTTAGGTGGGTTACAATTTCGACAGATAAATATGGTTCGCCGAGTTCAACACAACTTATAGTAGATTTTGATACATACATTTGTAAATAGAAAATCGTGCAGGTTATAATTATAATTATTCTTGTAGTTGGCATAATTGCTCTTAATCAGTGGGTTTTCAACAAAAAACGTCAACAAAGACGTGAATATTACAGAAATGAATATCTAAAATCAGATGCTTGGCAACGGAAAAGATATGTAGTTTTCAAACGAGACAATTGGCGTCGTGTTTATTGTGGTGGACGTGCCACCCAAGTTCACCACAAACGATATGCAAAACGAAACATTGGCAAAGAACCAATTGACTGGCTTGTTTCTGTATGCGACAACTGCCATAATTCAATTCACCATAAATAATTGACAATTAAAGTACAAAACAACAAACTGCCGACCGCCTAACACACGCCTATGTTCATTGGCGGCTTGACGTGCATTTAGCAGGTTTCGCTCCCGCATTCACTTTGTCGTTCCACGACAGCGAATGCTCCCGCAAACCGCCAATGCCCATAGCCTCGGTCGTTAGGGGTAATTTTAGAAAAAAAGGATGGACAGCAAATTTGTAACAAAAGAATTAAAATCGAAGATTCAGCCTTTGTTGAAAGAAAACGGTTTTCAATATTCAAGCGGAAGGACTTTTTGGAGATACCAAAGAGACAGAATTGACATTTTAAACTTTCAATCATTTAATGCTTACAATGCAAGCGTTTTAGGTTGTACGACTTTCTCGTTTTCAGTCAATTTGTCTGTTCTATTGAATTATATTCCAAGTGAAACAGAAATTTTAGAGAAGAATGGAATGAAAACTCCCTCCGAATCACAAGGGCATTTTCGTAGTCCAATTTTAAAACGAATTGAACAAAAAGAATTTCCAAGACAAGATATTTGGTTTGTTGACGATGAAGGAGAAAATTTATCGAGAGTGTTTTCTGATTGCAAGTTGCAAATTGAAACTTATGGATTAAGTTGGTTTCAGAAATTTGATTCAAAAGAATTTGTTTATGAGACGTTGAACGAATCGGAAGAGAATATGAAAGGGACGTGGGGATTTGGAAATAAAAATAGTTCAATGAGAAACAGACTACTCGCATTTACAGCGATTGAATTAAAAAAATATACTATTGCGACAGAGAAACTTAAATTGTTATTCGAGTTTTATTTGAAAGAGTACAAAACAACGAAATATGAATACTATTTGAAAAAAATGAATGAAATAGAAACTCAAATCGAACAAATAAAAAACTACCCCTAACACACGCCTATGCTTTTCGGCTGGGCGACGTGGTTTTCGTTGCGACTTGCCCGCATTTCCTTTGTCGCTGTGCGACAGGAAATGCTCCCGCAATCCGCCGAAAACGCATAGCCTCGGTCGTTATGGGTACTTATAAAAAAAAGAAAACACCATGACTATTGACAACATTAGAGAAGCGATTATCACTCTTTTTAATTTTACTGTTTTTGAAGAAACAGAAGAAAAAATTGTGTTTACAATTATTTCAGACAAGACTGCAATACTTGACAAGCGACAGACCCAAGACGTCATAGACAGACTCACATTGCTTAACACGGAGCAAGATGTAGAACTTTTTGGAAATAACTCATATGAGGTTCTAGTTAGGCAAGAAAACAGAATAATGTTTTCCAGAGAAATTACTCAAAAAGACTTAGTAAATAAGATAGAATACAATATTGATAAACCGACTGATGAGTTTTTAGTATTCTTTCTCCATAATCTAGCAAAACAAAATACTCCAAGAATTCTTAGAAGTGGAATTATGCCATTAAGGCTAAAAAAATTATACGACAACGAAAATTCACGTTGGTACGATTCTCTTATATCAAAACAAGACGATAAGAAATTAGATCAAGAGCCAAATTTATCTGAGCCTAGGATATTTGAAGTGATTAAAGAAATTGTACCTAGACTCGAAACTCTTCATATTATTTCAGACAATTCTAAAAAGAAAACTGAATACGAACAATTAGTTTATGCGTTTCTTTTTAATTTAGGTTATAATCTTAATCATACGATTCAACCATTACGATTTATTGATGAATTCACCCAATCATATAAATTAGGGCGAATTAGAAGAGCAAATTTAGGGGATGTAGAGCCACCGAAAAGAGTCTATTTAAATGAATTGATTTTACATTATCAGAAAGGAATATCAAGCGAAAGTATTGATCACCAGTTTTTATCATTCTATCATGTTCTCGAACATTTTTACGAAAAGATTTACAACGATGATATTTTGAATAGCATTAAATCAGAGCTTACGAAACCTAGTTTCTCATACAAAAGGAATAAAGATATATCAAATTTAGTCGGACTAATTCAAAGTAGATTGAAATATAAAAATGACGAATTTCAATTAAATGAACCAGAAGCTCTTGAATTGACACTGAAAAAATTCATTAAAGATATTCCTTTTCTTGCGTCTGAATTAGGCAATATATCCCCGACATTAATTGATTATTATAAATCAACAGATGTTCCCTTTTCGAAAGGTAACAGGGTGAATTTTGAGACAGCTAATCTTAATGAAATATATACAAACCTAGCTAAGCGAATCTATTTGACAAGAAATTCTATTGTACATAGCAAAGAAACAGACAAAATTAAATATACTCCTTTTCGGGATGACAAAGACTTATTAATGGAAATCTATCTTATGAGACTTATTGCAGAAATTGTAATCATTGAAAACTCAAAAGAATTATAAAACAAATAAATACGCATAACACACGCCTATGTTCACAGGCTGGCTGACGAGCACTTAGCAGGTTTTGCGCCCGCATTTCCCTTGTCGTTTCACGACAGGAAATTCGCCCGCAAACCGCCTGTGCCCATAGCCTCGGTCGTTAGGCGGCATGTAAAAAAAATAAAAATATGAAATTTAAACGAACTGATCATTGGACAGATAAAGCAAATCAACTTGGGTTATTATTTTTTGCTCAAATACTGGATGAAGCTCTTTTTGACTTTACGTTAGAAACTTATAAACCTAAGGCACTAAATGTAAGACTACTTTGTGTTGAAGTTTTACAAACTATTGACAACATAAAGAAAGGCGTAATAAAAAAACCAAATTTGAAATCAATAATTGAAGAGTTATTGTCAAATCTAAATTCAGATTACGCAGTAAAAAAGATTCTCGACACTAGGTTCGATAGAATTATTGAAAGAATTAAGAACAATGAAAATAATCTTCCAGAACTGAAAGCTACAGTTGCCTATTTGTATCATCAACTAGATCAGCGAAAATACTTAAAATCCGTTCAAGACTGTCTAACTGAATTAATTCCACAAAACAGAGAGAAAGAGAATATTTATTTTCTTACAAAAATATATCTGACTGAATTAATTAACTATGGATATTTTCCGGGGTTTATTTATCACCAAGTAAATACACATTTTTTCAATAGAACAAATTCTGTAAGTGACGTTGACCCTGTAAGCTTTTTTAACCGTTTCGATTTTTCAACGAAGAAATTTAATGTGGTTTTTAGAGTAGACAAAATTTTCTTAGAATTTCAATCAATTTCAGAACTTCTTCATTTCAAAATACATGAAAGTTTCAATATTGAAGATATATCTGGTCCTGAGAAAGAATTTATTGACAATAAAACAGAGAATGAAGTTTTCTTAGTATATGAAAATCTTGAAGCAACTGACGGAATATCAGCAAGACATAATGCCGAAATTCCTTTAGAACGCATTGCTAATTTCTTTTCGTTTTTTCACCATAAAGAAAAGCCAACTATTCAAAACAAAGCATTAGTAATTAATACCGTCGATGGTTTTACAATTTTATTAGATAAGCCAATAAAGTCTATTATTAAAAAAGAAGATATAAAACCCAAAGAAGCAGTTGAAAGAGTCAAAAGCATTTTTGTTAATTTGGATTTGCCGATGGATACGTTGTTGAGATTATCAAAGGCAATTGACATTCATAGTATTGCACTTGAAACAGATGAGATTGAGAACAAATTATTAAATTTATGGACTGCAATAGAGACGCTAATACCAAAAGATGCTGAATCCGATCAGGATAGAATAATTCAAATAATTCAGGGACTAATGCCTTTTCAATGTCAACTTTATCTTAACAATTTGATTAAACAAGTATTTAATGACTGGTATTTCTTCAATACAAGAAACGCAGCTGCGATTTTAGAGACTGTTATTACAACTGAACCAGAACAAAGAATAAATAAAATATTAGCACTTTTCACAACTAAAGAAAATGATCCAATAAGACAAAATGTCTATTCACAATTAAATGACTTTCCATTACTTAGATTTCGGATTTATACTATTAATAAACACTTTGGGAATGGCAAATCAATAAAAAAACTATTGAATGATCACATTCAACGTGTAGAATGGCAAATCCGCAGAATATATCGAGTTCGGAATCTAATAGTTCATGCTGGTCAAATGCCGACTTATTCGAATATTCTTGTTGAGAATCTTCACAATTACTATGACAATATGGTAAATTTCATTATTGACAATACAAAAGACAGCAACTTCAAAACAATAAAAGAAGGCATCATTTCGTGTGATATCGATTTAAAATGCTTAATGCATAATATTGAAAGTATTGGTGACAATGAAATAAATTTAGCAAACTACAAATTGATTTCTTAGACACAAATACACGACCGCATAACACACGCCTATGGTCACAGGCTGGCTGACGTGCATTTAGCGGGTTTTGCGCCCGCATTTCCTTTTGTCGTTTCACGACAGGAAATACGCCCGCAAACCGCCCGTGCCCATAGCCTCGGTCGTTATGCGGCATAGTAAAAAAACAAAAAAGACAGAATTACGGTTGAAAAATCTTTGACGAACTGTCCACTGTATCTCAACTTTTAGACTGTTCTGTAACGACAGAATTTACTGACCTTCGGACTTTTGCTTGGCGGACAATTCCTCGTAGATTTTCGAATGAAGAATTGGACTTTTAGCTTCTCGACTGTGACGAATAACGACTAAAGTTAATAAAACATTGATTAACTGAACAAATAAGAAAGGAATAAAATATCGTATGAAAAAACTCACTTTACAAATACTAATTTCTTTGTTTTCTTGTGCATGTTTTATATCGTGTGACTACAAACCAATTAAAATAAATTTTGAATATCCAACTTACAGAACCAATCTTAAGTCTTCTCATTTAGATACGACTACAATTCATTTGTTTTTTTGGAATGGATTCAATTCTGAGACTGTAAAAATCAAATTAAACGGAAAAGAAATTTACAAAAAAGAATTACAGGATAATAATATGCCTTGTACTGCTGATTTTGACTTTAAAAAAGAGAAAAAAAATCTTATTCAAATTTATATGAATGGAAAAAAAACAGATGAATTTGAATTTGACAACAAATATGATTGTGGAGTGATAACTTGGAACTCTCAAAAAAACGAATTAGACTTAATATATGAGATACTTGACGGAATGGTTGGTTTTGACTAATCATAATGTCATAACGAATTTACTATAAAAAACTACGACCGCATAACACACGCCTATGCTTTTCGGCTGGGCGATGTGGTTTTCGCAGCGACTTGCCCCGCATTTCCTTTGTCGCTGTGCGACTGGAAATGCTCCCGCAGTCCGCCGAAAACGCATAGCCTCGGTCGTTATGGGCAAGTGTAGAAAAAAAAGATTTGTACTTCGACAAACCTTAAAAATAGATGAATAACTTTTAGTTTTACGACAAATAATACAAGAAAAAAGAAAGAAATACGCTTCGCATGGAAAGTGGGATTGAGGAACTGAATCTCGTAAAACTANACAAAATACAGGAGAAAATACCCCAAATTATATTGATTAAATAGACTTTATGAAAGAAACTTACAGAGAAATGGATAAACGAAAAACCATATTTGCAATTCTTGTTTTTTACGTGATTGCAATTCTTTTTAGGTACTTGACAAACAAAACTCAAATCCTATCAGGACTTGACAACACTTTTATAAGAACAATCTTACAAGGAATTGGTCCCGCAATTGGTGCATTGACTGCAACTAAACTATTTCGTATTCAGAAGACAATGACCCTCAAAGGTAATTTTGAGAATCATTTTGTGCCGTTTTCAATTTATTGGTTATTTCCCATTGTACTTATTACTACAGTTGCATATTTTACAAAAGGGACTTTACCAATAGTCGCAATTTTTTCTATTTTAACGTACGGTTTACTTGAAGAAATTGGCTGGCGTGGTTTCCTGAAACAATTATTAGCTCCTTTACCAAAATTTGTAGGGATATTAGTGATAACTATTTTATGGTTCATTTGGCATTTAAACTTTGATTTGAGTAGTTCGAATCTAATCTTCTTCCTGATATTATTGTTGGGTAGTTGGGGAATTGGTTTAGTGGCAGAAAAGACAAATTCTCTTTTTGCTGTTGCTGCTTTTCACTCGACAAACAACTTATTCAGTGAGTTAAACTTGCTGAAATCTATTTTATTAGTTGTCCTTTTAGGCATTTGGATTTTAAGCATAATATATAGACACAAATTTGAGAAACTACAGAAATACAATATAACAGAACAGAACAAAACACCTAGCCCATAACACACGCCTATGTTCATTGGCTGGCTGACGTGCATTCCGGAGGTTTTGCTCCCGCATTCACTTTGTCGCTGTGCGACAGCGAATGCTCCCGCAAACCGCCAATGCCCATAGCCTCGGTCGTTATAAGCCATTTTAAAAAAAAATAAAAAATTAGAAATTATGGGAAGAACTTCAAATGCTTTTAAAGGACAAGTTGGTCGTGACGCTGGAAAAGTAGTAACAAATTTTCTGTTTGGCGACAAACATGCAACTCCGCACAGACATATCATGGCTAATGCGAAAAAAGAAATTGCAGAAGCAGAATCAAACCACAGAATTGAGACAGACAGGAAAAATCAAATGTTTGGACTAGACAGTGCTGTACTTCAAAACATTGACTTAGTTGCAGGAGTAAGAATTCCTCATGAGAAATTTGAATTAATTGATGTATTGTCTGAATTGACAACTCAACTTTCAGCAAATAAATGGGGGCAGATTTTTGACGAAGAAAATAGAATTAGGAATAAGTTTACAAATGCTTTATTCGACAAATACAAACAATGCGTATTTACATTAGAAGCTATTGACCCAACTACACCACAATTAAAATACTACAAGGACGTTATCAAGAAAGCAAATTATAGAAAAATAATTGGAAAATTTTATCCTTTGTTTGGAATACTTTTAGTCATTATACTTTTAGCTTTAGTTATAATCTTCGACGACGGAAAACCAATTGCAAGTTAAACTTAACAATAAACTTTATGCACTACACAAATTATTTTAAAGAAATTGCTACGACAGCAAAAGAGGAAGGTATTTATATTGGAATGGGAAACCCAAACGGGAAAATATTGATTATTGGAAAAGAACTAGCAATTGACGAAGAGAAAGAGAAGCATGTTTCCGACAAAACAATTAAAAGAAATCCAGCAGATTGGGTTTACAATATTGAAAATCCGCAGGAAGAAATTCCAAATTGCGTAAGTAATGAAAACTTAAATCTTTTCAATCCCTTGTTTCCATATAAAGGTATGGAAAAAAAACAACAGCCAGCTGGTCATACGTGGAGAAAATATCAACTCTTATACGAAACTCTATCTGATACTGAATCTGAAATCTATACTTTTTATGAAAACTTCTTCATTTCAGAATTAAATCAGATTCCTTCTAAATACAGTTCATTACAGAATTCAGAATTACGAGCAATATGGATTAAAAAAAGAATAGAAGTTCTTTTTAAAACTGATTTCTTTCAGAGTTTTCCGATTGTAGTTGTTGCTAGTGGTCACTATCCAAGAGAACATAATATTGACCTTTGTGAGCTTTTTGACATTGATTTTATACCTCCAACTCGACATGTTGATGACAACACAGCTCAGTGGTATAACTTACATAAGAGTAAATCTAAAACTCACCCAAAATTACTTATTCATACTTGACAATTAAGCATGGACGTGACAAATAGATTGATTGAAGAAATTGCAAACGAAATAAAACTTTTCTGCAAAGAGAACAAAATAGCGTTGTAAGAAACGAAAAAAAACGGCTTATAACACACGCCTATGTTCACAGGCTGGCTGATGTGCACTTAGCGGGTTTTGCGCCCGCATTCACTTTGTCGCTGTGCGACAGCGAATACGCCCGCAAACCGCCCGTGCCCATAGCCTCGGTCGTTAGCCGTCACCCTAAAAAAAAGCAGACATTGCAAAAATAAATGGATGAAAGAGATGATTATTCAGAAAAATACACTATATTTGCCAAATAACGTCAAGACTAAATTATGTCAACAATCTTTGGTAATAAAGTAAGAATACTTAGAGAGGAAAAACAAATTCCTCAGAGAGAATTAGCTGCTGCGTTAAAAATTGACACAGCAACATATTGTAAAATTGAAAAAGGCGACAGACGAGCAAAAAGAGAACAAATAACAGTTCTTGCAAATTTGCTGGAAGTAGAATCAAAAGACCTACTTCGTTTGTGGTCGGCAGACAAAGTTTATGAACTTATCGCCGAAGAGGAAGAAGCAACACAAATTCTAAGTGTTGTAGCAGAGAGTATTGAAGAGTATAAACAAAAAACTGCCAAAATATGAAACCACTTATAAAATACAGAGGGGGTAAGTCGAAAGAAATCCCTAACATAATCAAACACATACCACAATTTAGTGGACGCTATATTGAGCCATTTTTTGGTGGAGGAGCTTTGTTTTTCTATTTAGAACCTCAAAAAGCAATTATAAATGACATTAACTCAAAATTAATGACGTTTTATTCGGGAGTAAGGGACAATTTCGATGCTCTAAGAAACGAACTATCAGAAATCGAAAGCATATACACCGATAATCGAAAGCAATTTGAAAAATTAAAAAGTAAAACGCCTGAAAATCGTGTAGATGATAACAATGAACCATTATACTACAAAATAAGGGATATGTTTAATGACTTGGCTGAAAAAGAATATTCAGATGCTTTAATCTATTTCTTTATCAATAAGACAGCATATTCTGGTATGATACGTTACAATGCTAAAGGTGAGTTTAATGTTCCATACGGTCGATATTCTGGTTTAAATACTTCATTAGTTACTAAAGCTCATAGTAAATTATTGTCTAATACAGAGATTTTTAATCACGATTATTCTGAGATTTTTAAAATGGCAGATGAAAATGATTTTATGTTTTTAGACCCACCTTATGATTGTATATTCTCAGATTATGGCAATATTGAACATAAAGATGGTTTTAATGAAAGAAATCATACTGAGTTAGCTCGTCAGTTCAAAATGCTTAATTGTAAGGCTCTTATGGTAATTGGACGAACACCTTTAACTGAAAAACTGTATGGCGACATGATTATTGATGAATATGGAAAATCGTATGCAGTAAACATTAGAAATCGATTTAAATCAGAGGCAAGCCATATATTAATTTCAAATTATGGCACAACCGAAAAGAAATATTATCCCGAATTAGAATTTGAAAAAGAATTTGCATTTTAATTGATATGGCAAGAATTGACAGTAAAGTAATTTTCGTTACAACTTCCCCACGAACACCAGCTAAAATGATTCCTGAAATTGGGTTGTTAAACACTCATTTTTCAGGGCAACAGTGGAATACAGAAACACAAAGAGCCTTTATGGATTTATTAAAAGAGGAAAACTTTTTTAATGGTGAAGGTGCAAATGACCCAGCATTTAGTGTAAGAGACAGAATAAACCGAGCGCCAAAGGCCCTCGGTTTTGTTGTTTTGTCACCTACAATTCAGTTAACTCCAGCCGGTGTAGAGTTAGTAAACTCAAAACGAAAAGAAGAAATATTTTTAAGGCAGTTGCTCAAGTTTCAGGTTCCGTCTCCTTATCATACTCCAACTGAAAATTCGGCTGAATTTTGGGTTAAACCATATCTTGAATTATTCAGACTTGTAAGACACTTCGGTTCACTAAAATTTGATGAATTGAGGATTTTCGGTTTGCAATTAGTTGACTACCGAGAATTTGATATAATAGTTGAAAAGATTAATCAGTTCAGAATTGCAAAAGCACAGAATGAAGGAAACTACAAGCAATTTGTTGCTGAATATTTGGACTCTGAATTAAGAGAAATTTATAGTTCAGACATATCTTCAGGTAACACTCGAACTCGGCAGACAACTGATGGTTCAATTGAAAAGTTTTTGAAAACAAAATCAAGTAACATGCGAGATTATGCAGATGCTTGTGTTCGCTATTTAAGAGCCACAGCACTTGTAAATATTTCACAACTTGGAAAATCAATTTCTGTAGTGCCAGAAAAAATTCAAGAAGTTGATTATTTTTTGCAAAATACAGACAGAGAGCCTTGCTTTATTGATAATGAAAGACAATATGTTGAATACCTTGGAAATCCACAACTTCCAACATTATTTACAGATAATAGAGAATTACTTGAACAAAGAATTAGAAGAGAGTTTCTACAAATTCAAATATCAGCAAACACAACATTGCTTGAACTTAAAGATATTTTTGCAGACGAACTAGAGAATAGAAAAGAACAGCTAATTACAGAACAAGTAACTGCTATAAAAGATTATCGACAATTTGAGGAAATAAGCTCAACATTTGACCAAATAATCACAAAATCTCTTTACGACACACCATTAATGTTAGAGTGGAACACTTGGCGTGCAATGACAATGTTGGACGGTGGTAACATTAAAGCGAACTTGAAATTTGATGATTTTGGAAACCCAATGTCAACAGCACAAGGTAATATGGCTGACATTGTTTGTGATTATGAAGACTTTGGCTTAACTGTAGAAGTAACAATGCAAAGCGGACAAAAACAATATGAAACAGAGGGAGAGCCTGTAACTAGACACCTTGCAAAATTCAAAAGAGAAACAGAAAAACCTGCTTACTGCTTATTCATTGCTCCGAGCATAAATGACTCTTGCAAAGCACATTTTTACGCATTGCATAAAATGAATATACAATTTTACGGAGGAACTTCTACCATTGTACCATTACCATTAAGTGTTTTCAGAAAAATGGTTGAAGACTCCTACAACGCAAATTATGTTCCTGAACCAAGACACGTACAAAGATTTTTTGAACGGTCAAATGAATTAGCAAACTCGACTGACAACGAAGTAGATTGGTATAATGGTATAACTGAAAGAGCATTAAACTGGTTGACTGACTAAACATAAACAAAGGGCGAACGGCTAACACACGCCTATGTCCATTGGCTGGCTGACGTGCATTTAGCAGGTTTTGCTCCCGCATTCACTTTGTCGTTCCACGACAGCGAATTCGCCCGCAAACCGCCAAATGCCCATAGCCTCGGTCGTTATGGCCAATTATAGAAAAAAAAGAAAACCAATATGAGAAACATTCTAACAACTGTAATCCTGACAATTAGTAGCTTGACAATTTTTGCACAAGACAAAATAACGGAGGAATTAAAAACTCTTACAGCTAATAACCAGTACGACAAAATCATTGAACTATACGCTTCCAAAAGCAAAGAATGTTCAGCTAGAGCACTATATCTCATTGGACAAGCTTATTACATGAAAGAAAATGATGAGAAGTGTATTAAGTTTATGAATCTTTCGATTGAAAAAGATCCTAATGATCCAGCTCCCTATTATATAAAAGCTTCAACTTTAAATTACATGAAGAATTATGAAGATGCAATTCCTTGTTTTTTAGAAGCAATAAAACTTAAAAAGGATGATGCTGAATTTTATAGTGGACTTGGCGACTCGTATACTCGGCTCGAAAAGAATAGTTTGGCGATTGAAGCTTACAAAAAAGCCACAGAAATTAAAGACTGTTCATTCAGACCTTATTCAATGTTAGGTCAGCTTTATCTGGACTTAGCGCAAAATGACAAGGCATTAGAAGCGTATTACAACGCTAAATCTAAGATTACTGACAAATCTGATTCATACATAAATATTTTATTCAATATTGGCTTATTAGAATCATTACAAGGAAATTACGAAAAGGCTGAACCTAATTTTCTTGAAATTATTAAACTGGATTCAACAGATTATCATTCATATGCAAAACTAATACAGATTTACTATCACAGGGGTGAGTATGAGAAAGCAAAACCATATAAGGAGAAATTGTATACAGCGCACAAGAAAGGTCTTTTAAAAGATAATTTAGTAGATATGTTTTGTATCGACCAATTCAAATGGAACGAAAAACTAATTCAAGTTTTTGAAAGGTATCAAGAGAATTCTACCGACATTTTTGAGAAATTGCGTTTTTATATTAAAGACGCAAATGGGAAAATTGAATATAAAATTCAAACAGAATATTCACCAATCTCAGCAGAACAAGGTGGAGCGAAATATTTACTTTGCATGACAAAAGGAAATACGCACTCTACTTTCAATATTGGCTTCAACGACGACTTTAAGTATGATGACCTGAAGAAAAGTGTAATTGACATTCTTGAAAATAAAGTAAAAGCAGCGGCGACAACAACATTTGGAACAAAAAAATAACTGGCCATAACACACGCCTATGGTCATTGGCGGCTGAAGTGCAATTAGCGGGTTTTGCTCCCGCATTCACTTTGTCGTTTCACGACAGCGAACGCTCCCGCAATCCGCCGAAAACGCATAGCCTCGGTCGTCAGACTGCGCAAAAACTAAAATAGAATCGCTGAGAATGGCGCAGATGGATTTTTTCTCAGTCAGGTATCCGAATATATAAATGATGAAGGGAGTTTTTGCGTAGACTCTCGTTAGGTGCAAGTGCAAAAAAAATGCAGCGTAAAACTTTTTACAGTTTTTAGGTTGAAAATTTGCTTTTGCGGTGAAAAAACTCTATTTTTACCGCAAATTATGCAGTGAAAAGAATTATGTATATACACGAAAGAGAAAACTGGTACAATTTCGTTTGGGATAACGAAAAGATTTTACCGATATTAGCCTCAGTAAGACATTTACAAGGTAGATTGCTCGGACATATGGAAAGATTGGGTTTCGACTTAATCGAGCGTGCGACATTAGAGTCTCTAATTTTGGACGTTATTGACACGTCTAAAATCGAAGGTGAATTTCTGAACCCTGAACTTGTTCGCTCGTCTATTGCACGAAAACTAGGTATTGAAGGAGCCGAATTTGTATCTACACCACGAAATATTGAGGGCGTTGTTGATGTTCTTTTAGATGCAACTCAGAATTATGATAAATCTCTTTCTGACGAACGACTTTTTGGTTGGCACAACTCACTATTTCAATCGGGATTCAGTGGACCTGTGAAAATTGATGTTGGACGTTTTCGGTCGGCTGGAATGAAAGTCGTTTCCGGAGCATTTGGTAGAGAAAAAATACATTTTGAAGCCCCAACGCCTGAAAGAGTTCCGTTGGAAATGGACATATTTCTCAATTGGCTGAATGAGAAAAATCAGATGGATTTAGTTTTGAAATCAGCTATTTCGCATTTCTGGTTTGTTACCATTCACCCCTTTGATGATGGCAACGGACGACTTGCCCGGGCAATTATGGATATGCTTTTAGCACGAAGTGAAGGAAGTAAAATCAGATTTTACAGTATGTCCAACCAGATTTTCAAGGAACATAAACATTACAACGAAATTATTGAAAAAACGCAGAAAGGAACAAGCGACATTACGACTTATTTGCTGTGGTTTTTAGACTGTTTCGAGAGAGCGTTACTTGCAAGTGAAAAGAATTTAGAGATTATTCTTGACAAATCACATTTTTGGGAAAAACATAAATTTATTTCTATAAACGAGAGGCAACGAAGAATAATTAATTATTTATACGACAATTACGATAAGGAAGTTGGATTTTTACGAACTTCAACCTATGCAAAATTGGCTGATTGTTCAACAGATACAGCTTTGCGTGATTTACAGGACTTAGTAGAAAAAGAAATCTTAAAATCGGAAGATACTGGAAAGAAAACTAATTATTTGGTTATTAGTCCAAAAAATATACGAATTCCAAAAATTTCGACAACAAATTAAATCAAAACAAGCACCTAGCTCATAACACACGCCTATGTCCATTGGCTGGCTGACGTGCATTTTGGAGGTTTTGCTCCCGCATTCACCTTGTCGTTTCACGACAGCGAATGCTCCCGCAAACCGCCAAATGCCCATAGCCTCGGTCGTCAGGGGTTATTGCAGAAAAAAGAAAACAAACTTTGTAAAAATTGAATTATCTTTGTTGGAAAGAAATTTAATATCAATAATATGAGCAAATTAAGCGTAAACGAAGATGGTTTTTATTCACGTATTCTAGACTTACTCAAGTCGGCAAGAAGGACTATTGTTCAATCGGTTAACAAAACTATTGTGGACACTTATTTCGAAATTGGCAGATTAATCGTTGAAGAAGAGCAAAATGGCAAATCCAAAGCTGAATATGGACAAAATCTAATCTCCGAATTATCGCAGAAACTTACAACTGAATTTGGAAAAGGATTTTCGACCACTAACCTTAAGCAAATGAGAACGTTCTATCTGACTTATTCAAAAGGTCAGACGGTGTCTGACGAATTCAGATTGAGTTGGTCACATTATCTTATGCTAATGAGAATTGACAACGTGGAAGAACGCAAATTTTATGAAATTGAAACTGCCGAAAACAGTTGGAGTTTAAGAGAATTGCAACGACAATTTGACACTGCACTTTATGAAAGATTAGCTTTGAGCCGAAACAAAAATGAAGTCAAAAAGCTATCTGAAAAAGGACTGATAATTGAAAATGCACATGATTCGCTCAAAGATCCTTACGTGTTAGAATTTTTAGGATTACCCGAAGAAACGAAATATTCCGAAACCGAATTAGAACAGAAATTAATCGACAAATTAGAACATTTTTTGCTTGAATTAGGAAAAGGCTACACTTTTGTTGGTCGACAAGTAAGATTTACATTTGACGACAAACATTTTCGTGTAGACTTAGTTTTTTATAATCGTTTACTTCAGTGCTTTGTGCTGATTGACCTTAAAATCGGAGAAATTACTCACCAAGACCTCGGTCAAATACAAATGTATGTCAACTATTACGACAGATTCGTAAAGCTTGACACTGAAAATAAAACGATTGGAATTATTCTTTGTAAGAAGAAAAACGACACACTCGTTGAAATCACACTCCCGGAAAACAACGAACAAATTTTTGCTAGTAAATACATGACAGTTTAGCCGAGCAAAAAAGAACTGAAAGAATTAATCGACAACAAACTTGACGAGTGAAAGCAACAAACCCCTAACACATGCCTCGTATGTTTGCATGATATTTCAGATTGACAAAAAATTGAGATATTTGCACTCAAACAGGGAAGAATTAACAAAGGGAATAGCAACACACGCCTGATAACATTTTTGTATATCGAACCATAGATTTTGCGCCCTTTGTTTTTCCTTTTTCGAGCCTGAATAAGTATCTAAGAAACAAACAAGTGAGTTTGTATTCAGTATATTAATTAGTCGAGCCTTAAAAAGCCCATTTTAGTTTGAAATAATTGTTGATTTGGTAAAACATAGCGTTTATCAAGTCAACAATTTGTATTTTAAATACGAGCCAAAACGATGATTTCCATTTATTGATCATCCTTTTGAAGTTGAAAGCAGCTGCTGCCAGCATTACATTAATGTTGTCGCCCGTAATTCCTTTGTAGAAGTTACGATTTAAGCGGTGGTCTGTTTTTAAATGACCATTAATGGGTTCAATAGCTGCTCTTCTTTTAAATTGTTTTTTAAGCTTATTCTGTTGATATTGCGATTGTTTTTTGTTGTTAAATGGCTTTGGTATTTCGATGGTCGTATCGTTTATTTGTTTTTTCCCTTTGTAACCCCTGTCCCCAATCAATGTCTTTATTGTTCTTTTGCCCAATAACCTTTCGGCTTGTTCCAATGCTGCTTCAATCGTGTGTCCGTCATACGGATTTCGAAAGCCCATAGCTCCAATAATCACTCCCGTGGTTTGGGTGTAGATAATCGAAACCTTGTTCCCGAATTCATATTTTTTATGTTCTTTACCTTTCGATATACACTGAACATCAGGCTCATGCACTGAATAAACCTTATTCTTATCGCCCTTTTCCTGACTTAAAACACGCTTAAACAAATCAATATCAGACTGATACCTTGAATTGGATAATAAATTTCTCTCCAACTCACGAACTAATCTGCCGGCAATCGTTTTTTCTTTTCTATCGGCTTTTCTGGCTTTCCACTTGTTGCGTGGATGATTCCTGAAACGCTGGTCTAAACTTAATCTCTTTAGCGTGCGTGTGTAGCTTTGACGAACCGGAAGATTTTCTTTTCCCGCTATCTTCCTGCACTTGTCTATTATTTTTCGATGCAGTTTACTGTCTGTTGGAAAAGTGATATTTTTCTCCTGAACAGTAGTGTCAATACTCGCCGTTGAATCATGGCTGTCATTGCCATTCATACGAATACTTTCTTTGAGTATCAATTCAATCCCCCATTCTCCAATCCGATGACGAAAATGAACCAACTCCGATGCTTCGCAGGGTTCAACAGGTATAAACTCTTTTTGACCGCAAAAGTATTGGTAATAAATATTTTCACTCCATTGCTCCACCACACTTTCATCTGAAATGTTGCGCAAATGCTTTAGGATCAATAATCCGACCATNAACGAATCTTCAAACATTTGCCAATCTACTTTATTGGCTAAAATATACATCGGATGTCTTTGATCGAGCATATCTTCTAATCCAAAAAACATACTGCGTTGGCTTGTTTCATTCTTCTTTGATAACATAATTTATTTGCAAGGATTACACATCGAATATACGAAAACTTGCAGACATATACAACTATTATTAATAATATTTTATTGATATTCTTTGAATTATATCCTTTTTAAGGCGCGACTATTTAACAAAATGGAAACTTAAAAATAAAAACAGGGTTCCAAGTTGGTTTTCTTCGTTCAGCGAAGTAGAGATGCTTATTAGTTTTGCCACATTTGCATTTAACAATCAAGATTTAGTTTACCCTAAAATTTCAACAAATGAATTTCACATAAAAGCAGAAGGAATAGGACACCCGCTTATAAATCCGATTGTCAGGGTTAAAAATGACTTTGTAATTAGTGGGCTTCCTTCTGCTATGATTATCACAGGGGCGAATATGGCGGGAAAAAGTACTTTTTTACGAACAGTAGCCGTAAATCTATTATTGGCCATGAACGGATCTCCAGTCGTTGCAAAGGAATTCACATTTACACCTTGTTACTTATTTTCATGCATAAGAATACAAGATTCGTTAATAAATAATGAATCTTATTTTTATGCGGAACTCTTACGTTTAAAAGAAATTATTGAACATGTAAAAAACAATCCCAATACATTGGTTATTTTGGATGAAATATTAAGAGGAACTAATACTAAAGATAAACAAATTGGCACATTAGGACTTCTCGAAAAATTGATCCAATTGAAAGCATCTGTCATTATAGCAACCCATGACCTAACGATTGGAGAATTAGAAAAGGAACAAAGTCAAATAGTTAAAAATCAATGTTTTGAAGTGGAATTAATCAAAGATAATCTGTTTTTCGATTATAAACTTAAAAATGGTATCAGCCAAAAGTTAAACGCATCGTTCCTTTTAAAAAAAAATGGGTATAATAGATTAATAAGACGATCCTAAATTTTGAGTTAATACCCAAATACAACTTAACCCAGTTCCTGATATTGGCAGGTGAATATCTTGATTTTAAAAAGTCATGCTGATGATTCCAGAAAGTCATCAGTATGATTTAAACCAATCATCAGCATGACATTCGGATCTCATTTCCTGCAATCTGGTTTTTGAAATATGTTATTGCCCGTGCTCCACCGTTTACTCATCCTCGTCCGGGTAAATTTCCGGATAAAAATCGTAATTTTGTAGCCGCTTTTTAAAAGGTTATAAAAAAGAAAAAGTTATGTGGTTGGCATTAGCATTTTTATCGGCGTTGTTGCTTGGCGCCTACGATGTAAGCAAAAAAATATCGCTCAACGGCAACGCGGTGATTCCCGTGTTGTTTTTCTCGGTGGTTTGTTCGTCGGTTATCCTGTCACCGTTCCTCCTCCTCTCCTATATTGAACCCGGTTTACTGAAAGGGACGTTGTTTTACGTGCCGCCGGTGGATGCGTCCACCCATCTTTTACTATTTATTAAAGCCATTATCGTATTGTCGTCGTGGCTGTTCGCCTATTTTGCCATGAAACATTTACCCATTACCATAGCCTCCCCGGTAAAGGCTACTCAGCCGGTGTGGGTGGTGTTGGGCGGAGTGTTGGTTTTTGGCGAAAAGCTGAATGTATATCAATGGCTGGGTGTGGGCGTTACGCTGCTATCGTTTTACCTGTTCTCGGTAGTAGGTAAAAAGGAAGGGATTTCGGTACGATCCAACAAATGGATCTGGTTCATAGTGCTGGCTACACTTACCGGCGCGCTAAGCGGGTTGTACGATAAATACTTGCTGGGGCATATCGACCACAATGCGGTGCAGGTTTATTACACGCTCTACCAATGCCTGTTAATGGGGCTTATCACGCTGTTCCTTTGGTATCCCACCCGCGATAAAACCACACCGTTTCAGTTCCGGTGGGCCATTGCCGGCATATCGATATTGTTGGTTGCGGCTGATTTTGCCTATTTTTACGCCCTCTCGCTTCCAGGTTCAATGATCTCCATCATTTCCACCATCAGGCGTTCGGGCGTGGTGGTGCCCTTCATTGTCGGGGCATTATTTTTTAAAGATAAAAATGTAAAACTTAAAATGATCGACTTGCTGGGTGTGCTGCTCGGAATGATCTTCCTTTACCTGGGATCAAGGTAAATTGTACGGCAGCATCATTGCGTGAGAAAATTTTTGACCATTGTTGAACAAAATAACACGATAAGCGTTTGGCAGTGTCGATTAAAATTCGTACTTTTGCAAGCCAAATAAAATTATTACAGATAATTAATTAAATCTCAAAGATATGAAAAGCGGAATTCATCCGGAAAGTTACCGTGAGGTGGTTTTTAAAGATATGTCGAATGGCGATCAGTTCATTTCCCGCTCGACTGTAAACACCAAAGAAACCATCGAAATAGATGGTGTTACTTATCCGTTGGTAAAATTGGAAATTTCCAGTTCGTCGCATCCTTTTTACACGGGAAAATCGAAACTGGTGGACACTGCAGGACGTGTTGATAAGTTCATGAGCCGTTATGCAAAACGAATGGAAGCTAAAAAACAATAACTTCCGGTAACCAAAAGAAATAAAAAACCTCAGAACCAAATGGTTCTGAGGTTTTTATTTTGTATCGTAACCTTGAATGATTCATTCCTTACTCCACCGCTTTCCATTAAATTTTAAAACGATGCTCTGCCTGGTTTTCAGGTAAGGTGCTACCGCTTTTTTATCTTCATCGGTCAGCAGGAAACTGGTATTGTTCCGGACCATCAAATCATCCCCCGAACCGGTAAAAGCGAGGGCGTAAACGTTGGCGCTGTAAATTTCCGACACATCATCGCTGGTAAGTTTACCTTCCGCGGAAGCATTATCGGTGATCCAGTCTTTAGTGGCAGGAAGATCGACCCTGTCGGGCAAACGGGTCCATAAAGTATCGTAACACTCCACATTAGAGAGACAACTATCGGCGCATACTGTACGGATAACAGCTATGAACGGCCGTTCAGCCGATTTGACAAGCTTCATCTCAAAACGTGACGAAGCCGTATTTTCTACCACTATCCGTTGTTGGAGGGTATCCAGCAAAGTTATTTCAGATATTCCTCCAAAATTATTTTTAACCGTATCCGTTTGTCCCGCCTTGAAATACTCAACCAGTTCGAGCCTTTTTTGCTTATTGAGAACAGGCAAAAGCCTGTCGGGCATATTCAGGTATATCTTATCGATATTCTGCGCTTGCAGAACCTGGAAAACCAACAACAAAGCAACTGCATTAAACAGCGTTATTCTTAGAAGTTTTCTCATTGGGATAATTAACAAAACAATGGTAATAACAAAAAGCAGAATCTTATGGTTCAGATCCTGCTTTTAAATAAATGTATCGTTACAACGTTTTCTTCACTTCGGTCTCTTCGTAACTTTCGATCAAATCGCCCACCCTTATATCGTTGTAATTCTTGATGTTCAAACCACATTCGAAATTGGTTCCCACTTCCTTGACGTCCTCTTTGAAACGTTTGAGCGAATCAAGCTCGCCGGAGAACACCACAATACCATCCCTGATGACACGCACCTTGTTGCTCCGCTTCACTTTTCCTTCACGAACCAAACAACCCGCCACAGTACCTACTTTGGTGATTTTGAACACTTCCTGTACCTCGATGGTAGCGGTGATTTCTTCCTTGATTTCGGGCGAAAGCATGCCTTCCATGGCCGATTTTATCTCTTCTATCGCATCGTAAATAATGGAGTATAAGCGGATATCAATCTCTTCCTTTTCGGCTATTTTACGGGCCGAAGCGGTAGGCCGCACCTGGAAACCACAGATAATGGCATTGGAGGCCGCCGCCAACAGGATATCCGAATCGGAGATCGCTCCTACGGCTTTGTGTATAACGTTTATCTGGATATTTTCGGTCGAAAGTTTCAACAACGAATCTGAAAGAGCTTCCACCGAGCCATCCACATCACCTTTTACAATAATGTTCAGTTCCTTAAAGTCGCCCAGAGCAATACGGCGTCCCAATTCGTCCAACGTAAAGTGTTTGCGGGTACGGATACTTTGTTCGCGCTGCAATTGCTCACGTTTATTGGCAATTTCGCGGGCTTCGTGTTCACTGGCCATCACGTTGAAGTTGTCGCCGGCCTGAGGCGCGCCGTTCAACCCAAGGATCAAAGCCGGCTCGGCCGGGCGCGCTTTTTTAATGCGTTGGTTACGTTCGTTGAACATGGCCTTGATTTTCCCGTAATGAGTTCCGGCAAGCACCACGTCTCCTTGATTCAGAGTACCGTTGTGTACCAACACTGTAGCAATATACCCCCGACCCTTATCCAGTGTGGATTCGATGATGGAACCGACAGCACGTTTGTTCGGGTTGGCCTTCAACTCCAGCATTTCAGCTTCGAGCAGTACCTTTTCGAGCAACTCTGACACCCCAAGACCTTGTTTGGCCGAAATATCCTGAGACTGGTATTTTCCACCCCAATCTTCAACCAAATAATTCATGCCAGCCAAAGTTTCTTTAATTTTATCGGGATTGGCGCCCGGTTTGTCAATTTTATTAATAGCGAATATAATAGGGACATTGGCAGCAGCCGCATGATTGATGGCCTCGATGGTTTGAGGCATCACGTTATCGTCGGCAGCAACAATGATAATGGCGATGTCCGTTACTTTGGCACCACGGGCACGCATGGCTGTAAACGCTTCGTGTCCCGGAGTATCAAGGAATGTAATCCGTTGGCCGTTGTCAAGTTTTACATTGTAAGCGCCAATGTGCTGGGTAATCCCTCCCGCCTCACCGGCAATCACGTTGGTTTTGCGAATATAGTCGAGCAATGATGTTTTACCATGGTCAACGTGCCCCATAACAGTTACAATCGGAGCTCTCGGTTCAAGATCTTCCTCGGCATCGGGTTCTTCCTCGGTAATAGATTCTACTAAATCGTGGCTGATATATTCGGTTTCAAAGCCGAACTCATCCGCCACAATATTGATGGTTTCAGCATCAAGCCTTTGATTGATCGACACCATCATTCCGATGCTCATGCAAGTAGCGATAACCTGGTTAACAGACACATCCATCAAAGATGCCAACTCGCTAACCGTAACAAACTCGGTAAGTTTAAGTACGTTCTGTTCGGCATTTTCTCTTTCAACCTGTTCCTGCATTCGGGCGTTGATATTGTCGCGTTTTTCGCGGCGATATTTTGCACCTTTCCCTTTTTTATTGGTATTGGACAAACGAGCAAGCGTTTCCTTGATTTGTTTTTGAACTTCTTCCTCGTCAACGGCAGGTTTCACTAATTTTTTGAAACGATCTTTGTGTGAGGCACCACCGTCTTTTTTGTCGTTCTTTTTATTGTTGTTGTTATTATTGTGAGAGAAATCACCCGGGACTTTGTTGATATCCACTTTCTGGCTCGAAAAACGTTCGCGTTTCTTTTTCGGTTTGTCCGAATCCGAAACATTTTCGCCTTTTGCAACGTGGGTAACCTTTTTCTGTTCATTGTTACTTTTAAACTTCTCTTCTCTCTCTTTTCGCTTCTGCTCTTTTGTCTTAGGTTTTGGACGGGTTGATTGGTTTAGCTGATCCAAATCGATAGTACCGATTACTACCGGCTTTTTGTCGATAGTAGGCCGTTTGAGCTTGAATATTTTTTCAGAACTATCAACTTCGCCCGCTGCTTTTCTTGCTTTATCACCTTCGTTCGTTTCATCTACCCTTTCGTCCGGAGCATGGTTCTCAACATCTTCCTCAATAACGTCGTTATCGTCATCATCAACCTCTGTATCAACCTTATGATCAGGCTCCTCGATATTTTCCAAAACTACCGGTTTTATTACAGTTTCAGCTTTTGCAGGTTCCGGTTCTGGTTGCGCTTCGATAACCTCGGGTGCTGCCTGTGCCACAATAACCGGTTCTTTCACTTCTGTAGCAGGATGTTCCTCTACAACAGGCGCTACGGACTCCGGTTTTTCTTCAGCTACCACCACTTTTTCCGTGATTGTTTCAACCGGAGTTTCAGGGTTCACATTATTTTGGTCAGCAATATCCAGATCAACAATGGGTTCTTCAACCTCAGTAGTTTCGGGGATATCTGTTTTAGCTTTCGCATCAAGGTCAATCTGTCCCACTTGTTTTATTTGCGGAATCTGACTTTTTGGAACGTCAACAGCAATATCTACCTGTTTTTCAGCTTTTTTAGGTTGAATGTATCCTTCAAGAGCCACCGTTTCCGATTTCTCCTTGCTGTGCCGTTCCTGACTCAGCCTTTCCGATTCCAGTTTCAACGCCATGTCCTTGTTGAATTCCTTTGCAAGCAAAAGATATTCATCATCCGAAAGTTTAAAGTTCGGATCGGCAGATATTTTATGACCTTTTTTTGCCAAAAATTCGATGGCGGTATGCATCCCGACATTCAAATCCTTGCATGCTTTGCTTAATCTTATGGGCATATTTTATTTTGTTTTATAATCTTTTTTAGTTGGAAATGAAGGATTACGTCTTGTTTTAGCAACTCAGAGGAGGACAAAACATCCTCCGCGTAAATTTATTCTTCTTCGAATTCCGATGAAAGAATATCCAGTACTTCGTCAACGGTTTCTTCTTCCAGGTCTGTTCTTCTGATCAGATCCTCCCTCGGAATAGCCAATACACTACGTGCCGTATCACAACCAATTGATTTCAGAGCGTCGATCACCCATTCGTCAATTTCATCGCTGAATTCGTCGAGGTAAATATCTTCCAGATCTTCTTCTTCACTGGTTTCGCGGAATACATCCAGCGTATAGCCGGTAAGCATACTGGCCAGCTTAATGTTCTGACCTCCCTTACCAATGGCCTGCGAAACCTCTTCGGGTTTCAGATAGATTTCGGCCTTCTTTTCCGCTTCATTCAGCCGGATATACGAAATTTTAGCCGGACTGAGCGCTCGGGAAATAAACAAACTGATGTTATTGGTAAAATTGATAACATCGATGTTTTCGTTGCGGAGTTCGCGCACAATGCCATGAATACGGGCGCCCTTCACCCCCACGCAAGCTCCCACGGGGTCGATGCGGTCGTCGTACGATTCAACGGCTATTTTAGCTCTTTCGCCCGGTATGCGGGCTATTTTTTTAATCGTTATCAATCCTTCGTGGATTTCGGGGACTTCCAGTTCGAACAAGCGTTCGAGGAAAACCGGCGAAGTTCTGGAAAGGATAATTTTCGGATTGTTGTTTTTGTTTTCAACCATGGCTACCACCGCCCTCACGCTATCGCCCTTGCGATAGAAATCCGATGGAATTTGTTCTGTTTTAGGCAGATAAAGTTCGTTCCCATCTTCATCGATCAGCAACATTTCTTTTTTCCATACCTGGTAAAGTTCGGCGCTTACAATTTGGCCTACCCTTTCGCTGTATTTGGTAAAAAGATTATCCTTCTGCAATTCCATGATTTTCGAAGCCAGCGTTTGGCGTAAAGTAAGGATGGCACGGCGGCCAAAACTGATAAAATCCACTGTATCGGTTACATCTTCACCCACAGAATAATCTTCATCAATTTTCTGAGCTTCGGTCAGCGATATTTCGGTATTATCATCTTCCAGTTCATCGTCTTCCACCACCTTGCGGTTGCGGTAGATTTCGAAGTCGCCTTTATCGGGATTGATAATCACGTCGAAATTTTCGTCCGTACCGAACATCTTTGCCAGCACATTGCGGAACGACTCTTCCATTACACTGATCAATGTGCTTCTGTCAATACTTTTCAGTTCTTTAAATTCCGAAAAGGTATCAATTAAACTGATGGTTTCTTTTTTGCTCATGGCTCTATTTAAATCTTAAAATATATTTAGTGCTTTTTATTTCTGAAAATTGATAGGATATAGTTTCTTCTGTTGCGATTTTACGTTTGGCTCCTTCGGGCTTAACCAGTTTAGTAACAGTGAGATCAAAACCTTCGTCGTTCACCATAGCCAAAATTCCGGTTTGTTTCCGGCCATCTTTGCCAAGTACTTCCACTTCGTTGCCCACGTTTTTTTCGTATTGCTGCCTCACTTTGAAGGGCTCGGTAAGTCCTGCCGAACCGACTTCGAGTTCAAAATCTTCCTGGTCGCGATCCAGTTTCGATTCAACATGGCGGTTCAACTCAGCGCAGAAATCAACAGAAACACCGTCGAAAGAATCAATTTCAATGGAAATATTATTATCGGGCGTAACTTTTACGTCAACAAGATAGTATTCCGAAGCAACCAAAAAATCTTCAACTATCTGAATTACAGATTCTTTTAATATCATTTATAGTGTATAATTAAAAAAGAAGGGGACTCACTGTCCCCTACACTTTTCTTTAACGGCTGCAAAATTACAAAATAATTCTTTTAAATACAAAGATTTAAGTAAGTTTTTTCAATATCTATCATCATCAACCCCAAAATAGCAGTAGCATCCGCCGTTTAAATCTCCTTTTCGCGCCAGTTTCCCTTGAGCAAATACCAGTATCCAAGCGCTCCGCCCAGTGTCCAGTAAACAAATTCCGACATCCACACCACCCAAACTGTTGTAGGGCGAACAATGGCCGTATAATAAACGTATGAAATATAAAAAAACAAGGTAACCACTTCCATAAAAAACGCCACCCGGGTGGCTCCCGTCCCCGAAACTCCGTTGATAACAATATTGCCTACGGCAAAAAAAGCTACAGCCACCGACACCACCCGGATGACCGGCACCGAAGCCTCAACTAATGATAAATCGTCGGTGTAAATCCGTGCAAACAATTCCGGAAAAATAAACGAAAAAACCAGCACTGGCAACACCAACAACAACGAAATACGAATAATTTTATTAACAGTATGCATTACCTTTTCTTTTTCTCCGGCACCTATCATATTGCTAACTAAGGTACTGGCAGTAGTGGAAAGTGCCGAAGCCGGTATCATTAACAAAACATACATGCTCCGGCCTATGTTGGTTACGGCCAGCGGTCGTTCGCCCATACGTTCGATAAACACGAAAAACAAAAACCACGTGGAAATAGAGATAAAAAACTGAAACATAACAAACACGGAAATACTGAGTATCTGCATTATCCCTTTCACATCGACACCCCGGAACGAAAACATGCCGTATTTTTTGGTATCGGTATATAAAAAAGTATGCAATACCAAATATAAGGTGGTGATGGCTTCTGCAACCGTCGAAGCTATCGCTGCTCCGGCAATGCCAAGAGAAGGAAGCCCGAGATTTCCGAATATCAAGGCGTAATCGAGCACCACGTTGGTAAGCGAAGTAATAATGGCCGATATGGTGAGTATCCGTGTCTGGGTTATCCCAACATAATAAGCTCTGAAAATAACATTGACAAAGACAAAAAAGAAACCGAAAACCCTCCAGCGCAAGAATTCCATCGACGCGTCGTAGATGTGGTGCGAACTCACCAATATCTTCATTAAATAAGGCATCCCCAACATGGAGGCCAAAAACATGACGACTGCCAGCAACATATTAAAAACCAAACCATTATTGAAAATCGCCCCAATCTGGCCGTAGTTTTCCTCACCGTTTCGCCTCCCAATCAGTATCTGCACCCCCTGGCTAAAGCCGAAACCAACCATATAAACGGCAAAATAAAAGACCCCGGCGATGGCAGATGCCCCAAGGGCGACTTCGCTCACCCGCCCAAGAAAAGCCGTATCAGTAACATTCACCACATTTTGGGCTACCAGCGTGAGTATGATAGGGTAAGAAATATTAAGTATGTTTTTAGTCGAATTCATTGTTATGTAACAGGGGAAATGGCAAAGTATGTATTAAATTACTCTTAAAAAAAGCTGTTAACTGGAAAATGGAACAAAAATACTGAACTATAAACAAATAAAAAAGCTATCTGTTTTACAGGCAAATAGCTTTTAACGATTATTTTTCAAAAAAAGCTAACCGGCCTTCCATTTCGGAAAACCGGTTAGAAATTCATTTCAAATGTTCTCTTTTCAGGAACTTATAGATCCTTTATTTTTTGAAACCATATACGGCAAGTTCGCCCAATTCTTCTTCGATACGAAGCAGTTGGTTGTATTTGGCCATACGATCCGAACGGCTCAACGAACCGGTCTTGATCTGTCCCGAGTTAGTAGCTACGGCAATATCGGCAATAGTAGCATCTTCGGTTTCGCCCGAACGGTGAGATGTTACCGAGGTATAACCTGCGCGGTGAGCCAGTTCGATAGCGTCCAGCGTTTCGGTAAGCGACCCGATCTGGTTTACCTTGATCAGGATAGAGTTAGCGCAACCCATTTCAATACCTTTTTTCAGGTATTCAACATTGGTTACAAACAAGTCGTCACCTACCAACTGGCATTTGTTTCCAATTTTTTCGGTAAGAAGCTTCCAGCCTTCCCAGTCGTTTTCCGACATGCCATCTTCGATAGAGTCGATCGGGTATTTGGTGATAAGTTCTTCGAGATATTCAACTTGTTGGGCGGAAGTGCGTTTTTTACCTTCAGCACCTTCGAATTTTGAATAATCGTAAACGCCATCTTTGTAGAATTCAGACGAAGCACAATCGAGGCCAATGGTAACATCTTTACCCGGTTCATAACCTGCTTTTTTGATAGCGGTAAGGATCGATTCAAGAGCTTCTTCGGTACCACCGGCCAAGTTAGGAGCGAAACCACCTTCATCGCCCACAGCAGTACTTAAACCTTTATCGTGCAATACTTTTTTCAAAGCGTGGAACACTTCGGCGCCTGTACGCAAACCTTCTTTGAACGAAGGGGCACCTACCGGACGAATCATGAATTCCTGGAAAGCGATAGGAGCATCAGAGTGCGAACCACCATTGATGATGTTCATCATCGGAACGGGCAGAACGAACGTGTTGGTTCCGCCAATGTAACGGTACAGAGGTAAATCCAGGTAATTGGCAGCTGCTTTGGCCACAGCCAGCGATACGCCGAGAATAGCGTTAGCGCCGAGGTTCGATTTGGTTTTGGTACCATCGAGAGCAATCATTTTTTTGTCGATCAAACGTTGTTGCAAAGCGCAAGTGCCGATCAGGGCAGGCGCGATAACGTTGTTCACGTTAGCAACCGCTTTCTGAACACCTTTACCCAGGTAACGTCCTTTATCACCATCGCGAAGTTCGATAGCTTCGTTTTCGCCGGTTGAAGCTCCGGAAGGAACTGCAGCACGTCCAATGATACCCGATTCCAACAGGACATCAACCTCAACGGTTGGATTTCCACGAGAATCGAGAATCTCGCGGGCAAAAATTTTTTCAATTTTACTCATAATTGTTTTTATTAATTATTTGATTTTAAATTAATTATATTTATCACTTTGATAAAACAAAGATTTTTATACCAATGTAAAATACCTTTTTGAAATTTGCCACAAAATTAGTTCATTTTTTTGATAAAATAATGTAAAAAAGCCGCTTTTATTAAAATTTTAATTTCTCATGATTTCTCTTTTGTATTTTTTATACAATCTGTTGGCAATCAATAATTCATCGCCAGATGGATCAGTCAGGTATTTGCTTTTTGTGTCGTTCACCCAATTATCTTCGAACTTTTCGCACCAACTGGTGAAATGGCCGTATTCCAGTTTCTCACCTTTCAACATAGCATCATCCGTTTCCTTGATAAACTCCTCCCAACGAGGCAAGTAGTATGTTTTCATCAACCCGTTCCACTGACGGTTCGAATAATCGGTAAGTTCACCTCCCGCTTTGTGCCAGGTAGTAATAATTTGGCGGGCATTTCGTACATAATAGTCGTTTTCTCTGGCATTTCCCTGCTTACGGGCATCGTCAAGCCATTGTCCCAGCAAGAACTCATGGCGTGTTCCGAGAAGTTCGTCAATTTCGAGCCCCAACTGGATGAAATCGCGGGAATATTTCCGGAACAGCATCACGTTTTTATCTTCATAATTCCGAATCATTTTATGGTAAATCACCAACCCGTAATTGCTGAGCATCTGGCGGGTAAGGTTCACCACATCGTAACGGTAAGCATCAGAAGTACGGGTTTCGGGCTTAGCTTCCAGCAAATAACCCACAGATCGGGCAAGAGTTTTATTGTTATACGGAATTTTGGGGCTCGAAGTCCAGGATACTTTTGATAAATCGGTAACCGGTACCGCCTGGAAGATCGAGCTATGGTTCCAGATAGCTACTGCCGAATCCACCAGTACACTGTCTTTCAGCAACCGCCAGGCGGCAGCCACATACATGTCTTTTCGTTCGGCACGGCTGTAAGCGTAATTTGCAACCCAGTTGTTCACCCTGAATGTACCGGGTTCGTACCAAGGAATTTCAAACACCATCTCATAAATATACTGGTTTGCATTGATACCTTCGAGAGTAGAGCCGACCCCGAGGCAATTCGGCACCTCCAGGGCTCCGACTATGGAAGCCGACACTTTATTGACCGGCCCCACAAGAAATGTATTTCCTCCAAAATTACCAAGGTAATTCCAGATAAAAGGATCACCCTCAAAACCGGAAGTTTTTTTATAAAATTCTGCCTCTTCACAAGCATAATCAAGGAAAACGAGCTTTCCCTTGGGCACCGAATTGAACATGGCCGACAGCCGCGGCTTTGTCCAATGATCGGTATCGAAATAAAATGTCCACGACATTTGGTACCATTTAGCCTCTTTATCCACACTGGCCATTGAGCGGTAAATTGTTTCCCCCACATTTGCCAGAAAACCGGGCTCCCAGCTCGGCGGAGCAATTTCGTTGAACGGATCGGCCGAATACAAATGATCAGTACCATACATGTTGTTTTGCTCCGTCAGGTATCTTTTCTGAATTTCCATAAAAAGCGGATCGGTAGGATCCAGAAAATAAGTGGTGTATTTTTCGTCCATCCCCCCCCAGCCCGGAGTTATCCGGTTGATTTTAGCCGAAGGATACTGAACCTGTAGTTGTTCGGGCACATGGCCCGCAAATGCCGGAAGTATCGGTTTCATACCCAGAGCCCTGGCTCTTAGCAAAATCTGCTGCTGCAAATCCTGCTGTTCCACCACATAACTCATGGGCAGCGGGCCACCCCACTTGTCCATATTGGCCATGCGATGCCACGGCAAATGCGCCGGACCAGAAAAAAACGACAACACATTATCAGCATTCAGCCCGAACGTTTGCCACACTTTGAGCCATACAGCTTCCTGACCGGCGAGCAGAAGCGGCCTGTTGATACCGTTCATGGCCATCCAGTCGAGATATCGCTGCCATTTCTCCCAGCTCCAGAAGGCGAACGTATAACCAAACGTACAGGTATTGTTCATAAAACGCTCCCGGGCACGACAAACCTGACGAACCTTTTTAGCGGGCAACGGAAGCTGTCCGTTTATTTTCAAAGGCTTATCAGCCTGCCAACTGTAACTTGCCAACACGTATTTTTTTAAATACCAGTTGAACGCTGTTGCCACCGAAACCCCGTTATTGCCGCGAAGTACAATTTTCCCGCCGGGTGCCGCTTCAATTTCAAACACATCGCGCGCGCTATCGGCCTTAATTTCTTCTACCACAAAGTGAGATGCGCGCGATGGCAGCACCCGTCGGATAAGCATTTGCGATTCGTTGATGGTTTGCGACTGCGAATACAAACCGGAAGCAAGCATAATAAAGCCCAAAAACAACAAAAGCCTGGAAATCTTCATTTATTTATCACTGTTTTTAATCTGATAAATTCCTTGAAAATTAAATACTTATTTTTGACAAGTAATTCAAAATAACAAAAATGCTTTTCATAAATCTATCAGTGTTTTTTTTAAGAGAAGTTGTCTTGTTTTTTAATGTCGCTCCTACGGAGCTCGTAATGGATAATTACTACCACGATATCGCTCCTGACGGAGTTTTTTCTTAGCTTCGGAGAGGCTATAACTCGATAGAAGCGTTAATATCGTATGCAACCGAAACTCCATATAGGAGCAAAATTATAATATTGACAAAAGTCAAGACAACTTCAGAATATAAATACAAATATAAATATTTTTCAGGAATAGCGATAATATATGGAAGTTAACGATTTAAAAAAATCATATACCATAAACAGGGTATGAAATATACCACACATTTGCTATTGCATTGATTGAAATATTGTAACTAAATTTGCACAGTAGAAAAACATGTAGAAAACATAACTCAAATTAGAATAATATTATGGCTAAAATAGCAAAAAAACTGACCGACCTGATTGGTAACACGCCGTTGTTACAACTGTCCAATTATTCCGCGAACAAGAATTTGGAAGCCACCCTGTTGGTAAAACTCGAATCGTTCAACCCGGCGGGTAGTGTAAAAGATCGTATAGCAATAGCATTGATAGAAGATGCCGAAGCAAAGGGAAAACTGAAACCGGGCGTTGAAATTATCGAGCCTACCAGTGGCAACACCGGTATCGGACTGGCTTTTGTAGCCGCCGCGAAAGGTTACAAACTTACACTTACCATGCCCGAAACCATGAGCGTGGAACGTCGGAACCTGCTGAAGGCGCTTGGAGCAAACCTGGTGTTGACGCCGGGAGCCAACGGAATGAAAGGCGCTATAGCCAAAGCCATTGAGCTGGCCGAAGAGAGCGGGAACTCGTTTATTCCGCAACAGTTTGAAAACCCGGCTAACCCCGAAGTCCATAAAAACACCACAGGACCCGAAGTATGGAACGATACCGATGGAAAAGTGGATGTTTTTGTAGATGGTGTAGGTACGGGTGGTACCATAAGCGGTGTTGGCGCTTACCTGAAATCGAAAAACCCCAACATTCAAATCGTAGCCGTTGAACCTACCGATTCGGCCGTACTTTCGGGAGGAGCACCGGGACCGCATAAAATCCAGGGTATCGGAGCGGGTTTTGTGCCGAAAAATTTCAATGCCGACGTTGTTGACGAAATCTTTCAGGTAAGCAACGACCAGGCCATTCTTACTTCGCGCCAATTGGCACAGCAGGAAGGATTGCTCGTGGGTATTTCGTCGGGCGCATCGGCCTATGCCGCTACGCAACTGGCTCTTCGCCCCGAAAACAAAGGAAAAACCATCGTGGCGCTGTTGCCCGATACCGGCGAACGTTATTTATCCACTCTTCTTTACGCTTTTGAAGAATATCCTTTATAATTTATCAACAAGCATTTCCAGATATTACTTTTTTAAGATTTTAATTATCATCTATTTTACACATGAAATAAGTAGATGCAATACAAATCACCTACCTTAAACAGGGTATGAAATATGCCATAAGATTGGTATTTTGGGTGAAATAAAAAGACAGTATTTTTGTATCAGTTAAAAACAAAATAATTACAAAAAAAATGAAACTATCAAACGTAAATATGTGCATGTGTTGCTTCATGTCGCTCCGGCAATGATCCGACACAATATGTTTGCGTACATAAAAAATACTTGAAAACAGTTGATCGGTCAGAGTTTCGGTCAACTGTTTTTTTTAAACTTCAAATTTCTTTCGTCAATTATCTCATTTTATTTATTGTGTTATTTTTTATTTATTGAAAACCGATTTATTTAATGCATGTTTCGATGTGAATCGCGGCATACATTGAATAAATTCAAACAAAAAAGAGAGATTTTATCATCACATTAAAAAATATAAAGTTATGGCTGGATTTTCACCCGCATTCAGAAATGCACTCGCAAAAATATTAAATGTAAAATCGAACAGTAAAAACAATCATTCATCTAACAATAAAAGTATTATGTCAACAAATCAGTTAAAATTTGAAACGCTGCAAGTACATGCAGGTCAGGAAGTGGACAAAACAACTCATGCCCGCGCGGTACCCATTTATCAAACTTCATCCTATGTATTCGAAGATGCCCAGGACGGAGCCGACCTCTTCGGCCTCCGCAAATTCGGGAACATCTATACCCGCCTGCAAAACCCTACTACCGACGTTTTCGAAAAACGCGTGGCGGCACTCGAAGGCGGTGTTACCGGCCTGGCTACCTCTTCGGGGCAATCGGCCCAGTTCATAGCGCTGAACAACATCCTTCAGGTAGGCGATAACTTCGTTTCCACTTCACATTTGTACGGCGGCACCTACAACCAGTTCAAATCGCAATTCAAACGGCTGGGCATTGAAGCACGTTTCACCCCCAACGATGATCCTATCGAATTCGAAAAGCTGATCGACGACAGCACCAAGGCCATTTACCTCGAAACCATTGGAAACCCGGAACTGAACATCCCCGATTTCGATGCCATTGCCGCCATTGCCAAAGCCCACGACATTCCGTTGATTGTGGACAATACCTTCGGCGCCGGTGGTTACCTGTTCCGGCCTATCGAACATGGAGCCTCGGTGGTAGTGGAATCGGCCACCAAATGGATCGGCGGACACGGAACATCCATCGGCGGAGTGATTGTGGACAGCGGAACATTCAACTGGGGCAACGGTAAGTTCCCTTCGTTCACGCAGCCATCCGAAAGTTACCACGGACTTGTATTTTGGGACGTTTTTGGAACCAATGGTTCCTTTGGCAACATTGCCTTCAACATCCGCGCCCGCGTGGAAGGGCTCCGCGACTGGGGAAACACCATCAGTCCCTTCAACTCGTTCCTGCTGATACAAGGGCTTGAAACGCTATCGCTAAGGGTAGAACGCCACGTTCAAAACACGCAGGCGGTGGCCGAATGGCTCGAAAGACATCCGAAAGTGGAATATGTGAACTACCCCGGCCTGAAAAGCAGTAAATACCACAAGCTGGCCAAACAATATTTCCCGAAAGGGGCAGGCGCGGTCCTCACATTCAAGGTAAAAGGCGACCCTAAAAACGCCGACACACTGATTGATAACGTAAAATTGCTCAGCCACTTAGCCAATGTGGGAGATGCCAAAACATTGATCATCCACCCGGCAGCCACCACCCACGAACAACTTTCGCCCGAGGAGCAAATCAGTTCGGGAGTCATTCCGGGATTGTTGCGCATATCGGTAGGTATCGAAAATATCAACGACATCATTGGCGACATCAGCCAGGCATTGGACGCCATTAAATAAATTGATCTGAATTATTAACCTGAATGAAATGGATGCGTGCATACTTGTTTGTGTTACCTCCAAACATCTGGTTTTGATACCGGTTAGTATATCATACAATGTAGCAAACAAATGTTTGTGTATGTATGAATTTTTCAAGCCGGTCAGTTAACGAACGACCGGCTTTATTTTGATTTTTGTTGTTTTGTTAGTATTTGTTTTAGAATTTATTCATTGTTTTTTCTACGATGTGATATCGTGGAATTAACAATGGATAAAATCATTTATCCCGGTTAAACTGTAGAGACGTCGCATGCAACGTCTCTACTAATCTATCCTACCAATAACATTTCCTCGTTTTCTACTTTCCACGCGATGAAAATCGAGCGGAAGCGGGGCAGTGCTTGTGGCGATTGGACGCGCAATTCAGCGGTCTTTGCTCCCGCATTCACTTTGTCGTTTCATGGCAGCGAACGCTCCCGCAAATCCGCCAAATGCCCATAGCATAGATCGTTATGGCTCATTATGAAAAAAATAAAGCTCGTTTGTAATGAAAATTGAGCCGTATTTCATATATTTGTGGGCTGAAACACGAAAATTATGGCAGAAACGAAACAAATAGAAATTTTAAATTTCATTCAAGCCCACGCAAACTGCTCCTCGGACGAGATTCACAAAGAGTTTTCCACTTCGTTTAGTTTTGTGACAGTCAAACGAATTTAGCACAACTCCTGACCCAGAAATACATCATCTCAGAAGAAAAAGGTAAAGGAACAAAATACTTTATTTCACCTTCCTATGAATTGTTATATTCGATTGACTTAGACAGTTATTACGAAAAGAAAATTGACGAAAGGCAGATTAAAGAAAAATTCAACTTGGAAATCTTCGAATTATTAGACAAGACTGAAATTATAAATAAAACTGAGCTTTTAAACTTACTGACTTACAAGCGAAATTATAAATGAGTGAAGAACAAAAAAGGATATTAGAACTACAACTCTGGAATATAGCCAACACCCTGAGAGGAAAAATGAATGCGGACGAATTCCGTGATTATATTTTGGGCTTTATTTTCTACAAGTATTTGAGTGAGAAAATGGAGATTTTTGCAAACGAGATTTTGAAACAAGACAAAATTAAGTTTCGAGAAATCACACCTAAAATACCAGAAGCCATTGAGTTTTTGGAAGCGATTAAAGAAGAAGCGTTAGAGAAATTAGGATATTTCCTGAAACCCGAAGAACTTTTTTCCGAAGTTGCAAAACGTGGGAATGGCGACAATGCAGAGGAAGTCCCGATAGCTATCGGGATTGACGAAAGCAAAACCAATTTTATACTCGAAGATTTACAAAAAATACTGACCAATATTCAGTTGAGTACCATGGGAACTGCCAGCGAAGAGGATTTTGATAACCTTTTCGAAGATATGGACTTGAATAGTACAAAACTTGGAAAAACTCCCGAAGCCAGAAATACAATTATTGCCAAAGTGCTTGCGCACCTCGACAAGATTGATTTTAAGCTGGAAAGCACCGAATTGGACGTATTGGGCGATGCTTACGAATATCTGATTGGGCAGTTTGCCAGTGGAGCAGGGAAAAAAGCCGGTGAATTTTACACTCCTCAAGAAGTTTCTAAAATACTTGCAAAAATTGTAACTACGGGAAAACACAAACTAAAATCAGTTTACGACCCCACGTGTGGCTCTGGATCGTTGCTGTTACGAGTTGCAAAGGAAGTAAAAGAGGTAAACAACTTTTACGGTCAGGAAATGAATCGAACTACATACAACCTTGCCCGCATGAATATGATTTTACACGGTGTGCATTATCGAAAATTTGATATTCGGCAAGAGGACACGCTCGAACATCCGCAACATATCGACCAACAATTTGAAGCCATTGTGGCTAATCCGCCATTTTCGGCTCAGTGGAGCGCCAACCCCTTGTTTACAACCGATGACCGATTCAGCCAGTATGGAAAATTAGCTCCAAGTAGCAAAGCCGACTATGCGTTTGTACAACACATGATTTATCATTTGGCTGAAAATGGCACCATGGCTATTGTATTACCTCACGGAGCATTATTTCGTGGTGGAGCTGAGCAACACATTCGCCGTTACTTAATTGAGAACAAAAACTTTTTAGATACAGTGATTGGATTACCTGCTAATATTTTTTATGGTACTAGTATTCCAACTTGTATTATGGTTTTCAAAAAATGCCGTGAAAATTCCGATGACATTCTGTTTATTGATGCAAGTAATGAGTTTGAAAAGGTAAAAACCCAAAACATGTTGCGCGATGAACATATCAATAAAATTATCGATACTTTCCGCAATCGTACTGAATTGGAAAAATACAGTAAAAGAGCCACACTCAAAGAGATTGAAGAAAACGACTTTAATCTCAATATTCCCAGATATGTAGATACTTTCGAGGAGGAAGCCGAAATTGATATTTTTGCAGTTATGCGCGAAATTAGAACACTGGAAAATAAACGCACAGAGTTAGATCAACAGATTAATGTTTATTTTAAAGAACTTGGTTTGCAATTTCAATACTAAATAAATTATGAAGTCAGAAGAAATTAAACAACTGTTTGAACAATTTGAGGCAGCAGCATCGGAACTTGAAGGTGTAGAGTGCTGGAGTGCCCGCGAATTACAGGTTTTACTGGGTTACAGCAAATGGGAAAATTTCGAAAAAGTAATCCAAAAAGCGAAAGATGCCTGTAAAAATGCAGGTGAAGAAACCGACTATCATTTTCCTGACGTCAGGAAGATGATAACTAAAGGAAAAGGTGCTCAGGATGAAATAGATGACATCCTTCTAACTCGTTACGCCTGTTATTTAACCGCCCAAAATGGTGACAGTCGCAAAGAAGAAATTGCATTTGCACAAAACTATTTTGCAGTACAAACCCGTAGAGCCGAGATGGTTGAACAACGAATTCTGGAATTTGAGCGGGTAAAAGCACGTGAGAAACTAAGTCAAACCGAAAAGCAACTTTCTGGAATTTTGTACGAAAGAGGTGTTGACAGTCAGGGCTTTGCTATTATTAGAAGCAAAGGCGACCAGGCACTCTTTAGGCTTAATACTCAAATGCTAAAACGAAGAATGGGTGTACCTGAAAATCGTCCGGTGGCTGATTTCTTACCAACCATTAGCATCAAAGCCAAAGATTTAGCTGCTGAAATGACAGGTTTAAATGTACAAACCAAGAACCTGAAAGGACAAACCGGAATAGAGAAAGAACATGTGGATAATAATCTGGCAGTTCGAAATATGCTTACTCAGCGGGGAATTGTTCCCGAAAACCTACCCCCTGCCGAAGACGTAAAGAAACTCCAACGAAAACTTGACGGAGATGAAAAGAAATTGCTTAAAGGCAAGAAAAAGTAAGCTATTCCAAATAAAAAATCAGGTATTTATTTTTTTTTGCATCTATTCATCCTTAATTTTAGGTGAAAGTACAATATAATCATCGAGATGGCGACAAAAGAACAAAAAGTAGGCAGAGTTCCAAATT
>JGI20225J20221_1001030_pt1 | contig 47197 bp, 30 predicted proteins | sample BioMet4_FD_20221 | JGI IMG/M metagenome (IMG submission 20221) | reverse complement strand
GCCTGGCCTAGAAGGCCCGCACCCCGAAGCGCCTACCCAGAACTTGCCCAGAATAAGGAACTACCTCTTCTCTAACCGAATAACTTCTTAGAACTTTGGGCCTTAAAGCTGGAAGATCACACTACGGGCAACCGCTCTTTACAAAGGAGTTTACTACAGAAACAAAACCGCCTCCTTCAGGGCCAGTCGAATCGCATATCGCGCCTATGCCGGAACCGACCCGGGACGTTCTTACCCACCCGCTACAAGTTTTTTCAGACTCTTGCGCACCGCGCTTTAAGCGTGGAACCTAGGAGCCTCTCCTAGCTTGCCCGCTAGTGTCCGCACCGCGTCAAGTTCCTTAGAGGTGCTGCTTTCTCTGTTTCACTCTAAAGGCGAGCTCCTGGGAGAGCGGCCGACTTGAGCTAATCCGCGCGAAGGGTATTCTCGCAACAGCTACTTTCTCCTTAAATTCGCCCTTCCGGTACTGCTTTTCGACAAAGCACGCCTACACCTGTTACTGCCCCGTAACAAGGCACGCACTCTGCGGCTCTTTTGCCTACTTTTCGGTACTAAGGCTGCGGCCTGGAAAATTTCTTCTCGACGCGAACGAGGCTACGCCCCGAGTTCCTTGACTAAGCCGCCATAGTGTCCGCCACCGCCGAGGGCGCCGACATCGGTACCATCTTGAGCGATCGCGTGGATTTCAAAGACAACTTCAGAGTAATAATCGAGTCCACGAACCAAAGAATCATCGAGTTCGTATTCGACACCAAGGTCATTGAGGATCGACAAAGTCTCATAAAAGCGCTTTTCGCTGGCCTCGGAGAGATAATCTTTGATTTTCGGCGCCCCGGCAGCGATTTTCTGATCGCTTTCGACTTTGCAGTCGAGAATCCGCATCGGATTCAGTTTGAGGCGTTCATGGCAATCATCGCACATTTCGTCGATGTGACCGGCGAAATAGGTCTTCAACGCTTCGCGATAGGCTTTGCGGGTTTCGTCATCGCCGATCGTGTTGATCTTCAGCGAAAGCTTCTGGAAACCGAGCATGTAAAGGCCTTGCATCGCCATGATGATGCACTCGGCATCGACTCGGGAAGAATCCTGGCCGATTTCTTCGACGCCAAATTGGTTGAATTGCCGATAACGCCCCAATTGCGGACGTTCATAGCGGAAAGCCGGACCGCAATAGAAAAGCTTAAGCGGCATTTCTTCGGTCGCATAAAGTTTATTGCTGACCACCGCCCGGACGACGCCAGCCGTGAACTCCGGACGCAAAGTCACCGAGCGATCGCCTTTATCGTTAAAGGTGTACATCTCCTTGCGGACAATGTCGCTGCTTTCGCCGGTCCCCCGGGAAAAAACCTCGGTGTATTCGAGGACGGGCGGCACGATTTCGGTGTAGGCATAAAGTTCGGCGGTGGCCTTTAAAACCGAGGCGATATAGCTCATTCCCGCCGCTTCGTTCCCATAGATATCATGCATGCCTTTGACGCTGACGTAATCCATATTTTTTCTCCTTAGCGAACCGTTTAGTGAATCGCTTTTTCTTTCCCTTGTCAATGAATAATGCGGCTGACCTCGTAGACCCCTTTCACCGATTTCAAATCGGCGAAGACGTCATCGAGGGTTTTCGAATCGCTCACGTAGATCTTCATATCGACGATGTCATTCATCGTCGATTGGATCACTTTGGCTTTGAGGTCATTGACGGCCACCCCTTTGCCCGAGAGGTGAGCCAAGAGGTCGGCCAATAAGCCCGTTCGGTCATTGGCGAAGATCTCGATATCGACCGGATAAGTCGAAATTCCAAGCTCTTTCTTCCATTCCACGCTGATGAGGCGGCTCCCGGCCTTTTGAATATTGGGGCAAGAAGCCCGATGGACGGTGATGCCTTTGCCTTTGGTCACGTAGCCAACGATGTCGTCGCCCGGAATGGGCGTGCAACAATGGGCCAATTCGATTTTGGCATTGCCGGCGTTTTTGATGTAGACCGGGTTTTTGTCGTCATTGACATCGCTATGGCGATCGAGTTTGAAGTCATCTTTCTTCTTTCGAACGTTGAGGAAGTCGATGATCGTGAGCGCCGAAGGATTCTTTCGATCGATCGCCGCGTAGAGTTCATCGAGCGTTTTGACGCCGAATTGATCGAAGACTTTTGGCTGGTCGAGCAGCTTGCTCATCTCGCCCTCGCCGATATCTTGAGAAGCAAAACTTTCCACCGCGGCGTCGTGGCCTCGCTGAATGTTCTCTTCGAGAGTCAGATCGGCGTTCTTCTTTTGAATCGCTTTCTTGATGTGGGCTTTGGCGCTCGCGGTCTTGGCGATATCAAGCCAGCCCAAATTCGGCCCGCTGGCGGTTTTCGAGGTGCGAATTTCGCAAACATCACCGGTCTTGAGAACGGTGTTGAGCGGGACCAAAGTGCCGTTGACGATCGCTCCCACCGCCGAGTCTCCGACTTTGGTGTGGATCTTATAGGCGAAATCGAGCGTAGTCGCGCCCGTCGGGAGGTCAATGACCTTCCCTAATGGGGTGAAAACGTAGACGTTGGCGTTAAAAATATCATTGGAGAGGGCGGCCATGTAGTCCTTGGCTTCCTCGTTTTCGTTCTCGCCTGACATGCTGACGAAATCGCGGAACCAATGGAGCCGCTCTTCGATGTCGCGCTGCTCCTCTTTGGCGTTATAGTGCTCGCCTTCCTTGTAACGCCAATGGGCGGCGATGCCCGTCTCGGCGACTTCATCCATCTCCTCAGTCCGGATTTGGACTTCGTAAATGTTGCCATCGCCCGAGATAATCGAGGTATGAAGCGACTGATACATATTGGGTTTCGGCATGGCGATATAGTCTTTGAAACGGCCCGGGATCGGCTTATAGGTCGCGTGGATGATGCCGAGGATCTCGTAGCAGTTCATCTCGCTTTGGGTGATGATGCGGACCGCCAAGACATCGTAAATCTCATCGAAATTGTAGTTTTTGAGATACATTTTGCGGTAAATCGAATAAATCGATTTGACCCGCGATTCGATCTTGAAAGGAATCTGCTTCTCAAAAAGCATATCGGCGATGCGTTTCTTCAGGTTGTTGAGGGATTCTTGGCGATTGGCCTCTTTCTTATTGAGCAAATCGAGAATCTCGTTGTATTTGGCGGGCTCAAGATACTTGAGGGAAAGATCCTCAAGTTCCGATTGGATTGTGTAAATGCCAAGCCGGTGAGCGATCGGGGTGAAGACCTCGAGGGTCTCTTTGGCCAAGGCTTGTTGCCTCTCAGGTTTGAGGGCCTCAAGAGTCCGCATATTGTGGAGCCGATCGGCTAATTTAACCAAAATAACCCGGACGTCTTTGGCCATGCCAAGGAAAATCTTTCGGTGGTCTTCCGCCTCGAAATCCTGTTCGGTCCGATGCGAAAGCTTCATCCGTTGGATTTTGGTCAAGCTATCGACGATCATCGCCACATCGTCGCCGAACTGTTTGCGGATGTCTTCGATCGTGAGGTCGGTGTCTTCGACGGTATCGTGAAGCAAGCCCGAGGCCAGCGTCTCGGGCCCGGACTGGAGTTCCGCCAGAATATAAGCGACCTCAATCGGGTGATGAATGTAAGGCTCACCGCTTTTGCGAAGGACCCCTGCATGCTTCAGATCCGCCAAATGATAGGCGTCTTCGACCATCTTGCGGTCGGCCGGATTCTTGATATAGGTATAGAAAAGCTCGCGCAGTTGCTCAAACGAATGCATCGGATAGCCCCCGTTAGGAAGCACCGCGCTCTTGTTCTCTTTTTGCTCGATTTTGGGCTGCTCGTTCATACGGGAGTATTATAAGCCACTCCAAGGGAAATAAGCCACACTTTGACTCTCAAATTAGACGCTTTCCGCCCAGAGGTCAATTCCCTGGCGTCCCTTGTACTCATTGAGGACAAAACGGACTTTGAGGGAAACTTTGTCTTTTTCCGCGAAAGCATTCTCCCCAAGGGCGAAAGAAAACAAACGAACCGAGGGATTGAGGGGCGTTGAAAGGTATTTGCCCCCGGAAAGATAGGTGAAACTCTTCGGATCAAGGTTGTTTAAGAGGAAATAGGGGGCTTTCCATTCTTGGCCAAAGGGGCCGAAAGAACGGAGAATTTGATAGTTAGCCACGGTGGCTTCGCTCACGTCTAAAGGAATCAGTTTTTCTTCTTGGGTGGTCAACTTATGCTTCAATGCCGCAAAAAGGAAGTCCTTCTTGAACGAAGCGAAATCCTCTTTTTTGATTGAAACGCCACCAGCGAAAGCGTGCCCGCCTTTCGTCAGAGGGCTCTTCATGTTTTCAAGGGCTTTGAGGACATTGAAGCCTTCTTTGCTCCGGATGCTTCCCACCAAAAGGGAGGGATCTTTCTTCGAAGGCGAAAACACCGCGACCGGTTTATCGTATTCTTGAAGGAGCCGGTTGGCCAATAAGCCATTGAGGCCTTCGGGGATATCCGCTTCGACGACCAAGGCTTCTTCGGAAGGGTCGAAAGAAAGCTGGGCTTCGGCCGCTTTGGTCTTGTTCTTCCGTTCCTCGTTGACCTCATTGAGCCAGTTCACGAGGGCTTCTTTGCCTTCAAAGGGCTCGGTGACAAAGTATTTGAGCAAACGGTTGGTCTCATAGCCTTCTAAAAGGCGCCCCACCGCATTGAGCTTCGGGATGATCTCCATCTGCAAGACGTTTTCGTCGATCGTCGTTTTGTCCGTTAAGGAGGCAATTTCCGGATAACGGTTCTTTTGAAGCGCGAGAAGAGCCAATCGGACGATTTCGCGGTTATAGTCCTTCAAAGGCATCAGATCGCTCAAGGTCGAAAGGGCGCCAAGCGTCAAAAGATAGTCGTCTTTCTGGCCCAATAAAGCCACTGAAAAGATAAAAGCGAGATAACCCGCTGAGATCGGAGTCGAACCATATGCTAAGGTGTCAGGATGAAGGAGCGCGACGCATTCGGGGTCTTTTTCGCTCCGTTCATGGTGGTCGAGAATCAAAAGTTTAATCCCTTTTTTCGCACATTCTTCCGCCGCGGGGAAAGCGGTCACGCCATTATCGGTCGTGAAGATGATCGAAAAGCCTTTAGCGGCGATTTTATCGACGTTTTCAACGTTCAACCCATAGCCGTCTTTGTAGCGGGAAGGCAAATAGCCTTCCGCCGGGAGCCCGAAGGCCCTCAAAGCCCGCACGGTGATCGAGCAAGACATAATTCCATCGGTATCGTAATCGCCATAGACCAAGACCGATTGTTTCTGCGCCTTTGCTTCTGTTAAGAAGGCGATGGCTTTTTGGGTTTCCTCTTTATCGCTGATGAGCGGAAGCGAAGAAAAAGAGGGGGCTAAAACCCTCTTTTCGTAATCCTGTTTCGAAAAGCCGTAATAAGAAAGGAGCTTCTCTAAGAAATCCATTAATCGTTGATGCCGATAAAGATGGCTTCTTCGGGTTCCGCGCCTTTTTTACGCGGGCCTTGGGCGTTGGCAAGAGGCGTCTCTTTCTTGAGCGGATGGAAGTTCAAATGGATCTGGGCCAAGACCTTGTCGAAGAGAATCGACATCGGGGCCAATAAGACCAGGACCAAGATTAAGGCAATGGCGAAGCCGATGAGAGCACCCAAATAATCCAAACGCCAAATCGACGGGAGAATGCCGGCGAAAATGATGAAGGAAACCGAGGCCAATAAGCTATAGAGAACCAAATCGCCCGCCCCTTGTTTATTGGCGGCAATGAGGGTAGTTGAACGGAAAGCCAAAGTCGACTTATCGCGTTCGCGGCTCTCTTTGGTGAGCTCTTTTTCTTTCTCCAAAATGAAGAGGGCCAAAATGTAAGAGAGCAAAGTCACGGCGATGATGCCCATCGAAGCTAACGGAGTAACCGCTAAGCGGGAAAGGGCGAAGAAACCGGCGACGCTGAGACCCGAAACCCCAGCGATAAGGCTGGCGGCAAGTCCGCGCGAAGAACGATAGCGGATCCAGAAATAAACGAGAAGCGAGGCTAAGGAGATGCCCACGGCAAGATAAACGTTGCCTAAGCTTGGAGTTCCGGCTTCCACGCTCACGACATCGGCTCGGGCATAAAGGGCCGTATCAAAGGTGGTCGAAGCGGAATCCATGGCATCAGCTAAGGAAGAATAGGTCTGGGAAATGCCTGAGAAAGTCGAGCTCACGCTATAATCGCTCGTCGTCGATAAGGCGCTGGTGAGCGGAACGTTATAGTAATAAGCGGTATAGGTCGTCTTATTGTCGGAATCATAGATTTCGCCCGTCTGAGCGGTGATGCTTCCGGCCAATTGATCCAAAGTCGTGACTTTGCCATCGACCGTCAAGGAATACTTGGCGAGGAAGTCGCTCTTCACCTGAGCGTCGTTGAGGAGCTTGTTGGCATTCGAGCCTTTCTTGACCCGATATTCGAGGGAAAGGGCGGTCGAATCGTTATAAGCCGAAGCGTAGTTGTAGGCGCTGCCATCTTTAAAGGTGAAGACGCTGACGCCAACGATCGAAGCCACCGCTAAGACACCGGCGATGATGGCCACGGCTTTCTTGCTCTTCTGGAAATCGGTATCGGCATAGGGGCCGAAATAACTTTGTTTTTCGTCTTTGAGCGGGTTGATGAGCTTGCTCTCGTCAACGCCATAGCTCCGCGAAAGCTGAGTTTCGACGGTATTATCGTTGGCTAAGAGCCAGCCTTCGAGACGGAGGATCAAAATATTGCTGATCGCGCCAAGCGCGCCGCCGAAGACGAGGACAAGGCCGAGCTTGCCGACGACATCCGGAAGTAAGCCATAGACACAAAGACCAATCACGATCGAAGCGATGCCGGAGTCGATGGTCGGCCACAAAGCTTTTTTGATCGCCTCTTGATGGGCTTTCTTCGGGCTTCGTCCGGCGTAAAGTTCTTCTTTGACTTTAGCGAAATAGTAGACGCCACCGAATCCGGTGACCAAGCTTACGAGCAATAGCCCCAGCAAGACGCCGATACCGAACTGCGTCGAGAAATAGACCATAAGAAGCATCGTGCCAACGACGCTGACGGCAACGTTAGAAAGAATCGCCACCGCGCCCAAGCGATAATAGAGAGCGAGGATCACGGCCGCGAAAGCCAAAACCACCAAGGACGCGATCATCGTGTAAGAGGCAGCCGGCGAAAGGTGCCAATCGCCAGCGGAAACGAGTTCCTCGACCGAGGCCGAGATATCATTGGCGTAAGCAAAGCTCACATCGACGCCGGCGTTCGAGCCGAAGTCGGCGCTATGATAACTCTTGGCATTGAGAATGTTGACGTAATATTTCGCGGCTTTATAAGCGGCATCGGATTTCGAGGAATCGTAGCCGTTCTCGGTTAAAGCTTCCGAGTTCGGGACGAGTTGAAGGCGCTTGTAATCGTTATCGTCGTCTTTATCATCGTACCAAGCGTTGGCCGCATTCTCGCCGAAGATCAATCGTTTGGACATGTTGACGTCGTAGTCTTTGCTTGAACTGCTCGAGGCGTCGGCGTAGTTATCGCCGGTCTGGCGATTCGCCCACAAAACGAGGTAGCAATTGACCGCGCTGGTGCCTTTTTCGCTATCGGCGCCCGTCGTGTTGCTCTTGCAGAAATCAATCAAATCGTCCATCGCTTCGCCCTTATTGGGGTAATTGACGGGGATCGTGACGACCGGAATCGAAACGTTATTGTTGGTAATATAGGTGATGCTCGCGGTTTGATTCTCGAACATCTTGTTATCGGCATAAGCTTCGCCGAGGTAAGTATCATCGGCTTTCTTCTGAACCGTGGTATCGCTGCAGCCAGCGGTGATGGTCAAGTTGCCACCGGAGAAGGGCAAATACGATTCGAGGTAAGTGTATTCGGTCGCATCAGCTTTCTGGGCCCGGATTGTGACTTTGATGGTATCATAGCCGATCTTCGTGACCGTGCCATTGCTGTCCCAAGCCTTTAAGCGGGCTTCCATTTCGGTGGCTACGGCGTTGATCGCGGTATCGCCATCGGCCGCCGTCACGTAGTTATCGGTTTTATTGCCGTAATAAACATCCGTGGTGTAATTCGAGATTTTGAAATAAAGCTCTTTGCCTGAGCCATAGGTCACATCGGTATCAAGCGAGGTGATGGTCGTCCCAATCGTGGCCGCCGCTCCGAAGAGAATGGCGCCCGATAAGAGCAAATACGCTAATTTACGTCGCATAAACTTCCTCCCACTACCCTACGCATTAAAAAACGCGCTGGTAAGCGAGGTTCATTCTAGCGCATACGCGAGGGCGCATACAAGGCAAAATTTCATTTTTAGCGGAAATCCTCCTTCCATAGGAAGGAAGAAAAGACGACGAGAAAACGAAAAGAGGCTACTTTTGCAATTTTGAAGGGGCTTTTGCAGGGATTCCATCCTTGTAAGTGTTAAGGGCGACATAAAGCATATTCTTATCGATCGGTTTGGTTAAATGCTCGTTCATGCCGGTTTTGAAGATTTTGTCGCTGTCTTCGCTGAAGGCGTTGGCGGTCATCGCCAAAATCGGAGTCGTCAGGGCGTCTTTCCGTCCCGAACCCCGAATCCGTTTGGTCGCTTCATAGCCATCCATGATCGGCATCGAGATGTCCATAAGAATGAGGGAGAAGCTCCCTTCTTTGGAAGCGAGGAATTTTTCGACCGCCTCTTGGCCGTTTTTGGCCAAGGCGATATCGGCTTGAGTCGGTTTCAGAAGATAAAGGGCGATGGCCTGGTTGATGGCATTATCCTCAACCAAAAGCACCCGGTGATTCGACAAGTTCGGCGTATAGGCGCTCACATGGGAGGTTTTCGCGGCCTCGATGCGGGTAAAGGGAATTTCGACGGTGACGGCAAAGCCGCCCTCCCCGACGTTGCGGGCTTCGGTATGTCCGCCCATTTGGGTGAAAAGATCGCGGGCGATCCGTAAGGAAAGCTCACTGCCTTCGGCGCTTTCTAAGCCCGAAGAAGAGCCATTGGAATTGAGAGCGGTCAAGAGGGACGTCGACAAGGAGTCGCCGGCGGTTTTTACCTCGAAACGATAGGCGCTTTGAGTCTCGGATAACGTTTTCTCGGTAACCTCAAAGGAAATCGTCTTGCCTTCGGGGGTGTGTTTGACCGCATTGTCAAGGAAGTTCAACAAGGCCCGTTTGAGCTGGGTGGAGTCCCCCTGCACTTGCGAATGGATGATGCCTTTGAAATCGGTGCGGAAACTGATGGCGGTTGATTCGATCTCCCCTTGGACAATGCCCGAGAGGGAGTTAAGGACATCGAACAAATTGAACGGTTCGTTCTTGAGTTCGACTTTGCTGCTTTCAAGATGGGTCACATCGAGAACGTTATTGACTAATGAGAGCAAGTGGTCGGAGCTTTCGGAAATGTTGCTGAGGCAGCGGTTGACGGTATCGATCGTCCGGAGATTATCGCGGGCGATATCGGTCATGCCTTGAATGCCGTAAATCGGGGTCAAGATATCATGAGCCATGTTTCGTAAGAAGACCGAACGGGCTGCAGCGGCTTTCTCATCCTTCTCAGCGATCTCTTTGGCCAAGGCTCTCGCCTTTCTTTCTTTGGCATCCGTCCGGCCGATTCCGACGAAAAGGAAGAGAGCCGCGACGAAAAAGAACACGGCGGAAAGAATGATGAAGGTGAGCCAAAGGGCCTGTTCTTTGCCCGTGAAAACAAAAATCATTCCTAGGAGAAAGAGGATTAATGCGAGGACTTCGGAAATGCCCCCACCGATCAAAAAGACCTGAAAAGGCGAATCTTTCAAAAGTTGTTCTCGTTTATTCATCGTCTTGCCCTCCCTCACGAAACTCCTTTCGGAGCTAAAACGTCAAATTGTTAAATTTAATTATATCAAAAAAGCGAACCTTGATGAGGCTTTTTTAAATGCTCATAGGCTTTTTCGGTCGCAACCCGGCCCCGCGGCGTGCGATTGATCATGCCAATCATCAGCAAATACGGCTCATAAACGTCTTCGAGATTGGTGATCTCTTCTCCGATGGAGGAAGCGATGGTCTCAAGGCCGACCGGCCCGCCATGGAAGCGTTCGATGATCGCGGTGAGGTATTTGATATCGACATCATCAAGGCCGAGTTCATCGATTTTCAAAGCGGTCAGCGCGTTGAGGGCCGCCGCTTTGTCAATCACCTCTTTATCTTCATACGAAGCAAAATCGCGAACCCGCTTATAAAGGCGGTTAGCAATACGCGGAGTGCCGCGGGAACGATGAGCCAGGAGCATTTCGGCGTCCTTATCAATCGGCATCCCTAAGACATGGGAAGTTCGTTCGATGATTTGGGCCAATTCTTCGGGGGTATAGAAATTCAGTTTGGCGGAAATGCCGAAACGGGCGCGCAAAGGCGAAGAAAGATCGCCTGCCCGCGTCGTCGCCCCCACTAAGGTAAACGGCGCCAGATCCATCGTTAAGGCTTTGGCGTTGCCATCGCGGTTGATCATGATGGAAAGTTTGAAATCTTCCATCGCGCCATAAAGCACTTCCTCGACTTGAGAAGGCAGGCGGTGAATTTCATCGATGAAAAGGACGTCGCCGGCTTCGAGTTCGCTCAATATCGCCGCTAAATCCCCTGGCTTTTCGATCGAAGGGCCATTGATCACTTTGATTTTGCCGCCCATTTCGTTGGCGATGACGTAGGCCAAAGTGGTTTTGCCTAAGCCCGGTGGGCCATAAAGCAAAACGTGGTCAAGGCATTCGTTGCGGTTTTTGGCACCGACAATAAAAACCTTGAGGTTATGTTTGAGCTCGCTTTGCCCGACATAATCCTTTAAAGTTTGGGGACGGAGAGTCAACTCACTCGAGGTGTCTTCGTCTTCTTTGTTGGCATCAAGGAGTCTGGACATTACTTCCCTCCCTTCGAGAGTTTGCGTAAGGCGAGACGAAGGATGTCTTCGTTGGTGGCTTCCGGTTCATTGATCGTGGCCAGCACGTTTTCGATATCTTTGGCTTTGAAACCAAGATTCTTGAGGGCTTCCTCGACTTCTTCGTATTGCTTCGGGTTGCCTTTTTCGTCGGTTTCAGCGAGTTGGCCTTTCAAATCAAGGATGATCTGGGCCGCCGCTTTCGGGCCGATGCCCGGGAGTTTTTTAAGATATGTCGTGTTGTTGGCTTTGATCGCATTGAAAAGCTCGTCCGGCGTCGTTTCTTTGAGGGCGTTAAGAGCGGTCTTCGGGCCGATGCCTTTGACATCGATGAGGGAAAGGAAGGCCTGCTTCTCCAATTTGGAAGAGAAACCGACCAAATAATGGTCGTTCTCGTTAAAGACTTCGTAAGCGTAGACATAAGCCTCTTGGCTCGCGTGGAATTCATTCGGACGGGAGACTAGCAAAAGATAAGTGACGTCATGAACGTCCAGGGCAATCGAATCTTTTAAGACATCCACTACGATGCCTTTTAATGCATAATACATAAATTATTGATAAAGAAGAATGAAGGAGAGAACGAGGACGAAACTCAGGGCGACACCCCCTAAGAGGGCAAGAAGATAAAACAAGCTTTTCTCTTTCATTTCCTCTTTATTATAAACGAAAGGAAAAGCGATGGCGAGGTTACTCGCTATACTCGAAATCGAACTCGCCAATGCTCACGGTATCACCGGCTTGGGCGCCTTTCTCTTTCAACTCGTCTTCAACCCCGATTTTGTCGAGATAGTCGATGAGTTTCTTGATGCCTTCATCGGTCGAAAGGTTAATCAGGGCGTATTCTTTTTCGACTTGTTCGCCCTGGATCTTCCACCAATGGGCTTTCGGATGGATGATCTCGAAGGCTTCGATCGCTTTGTCCTTATGGGCATCGTAGATCTTGAGTCCCCCTTCTTTCTCGCTCATGCCTTTCAGCGGGAACTCGGGTGTCTTTTCAATGAGATCCATCGTTTTCTTCAAAAGTTCGTTCACGCCTTGATGAGTCAAAGACGACAACGCCAAGGACTTAAAGCCTAACTTCTGGTCGAAAGCCGCTTTTCGCTCTTCGGCGCCTTCGACGTCCATCATCGAAGCGACCACGATTTGCGGGCGATTTTCGAGTCCAGCCCCGTAATCTTTGAGTTCTTCGTTGATGTTTTGATAATCGCTATAGGCATCGCGCTCGCCCGCCATCGAAACCAGGTGAATCAAAACCCGGCAGCGTTCGATATGGCGCAAGAATTGGATTCCTAAGCCTTTGCCTTCGTGCGCGCCTTGGATCAAACCCGGCATATCGGCCAAAACAAAGCTCCGGCCGTCTTCAAGATGGCAAACGCCTAAGTTAGCCGGCGGGCCGGCGTCTTGCTACCGCGCGCGTACGCGCCCGGCGTACAACGGGAGCCGGGAACTTCAAAAGGCGGGAGCAGCGCGGTGGCAGCACTCGGAGTCTTTTCGTCCCCGCCTTCACAACCCGGACGTAGAGTTTTTTCTTACCCGCGGCTGTTATCAGGAGCCAGGGCGGGCCGGCGCGCCTTCCCGCGGGTTTCCGGGTCTGCGAACGAAATTTTCCAACCGGGGTGGGCAGTGGCCGTAAGGCGGTTCTAGCGGCGTTTTACGGTAGGGCGGCGCGTTTCTTTGTGCCGACGACTAAGATCTTGAATTCTACGGAGCGCCCTACGGCGCGCGACAACTAACGGCGAAGGGAAAGGCGCACCGTTTAGGTGCGAAAGGAATTGCAGCACTCGGCGGCCGGGTTCCAGGGTTGGCGGGGCCGTATATAGGAAAGTGCCTGGAACTAAGGCTTGAACTCGCGCGAAACGGTATNTTTGGCCAAGGTTTCGTCTAAGAGTTTTTTCTCCTCCGCGGACAAAACATAATGCGCTTTGTTCTTTTTGATGAGTTTCATCTCGTGATAGAAATTCATCGAGGTTTTGCCGGGATGAGAAATCGAAGAATCGGGATCATCGCTCCAGTTAACCGGGATTTCTTTAATCCGGTAGTGATTGAGCGAAAGGATATAAAGGTACTCGACATCGAAGGCGAAGCCATCGCAAGTCTGCTTTTTCGCCAGCATCTTGGCAATTGGCGCCTTGAAGAGCTTATAGCCGCACTGGGTGTCCGTGAGCCCTTGGAAATGGAACTTCATTTTGATGAGTTTCCGCGAACCCCAGGAGATCAAACGACGGGTTAGGGTTTGCTTCGATAAAATCTTGGCCCCACCGCAATGCCGGCTGGCGGTGAATGCTTCGTATTTGTCGATGATCGGCAAGATGGTATCTAAGGTATGCAAATCAGTCGCGAAGTCGGCATCCATGAACATCACGTAGTCCCCTTGCGCTTCCAAGATGCCGCGTTGGACGTTATGACCTTTGCCGGCGTGGTTTTGATAAGAAACGAGCCGAACCTGTTTCGGCATTTCCTTTAATGCTAACGCCATCGCCTTCTGGTTTGGCTCGTCCGAGCCATCGGAGACAATCAAAAACTCGTAATCGAGACCGAGGCTATCGTAATAAGGAATGGCCTTGGTTTTGATATTGGCGACAAGTTTTGCGGTTTGATTTTTAACGGGAAAGATAACTGATAATTTCATAAAGTGCTCCGAGATGATGGGGAAGAGAAGTCACGGGAATCGCCTTCCTCAAAAAATAAACTCCAACCCAAGGCGATTTTGCTGGACAAGCTTCCTTAAGAAAGGAAGATAGGGGTATTTTACCCCTAAAATAGTGTTTCGCCAAACCTCAAGAAAGGGAGGGGCTTCCCCCTCCCTTAAAAAATCGAATAAAGATACGATATTAGGCGGACTTCTTCTTGCGAACGAAGAAGTAGCCTCCGGCGGCGAGAACCGCAACGGCAGCTAAGCCACCGAGAACAAGGGTAGAAGAATTGTCCGAAGTCTGGACCGGATTGGCGGCAGTCGGAGCGGAAGAGGGGATAGTGCGATTTGCAAAATTGCTCAGCACCGCTGCTCCCTGCGAAGTTGCGGCTCCGTATTTCCACATAATGTAATCATAGAGAGAGGCGGCTCTTTCGTAATAAACATTCGAGTCTTTATTCGCTGTGGCTGACGTGAAGGTTGAAGCGACGGAAAGGGCAGTTAATTGATTTCATCCCATTGGACTTTGGTTCCGCTTCCCGTTACGGCGTAGCCCGTGGTGAAGGAGCCATCCCCTACTTCGCCATCCTGGACCCACTTCATCGGTTGGCGGTAAGAAAGATCGGCATAGGAGTCCGTGCCGGTTGTCGCGCCATTTTGCCAGTTGCCGCTCATGCCAAGCTCATCGCCATAATAAATCCAGGTGCAGCCGGGCATCATCAGTTCGGCGATCTCCGCGCAGGTCGCGGCTTTTAAAGCCTCGGGGTAGTTGCTGCTCGTAATCGTGCCTTGGGCTTGAATCCCCGAGGCATCGCCGCTTCCGACCACCCGGTTAAGACAACGGGCAATATCGTGGTTCGAGGTAAAGGCGCCATTGATGAAGGAATAGGAAGAGACCGCGCTTGAGGAGCCGGTCCGATAATGGTCGTTGGCCGCCATGATCGAGGCGACGTTCCAATTGCCGGTATAGGAAATGGCCGAAGTCGAATTCTTTAAGGAAGCATCGGCGCTTGTGGTATAGGCGTCGCCTGAAACGTACCCATCATAGGATTGAATCGGTTTGCCGACACTGGAATTCAAGGAATTCGCCGCCGCGCTGGTGATATTGAAGTACGAATAAAAATCGAACAAGGAATCGAATCCTTCGTAGAAAGGTGCGACGTGATAGGCATGACCATCAAAGTTCTCGCCCACGAAGAAGGCATCGGGATAATCGGCTTTGACCGAAGCGTTGATCTCACGCCAGAAGTTCAAATTCTTCGTGAGGTTCGAGGAATAATTGAGGGTCTTGCCGCTCGCGGAAGTCGAAATATCGCTGATGATCGTATCGCCACCATCGGAGGTGACCTCGTCTTCGAGGAAGATATGTTTGACCGCATCCATCCGGAAGCCACTTACACCCAAAGCGCACCAATACTTGGCCATCTTGATCACGGCGTCGCGGGTGGCTTGATACGAATAATTGAGCTCGGGCATCGCCGAACCGAATTTGGCGTAATAGGAATAAGGATGATCGCCATAAGGATACCAATAGTTATCCTCTTTGATCTCCGATTGTGTCTCATGATTGCCCCATTGATAATAACCGCGATAATCCCGGTCCAACTGGGCGGATTTGATGAACCAATCGTTGCTGGTCGAGGTGTGATTAAGGACCAGGTCCATGATGACCGCCATGCCTTTGGTATTGGCATCGGCGATGAGCTGTTGATAGTCGGCTAAAGCGGTCGCGCTATCCACCGCGCCTTTCTTGGTGCTGGCGGGCGAATTTTTAGAGCCAAATTTTGGATCAACGAGATAATAATTGGTGATGTCGTAACCATGGTAGGAATCCGAAAGCTGAATCGGGGTGAGCCAAAGGACATTGACGCCAAGATCCTTGAGGTAATCAAGCTTTTGGTCAATGCCATAGATATCACCAAAGCCATCGCCATCACTATCGGCGAAGGACGAGACCATGATTTGGTAACCCACCCCAGCGCCACTGGTAAGATAACTCTTTGTGCTATCACCTTTTAAGAATAATGGCGAAGTCGGCGCTAAGGCTTTATCGGTCCAATTAGCGTTATTGTAGGTACTATCCCCATAGGTCACATCCGTGCCTTTATCCCCAGCGAAGGGATCGCTGATTGTTACCGCCGGACTCTTTAAAGCCGTTCCGACTTTATCCTGTACGGTGAAAACGTGATAGGAAGTTGTCCCATCCTCATTCGTCAAAGCGTAGTTGGGCAGATAGACATAGGAGTTGCCCCCATCGTTAGCCCAGAAACCACTATCGGAACTCCGGGATTCACTCTTGACGATCTGAAGACCCACCTTGGTGTCTAACGTCGTGCCATCCTTTTGATAGAAGTTCATCGGGGTGCCACCCATCTGCAATTTGTCGGCATCCCAGCCCCCATCGTAAGTTTTCGTTAAATCAACGTCGATATAAGCCCCACCGAATTCATCGATGGTCGCATCGCCAGTCGCCGACATCCGGTCATCCGAAGAAGTCCGACCGGACCAATCAAAGCGATAACCTTCGCCTTTATTGGGCGAATATGGCCAAGCCCAGACATCCCAAGTGCTATAAGAAGCAGCCGTATTGTCATAACGGAGATAGTGGTAATAAAGGTGATTGCTCTTGGAGGTTTTCTTTAAGCCATCCATATACTCGTTGACTTGAGTCTGGGTATGATCGACTGAAGAAGAACCCGAACCCGACGAAGAACTCGAAGAAGTCTTGCTCGAGGAAGAAGTTTGACTCGAGGTCGCACTGCTTGAAGAACCGGAACCGGAAGAGGACAAAGAAGAAACGACGCTTTGGCCATTGCAACTCGCTAAAGCAAGAGCCGAAAAGCCCAGAATGAACGGCAACGATCGCTTCAAAGTATTTTTCATAAAAGGTCCCTCTTTTTCTATATTTTTTAAGATCTAATTTGGCTTCTCTATCTTAACATAAAAAGCCGGGGATTTTAGCCCCCGGCTTAGTGAATCAGAATCGAAGATTAGATGCTCTTCTTTTTACGAACGAAGAAGTAGCCACCAGCAGCAAGAACCGCAAGCATTGCTAAACCACCAAGAGCGATAGTCGAAGAAGAATCATTGTTCGTATTTTTTGAAACGATAGAGGCACCACTTACGCTTCTGTTGGCGAAGTTTTCATAGCCATATGCTTTAACGATTTCATTATAACGAGCGGCAGCTTTTTGAACAGTAGTTCCAGAATCGTACGTGGCAGCAAGAGGGGCATCTCTAAAAGCATTTTGCTGAGTATCGGACATTGTAAGATAGCCAGTCTTTAAATTCGCCCAAGTAGAGAGAGCAACAGCTTTAGAAGCACATTCGGTGTCAGTATTCGAAAGCAAATGAGTCGCAAACGTTTCTTCTGTCATCGTGTATTTTGCATAAATCGTAGCATCGGATGTGATTGTGACATTACTGCCATATGCATTTTCAAGCGCGGTATCAGAAAACCACCCCTGGAATTCATACCCATCTTTCGCCGCTGGCGTCGAAGGAGTAAAAGCACTACCAGAAGCAACGCTTTCAAAACCAAGGGACGTTGCAGTTTGAATTCCAAATTCAACAAGTTCGGATTTTTCTGAAATTGTATAAGTCACACTAGAAGTGCAAGAATCCCAAGCGGTATTGCTAAAAGCGTTATATAACTCAGCAGAAGTCATCGCAGTGCTATCAAAATAATTCCATTTATTCCAAGGGTTTCCAGTAAAGTCTGAAGTACCGGGAGCCCAACGAGAGATGATGATGTGAGTATAGCCAGAATAAGTGCCAACATCACCAGAAAGCGTCGCCGTTCCAGAACCACTGCCTAGCGAAATGCCTGGCCAAGTTGTTCCGTTTGTTCCATCCCAAACATGGGCGTAGTAATCAGCGTTGGCTTGACCCCAGTAACTGGAATTCAAAGTTAAATAAATCTTCGAAAGTCCCGAGGTCGTTTCGGCTTGAACCGGTTCCGCCACTTTGGCATTATTGTTGACCATGCCTACTGCGAGTCCCGCACCAACGGCTGAGATCCCGCCTAAGGCAAGAAGTAATTTTGTGAACTTTTTCATTTTTATACCTCAAAAGCGCCATATGGCACTTTCAATGGGGATATGGTAAGACAATAATTTAGGGGTTGCAAGCGCTTTCAGTGCAAATGTAAGGGCTTTTTATCGAATAAAAACGTAAAGATCATCAAAACGTTCGCCCCATCGAAAGTCACGAGGAAATTTAAAGATGTCGAAAGCAGGATTATGAGTAACTACTCACAAGGTTTCCATTTCGCCGAGGTTCAAATTATGAGCCAAAAGAAAGACCAAGCCCCATGTAGAGCTTGGTCCTAAAGAATCAAAACGGCTTAGAGAATCGTGGCGAGTTTCTCCACTGCGGCAATCGCGCCGAAGGCCCAGCCCGAGAGAATCACGCTGCAAGTGAGAAGAAGCAAGAATAGCGGCTTAAGGTGAGGGTGATCCATCCTTTTTCCTCCTTTGAAGGAAGACTATCTCGACTTCGTTACCCTTATTATAGCGGATATCTCTTCTTTTCGCAAAACTCAGAAGTTCTTCAATAAGAGGAATTCGTTCTGGAGCCCGGTGAACTTGTAGTCCGTGCCAACCGTGATGTTGCCCGTGCGGCCTTGAGAGGAGTAGACAATCGAATAAGTCCCACTGCCCATCCCAACCGGAGTCGAACCACCTGCCGCGGCATAATTGGTGTAATTGATCCGGCCAAACAAGAAGCCATAGTAATAATTCGCCGAATTATCGAGCATGTTGTAGGCAATGCCACAGCCATGGCTGATCGCGTCATCCCAACCGCTGATGCCTTTGGCACCCCACTTGGACGTCCCATCGTATTGGCGGCCCAGAATGTCATTTAAGACGCTCTGGCGCGCTAAGGAAGCGGCCTTGAAGAGCTCAAAGTACTTGTTATAGGTGATCTTGCGGTCCCACTTAAAGCTATTGACCGCATCGCCATACATATAGGAATTGCGCATCAGTTTCGTCCCATCTTTAAGGCTCACGTAATCGCCGCTATCGGCTTTTGAGAAATAGGGATCATCGGCTTTAAGGAGCTTTTGCCGGAAGATCTCTTCGCCGCCTTGCGTGAAAGCAATACCTTCGGAGAAGAGGACCGAAGCCATCGAAGCAACGCTGGCCTCCATCGCTTCCGTCGAATCGGCGGCCGTCGAGGTCGTTCCATTGTAATTGAGGGTGTAATTCATCTGATCATAGTTCGTGTAATTATCGTGGCACGAGGCATAGTTCACCGTCTGGGTGGGATTGGCATAATCGAGCTGGCCGCTCTTCATGTGACCGTTGAGCATATAGGTCACGCCATCTTTATCCGTTGAAGACCAGTCGCTCCCTTTTTGCATGAAGCCCCAACCGAGGTGTTCTTCGCCTTTGAGGGCTTGTTTGCCCGGGCTATTGAAGCAGCCGATGCCAATCGGGCAATCGCTCTGACCTGGATAAAGCGTGGTGTAGCAAGAAGCCGCCACCGCACGTTTACCGGATTTATCACTCATATCGTAGGAGCCATCGGCGGTCCAGCCTTCGCCATAAAGGACGATCGATGGATCGATCGCGTAAAGGGCTTGGGATGCTTTTTTGAGAGTGGCGCAATCAAGGACGCCCATCACGTCGAAGCGGAAGCCTTTGATTTGGTATTCTTTGGCCCACCAGCAAAGCGAGTTGACGATAAAGGAAGACGCCATCGGCCGTTCGGTGGCGATTTCATTGCCCACGCCCGAGCCATTGGTGTACGCCCCATCGCTCGAGGTCCGGAAATAGTAATAAGGGACCAGTTTCTGGAAGGCGCTGTTATTGGCACTCGAAACGTGGTTATAGACGACGTCCATGATCGTCCGGATGCCACCATCGGCGTAAGAAGAAACCAGATTCTTGAATTCTTTGATTCTGGTCGTCGGACGGAATGGGTTCGAACTATAAGCGCCTTCGACGACGTTATAGTTGAGCGGATTGTAGCCCCAGTTATAGCTTGGCGCTGTCACCGAAGCGGTATCGGCATTGGCCAAACTCGTATAAGCGCCGTCTTTATCGAGCCAACGCTCATCGTTATCTTGATCGAACACCGGGAGAAGTTGCACGGCATTGAAACCCATCTCGGCGATATTGTCACGCCCAGTCTTGACCGTAGTCGTGCCATCCGTCAAGGTTGTGCCTTTTTCGCTAAAGGCGTTATAGGTGCCATTGACATAGCCACTATTGCTCTTCCACGAGGAATCGGCGGTCAAATCGCGGACATGAACCTCGTAGACGCTCAGCTGGTTCGGCGATGAAATCGCCGGAAGCCGGCTTGAAAGGGTATCCCAGCCGGTCGGATTTTCCAAGCTTGACCAATCCAAGATCGCCGCCCGGCGGCCATTGATGCCCGTCGCTTTGGCGTAAGGATCGCAGACTTCGTTCGTGCCATTGCTGTTGGTGACGGTGTAGGTATAGAAATAGGGATACTCGTTATCGAGGTAATCGCCTTTTAAGGTATAACTCCAAACGCCTTTATCGCCATAGACCATTGAATAAAGGTGACCGCCATTTTGGGCGAGGTTCACCGGGGTCATCAAATCGCCTGGCGTACCGACCATGAAGATCTTGACTTGAACATCGGCCGAGGTCGGAGCCCACACTTTGAAGGTGCAACTCTCGTGGGTGGCCGTGACGCCGAGGTCATCGCCGGCATAGGTATAGTTATCGCTGAAGGCTTGGGTGTCATACAAAAGCGCGAACGTTGCGGTCTTGCCCTTCATCTTATTTGGGGCTAAGGCGAAAGCGCATTCGAGGTAGAAATTCTTATTGGGCACGACATCCTGATCGAAAACAATATCAAAGGTGCTCGCGTTCGGGTTAGCGCTCTTAAGTAAATAATCGCTCTTATGCATAATCTTATCTTCGCTTGAGAGATGATAATAGGTTGAATCAAAAGCGTAAAGATTATAGGTGCTGCAAACCCCCACGCTTTGGGCGTCCCGACCCGTCGGATCCCCGGTTCCGACCACATGCAAGGTCTTCCAATCGGTGAAGGCCGCGCTGCCGATCCGATCGCCGACCGCGTCCTCTTTGCGGGCATAGGTTTCCACCACCCCGCCATCGCCGGCGTTGGCGTAGACCGTGATCATGTTATCAACCGCGTATTTGGCAAAGCGGCCAAACGGGCAAACCGTATCGGCGGACTGATCAGCCCAAGTCCCGGCTTTCTTAATGATGAAAGAAATCGAAGTCGTCACATTGCCGGCCCACGGGGCGGCCGACATATCGAAAATCTTATAGAGACCAAAGGCATCGCTACTGACGGTATCCTGGTTATCGAAGGTCGTTTCGCCATAAACATCGCCGCCGACGCCCTGAGCCCAAACCCAAAGCCGTTTATCGGCGTAGGCCCCGTCATCGCGGTGATAATAGATTTTGACTTTCCCCGTCCAAAGTTGATCGGTGTAATCGCCTTCTCCGCTATCGCTCGAACTCGAAGAAGAAATCACCGAGGAAGAGCTTGAGGAGGAAGGCGAAGAAGAGTTGGACGAAGACGAACTGGTCTGGCTTGAAGAGGAGGCCCCTTTCGAAGACGAAGAACTCGCCACCGAAGAAGAAGCCGCGCTCGAAGCGGGCGTGCCCCCGCCGCAGGCGCTTAACGAAAGCGCTAAGCCGAATAAGAGAAGCGAAATGGTGGATTTTTTCATCCGGTTACCTCCTAAGCCCCTAACAAAATAGACGCATAGCCTTGGATCGTGAGCGAAGTCCCGTCAACGCTGGAGAGGCTCTTCGACGTATTGATGTCGGCGAGGATGTTGGCGTTAGAAGCTAATGTGAGACTCTTCGCACTGCTTCCCACATTATGAATCAAAAGATAGCTCTTGCCACTATAAGAAATATCGAAGGCGCAGATGACGCTATTGGAGAAATCGTGATAGGCGTAAGTACCCTTTTGGAATACGTCATTGAATTTGTTCCGCACCGAGAGGACTTTGCGATAATGGTTAATCATGCTCCAACCATCCGTCAAGGCTTCTTTGACCCCAACAGTGACTTGATTGGCATAAGTGAAGTTTTCGGGTTGTTTGCATTTACTCTCGCCTTCGCCCCAAAGCATCGCTTGCCGTCTTGCCGCATCGGTGGATTCGCTCCCGCGGATGCCCCGCATCTGGATTTCTTCGCCATAATACATAAACGGAGTCCCAGGCGTCAATAAATACGCAGAAACCGTGACTTTCCGTTCAGATTCCGCTGCGGCTCCATGGCCCGAGAAATAACTGCCCCAGCGGTCTTGGTCGTGATTGGAGACAAAGAAGGCCGGCTCAATGCCCCCAGCCGTCGAAATGCCACTTTGAACCAGCGGCAAATTCTTGCCAAACCGCTTCGGCCCATCAGCATAACCTTCGAGATAGCCCATGCTGCCATAGGCGCTCCCTTCGGCGGTCGGGAAATTGAAAACATGCATTCCCGAGCCGGTGTAAGTATTAAGGGTGGATTGATCATTGACCCAAGCTTCGCCGACTTGGTAAGCGCCGGGCTTATAGGCTTGGACGGTGTCGACGAGCCACTTCATAAACGCCACGTTCTTGGTCGCGTCATTATAGTAATAATACGTGCAGGCATCGTAACGGAATCCTGCCACGCCAAGATCGAGCCAATATTTCATGATAGTGGCCATTTCCGTGCGGACGTTGGCCGTATCGAGATTGAACTCCGGCATCGAAGAGTCGAAGCGGCTTTCGACATAAACGCCGGTCACGACGTCTTGGTTATAGCCGCTCTTGCTGAATCGGCTCCAGGAAAAATCGTTCTTATGGCTGTCGGCGGCGGTGTTATTGGCGTTGAAATCGCTTTGCCACTTCTGGAACCACGTCGATTGATTCGACGCGTGGTTAAAGACCATGTCCATCACGATGCCGATATGATGACTTTTTGCACTGCTAACGAGGGTTTTGAAATCCTCAAGCGTGCCAAAAGAGGAGTCGATCGCGTAATAGTCCTTCACGTCGTATTTATGGTAGGTCGGCGAAGGATGAACTGGCGTGAGCCAAAGATAGGAAACCCCGAGGTTTTGGAGGTAATCGAGTTTCGAGGTGATGCCATTGAGATCGCCCACCCCATCGTTATTGCTGTCGCAATAGGAACCCACGAAAATCTCGTAGAAAGCGCTGCCGCCTTCATTGGTCGAGGTGTCCATCACGTAGCCTTGAGGAAGGGGGCTAGAAGAAACGGGATTACTGGAAATCGGAGCGGAAGAACTCACGCTTTCCGAAGAGGCTATCGCGCTCGATGCCGTTGAAGAAACGGACGCTCCGTTCCCGCCGCACGAGGGCAATAAAAGGGCGAAGAGGGAGAAAACGAAGAAAGGATGGAAATGTTTCACAAACTACCTCCAAAGAAAGAAACGGGGGGTCTAGTTGCCTAGAACCCCCACAGTAAGCGAAATTCGTCTAGCCTTTGACCGCGCCGCCCGTGACGCCGCTCACGTAGTTCTTCTGCAACATCACGAAGAGAAGCGAAGTCGGGATCGCGACGACGATCGCGCCGGCGCAGAACTCTTTCCAATAGAGACTGCGATGGTTCGAAGTTGTATCGAGCATGTCTTTGAGCAAGACCGCCACCGTCATCGGGTTACCATAGGTGAAGTTGGTGGCACCGCCGGCGAACATATAGCTCGCAGTGATGTATTCGGCCCAAGGACCCATGAACGAGGTGAGGACGGTATAGACGACGATCGGTTTGGCCAAAGGCAGGGTGATCTTGTAGAAGATCTGCCACTTGCTGGCGCCATCGACCATCGCGGCTTCGTCGATTTGTTTGGAAATCGTGTCGAAGAAGCCTTTCGAGATGTAGTAGCCCATGCCTGCGCCGCCGGAATAAATCAGAATCAGCGCCCACATCGGGCCAATCGAGGACTGATCTTGCGAACCGACTAAGCCAATCATGCGGAACATCGCGTAGATGACGATGAGGCCAAGGAAGCCCGGGAACATGCCGAGAACCAAGATGGTCTTCATCATCGCGGTCCGCCCTTTGAAGCGGAGACGCGAGAAGGCATAAGAGGAAGCCAAGCAAAGCAAGGTCGAGAGAATGGCGACCGCAATCGCGATGAATAGCGTATAGAGGAAGGCACCGGGGAGGAATTGTCCCGCGGGAAGGCCCGAAGGATCGTTCGCGACAGTGACCCGGCCGAAGAAGTTATAAAGCGAATCGCCAACCGTCTTGCCGTTAAGCGAGCGGACCTGATTGGTGAAGAGATAGATGTAGTTATCAAAAGTCCAAGTCGAAGGATAAAGCTTGCTTAAACTCTTGACGCCGGAATCGCCCGATAAGGACTGGAGCACCAGCCACACGATCGGGGCGAGCCAAACGACGGACATCACAATCAAAATCAGATAGACGACGATATTGCCAATGACCCGGCCCACCTTTTGGTTCGAGTGGTGTTTCTTTTCGGGTAGAACTTGCGCGGACGCGTTTGGCGCCGGCATTGTTGCGGTACTCATTATTGGAATTCCTCCTCATTTTTGGTCGAACCGAGACGTTTATAGACAATCAGCGAGAAGAACGAGCAAACCAAGAAGACGCCTAAGCCGATGACCGAGGCCGTCGAGTAATCGAACTTATTGACGGTCAGCTTATAAAGCCAGGTGATCAAGAGGTCGGTTGAGCCTGCCCCCGCGTTGGAGAGGGTGCCCGCGACGTTAGGCCCGCCGCCGGTCAAGAAGTAAATGACGTTGAAGTTATTGATGTTGCCGATGAAGGTCGTGAGCAAGGATGGGCCGGTCACGAAGAGAACGTACGGCATCGTGATCTTCCAGAACTGGGTCCAAGCGTTGGCCCCGTCGATGCGGGCGCTTTCGTAGAGGTCATCCGGAATGTTCATCAAGATGCCCGAAGTGGAAAGCATCGTGTAAGGAATACCGATCCACATATTGACGACAATCAGGGTGATCTTCGGCCAAATCGCATTGTTGTTCGAATCGCTGAGGAAGGGGAAGTAAGTGGCGATCCATTCGCCTTTGGTGTTCATGTAGCCAAAGCCTAAGCTCTGGGCCATGCCGCCGGGCTGGGTGTACCAACTTTGCTGGAGGAGCCAGCCATTGATGGCCCCTTTATCACCAAGAAGCAAGTTCATCGTGAGCAAAGTGATGAATTGCGGAATCGCGATCGTGATGACGAAGATCGTGCGCCACATCTTCTTGAGGGCGATGCCTTTCTTATTGATCAAGAGGGCAAGGATGATGCCAAAGATGTAGTTCGTGAAGGTCGCGAAGAAGGCCCAAACGATGGTCCAGCCGAGGAGCTTCATGAAGGCGCCGGAATAGCCGGACATCGCGTTCTCGCCAAAGAATTGCTGGAACGCTTCATTCGACCAAGTGAAGTAACCGGCCGTGTTATTGCGGTCGTAATTGGTGAAAGCGATGATAATCGAGAAAACAAGCGGAATCACGCACATCGCCAAAGCGCCTAAGACCGGGAGAGAGAGAACCGTGGTCGAGAAACGCTCATCGGTGTACATCTTGATTTCGCGTTTGAACCGGGTCGGCTGCCCATGGAAGGGATAGGTTTCGTATAAGACGACGATCTTGTGATAATGGCCTTGCCGGTAAAGAAGCTGAGCCTTGATATCCTCGACGACATCATCGGTCGATGTGATCGCCAGGCGATAATCCTGGTAAATCATCTCGGCTTCTTCGTCGCGAAGATGGTAGACGTTGCGGAGCTCTTCTTTGAAGGCTTTTTCGCCCTTATCGTAAATCGGGCGAAGAGCCGCGTAATCGCCATAAGCCTTTTCGGCATTATGGACACTCTCGAGGGTATCGGTCCGATAGGCTTGGACGAACTCGGCTAATTCTTTGCTGTAATAATCGTAAGCGCCGGTGATGGCATTCTTGATGCCTTCATCGCCACCGCGTTTTCGCCCTTTGGCGATCGTTTTGGCGATGTCGCGGGCAATATCGAGCGGTAACTCCAAGGCTCCGACGATGCGCGTCACGATCGCGGAAGTCTTGATTTTCGCGTCGTGCGAGATCGGCTGATCGCCATTGGCTTTCGAGATCGGATCTTCCGCGTAAACGCACTGGAAGAGGAGCTCACTTTGCTTTAAGGCCGCGATTTCCACGCCCCAATCGCGGGTCGTCGAAAGGTAGTTATTGTACTTGTCGTAGGTGTGATGGAACTTAATGAGGGAGGCTTTCGTTTCCTTTTCCACCACGTCTAAGCCATAGCGCGGCGCCTTTTCTTTCGGCTTCCACTCGAGATAAGGAGCGAAAATCGAAGAGAACTTGCCGGCGCGAATCTTCGTCGCGCAGGCGCTATATTTGGCGTAGAAAGCAGCAACGATCTTGTCGTAGGTCGCGCTGAAGATATTTTCTTTTTGGAACGGAATCCGCTTAAACGGAACGTAAGAGATATAGCGCGAAGAAAGGGCGCTATAGCCATATTCCTTCCGCATCTTTTGTTTGATCGAGAAGGCGGAGTCTCTTTCGAAATTGATGGATTCGTAATGATGACGATTTCTTAAGACGTGCAATTGATCTTCGTGGGCCTGACGGAACTCGAAGTTATGCAAGATCTGATAATCGTCAAACGTCGCATCAATGCCTTTGCAATAAACGATGAAATAGCCGATGACCACAAGTATCGCGACTAAGCCCCGAATGAGGACGCTGGCCGAATCCGGCCGGGCGTTCGACATATAAATCCCACCATGGGAAGCGAGGCAAACCACCGTCTCCAAAGCGCCGGTTTGAACATCCTGGATCTGGATGGTTTTCGGGAAGAGGTTGGCGATATCCGCACCCCCAAAGAAAACCATGAAGAGAATAAAGAGGACTTCCACCGCGAAGAAGATGACGCCATCGACCCTTTGTCCATAATGGAACGGGCCGACGCCTTGCGCGAAGAATGAGGCTTTGCCATAGCCATCGACCTCGTGGAAAATCCGATGCAATTTTCGGAAGAATTTTCCAATTGAGACGACGACCAAGACCAGGATTTTGAAGATGCCCACCACGACCTGTACAAGGGCCTTGAGAACATCGAGGATAAACCCAGCCAAGAAAAGAAGGATCTGCAATCCGAAATCCGCTAAACCCCAGCCAAGGCGTTTATACCACGGATCTGGAGGTATCATCTCACGATTGACACTGGAGATCCCGGCGAAATCGATGCGCCCTTCTTCATTTCCCACCGCATCGGGGGTTGGCGTCGCGGAGGTCACTTGTTGACTATCTTGTTGTTTCGTTTCCATACTTCCTCCCTAAAAACAACAAGCCCTGAGACTTGAAGGCGATCGCTCGCCTCCAAGTCTCAAGGCTAAACGTGACGAATCAAATCGTTTCAGCGTCGACCCAACCGGTGGTCGAAACCAAGTTGGCAATCGCGCGCTTGCAGCTGCCGAATTCGCCCCAGCTCTGGTTGGAGATGAGAGCCCCGAAGGCGCCCATCGGATCCCAGAAGGAAGAATTGGTGGTCAAAGCCTGTGAACGGGTGCGGCCATCCGCATCAGCGCCCATGATGACCGAGCTCCATTCCAGAGCTTTGGCGGCATCTTTGGCTTTCGAAGCAAGGTTGGACGGACCATATTGGAGTTCCGGATCGGCAACCCGCTTGTCCTGCTCTGCTTCGGAGGTCGCGAATTTGCAGAACGCCTTGGCAGCATCGATACGAGCGGTATCGATCGCCGACTTAATGACGTAGTGTTTATAGCCTTTGAAGAAAGTGTTCTTTACGACATTGCCACCGATGGTCAAGGTCGGCCAATCGGCGACTTTGATGTCTTCCGCGGTTCCCGCAGTGCCATCCATGCCCGCCCGGATCGCCGCGAGGTTGTTCCAAAGGAACGCCGCGCAGATCGAACCATCGGCGAAGCCTGCCTGAATGACGCCTTCATCGGAAGTGGAATTCCACGCCTGACGATTCGCGCCATAGAAATCGAAGACCGCCGTCGCCGAAGTGACGCAGCCCGTGACATGGTTGAAGTCGCAAGCGATGTTGTTATCCGCATCGAGTTTGAAATCGCCGCCGCCAGCCCAGAACATAAAGCCGTTGTACCAGCCATTGCCGATATCGAGGGCGACCGTGCTCTTCTTATCCGCCGCAGCGGTGAAGAGACTTTCGAAACTGCCGACCTGTTCAGCGGTCAGCATGCTGCTGTTATAGATGAGTAACGGGGCGTTATCGGCACGATAAGGATAGCCATAAAGCGTGCCATCGATACTGCCCGCATCCACCGCTTCTTGGCCATCGGTCGCGACAATCGCGGTCTTATCGGCATCGCTGAGGGCCAAAAGGTCTTTGGCGTTGACGGCGCCGCGGATGTTATCATCGACCATGCAGATGACGTCGGCTGCCGCCGTCGTATCCTTATGGAGTTTGCCTTGGGTTTCGTTTTCCGCAATGTTGGCAATGACGTGGATGTTCCAATTCGCATAGGTCGGATTCGCGGCCTTGAAATCGGTGATCATCGTCTTGGTGAACGCGTCATCAAGGGCGGTGCACCAAAGGGTTAATTCGCCATCCGTTCCGGTGGCCGAAGAAACCGTGGTCGAAGTCGAAGTCGGAGTCGAAGAAACCGGGGTCGCACTGCTCGCCGTGCTCGACGTCGCCGGTGTGCTTCCGCCGCATGCACTGAGACCTAACGCTCCAATGGCAAAAACGGCTAAGCGCAAATGTTTGTTAATCATGAAATTACGCTCCTTTCCAAATTAGTTGATGAAAGCTCGTCACAAAATAAGCGAACGAGTTCTCCTCTCGTAATCTTGATCAACATACCCTGTATTGTAACCGCTTTCCTTTCGCGTGTAAAGCGCGCGTACGCGTAAGGCGAACGATTTTACGAAATTTTCGGTTTCTCACGAAATTACGAAAAAAAGCCTCGTATAACGAGGCTTTCCAAGAGAAACATTCTCTTTACTTTTCGGCAATCAAGGTCTGATAGTTCGCTACCGCGGTGCTGCTCGAGAGCGTGACGCCACTCGCGAGGGTATCGAGATAAATCGAACTATAGCCGCTGAAGTCGACCGCCGCAGGCGTTCCATAGCCATTGGCGTGCACCACTTTGTAGGTTTTGCCGTTGGTGGCGTCCTTGAGCGTCAGGACGATCTCGTTGTCCCCCGAGGTCGTGATCTCGAGAGCTTGCGCCCCCGTTTCGTCAAGATGCAAACCATCCACTTTTGTTTTTAAGGCAATCAGTTTTTGGTAAGAAGCGAAAATCTTGGCGTTCGTGATCTTAAGGGCGTAGTTGAGCTCGTTGACCGTGTAAGACGCGTTATAGGAATTGCTGTTGCGGCCTTTACTGCGGCAGAACTCTTCGCCCGAGAGCATGAAGCTCGTGCCTTGAGAGGTGAAGACCACGGCATTCGCCAAAGTCGCCATCTGTTTGGTCCAAGTGGCCCCATAGCGGCCGATCGCCGCCACAATGCGGTCATAGAGGGTGTAGTTATCGTGGCAAGTCACATAGTTCGTCGTCTTATTCGGATCGGTGGTTTTGCCCGAGGAATCGGTTGTGCCACGAAGCCCTTCGACGATGTTTGCTAAATCGCCGGAATGCGCATATGACATATCGGTGACCCAGCCCTTCGTATCGGAGGAAATCAGGCCGCCCTTAATAAGCGAATCCCGCATCCCATCATTGAATTGGCCATAGCCTTCATAGAGCTTGACGTTGGCTTGATCCGCCTTTAGTGAGGGGGAGAGAACGGTGTCGCCACCGGTCCACGGCTCGCCATGGATGAAGAAGTTCGGATTGATGGCTTTCGTCGCGGCAGCCACTTCTTTCATCGTCTCGAGATCGTGGAGACCCATGAGGTCGAAACGGAAGCCGCCGAGCTTGTACTCTTTGGCCCAATAGGTCGTCGAATCGAGCATGAACTTCCGCATCATAAAGTGTTCGGAAGCCGTCTCGTTGCCGCAACCCGATCCATTCGATAAGGCCCCAGCTTCGGTATAACGGAAATAGTAGCCTGGCGTCAAGACATCGAAATTCGATTGGTTGGCGCCGGCGACGTGGTTATAAACCACATCCATGATGACGTTAATGCCTGCTTTGGCATAGTCGGCAATCAGCTCCTTAAGCTCCTTAATCCGGGTCGCCCCATCGTAAGGATCGCTCGAATAAATGCCTTCAGGAGCATTATAGTTGAGCGGATTATAGCCCGAGTTGAAAGCCCCGTTCGTCTTGTTGTTCGCCACATCATTGACGTCGAGCGTTTCGTCATTAGCTTGGTCGAAGAACGGCAGGATCTGCACGGCGTTGACGCCGAGTTCCTTGACGTGATCAAAGCCGGTTTTCACCGTGCTCGCGCCCGAAGTGTAGGTGGTCCCGCTCTCATGGAAGCCCGCGTACTTCTTGCGGTTGGCCTCGGTGCCGGTCCAAGTGGATGAGGAAGTCAAATCGGCGATATGGCATTCCCAAATCGCGAGGGCTTTGCGGTCGATCGCGTTCGGTGCGACATCATCCCAACCAGTCGGGTTGGTCGTCGCTAAATCGAGGATCTCCGCCCGCAAACCATTGATGCCCACCGCGTGAGCATAAGGATCAACGACTTCTTTGGCGGTATACGAAGTGTTAGTGACGATGTAGGTGTAGTATTTGCCCGCTTGATCGCCGCTTACTTCGGCCGACCAAACGCCTTGCTCCCCTTTCACCATCGGGGATTCGACATAAGCATCGTTGCCTTTGCTCGAGGAAACGCTCGTCGGAGTTCCGCTTTCATAGATCCGGAGCGTGAGCGCGCTTGAGAAGGGCGACCAAACTTTAAAGGTGGACTTTTCTTTGGTGTAGGTTAAGCCCAAGTCATTGCCTGAATAGGCGTATTTGGCATTGAAGGAATCGGTGTTATAAAGATAGTGAACATCGACGTCCTTCTTTAAAGGCGTGGTCTCACCGTCAAAGACGCATTCAACGTGGTAGCCTTTGACCAAATCAACGTCGTGCGAATTAAAAGCAATATCAATCGCTTGTTTCGTCGGTTTTCCCGAAAGGATCACGTCACTCCCTTCGTAGAGTTCGAAGCTCTTAATCGGGGTATTGGCGAGGACTTTGAGCGTGGTTTCGCCGGTGAACTTGGCGCTATCGACCCAAGTCGTAACCGGGGTGCTATCATGGACGTTATTGTCGCTGGTCCAGAACCACCAATAGCCAGCATGAGTGATCTTCATATCGGCCGTTTGGGGTGAAGGAGCGTTGAAGATGATATTGGTCGCGGTGATGCCCGTGAGCTCCACTTTCCACCAACTGTCATCATATTTTTGAGTTAACGCGACACCAGGCCAATCGGAGGAACCCGTCGGCAAAGCGCCCGGCGTGCCTTCCCAGAGGTAAACGTTTTTATAAGCGGTCGAGGTCGGGACGAAAACCACGACGTGGTCGATCGCCGGCAACGTGTCGGCTCCCGTGAAACGCACCGGGGTCGGGAACGTATACTCCTTCGCGTCATCGCTCCAACTCGGGGCCACGTACGGGGCGCTCGAGGAAGTCGCGGAAGAACTCGTCGAAGCGGCGGAACTGCTCGCCGTCGAACTCGCGGTGCTTGAATCGTTTTTGCTCGATGACGCGGCCGGTTGTTGGCAAGAAGCCAAAATTAGCATGGACAGCGCCAATGAGGAATATATCGCTAATCTTTTTTTCATTTATCCTTATTCTCCCTACAAGAAACGGACCCCCGGGCAAGGGGTTTACCCGTCCAGAAGGTCCGTTTGATATCAAATCAGCTCAGAAACGAATTAGGCAACGACAACCGTGGCAACACCACCAGCGGCGCCAAGAAGCGAATAATCGCCAGTGACCGTCGCGGTAAGCTTAGTGGCATCAGTGATGACTAAGGCAAGATTGGCTCCGCCGTCGCCCGCTAACGCACCATCCCAAGCACCTTTCGTGGTGATCTTGAAGCCTAAGCCGGTGCCAAGTTCGACCTGTTTCGCCGTGGTGACGAAGCTATAAGTCCACTTCACATCAGCAGTGACTAAGGTCATCTCAGTCTGATTGTTCCAGCTATCGAATTCGCCCGGAATGCACGGAGTGACGCCGCTCGCTAAAGCCGCGGTTCCGCTATTGACGAAGTCGATCGTGATCGTCTTGCCCGCATCGAGGTAATCGCCATGGTAGGAGAAGGTTCCCGCCTGGTCTTCGACACCGATCTTCGCGAAATCCGCGGAGATGTCGATGTAAGTGCGATTCGCCGCCGGCTTGAAGGCACAGTTGGTTAAGGCACCATTCTTATCCGCCATGACCAACTTACCAACCCAGTTGGAATTGGTGATAAGACCGAATTGAACTTCGACGTTGACGTAGAGTAAACTCTTCGAGATCGTATAGACTAACTTATCGCCAGAAACAGTGAACGCGCAAGCATCTTTGCCCACCGCAGCGCCCCATTGATTTTCACCGATGTTGCCGGCGAAGTAGAGCTTGGCGCCAGTCGCTAAGGCACCAGTTCCGCTATTGCTCACAGTGATGGTGACATCCGAAGTCATCGCAACCGGAGCGAGCGGCCAAGTGTAGCCAGTCTGGAGTTTAAACTTGCCCCAAGAGGCAGTCGCACCATTGCCATCGGCGCTGAGCGGAGTCAAAGCCGCGTTGCCATTGGACTTATCATCGTTAAGAATGAAGGTGCCAACGTCTTTCGGATCAGTGACAGTCGAATCATTGTAATCGAAGGTCGCATCTTTGAAGATGTAACTATCGTTGACTTCCGAGAGCGCAAGAGTGACCGGAGCGACGCAGAATTGAATCTGCGCGTTGGCAATCACGTCACCGCACTTGATGATGTACTTCGAAGCATACTCGCCCGTGCCTTTTTCAAGCAAAGTCGAGCCAGCCCAGCCATCGTAGCTGCCTTTCACCATGTAGCCGGTGATGTAAGACGGAGCCGCCGCGGTGATGGCGCTGAGATCAACAGCAATCTTATAGTCCGAGAGGACGACCGGTTTGACCGGTTGGGCTTTGAAGGTCATGTAGTCATTGCCTTCGCCAGTCCAAACGTGGGAATCATCGCCGAATTCATAAGCGCGGAGATCGATTAAATCGCTGGTCGGAACCGCAGCGCCTTTGGTGGCCCAAACCGGGTGTGAGGTGCCCGAGAATAAGGTCGAGAAATCCGACTTATAGGTGTAGCCGGCGACGCCTTGCATACTCTCGCCAACGCCCGAAGTCGAGTTGTAGCCTAAGCAAAGCTGATAGCCAAGATCGTTGGCATTCGTGGCCCAATTGACCGCGGTCTTCTCAACGAAAGCGTAGTAGATGTCGGTTCCCGTAAGAGCCTTCATCTCAACGCCCGGGTGAGCATTCCACGAATTGAACACGCCGTCGATATAAGGCGAGGTCCAAGTTTCCAAACTCTTGACCGTATCACTGGCCTTGAAATGGAAGTAGAAGGTGAAATTGTCCGCCTTCGTCGGAATGTCGACAGCCGGAGCCGAAGAGCTGGTCGTCGAGGACGAACTCTGAGCAGCCGAACTGCTCGAGGCAGCGGTAGAACTCGAAGAAGAGGCTGCCGAAGAAGACTTCGCAGTCGAACTCGAGGTAGCCGTGCTCGAAGCGGCTTTCGAACTGGAAGCGGCGGCTGAAGAGCTGCCATTTCCACCACAAGCGGCCAAAGCGGTCGCGGCGAATAACGCCACGAGTAAGCTTGCTGCTTTAGACTTGTTAATCATTAAATTTACGCTCCTTTCCAAATTAGTTCGGGCCCGCGCACTCAAAATGAGATGGTTTTCGGGCCCTCGTAACTTAATTGATTAGCATGCTTTATATTTTACTTGACATTAGATTTTTGTAAATAGTTTTCGTGTAAGCGGTACCACGGGTTTTGTAAGCGTTAACAAACCCAATTCCCACATTATCAAGTCCCCGTCAACTTTTTAGAAAACGTGTATACAAGAATGAAGGGAAAACTTTTTACAAAAGGTCTTCTTCTTTCGCGCGCGGAAACATCATTATAAAGAGCCGATGGTCGAAAGAATGCCTCATTTGTTCCCCAAAAGTGACCTTCGGGGTTTCGTTTTATTTTCGTTTACCTTTTCGCTAGAGTTTTTTGATGAACTAGAACATCCCTTTCCGTTCCGACGAAGAATTGTAAACTCCACTGCACCTTTTACCATTTTTGCTCATTTTGCCATCTTTTCAATTGGATCGAACGTAGAAAAAAGCGACCCTCGCGGATCGCTTCATTTTTTCCGAATGGTTTACTTCGTGACTTGCGGATAAACGCTGACGCGCTTGCCCGATTTGCCAACCCGTTCGAACTTCACAATGCCAGTAACGGTTGCGAAGATGGTATCATCTCCGCCTTTCTTAGCATTGACGCCCGGCATGACTTTAGTGCCACGCTGACGATAGAGAATCGAACCGGCCGTAACAAGTTCGCCATCCCCGGCTTTGCTGCCGAGTCTCCGACCAGCCGAATCACGGCCGTTCTTAGTGCTCGAAACGCCCTTTTTAGAAGCGAAGAGCTGGAGATCAATATAGAACTTCATGAGCTTTATTTCCTTTCTAGCTTCACGGCTTCCGGATGGGAGGTCGCTATGCTGGTTAATTGACTGATGATGGTGCTGAGGACAATTTCATCGTGGGGTGAAGGGACTTTCTTCGCGAGGAGACTCGCGTAGCCTTCCTTCTCTTTTGCTTCGTAAGCCGCGTCTTCTTCGAGGGCATTGAAGCCTCCGAGGATCACGGCGCTCACGGCAGCGCAGACGAGATCGGCTCCATAGGGAGCGCTATTGGCGTGTCCTTTCGCTTCCAAAGAAACGAAGTGACCGTCTTTTTCTTTCAGCAGGATCGTGATCATTAGGCGTTGATGGCTTTGATGACCAAGCAAGTATAGGGCTGACGATGACCGGCCTTGCGGCGGTAATTGTTCTTGCTCTTGTACTTCAAGATGACCAGTTTGGCTTCTTGGCCCTGCTTCTCGACTTTGGCGACCACGGTTGCACCCTTAACATAAGGATTGCCAACGATGGCCTTCTCGCCGCCGATGAAGAGAACCTTGTCAAGCGTCACGTCTTTGCCGGCTTCCGCGTCGAGTTTCTCGACGAAGATCTTGTCACCGACTTGGACTTTGACTTGCTTGCCACCGGTTTCTACGATAGCGTACATGTGTCTTCCTCCTTTTTTGTGCTTATGACTCGCTCCAGACGGCCTAAGGAATTGACCTTATGTTAGTTGCCGGAGAGATGCGGTTGAGGCCCTAAGGAGGGCGACAACAGGAGTAAATATACCACTCTTTAGAGTGAAAGGAAGAAAAATCACCTGATTTTCTTAAAAATCGGTCCTGAAAGCCGATTTAGGAGGCAAGACCACCGCTTTTCCAAGAAAAAAGCGCCCCTGCAGGAACAAGGGCGCTCAAAGGAAAAATCAATAGCGATTTAGCAATTCCAAACGCAGGCGATCGAACTCAGTTCAACCGAAGACGAACTGGCCGAGCAGGATATTGCTCCGTAGAAGTAACGTGGGGTATCGGTTCCCGAATAAGTAAAGGTTCCACTGCTTTGAAGGTTGGCTTGCCCGTCAGACAAATCCGAGGCGCAGTCGGCAGAAAGGAAAGTACCATGAATCATCAAAACTGCGGTCGAAACAGTAACAGTAACCGAAGTAACGTTGTTGAGTCCGATCAAAAAGACCATTCCGGACTTATTTGCACTTGCACTTTGAGTAACTTTCGCCAAATAAGTCGAGCCGTCTCCGGAGGAAACGGTTCCGCTATAAAGGCTACCTGAGATCGTTTCAGGCGTGATACCACCCAAACCGGCTAAGATAACGTGGGAATCGATGGTGCAAGTGTGAGACGAAGGCGTGTCTTTAATCGCGGCATAAAGCGCTTGGGCTTGATCGGCATAAGCTGAGCTAAATGTGATGTCGCTTTTAGCCACACTTGTAAAGAGCGAATTTGATGCCGAAATCGTCAGGCCATTGCTGGCGGAAACATTAATGGGTTTAAAAGCGTTTGCAGCCGCTAAAACCAAAGCGGCGACCGCAAAGGCAGATGTGGACAGAATGACGATGTTTTTCCGGGTATTTTTGACCATTGGCTAAGACCTTCTAAAGGTAACATTTGTCCCTTTAATTGGACTTAATATACCACATATGTAACCTTAAACTAAAGAGGAAACTCATTTTCTGTGCCTCCTCTATTCACCCTCAGGAAAGCCAAACCCTATTCACAATCGCCTAGAGCCGTCGTCTCTTGACGAATCGCGAACGCCGAAATGTCGGCCTTCCATTTCCTCCTCTTGATTCTCGACGATATCGGCAAAGCCAAGGACCACCGCTCGAAAAGGCAAACAGGAAATGATAATCCATAGACCCACAACTACCCCAATGGCGGTCCCGATCCAGATTCCCGCGTTGGCGCAGAATAACCCGATGATGATTCCAATCGCCCCCACGATAATATGAAGCACAAAGAAGACCTGAGCCCAGGCTCGAATCGACTTGGCAGGTTGTCCCATCTTTTTATCCTCCTCAAAAACAAATTTGCTGATTCTTCAGGGCGCATCGAAAAGAAGCGCCCTTATCGCACCTCGTTTTTCGGCAATGAAAATTACAAGATGCCGTTATCCCGGAACGAATAAAACCGGTCGGCGGCCACGATGATGTGATCAAGAAAATGAAGTCCCAGATCACCCGACTTCTTTTCAAGCGACGAGGTAAAAGAAATATCGCTCGAACTCGGGGCGGGATTCCCCGAAGGATGATTGTGCAAGAAAACAAAACTGCTGGCCTTGGAAGAAAGCGCCTCGCTAAGCAAAAGTTTCGGGCTGCCCGATAAGCTATCCTCATTCCCGGAAAAGAGCAGTTTCTCTTTCAAGAAACGACCCCGCCGATCATAGAGGAGAAGCAAGCCTTTTTCCCCGACCTCGTCTTGAAGCGAAAGCCGGTAGCGTTCATAGAGCTCTTGCGCGCTCATATTGGCGCTCATGGGCTCGGATTTGTAGTAGCGTTTCGCAATCTCGAATACCGCGATGATCTCTAAGGCTTTTGCCTCTTTAATGCCCTTGATCTCCTCCAGGGAAGACACACCGGCCGAGCCAAGGGCGGCAAAGCCCCCGAAGCGGGCTAATAGCGCTCGGGAAACGTCGAGGGCGCTAGAGCCCCTAACCCCACGCGAAAGTACGAGGGCGAGGACCTCCTCATCGGATAAGGATTCAATCCCCGCCTTCAAGGCTTTTTCTCGCGGACGTTCCTCAAGGGGAAGTTCCGCGATTTTTAGTCCCATGTGAAATTCCAGCCCCCGGGGAGCTTCACGCCGCCTTCTTTGCTCCGTAAGAGCTTATAGACGACCACCGCCATCACCGCGATCGCGATAATCGTCATGACCGCAGCGAAAGAGAGCGCCTCTCCGGGCTTGATCGACTGCATCTCGGCTAAGTCCAATTCCCGTCCAAACATAATCTCACCTCCACTTATCAATAGAGGGGTTTGGACGGATTTGGCCCTAAAACTTTATAAGGACGCTAATTTTTCTTCGACGCTGGCGAGTAATTTTTTATTCTTCTCCAGTTTTTCTTTTTCAGCCGCAATCTTCTCGGCTGGGGCCTTCGCCACGAAGCCCGGATTGGCGAGCATCTTCTCGCTGCGGGCGACTTCGAAGGTCAACGACTCCTTATCTTTTTGGAGTTTGGCGCTCAGCGTGGCTTTATCGATATCCTCTTCGACCGACATCTCGCATCCTTCATAAAGGAATGGGGTGCCGCCGAGGGCTTCTTTCTTCACCTCATAAGATGAGGCAAAAGCGAAGCGCGAAAGGTATTCGCCACTGCCGGCAAATGGTTCTTTGGGCGAGACGACGAGGCGCACCTTGGCATTCGGGGCTAAGCCCTGGGTGCTCTTGTAGTTGCGGATGTCTTTGATCATCGCTTCAAGGATCTGCTCTTCCGAAGAGGCTTTCTTCGACAAATAGGCACTTTCATATTCCGGATAGGACTCCAGCATCACCGAATCTTTGTGCTCCGGAAGCGAGAGATACATCTCCTCGCCGACGAACGGAGCAAACGGATAAATCATGAGGATGATGTCCTTCATCACCTGATAAAGGACTTGTTTCGTGACGTCCGCTTCGGCCCCACCCTTACTGAGCGAGATCTTGCTCATCTCCAAGTAAGAGGAGCAGAAATCATCGTAGACGAAATCATAAAGGGCGCTCGAGGCCTGACCAAACTGGTAGACCTCCATCTTGCTCGTGACCCGTTTGATCGTGTGTTCGAGGTGATCGAGGATTGCCGCATCGAGGACGGAGAGTTCTTTCTTCGCCAGTTTCCGGGCGTGGAAATCCTCGCCCAAAACCCCTTCGACGTAACGGCAGGCATTCCAAATCTTATTGAGATAAGCTTCGGCGCTTTCGAGCTTTTCGTCCGAATAACGCATATCCATGCCCGGGGTCGAATTCGTGGTGATGAAGTAACGCATCGCATCGACGCCATATTTGGCAATCACATCGATCGGATCGATGCCGTTTCCCAAGGATTTGGACATCTTGCGGCCTTGCTCATCGCGGATAAGACCATGGATAACGACTTGTTTAAACGGCACTTCTTTGGTGAAGTGGAGCGACTGGAAAATCATGCGGGAGACCCAGAAGAAAATGATGTCGTAACCGGTATTGAGGAAACTGGTCGGGAAATAACGTTGATAGTCGGGGCTATTGGTATCGGGCCAACCCATGGTCGAGAAAGGCCAGAGTCCACTAGAGAACCAGGTATCGAGGACATCCTCGTCTTGCCGATAAAGATTCAAATCGGGCTCGGTCTCCGAAACGAGGACTTCGCCGGTCTTTTTGTTATAGTAAGCCGGAATGCGGTGCCCCCACCAAAGCTGGCGGGAAATGCACCAATCATCGACATTCTTCATCCAGCGGATCAAGACNTTCTCGAAGCGTTTCGGGAAGAATTCGACTTTGTTNTCGCTCTTTTGATTGGCCAAGACTTCCTCGGCCAGAGGCTTCATCTTGATGAACCATTGCTTTGAAAGCATCGGTTCGACCACCGCATCGCTCCGCTCACTATGACCGACCGAGTGGACAATGTGCTCAATCTTGACGAGATGCCCGTTCGCTTTGATCTCTTCGACCAAGGCTTGGCGGCACTCGTAACGGCCCATCCCCTCGTATTTGCCCGCCAATTTATTCATATGGGCGGACTCATCGAGGACTTTGATGAGCGGGAAATTGTATTTCTTCGCTAAGGCAAAATCGTTGGGGTCATGGGCGGGCGTGCATTTCATCGCTCCGGTGCCAAAGCTCATATCGACATAGGCATCCGCCATGAGGGGTAATTCCTGACCATTGGCGGGGTTAATGACCTTCTTGCCGACCAAGTCTTTGTAACGTTTATCTTTGGGATTAACGAAGACGGCGGTATCGCCGAACATCGTCTCCGGACGGGTGGTTGCGACGATGATCTTTTTGTCCGTGCCCACCACGTCGTAGGCGAAGTAAAAGAATTCGCCCTGATCGTCTTTATGAATGACTTCAATGTTGCTTAAAGCAGTCTTCAGTTCCGGATCCCAGTTGATGATCCTTTCGCCTTGATAAATGAGCCCTTCCTTATAGAGGGTGACAAAGACGTGTTTGACCGCATCGGAAAGTCCTTGATCGAGGGTAAAACGTTCGCGGGTGTAATCGACGGATAAACCAAGTTTGGCCCACTGTTCATGGATGGTTTTGGCGTATTCGTCCTTCCACTTCCATGCCTCTTTGAGAAAGCCTTCCCGGCCTAAATCGTAACGAGAAATCCCTTCTTTGCGAAGCCGTTCCTCGACCTTGGCTTGGGTGGCAATGCCCGCATGATCCATGCCGGGCACCCAGAGGACATCAAAGCCTTTCATCCGCTTGTAGCGGGCCACGATATCGTCCGGGACGGTGTCCATCACGTGACCAAGGTGCAATTTGCCGGTAACGTTCGGCGGGGGAATCACCAAAGAAAAGGGCGGTTTGCTCTTATCTTGACCGGCTTTGAAATAGCCAGAGGAAACCCACTTTTCATACTTGCCGTTTTCCACGGCGACATGGTCGTAATGTTTATCGAGCATAAATTGCCCTCCCACCAAATAAAAAACGCCACTTCCCTCAATAGGGACGCGGCGCGTGGTACCACCCTAATTCCTGAAGATTCTTCAGGCGCTCTCTATCGTAACGGGATAGACCGAGGAGCAAACTCCTAACCTCCGAAGCGACTCACGTGATCTCGCGGACTGGTTTTCACTTAATCCAGCTCCCTAAGCGGCGAGAGGCACGATCCCTCTTCTTCAACGGCGATTTATTTTAAATCTTTTGTGTTGAAGGCACAAGGGGCAGACCCAAACCAGTTCGCCAATCAAGTCGTCTTCGATTTCTAAAATATTAAAAACTGGTAAAGACTCACGAAAAGATACGAAAAACAACATCACAACAACACTTTCAACTAACGTTTTTGTAAAGGGTTTCTTATCCAACTTATTTTATTTTTATTAAATTTAAGAAATNCTTTATTCATCGATGTTTTTCATTTCACTTTTTTTGCACTTTTTGCGNGAGTGATTCGTTTGACATTCCTTNAAAAGGAATGATAATTATCCNGTCAAAAGCAAAACCGGAGCAATCCGGCGACGCAAAGCTAAAAGGGCCCGTGCGAGGGTAGCCAGTTGCCAATAAACCCCTGTTTTATGGCACACCTACAACACGCCCGAATCAAACGAATTGTCCTCAGTTGGGCTTTTTTATTGCTTGGGCTTTCTTCGCTCAGCGTCACCACTTACGCGTGGTTTTCTTCGCAGCGGACCAGCAACGTTGGCATCAACTCGATCAAGGTAGCCGGCTCCGACGACGTGCGCATCTATGAATACAAAGATAATTTCACCCTGGTGGGGAGCACTCGGGTTTTCGCCGGCTGGGATTATGGGAAACGCTCCACTCGAGCCTTCCATGACTTCGATACCGATTTCCAAAGCGTCACCGAGCTTGAATTCAGCGATTTGACACCGAATTCCGCCTATACCTTCGCTTTCACGATGACTCGGGGGATTTATAGCGATCTTCGCTTTACCCTCGAGGGTTTCATCTGTCAAACCTACCACGACCGCTTAGGCGGCGGATCTATCTTTCGGAAGCGATTGACATGTACATGTCCGCTTATTTCTACACCGACACCGGCACCGACACTTTGGATCAAGTCGCCACCGCTCATCTTCATAACACCGATCTGACCGATCGGTTCACCTCCAGCGATCGACGGGGCGATGCGATGGTTCTTTTTGATGAAGATTACGTGAATGAGCACATGCTCGTTTTCATGACGATCGTGGCCTCTGATAGCCCTTCAACCTATTACTATTACGACGAAACTCAAAAAGTTTATAGCAAAGACTCGAGTGGCGATAGCAATGTCTACAAGAATCTTTCGATCGACTTCCAACCGCTACAGATCAAAGGAGAGAACGTATGAAGAAATCTTGCTTGGTATTCAGTGCCTTCGCTTTGGCTTTTGCCTTGAGCAGCTGCCAAAGTCCCCTGCTTTCAAGTTCGCTATTTTCTTCGGCCAGTTCTTCTCATTCTGCTGATTCTTCCCATTCTGCTACCCCCTCTTCGTCCTCCGCGTCTTCTTCATCGATTTCGTCCACTTCGGAGAGTTCATCCTCCTCGTCGCCTTCTTCTTCGTCGTTAAACGAAGACAATCTTGAGACGCCGAGCGATGTTCTTTCTTTCTATTTCCCCGGTCAGCCGCAATTCGCGAATACCGCGTATAGCAGTTTTGCCTATAGCACCTCAGGAACAAGCCTGACCATCACCGGTTATTCCGCGGCGGTGAGCGATGCCGCCACGATCGTCGATATCGCCGAAACCTATAAAATCGGTTCAACGACCTATACCGTCACCGCCATCGGCGATTATGCCTTCTTGCACGCTAACGCTCTCAATAACAATACATATGGCGTTGGCATCCACGACATCACCCTGCCCAAAACAGTCACGGCCATCGGCGATTATGCCTTCAAAGGCTTAAACCTTTTGACGCGGCTTGTCGTTCCGGATGATTCCGAATTAACGAGTCTTGGCGATGGTACCTTCGCTTTTTGCTATCAGCTGGCCAATCTTTATCTCCCGAACACCATCACCACTATCCCCGCCAACTGCTTTTATCAATGCAATGCTTTCGGGGAATCTTCCCGTCTCGTCTACTCTTACGCGAGCGCTTTGACTTCAACGAAAGAGACGATCGATGCCACTCAGCGTGGTCTCTATGGCAAAAATAGCGGCGCCAGCGTTTATTCCCATGATCTCACGAGTTTATTGAGCTTCCGCGAGGCGGCCTTCGCTTATTGCTCTTCCTTAGCGAGTTTCACTTGCCCCGCAAACCTCGATTTCATCGATAACTATTGTTTCCGCAACGACACCGCCCTCAAAACGGTTACCTTCAATAGTTATCTCCGCAAAATCGGCGATTACGCCTTCCAGGGCTGCACCGCTTTTGCCAAAAGCGGAGCCAGCTGCGATTTCTCGAGCACTAACTGCCCTTATCTTGAGGATGTCGGCATCAATGTTTTCAATGATACGACCCTCGTGACGACCTCGGATGATGGTACGACCTCTTCTTCCGATCCGGCCTTCATTACGACGGTCTTCCCTTTCTATGTCGCTTATGGCTGGGCCATTGATTTCAATAGCGCCGCCACCGATGCGAATAACGTTTTGGCTTCCGCGACGACCACTTTCACGATTGCGGATTCGATTTATGGCTTGGCCCGCGATGTTCTTTCTTTGATTCCAGCCTGCCACACCTCGACCGCTTTTCCTTCTTCTTACAATCGTGCCAATGTCGATACGACCCACGCCGTTTCCGTGACCATCTCGGCCAATCTCGTTCACGCTTCGAACAATTTCATTCGTCTTTGTGGGGATGATCTGAATACCACGAATTACGCTTTGGCTGACGATCTCTCGGGATCTTGTGGATTGGCTTTCACAACCCTCTATGCCACCACGAACAACACTTACACGGCCATTCGTATCAATACGGCGAATCAGCATTTTCAACTCCTCAACGTCGAGAATATGGGAATCGGAAATGGTTCAAACAACAACGCCAACGTTGATTCGATGTATTCTTACCAGCAACTGGTGAACTATTACGTTGGTCTCAATCCGACCACCAAAGCGGAGCGGGCCGAAGCTCGGTTGATTGTCTGCTCCCGCTACGCGCACTGGAATGCTCAAAGCACCTTCGCCAGCGAGGATTCCACAACCGCCAACGTTTCGGTTCTTCAGCCCAGTGGCGCCACGCTTTTCGCTTTGGATCAACTTTATAACGGCCTCGATAAAAACGGGAATACCAATAGCAACTTCAAGATTCACGGCTACACGATTCTTTCAGCCCAATGCGGCCAAGGTTGTTCTTCCTTCTACAATAATTCGCTTCATTCTTATGACGTCGTTAGTTGGAACGGTTTAACCAAAAACGGCGGAACCATCAAAGGACAAACCGATCCCAAGAGCGTTAATGCCGCTTGCGTTCAAATGGCGAGCGCTGGTGGCTATATGAACCGCCCCTACTTCTGGAAATCCAACACTTCCTTCAGCCGGGTCTATCAAATCGATGTTACCGTCTTTGGGCGCATTCCCTCCGTGGCCACGAATCCGGCGGATACCCTACAAGTTTATCCCGTGAATTCCAACGGCTATAACGTTGACACCCTAACGAATCCTTCGATTTCCCTTACCGAAAGTGGGGATTTTCAAAAAACCATTACGATGACGCTAGACTGGCAGACCGTTTCGGGGTTGGAAATTGATTTGACGGCTTTGAGCGCTTATTTCGTCTATATCTATAAAGTCGTTGGAGTTCTCTCTTATTACACCAATTCCTCGGGAACGAAAAAAACCAGTACTTCGCTTACAGATGCCAACATGAGCGACAATAACTGGGATTTTTCTGACGCCACTTTGATTAACAGTTTTTCCAGTGCCTACAATGATATCTTTTTTGGAAAATACGTGCGCGAGATCGAAGACCACGTCATCGAAGGCTATCTGCCGAACGCCGAGATGAGTCTTTTCTTCCCCTCCACGGTCGAATACGTTGGCCGCGATCTCTCCTCGGGCAGCATTCTTTATTTTTCGATGGTCAAAAAAAGCAGGCACACTTATTGCTACCTTCAAACGAGTACGATCAACAAGGATTGGTCGCCCTATTTCAATATCACGAACGACCTTTCGGCCGCTTCCTTATCCAATACTTACATCGCCGTGAGCACAACAGGGACCCTTAACGATGGAGACCTTTGGGATTTATGAGAAAGAACGCTCAAAATCATAAACGCCAAGCCTGGGTCATTACCGCTCTGGCGCTGGGGGTGGCCGCCACGGCCGTCAGTTTTACATTGGCTGCTTTTACCTTAGCTTTCCATACCTCCGACGAAGACAATAACGGAAAAGTCGGCATCCTTTCGTATTTCCATTGCGGCGATGGTTCGGAGAACAACCCCTTCGTCATCACGCGCCCCCGCCATTTCTATAACCTCTCCATGCTGCAGAATCTCGGAGCCTTCTCCAGCGGTTCCTATTATTTCCAAATTGGCTATCCCATCGTCTCGGGCGATACCAACAATTACGTTTATTCCAGCGATGTAGCCACTTCCAGCGATAGCAACTATTATGCCAAAGTCCTCGATATGAGCGACTATACCCTTACAGGCAAAGCGGCTAAGAGCATCCATTCGATCGGCAACCATTCTTTTCCCTTCCGCTCGAGTCTAACGGGCAATTCCATCGTCATCAAAAACCTGACCGTGGAGTCGGAGCCCGATGACGTCGGTGTCTTTGGTTACGTCTCTTACGAAGGCAAAGTCAGCGGGCTCATTTTCGAAGGCAGCGACATCGTTTCCAAAGGCTACCATACCGAATTGAGCCAAGTCTATGTTCCGAATCCGGAGTTTGACGATAGCGCCGTTTACCATATCCCGAGCGGGAGTGACGTCACGTTAACCGCCGCCGACCAATTCGACGATTCGGATACCCGCGCCGCCCTTAAAGGCGTGACCGCGACTGCCCTAACGACTTCGACTTTCGGCACATTCACCGTGACGATCCCGACCAATGACCCCACCTCTTCGGGCTCTTCGATCGGCACCACCTATTCGCTTTCTTCCTCGACCCCTTTCTTAGGAATTGCCAAAGCGAGCGGCACGACCTACACGATCACCGTTAATGCCGATCTTTTAGCCACGACGGATTACAGCACGTTCTGGGATAACGAAAGCACCGTTTTGATTTCCCGGCTTTATCTCCAAGCCAATAACACCGTCGACAAATTCCCGGTTTCCCGAGTCATTTCGTCTTATCAAATCTATATCGAAAACCGTACCAATAACGCCGATAAAACCCACGATATTGGCCTCGGATTCATCAAAGATGCCTATGACGATGCCCAAACCGACACCTATACCCAATACCATCATGGCAACAACATCGGCTGCGTGATCGGCCACCTCGATGGCTCCGCCACCGATATTTATTCCTATGATGCCAAGTTGGAAGTCAATGGGGCCAGCACCACCTCGACCGTCACGGATTACGAAAGCTATTATGGCGTGATCGGCGAGACTGGCGAACACGTCAGTGGCAACCTCAATCCGAATAAGAGCATCAAAGGCGATGTCGGCTATCTTTATCTCGACGAAGTTTATAACCGAATCCGGAGTTCCGCCACGGCCAAAGGGCGAAATGGCAGCAGCTACTACTACTATGAACCCAATGTCTATGACCAAGGGACGGATGCCACCACGACCAGCACCTATTGCAAAACTGAAGGCTCACTCTACCAAAATTTGATCAAGACGACGGCCTACACCTTTACGCCGACTGGAACGAGCGTAAGCGCCTACGATGGTTTCTCCCCAAAAAGTGATCAGAGCCTCGTCAGTTTCTATCAAAAACACATCATCAAGGGACGAAGCGATGGCGGCAAAGACACGAGCGGCAACGACATCCCCGTGACTTATTACGATAACTCTTTGGGTATCTATTCCTTAGTTACCGAATGGGACAGCAACTATACTGGTAACGCAGGCAATGATGGTGATGACCTTTTGGGCGATGGCAACTCCATTTTCGCGATTAGCAATGGCAAAAATGTGCGCAGCACAAGCGGCAGCACCGTTACTCCGCAGCGGGTCCTTTACGTAACAAACGAAGTCAAGGACACGACCCAGCACACCGACGTCAATTTCTATCCCTATGATACGATTGCCGGCGGCGAATACCGGGGCGACCCCACGCCGGCTTGGCCTCGGAACTACGGCACCGCTGGCGAAGTGCTCACGGAAGAAGATTGGAGTGTTTCCAGCAAGCGCTCACGGGCCTATCTTTTCGAACTCAAACTCGACACCGATTCCTCCAAGGTCGAACGTTATTTCCATTCCACCACTTATGGTTATCTCACCAAAGACCTTGAAAACACCCTTTTAACCGCCCAAGGAACCCCGATGACCCGGAATAATTCCCTCTTTGGAATTACGCTTCGGCAAAAGATCACAAACGGCACCAAGTCCACCGAAAGCGANGTTTCTTCGTTCAACCATTATTGGNNNGTCACCGGCCGCCGCCGCATTGAATTCTGCAACTCCGATTTCTCAGGCAAGGTCAGCTGGAATAGCGTCTTAGGCAAACTCGTNAACGGCAACGATGGCCTCGGAACCAGCNTCTACGATGAGAACAATCTCGGGAAAAAGTACTACGCTTTCGGCCAAATTGCTTTCTCGCTCGCTCGCGCTTGTAACGTCACAGTCGTCTTCCCTTATATGAACTTCCAACAAGGTGGCAGCGGCCACTCGCCTTACCTCACCGTCAACCGGGTCGATCTTTCGATCAAGAATCCTTATGGCGGAACCCGTTATCCTTACGCGGCGTGTCCGATTCCGAATACCTCTGAGGTCGGTAGCCTTTATTATTACCCCCAGACGGCCAACAGCACCCACACCCCCGTCGCTTGGAACACCGGGAGCGATGGCAATCCGTTATTTGCCCACACTTTCCAACTCGCGGCGGGCGATTACTTCATTTCGACCAATGTGCCGGGCTACAAGTTGCCGATCGCTTACTTGGCCATCGAAGGCCAAACCGGCGGCCGCTTGGGCTCGCAAAGCTCCTATTCCATCAGCCAAGACGAGCTCAAGGACGTCGACTTCCTGACCTCATCGCCTTCCGCCAGCGATGTCGTGGCCTACACGGACGATAAACGCAACACTTGGCTCGCCGCTAACCGCACCTGGTGCATCACGAACTTGACCTTCACTGCGAGTTCCTCCACCATTGAATACAAGAGTTTGGATGTCACGATCGATGGGGAGTCTACTACTTGTTTTGCCATTGCTTTTAGCGAAACGGGCGGCCTAAAAGAAATTGACGCCACCAACTATGGCGGCTCTTCCTCCATCGCCGGCTACGTCAAGAAATACGTGGTCTTCTGCGACACCAGTTGGAATCCCATTATCGATCCTTCTTACGCCGTGGTGACGAGCTGGTATCGAAGCTGATCTTGAAAGAAACGAAAAAACCTCCGATCAATGATGTGTACCCAATTGTCTGGACTAAACTGACAACATCATAAGGCACTCTGGGATGGATGTCCAACCGAACATGCCGCGCGGCATGCGAGGGGGGACATCCATTTCAAGATGCCCGTGGCGTCAGGCTCATGTGCCTGGAAAGGTCAGCAGTCTCTCTCCGCCAGCGACGGGATGTATAGCACATCGAATGAGGCTTCGCGACTCTATATGAAGTATTCCCCGTTTTC
>JGI20225J20221_1000725_pt1 | contig 47538 bp, 49 predicted proteins | sample BioMet4_FD_20221 | JGI IMG/M metagenome (IMG submission 20221) | reverse complement strand
TTAATTTTACCTTGTCAAGATAGTGTGTTAGTAGTTACATTGTATACAACTCTTTCGCACCCAACGCATAAATCGTTTTGGGGGGTTAGTATATAGTATTTGGTTTTAAAAACGGTCAAACTTGGACTTTTTGCTTAACAAATTTTGCCAATGGTCAGTAACGGTTGGCGTGTTTTGAAAGTTAAACGTCGACTTTTAGTTCGGTCATTGTTTAATTTTTAGAATCTATAAAAACGATACGGTTTAAGTTTAGATACGGCTGTCAAACGGGTTATGCAACGTTGGTTGTTTAGAACGTCCGACCTACAGTTGAAGTTGACAAAGTATCGTGCGATCTATCCTATAACTAGGAGAGCAAGTGTCCTTTCTATAGTTTTTATTTTAGAATCTTGAAAAAGGATTCCTGTATATAAATTGTAGTTCGTAATATGGTTGGATAGCATTTTTTTAATCTCACGTTGGTTATTTATGTTTTAGTATTTTTATAATATGGTGAGTATTCGTCGGCAAGTTAACTTGTGATAGAAACCATTTCAATAGTTACGGAGTTTTTTTCAATGTCTTATAATAACGCTTCCATGCCATTCTTGTATTTGGTTTCTCCTGACGGATACGAAGCCTTCTTTTTTTGGTGGCTAAACGGTTTGATATTCGTAGAAAATATCGATCGAACCAGATTTTTGTTTGGGTGGCTATCCCCGACTCCCTGTGATTTTTCTCGAAATGATCAATAGTTTTTGTTCGTTTTCTTTTTATAGTATCTTTTTTCGGTCGTTATGTTATCTTGGTATAAGGATCAGTGTCTTCTGTAAATTAGAATTCGAAAATGACTAGAGCTAATTACTTACGTCGGGATGGTTGCAAAACCTATCTTTAAGAAGAGAGATTAGGAACTTTCCATTTAAAAGAAACGAAAGGGACTTTTAACAACATTTTGAACAAAATTATCTTGTTTTTCTAAATTAAAAACAAGTTTATAAAAAGCTAGTTTTCGATGAGGCATAACTTTATGGTAAAAATCCAGTGAAGTTTTACGCCAAATTGCTGTTTCTTTTCTGGATAGTGCTGGAACTTTTTAGCTATAGCATGAGAAACTTTATTTTTTCAACATAAAATAATCATATTCTTTTTTTTGCTAGAATATCTACTTCTCTTGTGGTCTATTGGCATCAACGTTGATGTTATAGATATTATTTTCAGCAAGAGTTTTGAATACAAAATATATGCGATGGGGGTCACCCGAGTTTTATATTCCAGAGGGGTGCGTATCTATCGCAGTTGAAGTCCATGGGATCAACAGGATTAACGGATAGACCTATTGAGGCTAGTTGGGAATCCAGTCCTGGACGTCTATGGGACAGGCCCTGGCCGAGGTTTAGCACTGCGGGTGCAGCTATGACCAAATGGACGGCGCCGTTGATTCTGGCCAGGCGTGTTTTGCCACCCCCTCGGCCAACCGTAACGATGCCACCGGGTAGAAACTGGGCGCATAGTGCATCCCTGCTTAAAAAGCTGCATTATCCTAGTGAAATTTCTCGATCTGGTTGTCTCCATTGCCGAATCTCTTGGTCACAGTCCCAAAAGTCCAGGTCCCTGGAAATTTTGGGGGATGTATGAGCAAAAATACCGCCCAATTTAATCATTGGCGTTCCCCTAATCATAGTGTACGGAAAAACTAACCCAATAAAAGTAAGGATTATCGTCCTGGTCAATTATATCTGTAAAAAATTTTCAGGTTTAAAAAAGACCAAGGGATTAACTATAAGAAACTATTTGGACTATTTTGACGATAAAAATCAATTGATTTATTGTGTGTGATCAAATGCGTTTAAAAATTGTATTCAAATACTCAATTGTTCCGGCATCATCACTTTCTTCAAATCTAGGTACAATAGAAGCATTCTCCGATGAGATAAAATTTTCTAACCACCAAAAGTATATAGAATTTGAAAATGTCCTGTAGTTTGAGTCTTTAATGATATCGTCTAAGTCTATGCCGACAACTTCATCAATGAACCATACGAAGTCTTTGTATAATGGATGTCTCAGATAGTAGTGTTCTTGTTTATTCCTTTTCTTATCGAACGGCCTAAAGCAAATATCTACATCTTTTTCTTTTGCATTGTCATAAAATACACATCTTCCAGCTTTTGTCCATTGAGCATGAGAAGAGCAATCAGATGACCATGCATGCAATCCTCTTAATTCTTTAGAACTACCTATTTTAAAAGCATGGATGTTGACTCCTGCATCATAAAGCTTTTTAACAGTTGGTCGGAAATTATACTTATTTATTGCATTTGATCCAATAGCGACAATAGGATATCTGTCTTTTGTTTCACAGTAATAGTCTATAATGTCATCTTCAAGTAGATGGATGACAGGGACAGGATAAGGAAATATTCCTTCATTTTCAAGAATGCGTTGATTTTCGCCGTTCTTACTACAAAAATCACTTCTCTCTATCTCATCAAAATCTTCATCATAGCTAAAGTAAAAATCAAAGAGATTTCCGTATTTTTTCAAAAAATTCGCATAGTCATAAACAGTATGAGTTATTTTGTCAGGGTTGTTATACTTTGACCAAACACCAGAATCTAAGATGATAGAATTTATATTGTCTGAAAAATCATTTATAATACGAATTGTTTCATTGTCATTCAACCCGAAAGAACGCAAAACATTTACTTTGACATCCGGCGCATATTCTCTGATAAGCTCAAAGCTTTTATAGCTTAGAGATGATTGGTAGATTCTCATCTAGTTGCTCGCCTTGATTTTTATTTTTGATATTGGTGTAACTTTTGGGTCGTCAAATTTATCCCACTTTTTAGCCCAATAATCCATTAGGTCTTTCGTTGTATAATGTAAGACCTCTAACATGGATACAAATCTTTCAGGGCTATGGTCTGGAACGTAATTATCTGAAAATATATCTTCCATCATATCGGTAAGTTTAAGACATGTTTCTTCTAGTTGGTTGTAAGATGGAGAGAGATCGATATCTATGGTGTTTGTTGTTGGGTTGAAGGTGATGTTTTGCATAGGATCATTATCTTTCTTTTTAAGAAAACATAATTCTAGAGCTGCATAGAGTGGTGTCCCTCTTTTTAGAGATTTCTTTACTTTTTCTATGTCTTTTCCTGATACTACGCCTTTTTTGCTTGTGATATCTTCTAGCATGTTAGCAGGGACTGATATATTTGATCTAATAAATTTGAGTTTGTTTACCCCTAGTGTTATTTGTCGTATAAAATCTTTAGGGGTATCTTCTTTTTCACTATCGTATGTATATCCACCTGCGTATAAAATCTCTAAGATGGGGTTGTCTGATTTGATATTTGGTATAACCCTTGCTAGCTCTATTAATAATTCAATTCCAAGAAAGCAAAAGTTCTCGACATTAGGAATTTTAGCTACCCTTAATAGGTCGTAATGTCTATCTTTTTGCTTTACAGTCACAAATAGCTTGCTAGTAAGTTTTATGCGCTCTTGTTCTGCTTTGATGCGTGATTTTGCGTTCTTTTTTATTTCTTTGAGCGAATTTTCAAATATTACAAGAAGTTTTCCTGTTTGTATCTTTAAAAATGCCCTTGTTGCTTTGTCATAATTAGACATCTTAATTATATTTGTTTCAAAAGTATTTTTTAGATTGACAAGCTCGTCAAATTCTTGACTAGAGTTTATTTTGAGATTTTCAAAGTTAACAGTTTTCTGAAGTACTTTTGTTACTATGTCTATATCAAGAGGATGTTCCTGGAGTTTTTTGTATATGTATGACTTTATGTCTTCATTTTGAAAAGTCTCGATAATTTTGCTGAAGATAATATCATAATCTTTGGTTGTCATGTTCATATCCTTCAGTGGCTTGGTAGTCACCAGGGTGCTTTATTGAACTGCAATTAAGATAATAACCAACAATATTTTATTTGTGAAGTTAAATTAGAGACTCCATCGAGACATATTCTTTGCATGGGCAGCTATAAAAACTGCCAGTGGTGGCGCTGTTGACATGGGAGAATCCATTTCACTACCCAAGGACAAGGGGTAGCCCTGCTTTTTGCTAACCAACTGGCCCGGTGCTCAGCGTCAATTACTCTTGGGCACTGCCGACAACTATTTTTGTGCATCCACCTCGGCCTCAGCCATGTGATCATCGGGTTTGAGGTCGGCCCCGCGTCCGTCATCATCGCCGCGCGGCGGTGAGACCGCATTCCGTTTTTGGGCCTCCTGGTTCCGGTAGCTCTGGCCGTTGAGCTCCAGGATGACGCAATGGTGGACCATCCGATCGATGGCGGCTGCTGTCGTCATGGAATCCTTAAAGATTTTGTCCCATTGAGAGAAGACAAGGTTGCTGCTGATCAGTACGCTGCCGCGCTCGTAGCGCTCCGCCAGGAAGGTGAAAAGCACCTCCATCTCTTCCCGGTCCTGCTGCACGTAGCCGATGTCATCGAGGATCACCGCCTCGAAACGATCCAGCTTTTTGAGGGCCTTTTCCAGGTTGAAGTCGCGTTTGGCGATGAGCAGCTTTTGCACCAGGCGGTAGGCCGGGATGAACAGCACCGGATGATCGCGACGGACAAGCTCATGACCGATGGCGCACAGCAGATGCGTTTTCCCTCGTCCTGGCAGGCCGAAGGCCACGATGTTTTCCGACCGTTCAAGGAAGTGCCCCTCGCACAGGGAGGGCAGGATCTTCTTCACCCGTTCCGGCAAAGCCCCCGTATCCAGACTGGCCAAGGTTTTATCCCCCGGCAGGCCGGAGGCCTTGCGGAGACGTTCGATACGGCTTTGCCGTCTGTCCTCCAGTTCAAGCTCGGCCAGGTACTGCAAATACTGTTGGTAGCTCCAGCCCTGGCGCTCGGCCGTGGCCGTCGTCTCTTGGAGGCGGCTGGCAAACGCCGAAAGATGCAATGCCTTGAGGCAGATCGTGAGGCCGCCGGTTTCCTGGGTCATATGCAACCTTCCTGTCGGGACAGGAGATTGTCGTAAACCGAAAGGTCCACGAGCGGCGCGTCCATGCCCATTGCCGCGAGCGTTTCGCCATCGGTGACCATGCTTTTGACCCCCTCGGCGCTGAGCAGCGTGCCTGCCTCAAGGAGGAGTTCCAGGGCGGTTTCCACTTCGGCCTCCATCGTGGACGCCGCCAAGTGCAGGATGCGTACGTACTCCTTGTCGGCCTTGTTCTCCTCGAACCGGTCTCGCAACGCGTCGTACGCACGCCGGAAAACCAGGGAGGGGAAGAGGTCTTCCTGGTAACGATAGAGACGAAACGCACCGGGCTTTTTCACCAGGGACCAGATGATGTGACGGTAGTTGATCCGGTGGCCGCCGCGTCCCAGGAGGCGTTGGGTGGTGAGTTGGACCTTGCCGCCGTAATACACGTCGATCCTCCCCTCATAGACTCTGACCATGATCTTTTCTCCAATGAGTCTGGAGGGTACGGAATAGACATTGCTTTTGATGGAGATGGTGCTCCAGGAACTGACCCTGGTATCGACTTCCGTAAATTCGGGAAGTCTCGCCATCGTTACTGGCCGCATCACAGCCAGTTCCTCCTGAAGCTTCGTTTGCCGGGGACGGTTCGTCTTGAGCAGCATCCGCCACAACCACATTTCGTAGGCGGTGGCGCTTTCAAAGTCATTGCTGCCGCGCAGAAGCAGATATTGTTTCAGCCGATTTTTCAGCCCCCGGTGCATGGCCTCGACATCACCATTCTGCTCCTTTTCGCCGACAGCGATGGTCCTGGGGTGCATGCCGAAGTGACCGACCATGGCCATGTATTCCTCGTTGAAGGCCCGCTTGCCGCTGGTCAGATCATGGGTGGCCGCCGTGGAGTTGTCCGTTTGATGGAACTTTGGCGCATGGTCCAACCGAAATAACGCTTCCTGTACGCCTCGTTTCAGCGCCGCCAGGGATTCGGAGTGGCAGACCGTGGCCCATTCCCAGTTGGAGTATGGCAGCACAGGATGACACAACATGTGCGGAAAGTCCTCGCCCTGTATGGTCACGCCGAGCTTGCTGGCCCAGGTGAAATCAGTCTGCAGGGCCTCACCAGGACGATGCGCCTGGGGGAAGAAGACTTCCTTGTCTGGACCGGCCAGCCCCCGCCACTGCTTGATCCGACGCTGCAAGGTCCGCAGTTGACCCGGCTCGTACAGGCCAGGATGGTGTTCCTGCAACTCCTCAAAGATCACGCGCGCCTCAAGGTCCGGCTCCGCAACGAGACGCGCTTCAATCCTCGGCCAGTGCTGCTCAAAAGGATCGGGGCGAGTCCGCCAGTCCCGGACCGCTTTCATCTCCGAGGGCAGCTTGCCCTCCTTGAGGTACTTCGCCGCCGTGTTGCGGCTCATGCCGGCCCGTAGCGCGGCTATCCCTGTCCGTCCCGTCTTGGTCTTCTCGCTCATCAGCTTTCTCACCTGCGCATCCGTTATCATTTCAGCCGGCTATCATCTTTCCCGGAGGGAGACAGCCGACAGACTCCAAGGAGGAGGATGCACAATTCTAATTGTCGCTGATGCTCAAGAATAATTGTCGCCGATCAGCCCGGGATCGGTCAATCGGTGTTCATGCGAAACCGGCGTTACCGATGCGGTCTCATGGCAAGAGTTGGCAGATATTACCCCGAAAATTCGGTGGCATAGGATGTTCAAGTACGGATTGTTTACCGGAGAAGGATCTGAATCGGGAATGGACCTGGTGGGCTTTAAATTTTAATCCCAAAAGCTCGATGGTGACAGCTGACGCGGGTAAAAGTTCCCGAATTTGTGTTATCCTGCTTAATTTATGGAACTATTTATAGATCTGTCGTCGTTCAAGGTGGAAGAAAGGATACGTTATTTCACCATTTTCCCACTTGAGCCCCTATTTTCGACAGCAGGTGCTCAAAAATCCGGGGTGAGACTTTTTGATTTACCACCAATTGGTCTATTCTTGCGAATGTTTAACATTTAGTTGCCACAATTGGTTTAAAATAACTAGCAGCAAATTTCATCTGGAATAGGTATAGAATTCGTGCATGGATTCACAAAAATAAAATCTAACAATTTGTTTATAATAGATATTTTAGGACAATACTGCGCGTTAAAGATCCTCTACGAGCATCAGCGTCAGGACGGGTTCACCTCTATCCCCGGGACCGATGTGGGCAATGACCTCGACAGTTTCCTTCTTATCGTCATCCATAAGAAATGAAACCGGGAACTTTACTTGATCGGTATTCATGGAACTTTTAGCGGCAAAGAGTGCTAGAACTATGAGATCATGGAGTCGTCCCGTAGTCGATTGTCCTTCTGCTGCAATATTATTTTTTGGAACAATGTATCTATAAAACAAATTTGATGTTACTACGGTGTTAATTTTAAAACCTATTTCTTTTGCCTCGCTGGTAATATCAATAAGAACTCCATCTTCTATCGATTGTTTTCTAGAATATGAATAAATAACATTTGATTTACTTTCCATTTGAAACTCCTTCTCTTAAAATGTCGAAGACTTCTTCAATCTTACATCTAAAGCTTTGGCATAAAAATATTCCTATCTCTGAATATAAACGTAATTCATTGCCGCATAGTTCTGTTTGTGAAATATTCATTGTTTTAAAGACATTTTCGATTGGTCTAAAATAATTAATCATGTTATCTTTTAAATCAATAAGTTCACTAGGTTTTGCATCCATAGTATATCCTTTCGCTTGAGTTGTTAAAGAAACTTTGAGCTTCAAGGATATCCTCGGGAACTAGAAAAGGTCACGGGGGAGAAGGGGACCAGTTACTGTCACAGAGAAAACAAAGCGTTGGCCCGGAGCGGGATTCTCCTGGAGTTTTGGACCAGCGGGGACCCAATGGGGGCGGCCCAGGGAAAAGTCCCAGGGATGGGCCCTAGGACGCGAAATAGCGGGGTGTCCGGGGGGATTGACCAGTGCCGTTTCCCAACCCCATGGGGACTTGGAATTTTAGCTGGAATTTTTATAGCAAACCATTGACACCATTTTCAGGCAAGCGTTATATCTGTCATAAATTTTATGAAGGAGAATTTTTATGACAGATAAAAAGCTTTGGAGTGAAGCTATAGATATTGCTAAAGATCAAATGCGCCATGGTAAGATTCACTACTCTGATCTTCAGAAAGCTGCACAAGCTATTTATGATGATTTGCTNCAAATGGAAGAGGGGCCTTTCATTGATGTNTCATCTATAGCTTCAAAATCTTCTCAACTTGCTTTGCCTACTGCTCCAGAGTCTAAATATAAACACGAAACAGTTGGTGGTAAAGTTCGTTGCGCCGAGTGTGGTAAATTACTTAAGTCTTTATCAAACAACCATTTGCATACTCATAGCAACATGACTCGTGAAGAATACATGGCGAAGCATGGTGTCACTGATAAAGATATGCAGGGAGATATAGAGCGTAAAGTTAAAACTGGTGATGATAATGCTCTTAAAATTTTAGGATATATCATGAAGGAGTATGACATTACTAGGTCAGAAGTTAAGGCATTCGTGGTGAAATATGGGTTTAAAGATCTTAAAGATTTGATGGCGCAAGCGAAAGATAAGAATATTTCTGCTCTTGATCTCTTAAAAGAGAAAGCTCCTACTCCGAAAAAAGGGTAACTAGGGTTATTGTCAAGCGTGTACATAAAAGCCCACGTTAGTCATTACGCGGGTGGTTGGCGTGGGCCACTCTGAGTTGTAATTATTTAGATATTCCTCCCACATTTATTTAATTCTACTTGAAGCATTAGGACTTGCAATGATAACAACATCTTACTTTGCTCGTGAAAAAAACATTGCAAATCCTGTTTGCATTGCTCAAGTTAAACCAAGTTGGAGTAATTCACGAGAGTATAAAAAGCTTGCTCCTCCTTGGGATTTGGTGGATAGATATAAGAAAGGTCTTGTGACTCAACAAAAGTATATTGAAGAATATACTTTTTTAGTTTTGTCTAGATTGAATCCAGTAGAGGTATTGAAAGAAATCAAGTCACTGTTTGGAGAAGATGCGACTTTACTTTGCTATGAGAAAGCAGGTGATTTTTGTCACCGTAGGATAGTTGCTGCATGGATAGAGAAGGGGACCGGTGTAGTAGTTCCTGAGTTGAAGTTTTAGAATGTAGGGAAAAATCTCAATGGTTGTATAGGAAAAGTTGCGTATTATGGCCAGCATTGTCTAGTGAAGAGGGGTGGCGTCGGTCTACATTCAAAGGAAATAAAATTTTAAATAATGTTAAGCTGACTTAACCTTTCGATTATTTACTTACAAAAGGATAGTGAAATGTTTAGTTTGGTTAAAAAAATTTGTAATTATTGTAACACACCGAAAACTCTAGCTAAATGTAAACTGAACTATTGTGTTTCTAGCGTTGCTTTGATTGCATCGGCTGCTTATTTATGTCTTAAATTTAAGAATGAAACTTTTTTCATGAATAGTGTGTACTTTGATGCGGTTGTTGTACAGTTTATATACGGAATAGCTGCAGCATTTTGTTGGTTGGTATTAAATAAAAAAAATTTTTATATTAAAATTGTCTCAATATTAAATCTTACAATGCTATTTTTCCCTTTAGTATATTTTTTTATAATTCATAAATATTTATTGTTCGGATTGGTTGATTTTTTTAAATACTCAATTGGTATTTCAGCGATATTTTTGTATGATTTGATAGAGTTTGATTCTTATAGATCAGGGCTGTACGGTAAATAGATGCGAATCGACTTTGAAAAAGGATTTACACTTATCGAAGCATGTGTGGTTTTGTTGTTACTTGGAGTGGTTGCTATAATTGCAATCCCTAAAATACATGATTTCAGTAAAGTTTCAGCAGAACTAGAAATCCTAAAATCACACTTGAGGTATGTTCAGTTTAAAGCAATGAATGATGATGTCAATAACTATAGTTGGGGGCTTAGAGTGTCAGGTGACAGTTACACGCTGATCTGCACTCCAAGTTGTGCAAATGTTCCAAACTTACCTAATGAAACATCATCAACTCATACTCCAGTTGCGGGGGTGTCTATAACGTATGGATTCTCTTCTATCGTTTATAATCTATGGGGAAGTCCTAGTGTCGATGGTGAAACTCCTGCAACAGATGTGATAACTATAAATATTTCAGATGGAATGATAACAAAAACAATCACAGTTATACCAAATACTGGATTTATTCAATGAAAAAAAATGGTTTTACACTGATCGAATTGTTGGCAACAATTGTTATCCTTGGGGTTTTTTCCGTCATGCTTTTTAGCTTTTTTGGTCCATTTATTTTAAATAGCTCACGGCCAATAGTTAATTTACAAAATATTTCAAATTTAAATACTGTTATGTCTGATATAACGAATAGATATAATCAATTTAAAGCATGGACAGCAAGTACAACTTATAAAATTGACGAAATAGTGGTTCCAACAACTGCTAATAACTATTATTATACATGTACACAAGCTGGAACAAGCGGAAATGATGAACCTACAGACTGGACAACATCATCTGTTACTGATGGAAACGTTATTTGGTCTAAGAGCTCAAAATCAGTACTTCAATATATTTCGAGCTATGTCAATTCAACATATTCAGCGTATGTTCCTAGTGGGCAAAGCCCTTCTTATACGACAGATTTTAGTTCAAGTGATGGTACTACAGTCTTGAAAGTTATTGTCGCGAGCTCCAATGCTGGTAGTTTAACTTCCTATTTCATGAAAAAATAGAATTTTTTTCATATTATTATGCCCAAAGAATATTTCATAAGACGTGATGGATTTACTTTAATTGAAATTGTAGCTATTTTAGTTATATTAGGAATATTTATGATATCTTTAGCAAAACCATTCTCCAATTTTGTTTCAGGATTTATCTTTGCACAAGATGTGTCAGAATTAGAACAAAAATCATTGTTGGCTTTATCGCGTATTGAAAAAGAAATGAATCTCGAGAGGTCCATCGATAGTGCTAGCACAGCGGCTAATCTAAAATTTTTTCCAACAGCCGACTCTTCGGGGAGAACAACTTCAACCACTGCTTATAGTATACGATATGATTCAACTTTAAAAAAAATAATTTTCAACGATGGAACAGATTTTGTGTTGTTAGATAATGTTTCGAGCTTCACGGTCACCTATGATGCAGCGTCTCATGATTTATCTACAAAAATAACTGTAAGCTTTACTTGTTTTGAATATTCTCAGCCGTTTACGACAACTATCGCATTACGGTAAAATATAAGGATATTTTCATGCATGTTAAAAGTCGCAATTGCGGTATGACATTGCTCGTATTGATTATTGGGATAGTTGTTATTTCTGGACTCGCAGCAAGCATGGCAAGTTTTTACAATACCTCTACTGTCGCTGGAATTAATGATATAGGCTATTTAAATGCATATTATTTGGCTGAATCTGGTGTGCGATATGCTAAACTCAAGCAGCTAGATGTCAATAGTGATAGTAATCCTTGCTATACTTATTCAATTGGTTCGTCTGGAAACTCAATAAAAATTGTTGTAGATAAAGATTCTGGAACAACTTCAACTGGAATTTATTCTGCAAACTCTAGTTTTAAATCAACCAGAGTAATTAATGATTCATCTTATAAAGGTCCTAATTCGTCTAAAATAACTTACCCAACGAATGCCAGCTATTCTGCGAGCACTTTTGGTTTGTCTGGAACCTATAGCGGTGATTATATATCTTCAGATTTTCAATTGAATGGTGGAGTTAATATTGATGGATCGTTAATATATTTAGGTACAACAGCTGCGTGCTTAAATATATATGGTAACAGAGTTGGCAAGTTGGATGGAACGGACATTATATGTTCGAAGTCTTGTATCTATGTTGGTGGTAACGTTAAGATTTATGGTACTGTGACTGCTGCCGGAAATATAACAGTTGATAGTGGAACGATAACTGGTGATGTTTATGCTGGTGGTGATGTCTCTATAACTAAGTGGAGAGGGAAAATAGACGGTAACGTATTTTTGTATGGAACAATTGACGATGATAGCAAGAAGTTTGTGACGGGTAAAATTACTTATTTGACTAAAAAACCTGATTCTTGTACAAATTATGGATTGCCATCGCATCAAAAAAGTTCTTCACCTAAGCCTGATCCAAATTACACTGGAACATATACATTTGTAGGTACAGATAGTCTTTCAGATGTCTCAAGTTACGCATTTGAATCATTTACAACTGGAAGAGGTGCATCAACATGTTTTGATTTATCAAAAGATAATACTTATATCAATATTATTGTCAACAGTAATTTAAGTTTTAATAGCTCCATATATATAAAAACAGATTCTAGCGATTGCTTTTCTAATAGTAATAAGCTGTCACTTTCAACATATAATACGGAAAAATTTATAGATGCCGCCAAAAGGATATATATTGATGTTAATGGAACATCATCTTTTAGCGGGGATGGCCATGGATGGGTTGGTACATTATTTTCTCAAGGTAGTATTACAGAAAATGGAACTTTCTATGTGACAGGTGCAGTGTATAGCAATACATCTATAAATAGTGCCAATGCTGGTAGTAACTATTTTTATTTTTCTGAATCTGATTATGTTGCCACGTACTGGAAATTTTAATTTTAAATTTTTGATAAATTCTAGTAAGAATTGAACGAATATTATGATATCCTTTGTTGCTTCATAAGTTTATTTAGTGGGTTCTATTTTTTTTAACACTGCTCGAATTTTAATGTGCCTGCTTGGTATGATGCTACTCGACGCGCGGAGGTGTACTTATGAAATTGTTTTTGCATATAACATACTGAAATGATTAACTATTTACTTTTCATGTCCTCCCCAACGCCCGTTTCTCCTCCCTCCGTGAAAAAATCCCAACAAACCCCTTGACCTGCCCAGCCCAAATCCGTACTTACCCCGAGCCAACGACGCGCCAACGAAGCCAACGGTTTTGGCCCCCAACTTTTTCTTGGGAACGAAAGATTTGGGGTTGACTTCGGGACGAGTTTGGGGCATTTAGCCTGTTCCCTGATTCTGTTTATAGGACCGTAGCTCAGGGGGAGAGCGCTTGCTTGACACACCACAAGCGTGATTTAACCCCCTAAAATCCTTCCAAAAGCCCCTATCACAAAGTGATCTCGTTGGCGAAGTGCCAACGGGGTCTTCTTCATTTTATTCGCCTGGAATTCGTACTTTGGTCAGTCGTTGGTCCGCCGTTGGCGGTGGTTGACTAGAATGTGCCAACTGGGTATTCTTTAACAGAAATTTATAATTGATGGCAACTAATTTGTTCAACTTTCTGAAATTTCCACCACATGCATCCACATAACAACAAACAGACTGAATTTTGATATTTTTAGCAAACCGTCTGCTTCAAAATAAATTAATAATTGACCCAGATTTGCAGCCGAATAAACCCATAGATTCAAAATATAACACTTCTGGCAACAACCTTAGCCATTAATTCGAATTTGATTTTGAGGGAGAAACATTCATGAAAAAGAATTTTATTATTATTCTATTTGTTTTTTTAATTTCGTCATGCGACACATCAAATCCTGAAAAGCTAAAGTTCGAAAAGATACCCGAAGGTTTCAAATCTGTTAATCTCTTTGAAAAACTACCAAATGACATTTTAAATACTGCCAAAAGACTTGGCTCGGGTAATATACTTACTTATGAACAGATGCCTAAAGACCTACTTGGTACAATATTTGATCAAAAGATTTACAGCATCAGCTATACAACTAAAGACGAAAAATTGACTTCAATATCTGTTATTCTTTCCGGAAATGTTAGAAATAAATATTTAAATAGAATCATGCAAAAATTTGGCCCACCTGAAAAACAATGCACCGAGAACATTACCTACAAAAATGGCAAAAATTCTAAACACATATCACTGAGATGGTATGGCGATAAATCGGTATTAGTAATCCACCAACTACCTTCAAATAACGATCCGTCAGTCTATGAATACCCCCTTATGTACATTATGACTAAAGATTGGGCCAAGCTGCTTGATTCCGGAAAGATTAATAACTTTATCAAAAATATTGACGTCGATTGTACAAAGTATTCTCCACCAGCCTCTTCTAAGCAACCAGACAAAGATGGCTTTTAGTCGATACATCCAACCAATTTATTACCATTTGTCAAACCACCTATGAATACAAAAATATTAATCTTCCTCATAACTTTACTGTTAATTGCATATTCAAGCACACCCTCCTCCGCAACATCTTATTCGTTGACAAATTTCCAAGATAAAATGAACAAGCAAAAATACCCAAACAATTCCAAGTGGATTATTGATGATCCTGAATTCAAAAAGGCTTTTACTGATTCTGCCGGAAAAAAAATTGTCAAAATATTTTATTCGCAGTGGGGTAAAAGTAGATATTTTCAACAAGGAGGACTTATTGAGCGTAATAATAACGCTATTGTCTTTAGAATTCAAAATCTTGACAGACATACGTTTCGTTGTGCTTTTTTAATTGACACTTCACACAATCGGCTTATTGTTTGCTGGGACGACATCGATAACAAAAAAATGAGCGGCATATACTACCCAGGCAACCAACGTAAAGTATCTGTTCATGATTCTTGTGGGAGTCGAGATATGTTTTCACTAATCGAAGATTAAACAATGGCCCCGCTTCTGTTTATTGTTTTTTTTATTTTTGATCGAACTATTTGTCTTTTTGTTGTTTTCATATTGTATGTTATAGTTTGTTGCTTTTAACAATTCTAAAAGGTAAACTCCTTCCTAGGAGGTCCACCCTCACCGTCTACACCGCCGCTGTCACCTTCAGCTTCTGCCAAGCTCCGGTCCCAATGACGCTTCTGAATCCCCTGCTCACCTTCGGCTTCTCCGCCAACTTCTTCTTGAAGAAAAGATCCCGAAGCATTTCAATATCATCGAGAAGAATGGCGAGAATGCGATGAGTTGTAACGCATTTCTCTGGAAATGCGCCTGTCACAGGCATTAACCTGGGCTGTCCCTGGTCAAAAACGAAAAAAAAGTCGTATTTGGACCTCACCTGGGCCAAAAATCGCAGGACTCTGCGACCGGGATAGGTCAAATTCACTGAGAACGGCATTTTCGTCGAAATTTTAGGTGATTTCGCTCCTGGATAGTCCATGGAGGAGCAAAAAATCACAGACTCCTGTGAATTTACCCAGCAAAAAATCGTGTCATTTCCCCTTTTCCCGCCGATGCAGCAAGCTGTGTCCCTGGCACTGGTTATTACGATGGCACGCTCGTCTAGGGAAAAATGGAATTTTTCTCTTTGAATTTATTGTACTTCCTTCACCAACGGCGACACCAGCAACCTTCCCAACCCGCCACCGATAAGCTAAACTCCGCTCCAACGGTCCAGGAACGGCACCATCTCGATTCCTGGATCACGGGGACGCTGACAACCACGCCCTCCCCCACCGTTAAAAACGGGGGTGGGGTCCGATCTGGACCTGTCCTGGGGCAAATGCGCGATTCTCCGCGTTTTTTGATGTCATCCCACTTCAAAACCAGTTTTAGTTAACAGACTTATTCTTTTGGGTGATATCTCAGGATGCAGCAGTGATTGGTATCTCAATGATAAATGTAGTTCCATGCCCTCTCTGTGATTCAACAGCAATAGACCCATCATAATGTTGGATAATATCTTTGCAAATTGCCAATCCAAGTCCAGTTCCTTTACGGCTGATTGCATCTGGATCATCATGGTGCGCTTGATAAAATTTATCAAATATTTTCGGTAAATCTGAAGACTTTATACCAGTTCCAGTGTCCTTCACTTGGAACTGAATGTAATTATTAGTGGTTCGACAGACATTCACGCTAATTTGTCCAGTCGAAGTGAACTTAATGGAATTCGTCAGGAGATTGACAAAGACCTGAACTAAACGATCCGGGTCCACTCGCAGAAGTGGTAGGTCGGCTGGTGCATCAACCGTAATAGATAGGGCGGTGTTCGATTCAAGTTCTCCACTAACAGATTGGATCGAACGTTCGATTATTAAGATTGGTGAAACAACCTGATCTCGCCAATCCATTTTGCCCGCCTCAATCTTGGAGATATCCAAGAAGTCATTGATGAGTCGCGTAAGCCGCTCTCCTTCGTTTTCAATAATTGCAAGGTTCTTATTGATTTGCACTCCTCTGGCCAGTAGCGTTGCGTTTCCCGCGCTAAGTGGTAGAAATCTGCGATCGAAATCACGATGAATAAGCTTAGCAAACCCGAGAATCGATGTAAGCGGTGTTCGCAAATCATGAGACACAGTTGTAAGAAAAGCAGTTTTGAGTTGATCTAACTCAAGGAGACGCTCATTCGCAATGCGCAACTCTTTTGTCCGTTGTTCGACACGTAGTTCCAATTTCTGTCTGGCTCTTTTCAACGCTTCATGAGTTTGTATGCGTTCTGTGATGTCCTGATTGGCTCCTATCGTTTTAACAGGACGTCCATTGACGTCACGAACCAAGAAATATCTGACTACAATATGGCGAATTTTACCATCTCTCCGAATGATGCGGTGCTCAACTTGTCCATAATAATTTTCTTCCTTGCTTTGAAGCGCCCGATCGCATTCCTCGGCTACGATATTTACCTCATCTGGATGGACAAATTCTCGCGCATAAGTTTCAGCGGACATTAGGTGCCCACCTTCTCGCTCAGCAGAGGTGCCGTATAAGGCATAGAATTGATCATCAAAATAAAACAGTTTTGTGTCAAGGTCACATTCCCATTGAACTAATTTGGCAAGATCCATGGCCAAAGTGAGTTTATTGCAACTTTCTGTTAGTGCATTACCTGCCTTTTGCAACAATTCTTCTGCATGCTTGCGTTCAGTGAGATCGTGTCCGACAACCAGAACACCGGATATTTTTCCAGTCCGATCATATTCCGGCAGTAAAGTATATTCAAGAAAAAGCGTCTCATTCCGTGTATTTATCCAGGCAAACTCTATTGTTTCAGGTATGCCTGTACTTAAGATGCTTTGAAGTTTCTGTACATATTCTTCATACCATGTATTAGGAACTTGAGGGGTCCTTGAAAAAGGATGATTGATTACGTCTTTAGCAGAGAGGCCACTAGCTTTTTCCCATGCAGGATTAACGTAAACTCGTCGAAGATCACTGTCGTAACGAATAATAATATCAGGGATGTTCTCGACCAGGGTTCGAAGCTCCTGTTCGCGTACTGTTAACGCTTGTTCAGATCTTTTGCGCTCAGTTATGTCAATTATTTCTCCTATAATCCCGCCAGGAGCACCAGATAAATCGGAAAACATTGTCTTCCTGAACCATACAACAATGACTTCGCCGTTAAGCCGGTTAATTTCGCATTCATAGGATATGATTCCACCATCCTGATACAGGCGATTATCCATCTCCTCATGCTTCTTGGAGCGTTCTTTAGGAATTATATCGTATGATGTTTTCCCGATAATTTTGTCTCGGGGTAATTGCAAAAAATCCTCAAATAATTTATTACAATCAAGATATCTTCCGTTGACGTCCTTTACATAAACTGGAGAAATTAAATAATCAATAACGGTTGGATAGGAAGTTGATTTTGTCGCTTTCACCGAAGAGGCCCGTAACTGCTCTTCCAAGTCGGTAATGTGAGACCTTGCAGCTTCTAACTCAGCTATAAGTTGTTCTTTTGTCTTCGCTAAATCATTCATAGGGATCTCTTTGTGCGATTATTCTTATGGCTACTTATAAGTTTTACTTGTATCACAGCAACATGCCAAAATCATTTGGAAAATTATTAACTCTCTGGGCTAGGGTTTTCTGCCTTCATACTCCTTAATACGCCTAAGTGATTGATCCAGCAAGCGTGTTGTAACTGGGCTTCCTTTCAATCCCCTGTTAAAATGCGGTTTCCCGTGTGGTTGGACCTTCCCCAAGGTCAGATTCGGTCGGGTAGACGAGGGAAGTTTCCTTCCCACCCCCCACAGATCCGGACGTGCCCGGGCCGCAGGCAATCATGGCTCCATCATCTTTAAAAAGGTGAACCCCTTTCTCAGGAGGTCCACCTTCCCTGCTACTCCGCCGCTGTCTCCTTCAGCTTCTGCCACTCGGCAGTCCCGACGACGCTTCTGAACCCGGCGCTCACCTTCGGCTTTTCCGCCAGCTTCTTCTTGAAGTTATCACGAAGCATTTCAATATCATCGAGAAGAATGGCGAGTTCGATGAGTTGTAACACGCTTTGGAACGAATGGTTCCTTCGAAGCGGAATATAGACTTCTTGTGTATGGGTAGGACAGAGGAATTTCCAAGGTTGATCACGCGGTACTGAAAACTCCTCGTCGCAGAGCAGACATTTCTTTTTGATTGTGTCGTTCATGTTATTGTCCTTGATTTTTATTTATCCATTTAATAATTCGTCCCAAAAATCATCGCGCTCTTTCTTGAGTTGGGCTACGATGATTGCAACTGCATCCCGTATGCTCGCAAAGTCATCTTTTCGTGGCACGTAATGCTTGTTATAGCAATCGTAGCACATTAGAAATCCATACTTTGTTGGCTTTTCATTGCATATTTTACATATATGATTGGCCATATTCTCTCCTTCNTTTGTTGATTTATTGTCTTGACAAACAATGAAGGCGAGAGACCTCGGCTACAGGAATCTCGCCCTTTCCCAGTTCGATCTTAAGCTCAGGTTATAACTTTATTGCTTGATATCGCATCTTTTTCATAGATGAACCAGGATTAATCAGACTTCTAATTTCTTCTTTAAATTTCATAATAGCTGCCTCTCGTTCATTGATTATTTCTCGGAGTGTTTTGATGTCGTCAAAAAAGACTGCGGTATCGATGATGTTGTAAACAGTTGGAAAAGTGTGATGCTTTCTCAGGGGTATATAGAATTCCTTGGTATGTTCTGGACAGAGAAATTTCCATTTTTCATCACGAGGTACTGAAAAGTCTTTTTTACAGATTAAGCATTGCTTGGTGATATTCCTTTTCATAATAATTCTCCATTCGTTCATGTATAGTTGATGTTTTCAAATAAAGAAGGCGGAAAACCTCTGCTCAGGAATCCCGCCTTCGCCTCTTACGCAACCGCTAAACCCGGCAGTAACCGGACAGCTCTTTCCTTCTCTCCCTCCATGTAGTGGTAGTAGGTATCGGCAGTCAGCTTGACGGTCGAATGCCCCATCATCTTCGACACGGCGGCCAGATCGGCCCCCTTGTTGAGCAAGGTGGTCGCAAACAGGTGCCGCAGGTCGTACATCCTGGTCGGATAGGTGATCCCGGCCCGCTGACAGGCATTCTTGAAGGACTTTCGGATCGTCGTCAGGCCTCGGCCCATGTACTCAATGACATACCCGGACGCCGACTCCTCCTTCTCAGCTTCCATACGCTTGAGAAACTCAGGGTTGATCGGAACCGTCCGGTAGGTCTTGGTTTTGCTCGCATAAATCCTGACGGTACCAGCAGCGAAGTCGACGTCATCCCACCTCAAGGACAGAAGTTCGGACTCCCCAGGACGAGTGCCCAGGTTGAAGCAAACCTCCATGGCCCATTTGAGGTGGGGTTCGGCGTGCTCCATGATCTTCCTGGCGTCGTCCAGGGTGAGGCGCAAATCCCAGGGCTGCACCTTGGGCTTTTTCCAGTTCTTCAGCGGGTTGCCCCTGGTGAAGCCGTTCTCCATACCGAAGTTGAAGATGAAGCTCAGGTAGTCGCAGTACTTGTTGACCGTATACTGGGATCGCTCCTTGCCGGTGCTCGCGCTGACGCCCTTGAAGTGCAGAATGAATGGGACCATGTCCCCTTGGTAGGTCAGGGCGTCGACGGGTTTGTCACCGATGACGGGTACGAACTGGTTGTCGAGCAGGCGCTCAACATTACGGATGTGCTTCTCGGTCCGGCCGGATGCCCGCATGTGATCCAGGTACTTCTTCCCAAGCTCGGACAAGGTNATGCCGGACGGCTCCTTTTCGATGACCTGNNTGNCAGGTGGAGCCGTGGCTTCAGTNNCCNCCCCGGCAGCTTTNGNAGCNACCCGGATTCCTGCTGTCACCGTTTCCGGGTCAGGAATCGGCAGCAATTTTTCATTGGCCCAGGAATCGGCAGCAATTTTTCATTGGCCTCCTGGACCGCCNNTTCGAAGGCTTCGGCCTTGGCTTTTCCAAGCTCNCCNCGTCCAAAGGACTTGTCATGNCGCTTNCCGAGGTCGTCATGGTAATAGACCATCCACCGTTCACTTCGTTGGTAAACGCTCATAAGCACCTCCACGTGCAATTTGAATTGTGTGATGTGAAACGAACTACGAGAATCGACGCCAGTTGCTGGAACTGTTCGATTCGTGTTGCCAGATGTTGTTGGTGAATCTGAAAGAAAGGGCAGATCGCCCCTTCTGTGAAGAAGCTAAATCGTATGAAGCAGAATTTCTTCAACCTCTTCCATTTGGACTCCGATGTACCGCCTCGTTATCGAAGGCGTACTGTGGTTGAGCCTTTTGGCCAGGATTTCCCAGGACACACCGAAGGTCTTGCGCTGGTGATAGCACCAGGTTTTCCGAAGGGTGTGCGCTCCGTAGTTGCCGGACAGGTTGATCGCGTCGCACCACCGTTGCACCATCATGGTCACGGCGTAGGTGGTCAGCGGATAATTCTTGCCTTTCCTGCTTTTAAATAGGAAGTGGTGATCCTCCAGCTCCGAAGTGGCAAGGTGCTCGTCAAGAGCGGTCTTGATCTCCTTGTTCATGATGAAGACGTTTTCCTTGCCAGTTTTCTTTTCCTTGAGGCAGACGCGGTCGCCGATCTTGCAATCTTTGACGTCTGAAACCTTGAGCGAAAGGATGTCCTGGACACGGAGACCTGAGTTGATCCCCATGACGAACAGGAGCCGATTTCGCGGTTGATCCACCAGGAGCTTTTTGATGCTCTTGATGTCCTTCATGTTGATGATCGGCTCAACTTTCATGAGCAACCTCCTTTGAAGTTGTAATCTCGATTTAACAGGCTGAAAACGTATATTGAAAACCAGGGGAGCTGGGGACGTCCGAGCTGGTGCTGGGATATCCCGTTGTAATACAACGACTAGCGCTTCCGTGTCTTCCGAATGTACGTTTCTACCTATTACCGTTCTTCCCGATTTTGAATCCACGTTTCCTTGTATATATCATATCTGTATTGATTTTCTCATTAGGGCAGAAAAGCTGCGAGACCGATTTGCAGACTTCGAATCAGACAATCTGCTGCGCAGAAGACAAAAAGCGGGATTGAAAAAGAAGAAAATGCCACCTCCGAAGAGCATGGCATTATCAACAGGTTCACGTTAAATGACCGTCAGAATGATCCGGCCGTCCTCGGCAGTGATGACGAACTCGTCTCCCTCCTTGATCTCCAGGTCGCCCAGATCCACCTTGTGGATGTTGAAACAGACGACACCCTTCTTGTTGACGTAGGGCCGACTCGAACTTTTCAGGTAAAGCCCCTTCACGTCGTAAAATGTCCGGTCATCACTGATAAGCCGCAGCACGTAGTGCTTCAACGTAGGCTTATGGGCAATGCCCATCCTCTCCATGATCGACTTGGCGTCGAGCCCTTCCTTGATGCTCTCCCGAAGAGTCGCAGCATTGTACTTTGACTCGGGACGCTTCTTGGGTTCGGAGCCCATCTCCAGGGACGTATCCGTGGTATCCTTCTTGGTCGACATAATCGCTCCTTTGTTGATAATGGTTATTATGGGTAATATATCTGTATATCTGAGTAAAAATCGCAGCATTTACGCTTAAAATTGCTTGATTTTGCATGTTTTCTGCTAATTTTAACCCTGAAATCGTCATTTTTCGCGTGCTGAAATCGGCCATTGGGCGGAGGACGCGATTTCCGGGGTTTTCGGGGGCGGGGAAGGCCAAACCATAGGGACAGCCCCAAACTCGCAGGAGGGGGGAGTATACGAGGTCGATTTTCTGGGATGGGGAGAGGCCGGTCCTGGGGAAGGGGCCGGGGCCAGGAAAACGACAACTACCGACTCACCCAGGACGCCGCCGTGCGACATTGCCAGGGCCAAGAAAATCAGCGCCGAAAATTGACCCCCTCCGACCACCAGAGGACCAATCAGCGTCCAACCCTGACCCCTCCCCAGATCAGGCGACAAAAACAACCTCCCAGTGTTACCCAGGAGGCTGCCGTTTCAATCCGAACACGACAGCCGCCCATCGAGCGCCATGGATTTCCCATAGCTGCCGATGAGCACCCGGTCGAATAGGACTGTCACCAATCCCAAGCTCCGTATCACCACCGGACGTACGATTTTCTCGTATCCGGCGATCCCGAAATGATGTTCCCCTTTTTTGAATAGACGCAAGATAGACTGAAAACTATGTAAATGTTACCGGAGCTCTAGACAAAGAGCCCCTATAATTTCCAAGACGTTGTTTTCTTCTTGCTCGTTTACGATGACAGTCTTCATTTAAACTGAACCATTCAAAGTTTTGTCTCGCATCACAGGGGACATCATTTCGGGGTACTCCTTACAAGTACGCTGACACCCATATCTCTTTACAAGCATGGGCTTCCCTTGGTCATTTATCCAATCTATTCGGAACTATCCAACATCTAAACGCATCCATATACCCGGAAGAGGCAATTCCTGATTCCTCTTCCTGTGCTTATAGAGATAAGCAATTTCTGTTTGTCACGAACATCATTTGATATATGGGCCACCTTGGTCTAATCAGTATGATACTGAAAGCAGGCTGGTTCTTCGGTCTCAGCCCTTCCCCCGTCGTTGTTGCCATTGACGGGTTGGCAGGCCCTTTGCTTTTGAAAGAGCAAAGCGACAGTTGATTTATTGACCTCGATCCTTTCAGGTTGAGGATCGTCCGTACAACAACGGCACTGAGACTGGATAAACTGCAAGGCCCCCATAACATTGATAGCTGTTTTGGAAACTTCTCTTGAGTTTAAATGAAGACTTGTCATCACTACTTGAGCAACTTCAAAGTCTTTTTCATTACTGATAAACAATATCTTTATGAACTATGACTAAATGAAGCTGTTTTTCTTGGTGTTATCTGAAAATATGACGAATAATCATTTTTGTATAGATAATATTTACTCTGATTGTTTTGAATAAATCACCAAAGTCATGTTGACTTTTATTCAAGAAATATAGCTGAGGATTCTGGCGCGGTGAAGATGGTGGTGTGTCGGTGACGCATCAGATGGGCGAAAGCGCTGGTTCTGTCGGCTTCTTGGGGAGTAAGGGGGCGGGGCGAGTAGTTGGAACGCTACCCTGTGCTCTTTTTTACCGGACAGGGAAGGACAGCAGCCAATTATGAGCCTTCAATCAACTGCAAAGCCATTTTGGGCATTGAATTAGCTTGTGACAGCATCGCTACAGCTGCCTGTGACAATATCTGCTCTCTGACATAATTCGTCATTTCAGATGCCACGTCGGTGTCTGAAATCTGAGATTCAGCAGCTTGGAGATTTTCTGCTTGAATTTGTAAATTGGAGATAGTATTCTCTAGACGATTTTGAGTGGCTCCTAAATTTGCTCTGATTTTATCCTTCTTAATCATGGCGGAATCTATTCTTCCCAATGAATATTGAGCACCTTTTTGCGTTTGGATGCTTAAATCTTGTATGTTCAGACCATTCGTATTAATTGTTGAATTTCCAACTGGTAGAGCATAGTTATCTACATTTTCTCTATCTTGTGTTCCAAACTGTACAGTTAATTTGTTGTCATCTGCTTCTAGATAGTTAAAAACTTCAACACCATCTGTTGGGTTATAGGATGTAGCGTATAAATTTTTCCCTTCAGAGTATAATGTTAGTGATCTATTGTTCGTGTTGTTAATTCCGTCGTTATTTATCTTTTCCCATTGCTTGTTCCCTGAATATTTATAAACACCACCAACATCTCCAGATGACAGCCCACCTGTTCCAACGTATAATTCATTTTGAAAATTAACTATTCTAGAAGCTCCAGTCACACCATCGCCAAAACCATTTGAATTAATCTGCTCCCAATTACCACTTTCTGTATATTTATAAACAACGGCCCCATCATCTGAAGACGCTCCACCATATAATTCACCATCTAATGTCGTAAACTGTAATGCACTCGTTCCGTTTCCAAACCCTTGTTGAGATATTTGTTTCCATTCCGTCCCATTTTCATACTCGTAAACTATGGTGCCATTGCTATTCCATGTTGAAGCGTATAATTTTCCATTTGAAGTTCCAAGATTGGCATTTGTATTGTTTGTATCACCGAATCCGTCTGTGTTAATTTGTGTCCACGATGTTCCAGAATTATATTTATATATATTAACACCGTCCGTTGGGTTGTTTGTTGAAACGTACAAGCTACCATCTTTTTCGATCATCGAATCCATTCCAAAATTATTTGGATTTCCGAAACCATTCGTATTTATCTGTGTCCAGGTTGAGTTTTGGTATTGATAAACGCCAACACCTGATCCGGTTAGTATTCCACAAACCAAACTATCATTATACTTTGATATTAATTTTATGCCTGCTGGCAGTCCTGTTGATACAGTTGTCCACGATGAATTCCCGTCATATTTATATATGCTGTTTGTACTGTCAGAGCAGTATAAAGTTCCATCAACATTGACAATTCCATAGGAAGCACTATTTGTCGAAGGACTAACTCCGAATCCGCTTTGATTTATTTGCTTACTAAGATCGACGATTGGTTCAAAACTTCCATCAAGAAGTTTGACGCCATTAAAATCTGTAGATTTAGCAATTCGTTGAATTTCAGACATCATTGCTTGAAATTCACTGTCGATAATTATCCGCTGGTCAGAAGTATATGTTCCTGTTGAAGCTTGCTCCGCCAACTCCTTCATTCTTGTTAATTTTTCATCGATGATCGACAAAGCTCCATCAGCAGTTTGGATCATCGAAATAGCATCATTAGCGTTTCTGATGCCCTGGTTCATGGTGGCGATGTCGGAGCGCATGAGCTCCCGAACTGCCAACCCGGCCGCGTCATCGGCGGAGGAGTTGATCCGCAACCCTGATGATAGCCGCTGGGTCGAAGTACTGAGCGAACCGTAATGGTTCGACAGGTTCCGGGCCACATTCTCGGCCATCAGGTTGTGGTTGATCGTCAATGCCATCAGGGGAAGCTCCTTCCCTATTTCTCGCGCAACGCCCCGTGACCCATCTGGAATTCTTTTCCTGGACCTTGGGACATAACCGTCTGAAATTCCTTGTCAGGAAGAAAAAACGTCAAAATATAAAGTTTATTTTTTAATCATAAGCATAATACGTACCCAACTTGCTTATAGAGGAAATCAGCTTGCCCTAGACTGTCCGAAAAGGATGGTCTTATGGGCGAGATTCTTACGATTTTTGGAAAGCGGCTTCGGTCATTGCGCCGGGCCAAGGACATGACCCAGGAGCAGGTTGCCGAACGTGCTGGCCTATCTCTCCAAAGTGTTGGCGAAATCGAACGAGGTAGGGGGAATCCGACCTTGGTGAACGTCGAAAGATTGGCCGCCGCCCTGGATGTCGAGCTGACCGCCCTTTTTGATCTCGGAGATGTGGGGTTGACCAAGGAGCAGGCCCGGAAGGAACTTCTGGAGCTCTTGGATGGTGCTAGTGAAGAGCAGGTGCGTGCGATCCTGACTGTGGCCAGGGTGCTGATCCAGAAGTAAGATGACAACCGCTTGGCCATGTTATGATTTATAATCAAGGACATACGACTTCCTCTGAGGTGACGGGAAATCCTTTCCTGGTTCGCTTCGGGACAACCCGTTGGAAACAAAAGTAATTTTTCAAAAGCATATTTAATAACGATTGTTGTCTTATCTTAAGCAATAATTAGACCATCGTTGCTTATAACCCTTAAATCATTGCCTTACCCTGTGTTAGGGGGTGAGGCATGGACAACGTTCAGGAACTTTTTGGCAAGAAGATCAGGACGATTCGCCGCAATCGCGACATGACCCAGGAAAAATTGGCCGAGCTCTCCGGGTTATCCCTCCAGTACATTGGAGAAATCGAGCGAGGGCGACGGAACCCGTCCCTCACCAGCGTCGAAACCTTGGCGGCAGCTTTCGGCATTCCCCTGGCCGAGCTCTTCAACCTGGACGAGTTCAAACTGACCCCCGAGGACCTGCGCCGCATCCTGGCCCGGCAGATCGAGACAGCGGATGAGGAGCGGTTGCGGCTCTTCTTCAATGTCGCACAGGCATTTTTCCGATAACCCAATTGCCGCCCCGGCCGCGCTGTCAGGCACTGGTTCTGATCACAGGGGCTGAGACGCCATAGGGCGGGTTCGGGGCCACGCTGAAGGATACCCTGGCCCAGGGGACCGGTCACGGAGGGGAAGGGGAAGAAATGGCCGGTGAGGCTGGGACTGGTGAGATGCACCCTGGCCATGGAGGAGAAGGGCCTTGGCTCGTCCTTTCTAAGGTGGCGGCGGTGGCGGGTCGGTGGAGGCATCCCCCCTTTTTACCGCCCCCAGGAATCCGTTGAATTTAGTGGAAATTTTGGGGTGGGGGCGGCAAGGGAGGCATTTTTGCAAATTTCCTTCCCCCCCCTTTTTTTACCCCTACCCCCTCCCCTTTTCAAAAAGAAAAGTAAAGTAGTTACCCCATTATAAAAGATGAAGTTGATGATAAACAGAAGCAGAAGTAGATGTAATAATGTGAATAAGTAGAAGTAATAATATTGAATTAATATACGTATTATATAATCATATTTATATATTAATTTAGATTATATATTTAATTTTAATCTATTTTATCTTCTTATCTGTTGGTGGTATACTACTTATTCTTCTTTTCTTTAGATACTATTGATACTACTTTTTCATCTTTGTTGATGGTGTATCAGCTCCTTCTTTTTTGGGGAGGGGGAAGGGGGAGGGGAAAAATGAAAATCCCTCAAAATGTCGCCCCTGCCGCCCCCAGGTGAAAAAATCTAATATTTCTGGGCATTTTTTGGTGGAGGCATTTTGGTGGGATGCCTCCCCATTGCCGCCCCTGCCGCCACCGGTCCCTTTGAGATTACCAGTAGGAAGAAAGGACTCCAAGCAGGACGACCAGGATCACGGGCATGATCATCGTAGCAGCTTGGGCAATGACCCTTTCTGGTGGATTACCTGGACAGGAGGGCTGGTTATCGGAGCAATTCTCAGTTGTCAGGAGCATGGGGCTCTGTCCCTGAGGGAGATAAAGCAGATGGCCCTGGTCATGGTCTCCCTGTTTGCAGGTATATTCCATTTCCCAAGGCCATCGAGCTAACTCCGGCTTCTGGAGGTGGTCGCCCTGGTGGGCGGGGCTGCGGGTGATAATACCATACGGGACTACGGAAATCGTTTTTCATTGCCTGGTTCCTCCGGCTAATCGCCCAGTTCGTAAGGGTCACCTTCGCCTTCAGGGGCGGCGTTGTTGGTGATGTCAGCTTCGTGCTCGTCGTTGTCCGACTCGGCGGGAACATGGGGCAGGAACGGATTCGCAAGACCCTGGACCGACTGCTGCGGCTGCGGCCAACCATCGGATTCAGCCGGGGTGATGCTCACAGGGGGCAGGATAGGCGTCACAGAAGCCGCGTCTTCGGGCCTGCCGATAACCGAATCCTGCTTGGGCGCTTCTTCGATGCTGGTCGGTTGCACCGGAGGTGTCACAGCTTCGGCCGCAGGTTCGGTGATTTCGGGAGAAGCCGGGGTGATCGAGGTAGGGGTGATTTTACGAAAACTCACCTCACGGCCTTTCCGCTTGCTCTCGGAGAATTCCACCTTCCATCCCATGACCTCCAGAAGCGGAATGAACTTCTTGAGAGCCCGGGATAACGGACTTGCACCTTTCGGAATGTCGTCAACTGGGAATCCACATTGCTGGGCATGGGCAATAAGATCACTCCACACGTTGGCAACGAAGTCGGAGGTGTCTCCCCGCTTGTCCAGATAATCCAGCAGAATTTTTGCTAATCCTTCCTGCTGGAGCACATCGTTCTGGACCCGTAGCGCGGCCCGCGAGTAGGCTTTCCGAAAGTCCTCTTCGCTATACCCCAGTGCCATGGCCCCAGCACAGGCCCACAAGGCATAATCCGCCATACGCGGGAGATCGGTGACGGTCACTTTGTCGCGCAAGGTGAGCATTTGGGACAAGGTATCACACATCCCGCCCAGGATGCCGGGCAACTTTGCTGCGTACTCACGCTCCAACTCGTCGTCCAAGAGACGCTTCCCCTGCACGCGGTCAAGCTCGATGGCAATGGCCCGGTCCAAGAGATCAGAGGCTTTTGTCGGGACATCCAGGCTGGTCAGGATAACCGACCGTTTGAATTGGAGGATTACCGAGTCCTTATCGGAATATAGCTTGCGCTTGGAAATCCCACCTCCGGTAGCTGCCATGCAAAGGATATTTTCGACATCTTTCGAAAGGTTGGACAAATTGTCGAAAGTCGCAACAGCATTGGCGGCAAGGTACACGGCTGCCTCATTGGTCGTTTTGTGCGCATAGGTGAGGATCTGAGATGATGGGTCGAGTGTCCGGCGAATGAGCGACAAGGTGGAAGACTTACAAGCTCCAGGTGCTCCATGGAGAATCAAGATTGCGCGAGAGATTCCTGTCATGACAGCGACAAGAATCCAGGTAAGAATGAGTATCTTGTCCTCATCTCGCTTGATATTGAAGAATTTAAGTATCTCTTTGAAGTCCCCTCCCTTTTCCGGCATCGGCAGCGGCTGCATGTGTGAATGTTGGATAAACTTGACAGGGGGATTTTTGACGACACCCCAACCATCTCTGGTGATATGGATAGCTTGGCCATCATGGCAAAGATCAATATAGATATCACCATTATTATCAGCAAAACGGTTATATGTATCAAGCATCGGACCGTGGTGTCTGGCCTTGAACCGAAGCATCTCATTGAGCTGAGTACGCTCTGTTGGAGAAGGAAGTTCTCCTGTGAGCTCATAGAACATCAGAGAGGTCGCTTCGTTGAAATCCTTGCTACCAATCTCGAAGTTATGATTGACCCCGTCGATCATCACGGTTGCAAAGCGGGTGTCATTGGGGTCTCTGAACAATTCCAGCTGCTCCTCGATGACCTTTAAAGGGGCCTTCTTTTCCTCCTGCGTGGTCGCCGGGGCGGCGGCGGTGTCCGATCCGGCGGCCGGGGCCTCGGAATCCGTGGCCAGCATGGGATTGGGAAGGAAATTGCCGGCAGCAGCTTGGTCAACTGCCGGGAAATCGGCTGTGGGCGTTTGTGTGCCCGTTTCCTTGGTATCAGAAATCATGTCGCTTACCTCGTGGTTGGTAGTTTATTATCTAGCTCGGTGGTTATCCGCTTAGTGGCGGCCGGCGGCAGAATTGTTTGGTTCTTGAGGAGGGGCCAGCTTTAGTTGCCAGCCCCACCTGCTGTAAGCATTTAGAGGACGAACATTTCCTCTACCAACTTGATGCCGCCATTCTTAATCCCAATAGTGCTCCCCTCTCTGGAGCAGATGCGATTGTGGAGAATGCGCCACAAGACATTGATATCGTAGTAATCCGCGCCATCTATTTTATGGCAAGAGCTCTGAAGCATTTCCTCATAATACCCCAAATTCCAACGCTTCTGGAGCTCATCCAAGACATCCCTAGGACACTCTTTGAATGTCCCTATAAAGCTTTCAAACGTGACAACAGGCTTGTTGTGCCAGCTATGGACAGGAATATCGTCTAACTCGTCAGGCATGATTTGTTCCTTTTCAAATTCGTCAGGCATTACGTACTCCTTTTTAAGCTAAAGATTGGTTGTTTTGTGGGGCTAACCAGGTAGCTAGCCCCAGCTTATCCAGCAAAAGAATCGATAGAGTCCTACTCCAGCGTATCTAAAATCGAAAAGCTTACGCCGGAGCCATTGTCATATTGGGTTGTGACGAACTTCTGAAAACGGCTTGCCAGCTCATCGACCGGGAAGAGCAACCTTTCATCATAGCTGTACTTCTCACCGGCGCGATCTGGCTTTACGCCGGCCTCGTAGGCCACATAATCCGTAAAATTGAATATGGCATCCCTATAAAACATGAAGAGCGCCATCATAAAATGATCCAAGTAGACCATGCCTGTCTTGTGAGTTACATTTTGATCTTTGGTGTCCATTGCAATTCTCCTATGCAAGTTGAAGGTTATGCTGGGGCTAACCATGGTATCTAGCCCCAGCTTAGTTGTACTACCGCTTGATGGTCAGAACGATCTCGTTCTCCGAGCAGGTGACCGTGAACTTGTCACCCTTTTCGAACTTGCAGCCGAGATCGGACTTGCTGTTGAAGCTTTCGATGATGCTCTTGCCGATCAGAATCATGCCGCGGTCGTCGATGTAGCACTCGTCCGACCCCTTGCCGGTGCCATCGGTGCCATAGTCGAGCTTGTAGCCGGCCAGACCGTGCTCGCTGAAAGCCTGGATGAAGATGCGCTCCACCAGGGACACAGTGATATTGAAGTGCTCGGCGACAAGGGAAACCGGGATCAGGTTATCCGTGAAGTGTCCCGCCCCCGCGTGCGTGGCCATTTCGGCCGCGATTTCGTTGATGCGTTCGCGGGTCAGGGCGCGGGCCTTTTTGGGCTTGCGGACCTTGGCGGGAGAGGCCGCCGTAGCACCATGCTCGGCCTTCGCATTGGATTGGGCAGAATCCTGATCGACCGGCGCGGCCTGGGACTCGGTTTCACCAGTGGGCATCTCCTTGTGGGCTTGTGCCTCGTTAGGCATGGTGGTATTTTTAAAATGGTTGTCATCCGTGGCCGTGCCGAGGGTTTCCCGGCTGGAAGTGGCGCAGCTGGTGCTGTTGGCGGAAGCTGCTTCACCCGCTTGGTCGGCATCCATATATATGGGTGCTTCCTGCGAGGTGGATTCCGGATTGGACAGGGACAGGGTCTTTGGCGATTCGGTTATCTGGGCCATATGGGCCTCCTTCAATTTTTGTTAGGTGGAATCTAGGTACCTGAAAAAAAACCACAAGGTACCTATGGCCCTTGGGCATATATGCCCTTGCCCCTTGGGGGGAGTCGTTTGCTACTCGTTCGAGATAGGTGCTGGCGACGTGGCCAAAGCGAAAAAATAGACCACTTTGACGGTTCTTCGCGGACGGACAAATGACGATTAATTAAGAGAGAGGATGCTATGGTATCATCAAAGAAAGAAAAAGGTGTGAAAAAATCTGAGATTCTTTCAAGAGTATCTACATTTTTTGAAGATAATTTGAATATGCTTGATGTTGTTTTGCCGGTAATCTCGGAACCAAAAGAACCCAAAACAGCTTTTGACTGTACAGATATTTTAAATAAATGCATTGAAAAGTATGAAAACAAGCTCATGAAAAGAACAAAATCAGAAAATTTTGTTAAAATGTGTTCTTTAATTTTTGGTGTATTTGACAAGAAAGGAAAAAAAGTATTTCAATCAAAAGTCGATATTGATGGGCTGGAAGGGAATTACTTTTGGGTTGATAGCTTCCTTAATAAAATAGAATTTGATTCAACGGATATTGAGATTGATGTCTCTGCTTTTGCTCTAAAGATTTTGAAATTGATTGAAGTTTCCAGGAAAATATATGCAAACGACGATAGGTCTCAAGAGTTTTTCAAGGATAATACTAATCTTGTGTTGATAACTATCATACAAATGGTCATAATTCTATCGCTTAGAACCTATCAAAATAATAGCTTTAAATTGGCACTGCAGTGTTTTATCTACTTGCTGTCATTGGAGATGTTGCTGGTAAATGACTTGTATAACTCCGATGAGATTATTGATCTTATAGCAAAAAAATATTCGGCTAGAATTGGTTCATTGGCAAAACCTCTGGTTCGCAAGTATTATAAAATAGCATTAGATGAAGCAGAAAGGCTTTGGAGTGCGGGTGATGAGAGGACTCATGGGCAAATGGCAAAATACTTATGTGATAAATATAAAGAAGAAATGGAAGATGAATTTGCCAAGGAACTCGAGAAAGAATTCCCTGATTGGAAAACAACTAAAGAAAAGAAGGATGAATTTTACAAAGCATACAATGGAAGGCTTCGTTACTATAAAATGTCAGTTGATAATTTAACAAAAAAATTAATTCCGTTAGCTATTGACAAAGGCAGGTATCATAATCCGAGCGGTGCCGGAGATTTTGATGTATAGTTGTAGGCTGGTTAGTTAATACTTTTGTTCAATACCAATAGGTTCGAAAATATTTAGGAGCTTACAAAATGGAATTTGTAAATGTTTTGAAAAGTGCAAAGCCCTACACTGAAGCTCTTGATCTCATGCCAAGCATATGCAAACACACCAACAAATTATTGATTTCTCTTGCTGCCGCATTTAAAAAGCCATTAAATCCCAAAGATATTGACAAGTTTCATGGTGATATTGTTAAATTAAAGCACAAATACGCTAGACTGCATCCTGAGTTATGGATTGATTCCGGAGGATATTCTTTTATAACGGGTAGGTATAAATCAAAAGATGTTCCAGAATTAACAGAAGGCTATGTATATTATTTACAAAATTATTCAAACGAATTTGATTATATTTTTTCACTTGATTTTCCTTTTAATAAATTAGACAAGAGCTATAATGCAGATTTATCTGAAATAAAAAAAGCAAATTTAAGCACAACAAAAGAGACAGTGGTTATAATTGAGAAAGATATAAAATTAATCGATAAGTATTATTTTATATCGCAGTTTCTGAAGCCAGGTTTTTACAAAATTTGGCGAGAGATATATTCCGACGCTGGGCTTGGCAATCTAATAAAAAATCGTGCCATTGGTGGCCTTGTTGGCAGCAGGGTAAGCAAACGAAATATTCCAAGTCCTTTTATTGGTATGGCTTATCGATGTTTTGTTGATTTTCTAAATTCAACCAATTACAACGAAACCGGTCAATTTCGTCTTCACTTTTTAGGCGTATATCTACTCCAAGATAGATTCACCATTCTGCTGCTTGAAAAACTTTTTAAGCACTACATTTCCGATTTACATGTTGTATTTACATGCGATAATTCTGGATATGGGATTCAAGCGATGAAAAGGTACCCGACATTACCTGCTTATATCCCATGGGGACAGGGCAATTACCGGTATTTGACAAATTTTGACGAGATAAATATATCACCTGACATACAAGACCCTAATGAAACAAGTTTGGACGATTTGAGAAAAATCTATGACGAATCAAATATCTCCGCTGCCCGTCTTGCTCTTGACAATTCCTTGGATAAAAGGCTCAGAGACTTACAGAAAGATATCAAAAAGTATATTGGGGAAAAATCTATTGATGGATCGAAAAAATCTTCAGGAGAATGGGCAATATTTGAAGCTTTTAATTTGTTGAGTAACAAGTCCATGGATGGAATCATGGCAAAATCGATAGACAGAAGCTTGTTAGTTGAGAACATAAGCAAGGCAAAAAATGAAATAGAAATTAAAGAGGTGGCAAACGATTTTATTTTTAACATTTCTCACTCTCTTGAAAATGAGACTGGAATAGCATCTGACCTAGATACACTTGCAGAAGCAACGCTATTCAGTGACATTTATTTGCTATGGTCAATAAGGAGAAGCATTTTAGAAGTATTTAAATATCACCTTTGGTTCGTTGCCCACAGAGACGATGAAAAACAATTGGATCGTATGCTAACAAAGTTCGTGGAAGACTATAACGATCCAAAGGTTAAATGGTGATAACGCTATATTTTGTTTATGACCATTTTTGACAATAATTTCTATCTATAGGTCGTTAGCTTCCTCTGTCTCCCAAAGGTACGCTCTTTTTCAACTCAAAATGATATATCGAAGTAACTACCTCTTGTATTTTGGCAGAGAGAAATTCTGCATTTCCCACCTCAGCCCATATTTTCAATCCCCAGTGCCGAAAATCCCGGGGTTTGACTTTTTAGTTTACCACCATCCAGGGGATTCAGCGCTACTTCTCTTTGCCACTCACCACTTTTTCTTAAAATCGGAACGCAGCTAATTCATCTCATTCCCGTCTGAAATCGCTGCACTAAAATAAAAGCCCAAGCTGCTCATGCTCGGGCTTTCCTTCGAAGGTTGGTAACTTCCCGACTACTTCGGACTACGCAACCGACTCGGCTTCGGATGGATGGTCAGCAGCTGCGCACCGACGACAACGACGATGGTCCCCAAAGCAACACCCAACAGGAACGAAAACATACTTTTCTCCTGGTTATCTGGTTAAAATCCCTAATCATCCTCTGGTAGCAGGATGGTCAGGACTGGCTCTCCGTGATCACCAGGGCCGATATGGGCGACGACATCGACGGTTTCCTTGCGTCCTGGGGCCATAAGAAAGTCTACCTTGAAGGTCACTCTGTCGGTGTTGACAGCTCTCCTGGCAGCGAACAGCGCCAGAACCATCAGATCATGGAGTCGGCCAGTGACTGATTGCCCTTCACCCGCGAGACCTTCGGGAACTTCGACGTATCCGTGGAACAGGTGATCGGTAACCACGGTATGGAGCTTGAAGCCGATAGCCTTTGCCTGTTCGGTGACCTCGACCAACACGCCATCAGCAATCGCTTGCTCCCGGGAATAAGCATAAACGACGTTCCAGCTGTCATCCTTTGGCATTTTCGGCTCCATCCTGCTTTCGACCAAGCAACTTTTCGATTCGTTCACGGAAGTTTCCTGTAAGCTCGAGTCCGATTTCGGCGTAGCACCGGATAATCGTTCCATCGACATCGAGTCCAGAGGTATCCATAATCCTGAAAAGCTGCTCAACCGGACGAAATGCGTTGATGATCTCATCCTTCAAAGTGAGATTATCGAGGTGTTGTGGTGGCATGGGATGTCCTTCTCTGGTTGAAAGAGTGAGCTTTGGGAAGAAGGATACCCTGGGCCGGGGAGGCGGTCACGGCGACAGGGAAAAAGCTGGAACTGGGGCTGAGCTTTTCGTACTTTGGGCCGGAGCGGGATTTTCCTGGAAGTTAGGGGCTGGGGGAGCCCAATGGGGGAGGCTGGGGGGAAGCGTCCAGGAGGAGGGAGTAGGGAGAGAATCCGAGGGGTGTCCGGAGAGATGGGGGAGCCCAGGCCTGGGACCGAGGGCCTTGGATGAGTCCAAAAAGAAAGAACTGTTATTTTAGGACGTTAAAAATGCAGGAAAGTGCTAAATTTTATTTTTAACGACAGGATCGGTAGAAAAGATGCTTTCGAGGTAGTTTTGTCGACACGAGTGGCAGCTTTCTCGATAAAAAAAAGAACCAGAAATCACCGTTGAATCGGTATTTCAATCATCAAAAATGAACGTCTTTTAACCTACGATCATACCCGATAAGTTGACAGCTTGAAAATTTAAGGTAACGTCTCTTTGAAGATAATCACGAACACGCAAACTCAAGGAGACTCACCCATGCCTATCGCATCTAAATTCGACGCGATGAAACTTCGCACCATGATCACCGAAGGAAAGACCGCTCAGCAAATTATGGATGCCTTCGATATTCCCAAAACCACCCTGAAAAATCATCTCACGAAGTTGATGACGCTGGATGAGAAGTTCTACAAGATCGAAGGGATGGATGCTCGCGTGGCATCGGGGAGCGTGAAGTTTTCTGGTACGGGACTCCGTCTGTCCCCGACGCTCCTGGCCAACTACGGCTTCAAGCAGGGGGATGAGTTCAAGGTGTCCTGCTTGGAAGAGGGGAAGATTGTGTTGGAAAAGAAGTAGCTAACCAACTGGATTTTTATGAAATAATTGTGAGATGGCCCACGTCGACCTGGAAAATTGGTTGGCGTGGGTCTTTATTTTTTGGCGGGAAGGGGGTATAAATTGTACGTTTGAGGAGAGGATCATTGAGACTAGTTTTGTAATACTAAGAGCATCAGATTACTAAATTTTGGAAAACAAACAGAAAAATTAGTGATTTTTTAATTTGTTTAGTGGGGATAATATTATAGACAATGAGTGGCTCAATGCCTTGGTTGCCGAAGATCTTGAAGTAGACTCTGAATAAAAAGGCTTTTCAAATGATATTTCGAAAAGCAGTTTACAGGTTAAACAAAATTTCAGTCTAGTTATCAACAACAAATCATCATTTTCTAACAATTTGATTGCAATAGAAGTTGCGACATTACCTGGCGAGATATCTAAGCAAAAATTCGACACAGTATATATAAAAAATGGAAATTCCGCTGGAGGAAAATCAACGGCTTTTACGACAGTCATATCTGGATATAAAATACAATTACTTTTTCAAAAAAAATACCCGCCAATACAATAAAAAAATACAATGATAACTGGCAATCGTTTGGGGCTGGAAAGACACTTAAAGGATTGAAGGAAGCATTTAGAGGTTTTTTATTTATCAATTTACTGAGAATTTGAAGATGGAACAAAATTTTATAAAAACTTAAGTCCAGCCATCCAGTTTGACGACAATTGAACTTATAGAAATATTAAAACCGAAACGAGTGCTTGTTTAGTGCATCAGTTGTTTTTAATGATCTGCACCACCCTTATACCAAAGAGTTAAGGCGCTTTCGTGCTGATGTGTTAAAAAATAATTTATTTGGCCAATATTTTATGGAACTTTATAACTTTATTGGACCAACTACCACAAAATACTTGTCTAAACATCGTTTGTTAAAAAAGAAAGTTCGTTAATGCCGTGCAGCTTTAACATCCATACTTCGAAAATTTCGCAGTAGCAATTTACTTTATTAAATCGAGAGATATTATCGGAGTTTTTTCTGCTCAACTGCTGGTTCAACCGAGGAGATGACTTTAAAGTCTTATAAATGAAAGAGGAACAAATAATCTTGGGAGAAAGAATAATTATCTAATTTTTTAATAACTGCGGGAAATCACCTCTGTAGCCAAAGAATATTGGTTAGCGTTGGACATATTTTCAGAAAAATAATATAATCACATGCAATACGTTAATTTAAACAACAATTCAATTTTTACACCAGAAATGGCTCAAAAATGAAAAAAATTTGCATTATTCTCATTGTTGTGTCTTGTTGTTTTTATTTTCCTGTACGCGCATATTCGCAAAATAACGACGAAAATATACATAATTTCACGCAAAAACTTGAAAAAGCATTGGAAGAAGCAAAAAAAAAGGCACCTGGCACGCAAAATCATGATAATATCGCCAAAGCCTTGGACGATACACGACGGATGGCTTTACGCGGAACTGGTTACTATTCTGCCCCGCAAGGGAAAGATATATCGTTTAGCAAAGATGATCTTATAGCCTTAGATGCTCTTAGAAAAGCCGAAGAATCGTACTGCAAATACAACAAAAATCGTTTCAAGATAATCTCCTATCCGAATAATGATGTCTGTGCTTATTCTCAAGTTATAGCACATGTTATTAAGAGCTATTTAACATACAAATCAGATGTTGCGGACGCCTTTCTTTTAATAACATTTTATTTTAATAATGACGGGTCTGTTTCAAATTACAAATTGACTAGCTATCCTTATGGAAATATCACTATTCCTCCAACTGTTCAAAAAGAATTTGAACAAGTAATGAAAATTATTAAAAAAATTGCTCACCCTCCGCTCGAAAATAATCAGATATCCATAGTGTTAACTTCAAAAGGATTGAAAGCTAATTAGCTAGTCGCAATGATGTTCAAAATATATTTCCATTACTAATTTCCCAACCATTATCTGTCTTTTGATATTTAATTGTTTTTGCAACATGTATTTTAGCACCTTTAACATATAAACGATACCCTGAGCCATAGAATGCTACTGTATTTGTGGATATCGGATGGAATGTAGAAACAATACAGTTTGTATTATTATCAAACGCATCAAAAAAATTAGAATAAGGAATGGCTAGGTCCTTTTTCAAGACGAGATCATATTCTATCTTAACCTCATAGTTATTGGAATCTATATCTCGCCCATTAATTTTCTTAAAATTTTCAAGAACGACATCTGTTCCACAATCGGCGAATGAAGATTTAATCGTTTTTTTTATAAAATTTTCATCTGGCTTCCCTGAGCAGGCACAAATAAAAAGCACCAATCCAATAACCAAAAAATTTTTCATCGCTTACTCCATGTAAATTTTCGTAATATTCTGGGCTGTTGTTTAAGCAATCGCATGAAATATCAACTTGACTTAAGTTCACCTAATTCATACCATCGATAACTGATGCAATCTCTCGGTCCAAATTGACTGGATTAAGATTTTTCGCATAATCAATGCCATTAGGTCCATTAATAATTTGCAAAAATCCATTAACTTTTGATGGGTCAAAATACGGTAATTCATCTCGAATCAAAGGCGTTCCATGGGATATATGACCTGTAAATTTATTTTGAACAATAATGATGTCAAAATTATTTTGTTCCGCATGTATTTCAGCTGCTTTCATAACGGTTACGGCAAAATGTCTCAAAATTTGATTATCTTGAACAGTTGGGCTTGTTGAAGACATATTTGATGTTACTTTTACATAGATTGGGTAAAGTTTGCGCGAAATCTTTGCAATTATGGACAAGTTAATCACGCCAACATGGTAAGCATTAGATGAAACAATTGAATTATTTCCTTGCTTGACTTGCTGAGACAAAGAGCTTTTGCTATTTTGAATATTTTCATTTTCAGTTGTTTTTTGTCCCAATAATGATTTATCAAAGCCTTTAGGCGTTGGCCTTTGAGACTTGGTATCATACAAACTTGAGTGAGCAGATGATGAGTTTTGAAAACAGGACAATTGTTCACCGAAACACTTAAGACATGAATCAATCTTCTGGGGCGGATGGTTAGATGAAAATAAAAAATTTTTTGCTCCTGTATTAAAACAATTATCTTCAAGCCATCCTATATCAACAGAATCATCTCTTGTGTTGACAAAGATTGATAACGAATAAGATATGCATGGCTTTTTGCAACTAGCAAATGACAAAACATTTTCTTTCTTCTCAAGAGCAATTGAAGGCCCTTCGGTGAGTTCGGGGATTCTCCTAACACGATCAACACCTATGATTTTGATTATTTTGCTAAGCAGAGGACCTTCTTCCAACACCCAAATATGTTTTCCAGTCTTTTCTTCTAAATAACGCAAGGACACTTTTCCGCAAATCGACTCATATTTGCTCAACGACAATAACGAAGGAACTATGAATCCATTCTCAAATGCTAGGACATAAGCAACATCCTTTGTAGGGGTTCTTGGCCCATCGCCTTTGTCATATGCAATATATCTCAAATACGCTTTCCAGTTTACTACTGAAGAAGAAACCAATGAGCCAACTTTAAATATGTTTTTGTCTAGCCTGATTTGGTTCAGAACTCCATCTGCGTTTATTATAAAATAAAAATCATAACTCTTGGGGATCGTATCGTAAATTGCACTTTCAATAATTACAAATGCATCATTTTTCCCATCATTATTAAGGTCGCCAAATGAAATACTTTGTATGACCGAGCGAAGATAATCCTTGTCTCCAAATTTTCCATTTTCGAATATACCATTTTTAAAAGATCCTCGTATCAGCTTTCCATTCATATTAGTAACAGTGAATGTCATGTTTTCAATTATTTTTTTGTCGACCCTTCCTTTGCCGCTATTTCCAACAATGATTTGCGAATAAATATATTGAGTATCAAACGATATAGTTGCAATTAACATAAACAAAAAAAATCCGATGTGTTTCTTCATGACGGCAATACCTCAAAAAAGCATACCAAATTGTGGCTAGTCATAAATCTCTTAGGCAACAAATTAACCGTTAAATAGTTGAATAAAACTTGCGATACACATATCACTTTAGGCAAAGATTTAAGGCGTCGGGATATTTTGTTGACAGTGAACATCCCATTTAGCCCCATCCCATTTAGCAACACTATTAGCTGAACTATCCGGCATTGAGTTTGATTTTGCGCAACTTCCAATAAAATACAAATTACCATCAGCGTCTGACACTGCAATGCGTCTAGAATCATTATTTCTGAAATCAAATTCCCGTGGAGCATCAATTCTTTTTGTTGTTGAAACACCATCGAAGTAGTATATTCCGTTAGTAATTTTTAATGCATATAACTCTCCCTTTGCGGTAACCGGCTTAAGCAGTCCGACATCAGAATTATTATAATTTCTCTTTGTAATGGCGTCCCATTTGCCATTGTATTGAAATAGAGCACTCCACTCAGTTGCATCACAGCTAGCACATGCCATTTCTTGTTCGTGAATTTTAAAAACTAGGCTATTGTTGAAAATTATTGGAATTGGATATGTATAAGGTAATTCATCAGGAATCCCGCGCGAAGAAATGTAATCCAAGTTGCCATCTTCTAGTATGACACCCACATAGCCATTTCCAGTACACTTTGGGGTTAAGTAAAACATTGCATTTGGAATTATTGCCATTTTGTCTGTCATTGGCAATATGTAATCAGAAAAAAATGGAAGTTTGTCATGCAATATTACCCAAGTTATACCGTCATAGGCAGCTATAAATTTATTTGTATGATCTACATAAGTCCCTGGTTTATTTTTTCCAGGATAAAATGTCGCTCTACCGGCCAGCCCAGAAACATATAGTACTCCATTTTTTGAAAACCCTGCCGCAAGAATACGTGCATCTTTCAATTTTATGTCAGAATTAATCTTAATCCAATGATCAGAATTCCACTTATTTATCACTGGTCTTGAATTGTTTGGATCACTCCCATCAGAACTTATAACATAGACTTCACCAGAAGGAGATTCAGCAATTAATCCTATTTCTGCATTAAATCTTCCACCAAGGATACCCCAACGTTGTCCATCCCATTGTAAAACATAATTACTCTTCAATTCAGATCCACCAATTGCATACAAATACTTAAATCCATTCTCGACAACTTTATTTATTTTAATATTTTCTGCAAAAGAATCTACACCAACAAGCGCTATAAAGTACATGACCAGAATTGATAAAATAACTTTTTTCATAATTACGCCCTTGCTACAGAGAGTTAACGGTAAATGGTCTATACAAATGACTTTATTCATAGTAGCAGCTTGAGGATGCGTAACCAGTTAAGTTTTTAAAGCACAGGGATCGCGAAAACCCTTGGCTTCTGTGGACATCAACCATAAAAATTGTTTTCTTATTTTGGAATACAACTACGTCTTCCGGTGTTTAAGGGACAAATTCATTTCTTTTTATCCCACCGTCATTATTATTATCGAGCTTGATCAAGTGCTGGCCTTGAATTTTATATTTAAGAACAGCTTTTTTGGTGGGACAACATGCAGCATCACTATTCCCATGTATAATGGCATTTATTGAAATTATATCATTCTTAACTATTACGGATTTAATTCCAATCCTATCACCCAAATCAAGTGGATTTGTAGTAGTAATTTTACCATTGTCTAAGATCACACCCCATAAACAATTATAAGTCGGGCTTCCTCCATTATAATTGATACCATCAACAACAAAGATAAACTTTGTCTCTTTGTTTTTTTCAAAAAAAATTGACGCTAATGGCAAAATAACAGTACATCCTTCCCGGAGAGATCCCCCCTTTGCGCAAGGGCCGAGCAATAGATTGTCAGAATTATATGGTGGAAATTTGAAAGAAATAATTCTTTTATTTTCATGATCACCTATTCTAAATTGTGTACTATAAACCAAACTTTCGACCTCAGACTTAGACAAAGCAAAAGCCCCCGTCGAGACAAATAAGCTATAAAAACAACACAAGAAAACAATAAAAATTTTGATCATAGCATTCTCACAATAAACAAAAAGTTTCAGGCTGATAAACCGAAAAATACCAACAAAGCTAATCGCAGTAATTTTCTAAGCATAACGACTTACCAATAGTATGACGCAAAGTCAACTAGCACAGATGGTTATTCTGTTGATTATTTCCTAGTCTGCGACAGTTATCTGAATTTCTGTATCAATTCTCGCCGGCACATTCCTGTACTTTTCGCTTAGTAAAATCAAGATGTTACGTCATTAAAACTTGGGGACGTTAAGTCACTTATCATCTTCTTTCATCATGAAATATGTTGAATATAAAATTTCATTACTCTCTGTTAGTCGCATCTTAACAACACCGCTTTGCGAAATTCCTTCTATGAAAACAGTAGTTCTTATGCTATAGATAATGCCAGTCATTTTTTCCTGCATGCTTCACAATATCCTTGGGCTTTTTCTTTGGATGAATTTAAGCCGCCGCCACATACCGTACACAACCCAGCTGAAATCCTTTTATTACGTAAGTCGGAAAACTGTTCATTGGTAGCTTGTTCGTTTATTGAAATTTTATTTTCAATTTGCAACGTACCTTCAATGGCTTGAGAGAAAATCTCGTATGCACGCAATAGGTCTTTTTCGTTTACAAATTTAATATGAATCATCGGATTGTCAATATCAGCGATGGATACAAAGAGGCCTGTTTCTTCGTATGCATGTCTTGCTGATTTTGCATTGTCTCTGCTAACTTTTAGTTCAGTCCCTAAGCTTTGCTCACCATATATAACAGTTTTTCCAGCTTTCACCCAATTTCTGCTAATATCCCTAATTTTAGAAATGCTATATTTGAATACGTTGCCATTTTGGGCAAATGCTACAATTTTATCTAAAACATCAAATGCATAACCAGTTCCGTCGTGGTAGTATATATATACAAAATTTTGCGATAATTCGTCATGAAATGAAGATGCACCTCTTGAATCAATCATCTTGGGCGGTTTTATGCTTTGTGTTGTCACAGAATATGCAACGACAAATATAACAACAGTGATGAATGCAAAAATTAAGAATTCCATACTTCCTCCATAGTCTTGCGTGATGAAGCGTGCCACTTGCCGCAAATTTAGAGATCTTTGCAATAATCAGATATTTTTGTATTGAGCATATAGGCCCACGTCGACCTGGAAAATTGGTTGGAGTGGGTCTTTATTTGTTTTCTGGGACGCGATTACTCATCACTTTCCATTAAAAATTTAGCAGAATATAAAATCCCGTCATAGCCTTTTTGTTTTATTTTAACTACACCACAAGAAGAAATTTCGTCTATATTAACAGGCGTTCCTTTGACAAGAAATCCAGCATCCCCTTTTTGCAACAGATTAAAAAATTTTTTTTGTCTTTTGTTTTAAACAAAAGGTCTAAGGCATGTAGTAAAGTTTTTTCTGAAGATGCTGCTAAAGAGCAATTATTTTTAATTACCCATTCACCTTTTTGTACGGTCTGCGCGTTAACACACGGGACCTCAAACAAACTAATCAACAAAGCAACTGAAATTATAGACGCGCGGCTTTGCATACGATCCTCCTTAATATTTAAGGAGTTTGAAAGTAAGTATTAAAGACTTCTTTTGACAAAAGCAATTTTTTTCGTTTTATGATATTGTTGAAATTTATCTTTAACAAAATACTTACCCTCATCATATGCTATCTCAATATAGTTTCCTTTTAATTTGACAGATCGAAGCGCCAATCTATCCTCAAACATTGATCCAACAACCTTGGGTATACCATCAACAAGCTGAACAACGATAAATCTCTAGGTATTGAATTGTGTGGTTAAAACATGTCCGCTCGGTCATCAATGATGACACCGCGATGTTGTTTTTTCTTTTGGGCGAACTTTTATATTCAATATATTTGACTTCATAAATACACGTGTCAGCCGTGTGGTATTGACTAGCATGCTCACATTCCTCTTTTGCCATTTATTTGTTTGCGCGAGAGACAGTATTTACCGTTAGTCAATTTAATATTCGGATTACCTAGGGGGTATTCCATATTTTTTAACACATCATCATTTAACTCTGATATATTTTGAGCATAAGCGATTTCTGAAGAAAAAAGCTAGAAAGCATAGCAACGAAGCAATTGAGATGCAGAAAATATTCATGATTGGTCCTCTTTACACGCAAACTAAATCATTTGTCTCTACAAGCGTTACAATAACCTTCTTCTTGCTCTTGGGCTGAGTATAAACCTGATCCACAAGAAATACAGACACCTGTCGCTTTCCTATACTCCATTACTTTAGTTAAATTTACATGTTGAGCATTTGAACTTGTTTCATCAGATTCATTCGGAAGGACTCCTTCTATAGCCTGTAGAACAATTTCATAAGATTTCAGCAAAGAAGACTCACTAACAAATTTTATTCTCCACATTGGTATCTTTATATCTGCAACATATACAAACAATCCACTGCTATCGTAGGCATTTTTTTCTTCACCATAATTAAGCCTACTAACTTGAAGCTGATCCCCAACAGAACTTTTCCCGATCAAAGTATGTTTACCAGGTGTGTTCCACCGACGCTCAATATTGCGGACACTTGAAAAGTCATAAGTCTTATACTCAGTATCATACAAAAAAATTTGTTTCTTTTCAATGTTGATGGCGTAACCAGTATAGTCATTGTAATATTTATAAGTAAAATCTTTTGGAATAAGTCTACAAAAATTATCATATCCATCTTTTACAACTGAGCTAGGTGCACCTGAGCGGAATAAAAATGAAAATGAGTAAAGAAGTAAAGCCACAAGAATAATTATCACCAAAACTCCAAGACCTTCCATCTCAACCTCCCAATGCTATGGGTACGTAGACCCTATCTGTTGATATTAACCAAACTACCGTTTTTTACTTTGTAGATTAAAGTAGATTTCTTTGTAGGACAACACGCAGCATCGCTTGATTTGTAAGTAATTGCCTTGATGATTATCGTATCATGCTTCACTTGAATTCATTTGACCAAAACTCTATCTCCAAAATCGACAGGATTAATTGAAATAACATTACTATCATCGACTATCGTAGCCCATAAATATGTATACGTTGCGCTACCGCCGTTAAAATTTACTCTATCTAGAATGAATACAAAGGTTGGTTTTGTATTTTTGTCAAAATAAAATTCAGCTAATGGCAAAATACCGGTACAGCCATCCGTAGGAAGTCCAGTCTTTGCACAAGGCCCTAGCAAAAAGTTGTCAAAATTATACGGGGGAAACTTAAAAGTTAACATTTTATTTCCATCACTATCTGGGATTTTGAACTGTTTCTGTAGAGTATTTTTTGATATCAGCTTTAGACAAAGCAAACGATGTCGTCGAAACAAACAAACCATAAAAACAGCAAAAGAAAATGATAAATCTTTTCATCATAACACTCTCACAACAAACAAAAAGTTTCAGGCTTATGAATCGAAAATTATCAACAAAGTTAACCGCAGTAATTTTCTAAGCATAACGACTTACCGATAGTGGAATGCAAAGTCAACTAGCGGAGATGGTTATTCTTTTGATTATTGCCTAGCGGAACATAATTAGTTGATTTTACATATCAATTTTTAACTTTTGAACTTATCAATATTTTTACAGTAAAATCGATGGATTAAAACATTTTGATCCTTGTCTTTTTGATTAACATATTAAAATAATTAACTATTCCATTCTCCCATCCCCACTCAATCCCCGTTTCTCCTCCCTCCGTGAAAAAATCCCAACAAACCCCTTGACCTCCCCGTACCAAATCCGTACTTACCCCGAGCCAACGACGCGCCAACGAAGCCAACGGTTTTGGCCCCCAACTTTTTCTTGGGAACGAAAGATTTGGGGTTGACTTCGGGACGAGTTTGGGGCATTTAGCCTGTTCCCTGATTCTGTTTATAGGACCGTAGCTCAGGGGGAGAGCGCTTGCTTGACACACCACAAGCGTGATTTAACCCCTTAAAATCCTTCCAAAAGCCCCTATCACAAAGTGATCCTGTTGGCGAAGTGCCAACGGGACTTCTTCTTTTTATCGTGCTATTTTCGATCTTTTGGCGCGATTGTGGTTGACCCGCCAACTTGTGCTATTTCCTGTTAATTTTACAGGGAAATTCACACCATTTGGGTCCATTTTGGGTGAAAATCACAAAAATTTCCCCCAAACAGCCCAAAACCACGTTAAAATCAACAATTTTCCAAAAAAAATCCGAAGAATTGCGTTAAAATCATGCTCATTATGGGGAATTGTCCAGGGACCTGGAAATTTTTGTCCAAGAACGACGGTCCCCCTTTCCTCTTTTTGGATAAACTTAATAAAATTGATTGCAAAGGTATTAAACAAAATCATCTAAATTTATTGAAAATATTTATGGAAAAAGGCAAGATAGAGAATCTTCCCAACGTGTCCCTGGTGGGGTATTACCACTTATAACATAGCCAGATCCCCAATGTGCCACTTCTGGTGCGCTAGTGAGCTGAAAAAGCAGTTTATTTTTGTATTGCACTGATTTTATAAAGCTATTTTAGTGTGTTTGTTCTCGGGGATTTGAAAATGCCAGGCGGAATTCTTTGTAACACCTTGTAACACCTTAATTTTGTGTGAAAAATTTTACCCGGATGAAGCAGTTTCAAGTATTCTGACATAAATTATTAACAATTTGGGTGGCTCTACATAAAAAATTGTGAAAGCGGAGTGGATGTTATGCTGTGGAAAACGGATCTAAGTAGCTCTAGCTCTTCAAAAATAGTACATTTTGTTGTTGCTCTGATTTATGTCTTTTGTGCGGTTATATCTTTCATTTTTGTGCCACAAGATCCTTATGTCAAAAATATAAATGTGGCATTCGTGGTCTTTTGTTTGTTAATTTCATTGTTGCTAATACTTCCACTGACTAGGATTGCTAAGTTGGATATTGTAAATGTTAATAAGTTTACTTTAATTTTTTCCGTCTGTATGATTGTTTTGTTTTACGCTTATTTATTTGTTTTTGTGGTTGATATTCAATGTCTTAAATATCTTTTGATAAGTTTTTTGGCTAGTATATTTTCTTTGGTTATTGTTGCCTTTGTTGATTTAAAGGTGAAGGCATGATCAATATCAAAGGCTTTACCTTGGTTGAAATTGTAGCTGTGCTGATCGTTTTGTGTGTATTGGCTGTGATCGTGGTGAATAAATATTCAGATCCTGGGGTTGATAGTGTCATTGATGCATCAACTATAAAAGTTGCCTTACGTCAAACGATCATGAATGCAATGTCTGATTTATCAAGTTCAAATTGGAATATCTCGGTTGGTAATAAAGAAGTGCAAATTAAAAATGAAAATACGTCTGTCGCGATTTATGAGTTAAAAAAATATGATGGGTCTTTTAGTATACAATTTGACAACTTAGGGCAGCCTCAAAATACGCCATCATTACCTTATTCCATAACAATCGATCCAATTACTGGGTATATACCATGAGAAATATTGGGACACGAAAATGCTTTGGCTTTACTCTTTTAGAGATAATTTTAGTTTTGGTAATGTTGTCAATTTTTTCAGCTATGATATTGCCATATTATTTTTCTGGAGCAATGTCTTCGTATGTCCCAGTTCAAAGACTTCAAGTTTCTAATGATTTAAATTATGCAATGGAAAAAGTTATTTATGACTATAGTCAAATAACAAAAAGTCAATCAGGGATAAATGAATTTGTAAATAACTTTTCGAGTAACTATGGTTCCACTTTCCCAGAGTGCTCAGCATCAGCTGAAGTGTTTACAATAGGTAACTTGACAACATCTGTCATGGTTACGATCACAAGTGAAAATAATGAAAAATTATATTATATTCTCACAGT